>JGI1358J11329_10003161_pt1 | contig 12366 bp, 14 predicted proteins | sample Subgroupgradi54m_FD_11329 | JGI IMG/M metagenome (IMG submission 11329)
GAATTGTGAGAAAAAATTGTCCACAAGTCGTCAGATGATCATACTAGCATTCATATCTTTACTGATGAGGAGGATTTAGAAGATAGTGGATGGGTTCTTAGAAATCCAGCACCGGCTTTTTGATACTTTATTACCTTCGCCCCAATAAATCATAAGTCCAGCTATAAAAAGCGGGTGGTATTTTAACAATTCGAACTCCTCAAGGGCCTCTTTTATGGCTTCCTCATATACCTTTTTTAAATTCTCGCCACGAATCTTGTTTAATTCTTGCAAACGCACAGTATGCGCCTGTTTTGCTTTTTCAAAAAGTTTACTTGATAAGTCTTTTGACCAACCCTGACCATTAAACCAATCAGAAAGAGTGCTTTTAGGGACACCTAGTTCCGCCTTTATTTCTTTATAACTTTTGCCTTGTTTTCTTAAAACAAAAGCATTTTCCTTGTCTATTCGCATACCCTGTAAGGATAACACACCAGTTCACTTTTCGGAATGAAAGTTTGGGGATAACTTGAGAAAAAAGTTCAAAGTGGTGCGCCCACCAGGACTCAAACATTACATGTTCAGTACCCCGATTGGCCCCGCGAGGCGGGGACTCAATCGGGCTTCGAGTCCTGGACGGAGCCAAACCGTTGGCTCCTTGTGCTACAAACTCACTTCGTTCGTTTGTGCGCCCACCAGGACTCGAACCTGGAACATCTGCTTCGAAGGCAGGTATGATATCCATTTCACTATAGGCGCGATTAAAGCAATCATACGCCAATTAGCGAAAAACCGAAAGGTGTAATAAAATGTTTAGCAATGAAGACTAAAGAGGAAAAAAACCTTTTTGCCTTGCCAAAAGAGGTCGCGCTTGTTTCCGAAACCATAAAAAAGGCTGGATTTGAAGCCTATTTAATTGGTGGCTGTGTCCGTGATTTATTGCTAAAACGAAAGCCAAAAGACTGGGATTTTACAACCAACGCCAAACCGGAAGAGATTATAAAACTATTTCCCAAGACCTTTTATGAGAATGAATATGGAACTGTTGGCGTGGTGAATGAAACAACCGAAGATGAAACCTTGAAAGTGGTTGAAGTTACGCCCTATAGACTTGAATCGGGCTATTCTGATAAACGACGGCCTGACAGTGTTACATTTAGCGGTAGTTTAGAGGACGACTTGAAACGCCGCGACTTTACGGTAAATGCGATTGCGCTCGCGATTGAAAGCGAATCTGGGACAGGGTTATATCAAGGACAGATAAAGGACTTATATAAAGGACAAGAAGATTTAATCAAAAGGACAGTGCGAACGGTGGGGGACGCGCACGAAAGATTTAGTGAAGATGCCTTGCGAATGCTTCGCGCCGTCAGAATTTCAACCGAATTGGGCTTTATTATTGATACTGATACTGCCATGGCGATACACAAATACGCGCATTTACTCAAGGAAATAGCCAAAGAGAGAATTCAGGTGGAGTTTGTTCGGATTATTATGTCAGACAACCCTATGATCGGCCTTGTTTTGAGCCAAAAATTAGGCATTTTGCAATATATAATACCGGAGCTTGAAAAAAGCATCGGTGTTGAACAAAATCAGGCCCACGCGTTTCATGTGTGGGAACATATTTTACGGTCGCTCCAACACGCTGCCGATAAAAAATGGTCGCTGGAAATTCGTCTGGCGGCTTTATTCCACGACATTTCAAAGCCAGAAACTCGTCGCGCTTCACATGAAACAAAGTGGACATTTTATGGCCATGATGTAGTTGGTTCAAGAGTAACGGAAAAAGTGCTTGAAAGGTTAAAGTTTCCCGTGAAACTGATAGAAAAGGTTGCAAAATTGGTGCGTTGGCACATGTTTTTCTCTGATACAGAGCAAATAACACCTTCGGCGGTGAGGCGTCTGATTGCCAAAGTTGGCCAGGAAAATGTTTGGGACCTTATGAATTTGAGAATTTGCGACCGCATAGGCACCGGCCGGCCAAAAGAGAATCCTTATCGGTTGAGAAAATACAAGGCAATGGTTGAAGAGGTGATGCGCGACCCGGTATCTGTCGGTATGCTTAAAATTGATGGTAATAAGATAATAGATGTTACACATGTAACACCCGGGCCGAAAATAGGGCATATTTTGCATGCTTTGCTTGAAGAGGTGCTTGAGGACCCGAAACTGAATGATGAAGAAACCTTGCAAAAAAGGGCTATAGAGCTGGCAAGTGTTTCAGATGAAACATTAAAGAAAATAGCTGATAAAGGGCGGGAAACCAAGGAAAAGCTGGAGGGGGAGAGTATTAAAGAAATCCGAGGGCGTTATCATGTTGAATAAGGAAGTTGTTTACCTACCACCAAAGGTAAAATGGGCTCGCGCTTCGCTCCAACAGAAGAATGTCCTGTTCGGACACGCACTCGCCCTGGGATTGGTGCGGGGTCTTTTGTCCGCAAACCATAAAATCCTTGCCGAAACCGGCAGGGTTTTAATGGGCGGACAAAAGAGAAACCGCCCGTAGGCGGTCGTTCAGAACATGTTGCAAAATCTAATTTATATTAGGTTCTAAAACATGCTCTGAAAGCGAATCGCTTAAAAGGGCGGTTTGAGGAGATTCTTCCGAGTTTGTGTTTGCTTTGATTTGAAAAATATAATCCGAAAATTAAAGAGTTGTGAGAGAATATTTTCAAACAAAATAAAAAAACCTTTGAGAATCTCAAAATAGGAGTGTGAGCTTTCAAAGAACATTTGTCGGAGTAGCACTTCTACGAACCAACTGTCTGCAAACATTGTATCACCCCTAAAGGACATGTAAAGGACAAACTGGGGATAACTTATTGTCTTTTATCTGTCAGACCAAAGCTAAAAAGACATCTTACGCAGTTTGAATATTTGTGTTCTTGTATTTCTCTCGTAGCGATTTTTTTCAAGAAAATTTTCTCCACGGATGATCTTTTGGTGGTTTCCAGTCCGGTTTTTGTCTTGTCAAAGTCGCCACTGGAACTCGCGTGGGCTTCGGACGCTCGGGAAGCTCACGGTATTCCAGATAGATGTCTTTGAGCCGAACATGAACGGCGCCATCGAGTCGTTCTTCAACGATAACCTCATCTCGTTTGTACACAGAAGTTTTCTGCGTAGCTTCCAGTTGATACCATAAAGTCTTGAATTGAATCGTGTAATCGTTATTCACTCTGCGTTTTGATTGCACGGAAAATATCGAAGGTAACTTCATTCGCAGTTCGTCTGAAAGCTCTCGGTGCGCGTCATTCTTTCTCTTGGCGGGAACACCGAACCTGTTGTTGTGGTCTGGAACATATTTCTTGCAAATGAACTGGTTTGCTTCATCACGCGTTTTGACATCGGCAAGTCGCATCTCTTTAACCATGCGGTCTTGAAGCGTCCCGAACAAACGTTCAACCCTTCCTTTGGCTTCCGGAGAGTTGGCGCAGATGACCCGCACATCCAGCTCCATCATCGCTCTCTGAAACTGCGTCATGAACTCCACATTGTCTACTGCATTCTTGTGATTCACCTTGTAGGTGCTGAATTTGTCTAGGTATATGGCCACGGGGCGTCCGTAGACCTCCATATACGCCAACCAGAAACGAAAGACGGCATGAACCCCTTCGTTGTCTTCAAACACGGCGTGGACGATTCTGCTCGTGGCATCATCTATGGTGGCGAGGAGGCATTCCTCGCCACCATCCTCAAACCAATCGTGATATGAACCATCGAATTGCACCAGTTCGCCGAAGCTCCCTTTCCGCTCTCTCCATTCTCGAATGATTTTTGGCCCATGTCGCGGACGCGGTTTCCAGAGATCTTTTTTGATCATCAGTAATCTGAGCGTTTCCGTATTCATCACGATACCGCTGTAGGCTAATTTTTCTTGGGCAAAAGTTGGACCAAAGTCTCGATGTTTCTTCTGCTCAAAGAACACGGTCACTTTTTTTACTATGGTACTGGCAGTCGCGTTGCCTGAAGTCCGTCCTTTGGATTTATGGATGATGCCTTTCATCCCGTCCTTTTCGACTGCGCGTTTAAGCTTCTGTACCCAGCGGATTTTCAGTCCAAGACGCATAGACGCTTCTTTGTTGGTAATATCTCCGCCACTGCAAGAGAGGATGATGTCATACCGCTCTTGTTCGGAAGCGGTGAGTGTGATTTTTTCCACGGCATATATGTGTTAGTTAATATGCCGAATGATATTATGGATGGGGGGGGTGCAGTTTTAACTTTGGAAGGGGTGCATTATTGGCTTTGGTATTACATCGTTATAAAAACTTTGTCTGTTTTTGAGGAGTATGCTACTATAAGTCTTGTTATCTAAATAAAGGTAATTTTTATGTCAGATATTTTTAATTCCCCAACCTTTCGTCTTTTTAAGTATGAACCATCTTTCCTTGATGGCGTCGCTTCGTTGATTGATTTGTCTCCAAACCTGGATAGATATAATCAGGATAAAACAGTGAATGAGGCCGATACTAATTCTTTGCGCGCAGACTGGTGCGCTATAGGGGGTGATTTATGGAAATCAATTGAGAAACATGAATTGGAATCAAAACAAACCACAATCTAATAGCATGGGTGGGAATGGTAAGCTTGTAAGTATTGAAAAGCGAGAAACATTTGCCGGTCCCATACCCCACCCCGAAATTATAGAGCGGTATGAGCGGATTTACCCGGGTGCCGCAAAAATTATCTTTGATGAATGGAATAAGCAGGTAACTCACCGGCATTACATTGAGAAGAGTGTCATTTGGACGGACAATGCGAAATCTTTGCTAGGCGTCATTTTTGGTTTTATTACGGAACTGTCCGCTGTTGGAGGGGGAATCTACATTACTGTAAATGGGTCTTTAGTTGTCGGCCTGCTTTTGGTTGTAGCTGGCTTTGCGATGTTATTTGTGGCTTTTTTCACAAACAAGAAAGCGAGAAGTAGTAAAGACTTGGAACAAAAAGACGAAAGCAAGCTCAAAAATTAGGGAGCAACCTGTTTTTGTTTGCATTTTTTCTGTCAGTATCGTTACATATTTGTAAGTTTGCTTTTTTTAGCAGTTTGTATTACATTACTGCCACTGTCGTGAGTTTATAAAGTTTCAAGTCCGTCAAGTTTATCAAGTGGAATAAAAAAGCAGGTAAGGCTTTGACTTTATGAACTTTAAGACTTGATAACTTTCAAACTGTTTTATGCCCACAATCAACCAACTAGTAAAACGAAGACGAGTTACGCCTCGGCGCAAATCAAAAACGCCAGCTTTGACGCGTTCGTTTAATGTTTTGAAAAACCGCCCGATTTTCTTTAACGCTCCTTTCAAGCGCGGCGTTTGCACCAAAGTTACAACCAAAACTCCAAGAAAGCCGAACTCCGCCATCAGAAAAATTGCCCGCGTTCGTTTGACCAACGGCATGGAAGTTACCGCCTACATTCCCGGCATCGGCCACGCTTTGCAAGAACACTCGGTGGTTTTGCTTCGCGGCGGTCGCGTGAAAGATGTGAATCTTCGCTACACTATTGTCCGCGGAATGTTGGACGCCACAGGCGTGGACAAGCGTATGAAGGGAAGGAGTCAGTATGGGGCGAAAAAGCCTAAGAAGGCTTAAGTTTATAAAGTTTCAAGTCCATCAAGTTTATCAAGTAAAATAAAAATAAAACGATTCTGACTTTATGAACTTTACAAACTTTATGAACTTGACGAACTAAATATAATGCGACGAAAACACAAAAAGAAAAATATAGTTAAGCCGGACTCGCGTTATAATTCCGAAAAAGTCGGAAAGCTTATTAACTATGTGATGGAGAAGGGCAACAAGAATGTTGCGCGAAAAATCGTTTACGGCGCGTTTGATGAAATTAAAGAGAAAGCCAAGACTGAAAACCCGATTGAAATTTTTGACACCGCATTGAAAAACACTGGCCCGGTGATGGAAGTCCGCTCTCGCCGAGTTGGTGGCGCCAATTATCAAGTGCCAGTTGAAGTTCGTCCAGAACGCCGTCTCGCGCTTTCAATGCGCTGGATTATAGAAGCCGCCTCGGGCAAAAAAGGTAAACCGATGCACATCAAACTGGCCGACGAACTCATCTCGGCTTCAAAAAATGAAGGCGAAGCGGTTCGCAAACGCGAAAACACTCACAAGATGGCGGAATCAAATAAGGCCTTTGCTCACTTCGCTTGGTAATCCTATGCGGACATGACGCGGACAGACGCCGACTAGACGCGGAAATAAAGAAGCGGGACAGCCCGCTTTTTTCGTGTTCGTGTTTTTTTATCCACTTGTGCAGACTCTCTCTCTGCTTCAATGGAGTTGGAACTCTAAAGTTTAAATATTAGACCTGTTTCTTAATAATTTTTGGAAGAAATTTGATACAAAAAACCCTTATTTTAAAGCAATGATTTTTCAAAAAAACGGCTAAAATCTTATTAAGCAATTAGGTCTATTAACCACTCTGTGATATTTCGCCGAGTCCGCGAGGGAACAATATATTAACTAGTTTATTAATTAACGGTACAATAAAAATTATGAGAAACTCACAAAAAGGTTTTGCGAATATCGTTTTGGTAGTAGTGATTGTCGCTATCGTAGCTGTTGGTGGATATTTTGTTTTTTCTAAAAAATCAACAACGCCAGCTCCGTCACAACAGAACCCAGGAACCAGTATTGTAAAAGAACCGAGTCAAGGACAAGATACCGGTTATATTCCCGGGAAAGGAGCAAGCACCGTCCCTGAAAAAGAGAGGATTCAGATAGTGTTCCCGAACGGTGGCGAAAAGTTAGAAATCGGCAAAGCATACGATGTGCGCTGGACAAATTATTCTGGTGAAGAACCGTTGACTATCGCCCTCCAAACTATAACTTCCGACAATAAAGCTTCCACTAAAAGTGTTGCTTCCGATGTTCCCGCCGTTTACACTGGAAGCTACAAATGGACAGCAACTTCTGAAAGTCCAGACAATAAATACAAGATTGAAGTTTATCCAGCTGGCGGGCGCCCATTGGTTGGACGAAGCAAAGATTTCTTTACCATTTCCGGCGAGCAACTAATTACTATCACCTCACCAAAACCAAACGACCGAGTTAATCTTACACAACCAATAGTCATAACGGGTAAAGCAAGAAAAGTTTTTAGTGAAGGTGAATTTGATGTTTCCGCCTCATACCTTCTCGATAACCAGAAAAAGATTGTGGCTAGATCTCTTGCGACTTGTAACATCACCGGAAATGGTTGTGATTGGACTTCTGGTAATTTTGTTGATTTCAAATCAACGCTCGACCTTTCTTCCGCGCCTGTTTGTTATGTAAGCGTGGAGTTTTACAAGCGCGACTATAAAACTCCGCAGACACAGCCGTTTTACATATTGCCTTTATGGCTTTACGGAAACGGAAGCTGTCAGTAAAAGAAAAGGGGTCAGCCACCTTTTAATCTTCAGAAGGTTTTTTGCTAAAATTTTCACACGATTTTTCGACAATTCTCCACTTGACTCTAGTGGCACACTTTTGATACACTTGGGCTATTATGGTTACGACCAAAAACAGAATCAATGTCAGTTTGCCTAGAGATATTGATAACGCTTTGTCGAAGTTGTCTCGTCGCGACAATATGCCTCGCGCTACCAAAGCGACGGACCTTTTGCGTACAGCACTTGAACTTGAGGAAGATATTTATTTGGGAGCAATTGCGAGTGAAAGAGCAAGTACCAGTCGTTCTTTGTTTGTAAGTCATGAAAAAGTTTGGAAACGGAAATGAGACGCGCTGGGTTATGAGGTATCATCCGGCGGTTTTGAGTAAAGATATACCCATGCTAGACACTTTGACTGCGCGGCGTGTCCGAGAGGCGATTGAGTTAAAACTTTATGTAAACCCTCTTCTATATGGCAGGCCACTTCACGGTGTGCTGTCGAGATTTTTTAAGTTGCGTGTTGGTGATTGGCGAATTGTGTATGAGATTTCACCTCCATTCGTAGACATTCTTCTCGTAGCCCATCGCAGAGATGTGTACGCGCGACTACGAAGGCGGTTTGGCTTTTAATTCACACCTTTTTGCATTTTCTGGGTTTATCAAGGCCTCGCCTTGCTAGACCCCTCACGAAATTTTCTCCGGAACTTCCCATATCGGAGGTTTAGTTGGTGGGTTAAGCACGGGCAAGTCCAGTTTTTTAAGATTAACTCTAGTTACTTAAAACAACAATAAGAAACTATAGTTTCTTATTGTTGTTGCGTTGGTGTTGAGGCTTCTGTTGCGGTGGATGAGATGACTAAAAAATTGACACGAGAAAAATACGCGCTATACTGTGATAGTTGGAAAGTTGGAATTTCCAACATATTCAAATATATGACCGTTATAACTATCAAAAGCAAATATCAAATCGTCATTCCTGCGAAGCTCCGGAAAGAAGCAGGTTTGAATGTGGGAGATTTTCTTGAGGGAAGTTTCCAAAAGGGGGGTATAATGTTTAAACCTAAAGTCGTTATTGACCGTAAACATTTGTCACATTTGCCAAAAGGTATTCAGGAAGGATTGGAAGATATTCAGGCGGGACGGGTTTCCGGACCATTCGAAACACATGAGGCATTGGTCAAGCATTTGAAGGGGGTGGTGCGTAAGTACCGGACAAAAAATAGTTCGTAGCCTAATTATGAAAATTGTCCCCACTTCTCGATTTGATCGCTCTTTTGCCGCCGCACCAGTGGAAAAGCAAAAAGCATTTCTCAAACAGGCGCAGTATCTTTTGGTAGACATACGACATCCATCGCTTCGAGCAAAGAAGTATGATGAAGCAACAGGTCTGTGGCAAGCACGGGTTACTGGAAACTGGCGCTTTTTCTTTCTGATTCAAGGCGATGTCTATTTGTTGACCTACATCGGTCCTCATCCGAAATAGTTAAAAATTTTATGCCGAAGATTGAGCATGTCAAAGACGGCAAAGGTATATGTATGCCGTTACGAATAACAAGACGGGCTCGGAGAAAATTCCTAAGTCCGCGCCTTTTAGTGCGGTGCGGGTGTTGCGACCAGTCGCTTGAAATCTATTACGATGACCGGCCAATTGGAAATTCTCACCGCGACTCTCTTGAAATTAACGGAGTTAATGGCACGGTGGACCAATGGAGACAGATTTTGTTGCCGTTTCTTAAGCTCCGCAGGTAAATTTTGCTTTTTCTGACGATTTCGTGTAATCTATCTTTCATTCAGCTTCGCGCTGTTTTTTAGTTAAATACGAAATACAAATCAGTACAAAAGTACAAATTGGGGATTCGTATATTCGTAGAGATTGGTATTTTGTATTTATAATGAAATGAATAGAGATTACCCCCTAGAAAAAGTCCGAAATTTTGGGATTATAGCACCCATCGTCGCCGAGGACGGCTCCTTGAGAACCCACGGTTCTCAACGCTCGAAGACTCACTGCTCTCCTTCACGGGAAAACTACAGTTTTCCCGACCCCTTTCGCCCAATGTGCGCTTAATTAATTTTTATATTACGAAACATGTATGAACAGAGACTATCCTTTGGAGAAGGTGCGTAACTTCGGAATTATCGCGCATATAGACGCTGGCAAAACTACCACTAGCGAGCGCATTTTGTATTACACAGGCGAGTCCCATAAAATCGGCGAGGTGCATGAGGGGAATACAACTACCGACTGGATGGAACAGGAGCGAGAACGCGGAATTACCATTACCGCCGCCGCCATCACTTGCTTCTGGGTTCCAACCTATCGGCTGAAGATGCAGATAAACGCTGATACGAAGACGCAGATGGACGCAGATGGCAGAACGCAGATAAACGCGGACAAGAGTGCGGATAAACGCGGATTGGAGCAGGAACATAAACACAGGTTTAACATTATTGATACGCCCGGCCACATTGATTTTACAGTTGAAGTGAAGCGGAGCCTTCGCGTGCTTGACGGCGCGGTGGTGGTTTTTGACGGCGTGGCTGGCGTTGAACCGCAATCGGAAACCAACTGGCGTTACGCCGAAGAAGGAAAAGTGCCTCGCATTTGTTTTATCAACAAACTTGACCGCATGGGCGCGTCTTTTGAATTTTCATACAAGTCAATTCTTGACCGTTTGAGCAAGTCGGCCGTTCGCATGCAGATTCCTATTGGTTTGGAAGAACACCATGAAGGCGTTGCGGACTTGCTTAAAATGAAGGCTTATTACTTTGAAGGAGAAATGGGAAGCACGGTTCGCGAAGCGGAAATTCCCGAAGGACTTGTGGCAGACGCCAAAAAATTCCGCGCCGAGCTCGTTGAAAGAATTGTGGAAAATGACGACGCGCTCATGACGCAATATCTTGAAGGCAAAGAAATTCCGATTGAAATTCTCAAAGCCACTCTTCGCAAAGCTGTTATTCTGAATAAAATTTTCCCAGTTTACACCGGTTCTGCTTTGAAAAATAAAGGTGTTCAACTTGTGCTTGATGCTGTGGTGGATTATTTGCCGAGTCCATCGGACATGCCACCGGTTAAAGGCATTGACCCAAATACCAATGAAGTTGTTGAGCGAAAACCGCTAGACAGCGAGCCATTTTCCGCGCTTGTGTTTAAGCTCCAATCCGACCCGTTCGTGGGGCAACTCAACTTTTTCCGCGTTTATTCTGGCACAGTTGAAGCGGGTAGTTACATTTACAATTCCACGACTGGAAAAAAAGAACGGCTCGGTCGCATCGTAAGGCTTCAGGCGAACGACCGTGAGGAAGTGAAAAAAGTTTTTGCCGGAGAAATTGCCGCCGCTATCGGTTTGAAAGACGCGCGCACTTCGCACACCCTCTGCGACGAGGCCAACCCGATTATTTTGGATAAAATTAAATTTGCCGAGCCTGTTATCTCTCTTCGCATTGAACCGAAAACCAAAGCTGATCAGGAAAAAATGGGTTTTGCTTTGAAACGACTGACCGATGAAGATCCGACATTTAGAGTAAGGTCTGATGCCGAGACTAACGAAACCGTTATCATGGGCATGGGCGAACTCCAGCTTGAAATCATGGTTGACCGCATGAAGCGGGAATTTTCTGTGGAAGCCAATGTTGGCAAACCGCAAGTGGCCTATAAAGAAACCATTCAAGGCGTGGCGGAAGCGGAACATAAATACATCAAACAGTCTGGAGGCAAGGGCCAGTACGGCCATGTGAAATTAAATATCAAGCCTCTCTCGCCAGCGCCGGAAAAAATCCCCAAAAATGTTTCGCGTTATGAGGATTTTGAATTCGTGAACTCAATCAAAGGAGGCGCCATTCCGCAAGAATTTATTCCAGCGGTTGAAAAAGGCGTGCGAGAAGGCATGGAGCGGGGAATTGTCGCTGGTTACAAGATGACAAACATTTCTTGCGAGCTTACCTACGGCTCTTACCATGATGTGGACTCGTCGGAAATCGCTTACAAAATCGCCGCTTCTCAAGCCTTTCAAGATGCCGCCAAGCGCGCGCGGCCTGTTATTCTTGAACCGATTATGAAAGTGGAAGTGGTAACGCCGGAAAAATTTGTCGGCGATGTTACGGGACATCTTTCTTCCAAGCGCGCCGAAATTGCCGATGTCAGCGAGCGGGGACTCCACAAAGTGATTGACGCTCTTGTGCCGTTGGCCGAAATGTTCGGCTATATCACGACGCTTCGTTCAATGACCGAAGGCCGCGCCAGTTATGTTATGGAATTTGACCACTATCAAGCCGTTCCCGCCAATGTGGCGCAGGGGATTATTGAAGCGCGCAAATAGTAGGTAGTAAGTAGTAAGTAGTTGGTAGAGGGTAGAGAAGATAAAGAAAAAAACCTAGCCCCACCCCCGCGCTTCGCGCGGGGGTGGGGCTTTTGCTTTTTTCTTATTTGTGTTGTAGCATAAATTCAGTTCAGATAAACCTCGGCCTTTCCTAGTATCCCGTTATGAATGAAAATAGAAAGAAGTTGCTCTCGGAGTTTTTCACTGGGTTTTTGTTCGCTGGCTTAAGCGCCGCTTGTTCTTTCACGCTCGGCCTTATCCCTTACGCAGGCCCTTTCATAGGTTTCCTCTCGGCCTATGCGTTTGGGTTTTTGCTTGCGTGGATTGAAGGCCCTTGGATTATAACCTTTGGCATGGTTGGTGTTATCGGCAGTCTCTTCTTGGTGACCGTTCACAAGTTTACCTTTTTCGCTCTCGCCATGTTTTCCCTTCAAGCCGTTCTGTTTTTCTCCATTTTTGTTCAGACGACGATTAAAGTGAGGAAGGGAAGAAAAGAAATTGAAGGCGGTGATGTCAGCCAAGACGAGCCATAAATTCTTACCACTCCCCCACGACCGCGATTGATTATCGCAGTCGTTTTTCTTTTCCCAACCTGTCAACCTGCCACGTTGACAACAAACATGTCAACGTGGCAGGTTGACAGGTTGTTATCAACAGGCGCGGGTTTGCTTTTTGCTTGG
>JGI1358J11329_10003165_pt1 | contig 12363 bp, 9 predicted proteins | sample Subgroupgradi54m_FD_11329 | JGI IMG/M metagenome (IMG submission 11329)
GAGCATATGTTTAACGAAAATGTATCTGGCATACAAAAGTCAGGAGATGATATTTTCGCCTTTAAAGGGCTAGTCATGACGCCTAGTACAGATGAAAGTAAAGCAATTAATACTACCGCTTCACCAAAGATTATTATCGCAGGAAGTGGTATGAGTAATGGCGGAAGAATTCTTCACCATGAGTCGCATTATCTTCCGGATCCTAATAATACGATTATGATTGTAGGCTATCAGGCAGTAGGGACGCTCGGAAGAAAGATAGTTGATGATGCGAAAGAGATCATGATCAATGGCCGCATGGTAGCGGTTCGTGCAAGGGTAGTAAATATTCATGGCTTTTCAGCACATAAAGATTCTGATCATCTGGTAGAATTTGCCGGAGCTTCAGCAAAAACATTAAAGAAAGTGTATGTGATTTTAGGCGAACCAAAAAGCTCTATGTATTTAGCTCAACGACTTCATGAGCACTATGGCTATCCTGTAGAAGTTCCAGAAAAGGGACAAGTTGTGGAGATCGACTAGTTGCTTGCGCTATACTATCTACTATGAAAGAAAGAAGAATTACAATTAGTGTTTCCGGAGCAGCAGAAGTAGCACATTGTGGTCCTTCAGTAATCGCAATTGCAAAAGAAGTGGGAAGAGAAATTGCGCGGCAAGGAGCGCAAATTATTACAGGAGCAACTTCTGGATTTCCTATGTATGCAGCAGAAGGGGCAAAAGAAGCTGGAGGATTTTCTTTCGGTCTTTCGCCAGCAGCAAGTAAGAAAGAACATCTAGAGGTGTATCGGCTTCCACTTAAAGCTATGGATACGGTAGTCTATACTGGCTTTGGATTTCCGGGAAGAGATTTGATGCTTGTGAGATCAAGTGACGCAATTGTAATCGGTTGCGGGCGTATCGGGACGATTCATGAATTTACCATTGCATGGGAAGCAAATCTACCTCTTGGAATTTTAGAAGGGGAATGGGCGACAGATGAAGTAATAAAAAATATTATTGCGAACAGTAATCGTACTAACCCAAATGTTATTTTTGAATCTGATCCGAAAAAACTCATTACCCGATTGGTAGAGATGGTAAAGAAAAATGATGAAGCGATAGAGGTGAATATGAGACTTTAGAGGTAATTGATAGATAGTGGCAGACAAAAGAGCGACCCCTGCGGGGTCGCTCTTTTGAATCTTGTTGTAGTCTTTCGACAGTAAAGAAAGTCTATGCCTTTACTTGTTCTACAATTCTTGCAAATGATTCTGGGTTTTCCATAGCCATCTGTGAGAGAACTTTACGGTCTAGTCCGATATTTTTCTTTGTTGCTTTATTGATAAACACGCTGTAGGTGATACCAAGTGGGCGAAGCGCAGCATTTAAGCGTACTGTGAAAAGGCGACGAGCATCGGTCTTTTTATCGCGACGGTGAGCAAATGCGTATGCTCCAGCATGACGAAGTGCTACTTTAGCTTCTACTTCTTTAGTACTTCTTCCAAAGCGAAAGCCCTTTGCCATTTTAAGGACATTGCGGCGATGCTTCATTGCTATTTTGCTGCGTTTTACACGTGACATATAGTAGGTATTAGGGCGTAGGGACTAGGGTTTAGTAAATGCTTTAGTTATCTTAGAAGGCCTGGAAGGAAACGTGATTTCTCCTTGCCTGTCATTACAAAGTTAACTGCACGCTTAGCGTTAAGCTGCTTTGAACGCTTCTTTTTAGCGTTAAAGTGGTTAAGTCCTGGCTTACGTGCGAGGATTTTACCGTTTTTTGTAATTCTTAAACGCTTCGTGAGCGACTTGTTTGTTTTCATACAGGAAAATGTAAGTTCGCCTATTATAGCATGTATTATTGGATGAATCAAGGATTCTAGCTTGGGAAAGCTTTGGTAATAATTAAGAAAATTAATCCACCTGCAAGGCGATATTCTGTTTTGCGATGGAGATGTACAAAACGTACATTGACTGAACAAAACAGAATACCAACGCAGCAGATGGGCTGATTTTGTTAATTATTTTGCTTTTTCGAGAACAATGACCATAGACTTTGGAATCTTCTTCAAAGGCTCAGCAATTTTATATTCTGCAGGAATTACTGCCAGGATTCGTTGCATTCGTTCGCGTAAAAATGACTCGTCCATGTATTTCATACGTCCTTTGAGGATAAGGTCGATTTTCACACGGTGGCCTTCCTTGATCCATTCTGCGGCTTGCTTGGACTTGATCATGATGTCGTGTTCGGAAATACCCACTGAAATCTGAATACTTTTTGTTTCTGTAATATGCGCACGGGATTTTACTTCCTTTTGCTTCTTGGAAACTTCAAACATGTACTTTCCATAATCGCAAATACGCGCAACGGGAATATCGGCATTAGGGGAGACCTCGATAAGGTCGAGCTTGGCCTCCTTTGCTTTTTCCAAAGCTTCTTCCTTGGTGAGTACACCGAAATTCTCTCCAAGCGGTCCAATGACGCGAAGTTTCAGAGATCTGATATGATTATTGATGTTTATTTTCTCAGCCAAAGTTGTTTAGTCATTACATTATAACACAAAAAATGTTGTTTAACAATGAGAGAGTTGTCAAAAATATCTTATTTAACTGCGAGTACTTTTGACATCTGAACAGAATCATCTGTAAGTGTGTTCGCGGAATCATCCCAGCTTTCGAAAACGTATCCAAGTTTTTTATAAAATTCGACCGCTTCTTTATTGGCATTAACAAAAAGTTTAGTTATCCCTTTTTTATAAGCAAAAGCCTCAAACTTCTCTTCAAGAATTCTCCCATGGCCTTTTCCTTGTTCTTCTTTTGTAATTGCGACTACACGGATAACGCCATTTCCATCTCCGAGAACATCCAAGCTTGCTGTTCCGATATATTTGCCATTGAATTTTAATAGTAGCGTAAAACGTCCCGAAGCATAGTTTGCGGGGTGGTCTGGATTATAGGGGGTATGTTTTGGTTTAAATAGTTCTGAACGGCGCAGCTCATGGAGATATTTCCACTCTTCGGGAAATTTTGCTTCAACAAGTTCGCAGTTTGTCTCTGTCATGCTATTGAGTATAGCTTAATTAAGCCCGACGAGAATCTCCTACAAGTTTCATCTCGTCGCCACTCGATGAACTCGCAGGCCGCTGCTCGCGATTCGGCTTGCTAGCCTCATAACGCTACGCCCTTCGATTCTGCACAGGCATAAAGTAGTTTATGCCTTCACCTCCACCAAAATGAAAAAGGCTGTCTCAAAGACAGCCTTTTTCATTTTGGTGGAGGTGGCGAGAATCGAACTCGCGTGTAATAAGATATGAGGCACACATCTACTGTACGTAGTTTGCTTAGTGTGATTCGCATTCATCATCAACAACAAACGAAAACAATGAATGTATACCATGTATGGTTCGATTAGGTTGCTATGGAACAATCTAATCTACATCTACTGTGATATTGCCCAATCTCCATCCGTAGATGCGAGAGAGAAGGACACCAGATTGGTCTAAATTAGACGAATGCTGGAACTAGTCCAAACGCGTAAGGCGATGGAATAGCCTTGCCAGTTGTTTTTGCAACGTGGTTCTTCCCAATTAACGAGTTAGAGAAGGGTCTCGGTACAGCATGTACAACATATTCTTAGTATCGAAGCCAAAGTACACCCCCAATTTTACAGACCTGCAGTTTTTATTTCGCGACGAGCAATATCTTTTTTAATATTTTCTCGCTTGTCACCTTTTTGTTTTTTCTTGCAAAGTCCAACCTCACATTTAATGAGGTTATTTTTAAGATACAATGAAATAGGTACTAATGTCAAGTCTTTGGTTTCAGTAGCATTAAAGAGTCTCGTGATTTCGTTCTTTTTAAGAAGTAATCGGCGAGTACGATACGCATCATAACTCTTTGTAGTATTTTTTTCCTGATACGCTGGGATATAGATACCTACTACATATGCTTCTCCGCCGCGAATAAGTACGCGCGCGCCCTCAAGTGAACCTTGTCCGTTTCTGATTGATTTTACTTCATACCCAAAAAGCTCAATGCCAGATTCTAAGCGTTCAAGCGTCTCATAATGCATACCTATTTTCTTATTTGAAATAAGGGCCATAGGAGCATTCTAACATAGAAAATTCTTATAAAAACGTAATAAAATCAGTAGTATTATTTCTGTTATAATAGAACTATGAAAGGTATACGAATCAATAAAAAAACAGGAAGTAAATCAAAAATGATTTTGGTAGCTCAGCAGGCGCTGTGGGGGATATTTCTTTTCGGATTAATTATTTACGGGTATGGAGCGCTTCATGATAGTGGGAAGAAAGAAACTGTAGCGCTTTCTACCATCGCACAGGAAGTTAAAGACGGGAAAATAAAATCACTTACTGTTTCTGGAGCGGTAGTTACCGCACTTCGAAACGACGATACAAAAATAGAAGCAAAAAAAGAGCCGGAGTCAGGAATAGTAGATACGCTTAAGAATTATGGAGTAAGCACTACTACGCTTGCAAATCTCTCTATCACTATTGATGCAGATCGAAGTGCATCATTTTGGTTCTCACTATTACCCATTCTTCTTCCAGTCGTATTTCTAGCACTGATGATTTGGTGGCTCGCTCGTGGTATCAAAGGAGCAAACATGCAGGCACTCTCTTTCGGTCAGTCACGCGCAAAGATTATTTTGCCTGATGATGGTAAGGAAAAAATTACTTTCAAGGATATCGCCGGTGCTAAAGAAGCAAAAGAAGAACTTGCGGAGATTGTCGAATTTCTGCGTAGTCCAAAAAAGTTTATCGATATTGGAGCACAAATTCCAAAAGGAGTGCTTTTAATGGGAGCACCAGGAACCGGAAAGACCATGCTTGCACGCGCAGTAGCTGGAGAAGCGGGGGTACCATTCTTTCATTTATCAGGATCAGAATTTGAAGAAATGTTTGTGGGGGTGGGGGCTTCCCGCGTACGCGATCTCTTTGATATGGCGAAAAAGTCTTCACCTGCGATTATCTTCATTGATGAAATAGATGCAGTGGGGCGCGCACGCACTCCGTCTATGGGTGGAGCAGGAGAAGCACGCGAGCAGACATTGAATCAGATTCTCGTAGAGATGGATGGATTTGAACCGACACAAAATTTGATCATCATGGCAGCGACCAACAGACCAGATGTTCTAGACGTTGCCTTACTTCGTCCTGGACGATTCGATAGACGAGTAACGCTTGATCTTCCAGATAGAAGCGATCGAGAAGAAATACTTAAAGTGCACATCAAAGGAAAACCGCTTGCAGAGGATATTAATTTTAGATTAATTGCAGAACGCACTCCTGGATTCTCTGGTGCTGACCTTTATTCGCTTATGAATGAAGGAGCCATCCTTGCTGCACGTGAAGGCAGAAAGAAAGTTGCGCAGTTTGATTTGGTGCGTGCTATTGAAAAGGTAATGCTTGGCCCAGAAAGAAAAAGCCACATTCTTTCACCGGCCGAAAAAAGAATCACAGCATATCATGAAGCAGGGCATGCGCTTGTGGCGTCTTGTTTACCAGATGCTGATCCAGTACACAAAGTCTCTATCATCGCGCGTGGACGAGCTGGCGGGTATACGCTTAAACTTCCTCTTGAAGAACGCAGACTCATGAGCAAGCGAGCATTTTTGGATGATATCGCGATGTCTCTTGGCGGATATGTTGCTGAGAAAGAAGTATTTGGAGATATCACCACTGGTCCATCAAATGATCTTCAAGTTGCGACAAGCATGGCACGAGACATGGTGACAAAATACGGCATGAGTACACTTGGTCCTGTTGCACTCGAGTCAGACGGTGCTGCACTCTACGGACGAAGCATGTATGGAAAAGAATACAGTGAATCAATGGGTACAAAAATCGATGAAGAAATAAAACGCATTATGGATAGCGCGTGGGAAAGGGCTAAACAAATTATTTTGGAGAAGCGTGTCGCGCTTAATGCTATCGCTGAAGAATTAATCAGAGTAGAAAATCTTGAGCGAGATGCATTTGATCAATTGCTCGTACTTCACGGCATTACACCAAAGAAAAAAGAAGAACCGATATTGTAAATAAAAAAGCCGCCCCGATGGGGCGGTTTTTGCGAGCGAGTTGTGGCAGTTACTTGCCGTCCTTTTGCAGGCCGAATGCCCGCAAGAAATCGATAGGGGTGAGGCCGCTCAACTTGCTGTGGTTTGAGAGGTGCGAAGTGGCTTTCGGCACGCTTCTGTTGCGATCCATCAGGGTTTCTCTCGCGCCCTGATTCGAGGATTGTGTCGCAACACTCGGTAGGTTGCCTTCGGAAAGGCCTGACTCTTTCTGTGTCATTTTGGTCTCCTGTTTCTTAGACAGTGATCGTTTGGACCTTCTTCCCACTGAAGTACGTCCAAATATAATGGTACGCCTACTTCTTATTTTGTAAAGGATTTTATGATATAGTTTAACCATTCGCATCCATAGCTCAGTTGGTAGAGCCGTCGTCTTATACACGACTGGTCCCTGGTTCGAGTCCAGGTGGATGCACTATTATTCCATATGCACTGCTTCGCGCGCTTTAATTACTTCTAAAAGTTCTGGGAAGTTCTCCAAACGGGGGTCTTCCTCCACTATTACTCTTGCTTCTTCGCGTGCTATCTCTACAAGTTTCGGATTGCGTATAGCTTCCATGGCCAAGTCACTCATGCCCCACTGCTTGCCGTCCATAAGTGTGCCTATGCCACGCTCCATCATATCTTTTTCTGCAAGCTCAAAACCATTCTTAGATTCTACCAATGCTTTCAAACGCTTCATTGTTTTTTCGTGTGCACTATCGGTGAAGAGATAACAATAAGACTGATGAGATGATCGCCCTACACGGCCGCGAAGTTGATGAAGTTGTGCAAGACCAAACCTGTCCGCTCCTTCGATGACGATAATAGTTGCGTTTTGAATGTTTACTCCAACTTCTACTACAGAAGTAGCAACAAGAATATCTATCTTGTGTGCAAGCATATCTTCCATGATATGTTCTTTTTCAGTCGGCTTCATCTTGCTATGCAACACTTCGATACGAGCATGAGGAAATACTTTCTCCTTAAGCCGTACTGCTTCTTCTTTCACACTCTTCAGTTGCCTTTTTTGTACTTGTTCTTCATCTTGTTCATCTATGCGAGGACAAATCACATATACTTGCCTACCTGCGTCTAATTCCTTCTTGATCGCTTCTTCTACCTTAATACGTTTTGTCTGTGAGATAACTTCAGTGATAATTTTCTTGCGTTCCTTCGGCATTTCATCTATAACAGAAAGATCGAGATCGCCGAAGATAGTGAGCGCAAGTGTTCTCGGAATCGGAGTTGCCGTCATCGACAACAAATGCGGAAGCTCTTTTTTACTCTTAGTATTTTCTTCTCCTTTTTTATGTGCTAAAGATTTTCTCTGCTTCACCCCGAAGCGGTGTTGTTCGTCTATAATCACTAGAGCTAAATCTTTCCATATAACGGACTTTTGTATGAGAGCGTGTGTGCCAACTACCACGCTTACCCGACCTTCCTTGACCCATTTGAGTAATTGAGGACGAGATATGTTGGTGTATCCTTCGGGCTCTAGTTTACTTGGAAATTTTTTGCAGCCACTTCCAGTAAGCAGTCCGATCTCCACTCCTGTCCCATCAAAGAATTGAATAAAGCTTTCGAAGTGTTGCTTGGCAAGAATTTCAGTCGGAGCCATATATGCGACCTGAAGTGGGGTACCGACTTTTTCGGTCTTAATCGAGATAGTTGCATATGCAGCCACGGCAGCCACAAATGTTTTCCCACTCCCTACATCTCCTTCAAGCAATCGCCCCATCGGTTCTTTGTGAGTCATGTCTTTTAAGATACCTGTGTAGGCGTCGCGCTGGGCTTTGGTTGGGTTAAATGAAAAGCGCTTGATAAACTGTTCTAATTTGTCGCTTGTAATATTAACTGGATACGCGAGCGATCCTTTAGCCTCCATTCGTTCTCGTTGATGCTTTACTTGCATGAAAAATATTTCTTCAAATGCAAAGCGCTTGCGTGAGGCGATCGTGAGGGATTCGTTTTTCGGAAAATGAATATACAAAAATGAATCAGAGAGTTTTGGCAGATGAAGTTTCTCCAAAATATGAGTAGGTACTGGGTCTTCAATATCAATGAGCGCTCCGCCTGAAATAGCGCGCTTAATAAGCGTGTAAAGAAATAGTGAGGACACTCCTTGTGTCTCTCTATACACAGGAGTGAGGAATTCTCCTTGCGTGTCTGCTGTATGTTTTGCAAATAATGATTGCTCTCCTTCCGGGGTTATTAGCGGAGCATTATCGATTGCTGGATTAGAGAGGAAAAACCCTTTTGCATCTGATGCAACTTTGCCAGATACTTTTACGCGTGTCCCATCAGGATACATTTTGCCAATATATGCTTGATTGAACCACACACAGCGTAGTACGCCAGAATTATCGGCGATGCGCGCTTCTGTCATAGGAATATGCCCTTTAAAACTTCTGCGTACAGAAACTTTTTCCATGACACCGTAGAGTGTGACCATCTGTCCCACCACGAGATTTTCTACAGGCACGATTTCGCGCGCGTCTGCATAACGAGTAGGAAAATAGCGAAGAAGATCTTCTATAGTGTGAAGCTTTAATTTTTTTAACCCAGATGAGTGCTCACTTGAAAGTCTACTTACTATTTCTAGGGGAGTATTGAGCGTGTAGGAGGTCATGACGGAAGAGATACACTTTTTGAATTGTTATCGACTAGCAAATCGATTTACATTTTGTGTGTAAATAATAATAGCGAGTGTCACTAAGATTAGTATAAAGAGAAGCATGGTCTGCGGTGTGTAACTAAAGGTCTTAAAGTTGATGTATAACTGCGCAGAAAGGATAATCAATGCTAGAGCGAGAGGTAAAATGTAGCGTATAAGAGCAATTACTAGTACGCCGACTAAGATCAGAAAACCATAATATGCCGTGAATGCAATGGTAACCGGAATGTATTGATCAATGCAGCCGAGTAAGCTTTTTTGAACAAGCGTAGTTCCTTCAATAAGTTTAAGAAGGTTCGGATAAATAAAATACATGCCAAGGGCGATGCGAAGAAGTAGAGGCCAAAGTCGAGCTAACATGTAAAAAGTATACCATTTTACAAATGAGATAATAGAGAATAGAAAAGGAAAATAAGAAGATCGCGCCTAGGCGCGATCTTCTTATTTTCTAGTAATGATTATCTTATCTTTTATCCTTCAACATCTTCAGCCACGTTTACGCGTACTTTTACTGCCTTCGGATCAGTGAAAGGATTAAGCGCACATGTTCCAATGAACTCAGTTGAGTATTGAAGCTGAATCGATTTCTTTCCTTGAGCGTATCCATTTACTAGGTTTGTGAGAGCATTTGAAAGTGTTCTCGATGCTCCGTAAGGGTCACTTGCGTCAGTAGTCGATTTTGCTAGCAAATTCGTGATACGATTTGCTTCGTTTTGTCGTCGTACTACACAGCTTGCGTCACACAAGGAGCCAGTCGGGGCAGTGATCACCGGTTGCGCTACGATCTTACATACGCCATTTGGACTTGTGGCTTTCCAAGTGATAGATGTCGATCCTCCGCGCTTGATTGTCTTCGGATTGGCCACAAGTGTGACATCCGATGGAGAACCATTTGCTGCACAACTGCCAGATACCGTTTGAACAGTACTTGCGATCTTGTAGGTTGGATAGTTACCATTGATACACATAATCTGATAATTGCCCGGTGAAGTAGGGGTCCATGTCATCACTCCAGAATAAGTAGTAGTTCCTGCAGCAAAAGGAGCGTTGGTTACTTGCGTGCCTGTCGTGGTATTAAGTACGCCGGCACTGAGGAAATTTCCTCCGCTACAAGTGATACTAAAGGTTGGATAACAACTTGCTGCGGCTGGGTTAGTGATACAGCATCCAGTAGTACATTTTAGACCAAATGGTGTTCCGTCCGCGATATCACAAGACTCTTGTCCTTCTTTTATACCGTTACCACACACCGGTGTCACACATTTACCTCCTGTGTATGTTTGCCCATTAGGACATTGATTACATGCAGGAGCTGAAGAAGCTGAAGACTGCTTTGCTCCATTAGTACAGAATGCTGCTGCTCCACAACCAGGAGCTTGCAGATTGTTGAGACAAGAAATAGTACAAGTATTTGAACATTGTTGCTTCGTAGGATCAGAAAGACTTCCAACCCCGTCACATTCTTCTCCCACTTGCACAGTTCCATCTCCACAGACCGCGCCTGTGTATCCGATTCCTGTTTGTCCAGTAGGGCCATTGGTTATGGTTCCATTGACACACATGGTTCCTTTACCGCTTACAGAATCCCAACCGATTGGCACACATCTCACTCCATCATAAATAGTTCCTGTGTTACATACATCGCATGTTGGAGGATTATTTGAGCCATTGCTACATGTTCCACCAGGAGTAACTGATGGTGTAGCATATTGTGTGGTAACGTTCACTGTTTTTGTACCTAACACTTTACCAGGAAGTGCTGTTGTTCCTTGGTAACACGTGAGCGTGTACGTGTAGGTAGTATTTTCTATAAAGCCAGGGAAACTATCAGACGTTTCCGGAGGGCCAACTTTTGTAGTTGTTGCGTTTGCGGTGTAATCAGTCGTTGCTCCATGACTAAGTTTAAGTCCTATACTTTGTACATTTGTATTATCAGAACAATCATATGCGACCGTGGTTGCTCCTGCTCCTGAAGAACCAACTGCAGTTGCAGTTAAGCTATGCGTGCCGAAGGTACAGATTGATCCATTCCAATATGAACCTGGAGTACAGTTGCCTCGGTAAATTTGTTGAGCAACAAGAGGTAGACCCCATGAAGTATCTTTCCAAAGATTAAATACGCGACGATACGCAGGGTCTCCTGTCATAGTAAGATTATGTGGCCCAAGATCCGGGTCGGTATAGTCATAATCGTTCGCAGCAGGGGAACAAGCGGAAGAGCCATCAATACGACAGGAAGTAAGTCTCCACGTGGGGGTATTAGTAGTCCATGTAGTAGGAGTATTACAAGTAGGTTGTCCGTTAGGAACAACACAATCTCCAGCAGTTATTGATCCAGATACGGGGTTTACAGTAATAGTTTTTGATGCAGATACTCCCCAAGGTGCGATACCATCTGATGCTGCCCAAAGAACGGTGTATGTTCCGGCAACTGTTGGAGTGAACGTAAGCGCTTTTGCGCTACTATTTGTTGCACCGAAACTCCACGCTGGTCCCGCTGTAAATGTTCCTTCGCAGTTCCCACAGTTATAATTCCACTGTCCTCCTGGACCCATCCAATCAAACTTATGTTGTGTCATGTTGTTCTCAGCATCTGTAGCATTTGAAGAATAGGCAATACTTTGTCCCAAGGTAATCGTTTGATTACTTGCCGGAGTAATAGATACAACAGGAGACGTGTTTGCTCCCACACTCACTATAGTACTTTTTGCTGCTGATCCACCTGGACCAGTACAGGTAATGGTGTACGTAGTAGATGTAATGAGATTCCCTGTAGCTGTAGAACTATTGCTTGTGCTTACTGATCCTATACCATTATCAATAGAACATGTAGTTGAGTCAGTAACTCCTGTCCAAGAAAGAGTTGCACTCGTCCCATACATAATAGGGCCACTATTAGTAAATGTGGCAATGGTTGGAGCCGGGGTATTCACTGTCCATGTAAATCCTTGAGTATCGTCTCCTCCTAGTCCGTGTGCTGTTGCAATACAAGGAGTTACGCCGATCATTGAAGCGTTTGAGGTAACAGATTTATTGGAATTTCTCCCAAGTCCTACAGCGTTCCATGCAGTCTGTGCAGCAGCAGGACCTGAAGTACAGTTGATACTTACAGAAGTCGCATTGTTGGTTGTCCAGGTAAGCGTAGAAGCCGCACCGGAAATTACTGTTGTAGGAAGAAATGTAAAACCTGTAAAAGAAGCAACAGGCGGACCTCCTACGTTTACTGTTAGATTCTGTGAATCTGTTCCACCAGGACCACTACAAGAAAGGGTATATGTTGTATTTGTTATGAGATTGCTTGTGGTACGATTATCGTTTGCAAGTACAGGAATACCTCCTCCATATTCTCCTCCGCTTAGCGTACAAGAAGTAACAGTTCCGCCCACATTCCAAGAAAGAGTAGTAGGGTTGTTAAATGTAACTGGATTAGGTGTGGCAATGAATGTTGCACCGATAAATGGAGCTTGAGGGGTAACCGTAAGTACTGCAGTTGCAGTAACATCAGAACTAGGGATACCATTAGTGCATGTAAGGGTAAATGTTGTTGACGGTGCGGTTCTAGCGCCTGTGCTTAGACCTGCTCCATTACTTGTAGCTCCTCCTGTATTTGGGTTTGCTCCTGAACTTGCAG
>JGI1358J11329_10003173_pt1 | contig 12352 bp, 11 predicted proteins | sample Subgroupgradi54m_FD_11329 | JGI IMG/M metagenome (IMG submission 11329)
AGGGTGAGAGTTGTTCTTTCACCCTGTAATTTTGGTCGACCTGCCAGGTTTACAAAACTTGCTAACACGGAGTGTTAGCAAGTTTTCTACTCCATCAACCTGACTTTATCAATCAAGATTGATTTTCCGCCGTTTCGTAGAGAAAATGTGCCTTTGACCACGATACAACTCTCGGGAATGAGAATATCTTGAAACTCCTCAAATATTTTCGGGAAAGCCACTGCTTCTATGCTGTCCGACAAATCGGCAAGTTTTAAGAAAACCATCTTATCGCCATTTTTGATCACCACACTTCGGATTTCTTCCACAATACCACCAACCACCACAGAGTCTCTTTCTTTAGCGGTTTCTTTTATCTTTTTTATATTTATTTCTTTTTCTTCAAGTTTGTGTTTGAAACTATCAAGAGGATGGCCAGAAACATAAAGTCCCAGAAGCTCTTTTTCCCAGAGCAATTTATCAGCCAAGTTTGTTTTCGGCCCTTTTTCTAATTCTATCTCTGTTGCTTCCTCAACCCCACCGGAGAAAAGTGAATCTTGTTCTGTGCCTTTATTTCTTTCTTCTTTGTTAAATGTTAATAATCGGTCCAAATTGTGCAAAAGCTCGGCTCGATCTTTACCAAAGCAATCCATGGCACCTGTTTTAATAAGCGACTCTAGTGATTTTTTATTTAGGTTCTTGTCTTTTATTCTGCGAAGGAAATCTGAAAGGGAAGTGAACTTTCCTCCAGCTTTTCTCTCGGTGATTATAGATGTGGCGATGCCTTCGCCGAAGTTTTTTATTGTAGTCAGCCCAAAACGGACAGAATCCTTGATTACAGGCTGTGTGTTGTTCACTGTTGTTTTCACAACAGTGAATCCCTCAAACGACTGATTGACATCCGGAGGCAAAACAGGAATACCCATTCTCTTGCACTCACCTATAATTTCAGCGATTTTTTCCACATCGCCGGATTCTGCTGTCAGCACTGCCGACATGTATATTGCAGGGAAGTTGGCTTTCATATAGGCCGTTTGGTAAGCCACTTTTCCATAACTGGCGGCGTGAGCTTTGTTAAAACCATAACCTTGAAATGGCTCAAACAAATTCCACAATTCCTCGGCTTTTTTCTCCGACATTCCGCCGTGCTTTTGGCATCCCTCAACGAATTTAACATGCTGCTTCTTCATTTCCTCGGGAATCTTCTTGCCCACGGCCTTGCGAAATTTGTCCACCTCGCCCCAAGTGTATCCAGCCACTTCAATAGCGGTGTAAAGCAAATCATCCTGATAAACCAAAACGCCAAATGTTTTATCCAAAAAACTTTTCATTTTGGGATGGAGATATGTCACTGGTTCCTGCCCGTGTTTCCTATGGATATAATTTTGAATGTTGTCCATGGGCCCCGGACGATATAAAGCCACCATGACATTTAAGTCGTGTATGACCGTTGGCTTCAATTCTTTCAACGACCTCGTCATACCATCTCCGTTCAGCTGAAAAAGTCCAACAGTCTCCCCGCGAGCCAACATTTCAAAAGTTTTTTTGTCATCAATGGGAATATTTTCGATATCTATTTTTACTCCCTCCAGTTTCTCTGTCAGTTTAACCGCATCGGCCAGTATAGAAAGATTGCGAATGCCCAGAAAATCAAATTTCAAAAGTCCCACGCCATCTTCACCGACATCGTGCATGTCGTATTGGGTAATAATCTTGCGATTATTTAATTCTGTGCCTTTTGTATCATATTGCAAAGGTACATGGTCTGTCAGTAGCGTTGGAGAAATGACCACCCCCGCCGCATGGACCGAAATGTGCCTAGCACAACCCTCAATTTTCTTGGCCATATCCATGATTTTTCTTACATCAGCTTCAGAATCGTACAAAGTTTTCAATTCTGGCGCTTCCTTGAAAGCTCTGTTTATGGTCATAGGAAATCCCTGTGCTCCCATAGGAATCATTTTAGCTATACTATCGCCGAGAGTGTATGGAAAACCGAGAGCCCGTGTGACATCTCGAACAGCACCTCGTGCCATCATTGTTCCAAATGTTCCTATCTGAGCTACCTTGTCATAGCCGTATTTTTTTCTGGTGTAATCAATTATTTCATCTCGTCTAGTATCGGCAATATCAATATCAATATCAGGCGCGCTAGGTCTTTCAGGATTAAGAAATCTTTCAAATGGCAAATCGTACTCAATAGGGTTGACAGTAGTAACATATGTCAGATAGGAAACTATAGAACCGCCAGCCGACCCCCTTGTGGTGGTCAAAATTCCATTTTGTCTGGCGAAATGTAGCAGATCTGCCACAACCAGAAAATATTGGGCATAAGCTTTATTTTTTATTACTTCCAATTCGTACTCGATTCTTTCTGTCACTTCTTTTGTCTGTTTTAATCCATGAGGTTCAATACCTTCGTAGGTAATTTTTCTTAATTCTTCATCATATGAGTGGCCTTTTGGGACAACATAATTTGGAAAGAACCATTTGCCGATTGAGATTTCGAGGTTGCATCTGTCGGCAATTTTGGCCGTGTTTTCCAGCGCCTCCGGCAAATCTTTGAAATATTTCTCGGCGGTTTCACCGCTGATGAAAGAAAAGTCATCTTCACCTTCCTCGATTTTCTCATCATTCTGTGATTGAACAGCGAGCAGGGTTTCTCGAGCCGCTCGGTCTTCTAAGTTTATATAATAAACATCGTGTGTTGCCACAAGTGGCACATTATTTTTTCTGGCAAACTCAATCACTTTCTTCATATTCTCCTCATGACCTTTTATTTCTGGATGGTGTGTTATTTCAAAGAAAAATCTCGAATTCTCACCACTTGGACGCTCCGCGTCCAAGTCACTTGGCGGTTTCACCGCCAAGTGAGATGAAAAAGTTTTTTTGTACCAGTTTAGGCGCTCCATGGCTTGCTCTGTGTTGGCAAGTTTAAGTGACTGCAAAATGTCGCTTGAAAAAGAAGGCAGGATGGCGATAAGTCCTTCGCCATATTTCTCCATAAGCTCTCGGTCAATACGCGGTTTGTAGTAAAAGCCTTCGAGGTGAGCATAGGTCACAAGTTTAATCAAATTTTTGTAACCAACTTCATTTTCTGCCAAGAGAACCAGACGATATCTTTCTTTATCAACGCCAACTTGTTTGTCATGTCGCGAACGGTAAGCCACATATGCATCGATTCCTATAATCGGCTTCACATCTTTTTTCTTGCATGCTTTATAAAACTCAATAGCGCCATAGAGATTGCAATTGTCTGTCAGAGCAAGCGCGGTCATGTCGTTTTTCTTGGCTTCATTAACTAAGGCCTCAATTTTCGGTAAGGCATTGAGGAGAGAATAGTGGGAGTGAGTGTGGAGATGTACGAATTTGGAAGACATAGAAAGATTATAACATGTAGTCTCAGGTCTTGAATGACCTTGATGCAAAGCTAATTTAGTGTTATCTTGATAAATGGAGGGAAACCATGTTGAAGGATTTGAAAGGTAAGCTTGAAGATCTGAAAGGTCTTTTCTTTACTCTGAAGATATGGGTCAAAGATGTGATCATCCCCGTTCTGTCGAAGAAACATCCTAATGACACACAGGTACTGTCATCCATGTTGGAGGATGTTGAGAGCCAACTGACCGAGATCGAGCAGACAATCAATTCGGAGAGTTCAGTCCAGCGTGAATCGGCTCTGGTCGAATTGGTTCGGGTGGTCAACGACTACAGAACCAAAGAAGAAGATGGTGGTTTGTCCAAGGCCTACGATGTACCTGTCCGCACAGAAGCGAGGGATAGGATCATCATCACAGCTCTGAAGCTGGCCATCGCTCACGACGAGCCAAAACCCGCACCGGTGTCCCAGCCCAAACCGAGCCATGATGGGCTGGTCAAGAGGGGTGGGCCGTACCCGTCCATACTTCCGATCAAGTATGCCGAGCATGTTGATAATGTCTTGCTCGCCAATAGCAAAGATGATCTGTGACCGTGTTCTTCGAGGGGCTACTGGTGCGTATGCGCCGGTGGCCTCTTTTGTTTATTTTTCTGTAGACTTAACTTATTTCAGACTTCAGATGTTACTATATTAAGACGGTCGCATAAATATAGTAACATTGTTTTATGGAGAATTTTTCTTAAAGAGCTTTTTCTTATGTTAGTATTTTGATATGAAAGTGATTGTTGGTATTGACGAAGTCGGTCGTGGGTCTTTAGCAGGGCCTGTTACTGTTTGTGTTGTGGCTTGTGAGGTCAGACTTTACACAAAACTTAAAAGAGACAAAAAACTTCCACCTCTTGGCAAAGACAGTAAAAAGCTCTCACCAACCGAGCGACAAAAATATGCAAAGTATTTAAAATCTATCATGTCAAGGCGTCACCTTGACATTTACCAAGGGTTACCCTTGGTAACCTTGGTAAACTGGGTAAGGTTTTCGTATAAGGTGGTCCATATTTCAAATAAAATTATAGATTCAAAAGGGATTTCTTTTTGTATAAGACGGGCGATTGAGAGGGAATTAAAAAAATTAAAATTAGATCCAAGAAAAACAGAAGTCAGGCTAGATGGGCTTTTGAAGGCACCAAAGGAATTTATAAATCAAAAAACAATAATCAAAGGTGATGAGAAAGAAAAAATAATCGCATGGGCATCTATACTGGCCAAAGTTTCTCGTGATGCTCTGATGTGTCGGATGGCAAAAAAGTATCCAAAATATGGGTTTGAAATGCACAAAGGCTATGGAACGGCTATGCACAGAAAAATGATAAAAAAGCACGGTTTATCGCCTATCCACAGGAGGTCTTTTTGTAAGAATATTAAAAATTGACTTTGGTACCTTACTATGTTATGGTCTTATGTGGGAGAGTTTTACATGACAAAGATACACTGGTTCGCCGGCGCCATAATCTACCGTATGGTAGATGGAGTGTTGGAATTACTGTTGCAAGACAGTACTACCACAATTCCAAAATATCGTTGGCAAGGAGTGCAGACCAAGTTTCCGGGTGGACGAAACAAAGACCATCCGGAAGACAGTACTTTCTTGGACACTCTCAAGCGAGAGTTGTTTGAGGAGTTGCATATTCGACTGAAAGATGATTCGGAGTTAAAGGTGATTTACGATGTGATCCAAGGGGATCACCGTAAGATTTTTTACCTTGTTTCTGTGGAGGCTTTCGAGGGAGAAATTCGTCAGGTGCCTCAATGGGATGCGACGACAATTCTATCAGTACCTCGGTGGGTCAGAGTGGATGAATCCTTATATCGCAAGATCTACAGGACTCATCGCTCAGCTTTTCGTTCAGCTATGCTTTTTCTAAACAAGGTCTCATGAGGGTGGACATAACATCCTTCATGGGACCTCGCGACCGTGGTCAGAGAAATCCGATTAGCGGTTTTTTGTTTTTTAAAAAAATTGATTTATATCTATAACTGTGTATACTTTCCAAATATGGTAGTCCGAATGCGTAGTACAAAAAGTCATAGAAACCACAGACGATCTCACGATGGTCTGTCTTCTCCTTCTGTAACAATGGATAAAAATACAAGTGTGCCACATTTGCGCCACCGAGCTTCTCTGGTCACAGGTCAATACAAAGGCAGAGTTGTTATAGACATGCAAGCTAAGCTTTCAAAGAAGACAAAGAAGGAGAAGGAAGCTAAAAAAGAGGGAAGATAGATTTTGTTTTGTTTTATACTATGCTGTATAATATAGGTAGGTATGGCTAACCGGCACCTTTCCAGATCAATAGTTTTACAATCACTCTTTGAATGGGATTTTAATTCCAGTGACTCCGCTGGTGTTCTGGAAACTTTTGCCCGCAATGTAAAAGAGTTTGCCGGTGGCATGTCAGACTTTTCTTTTATGGAAAAGCTTTTGAAAGGTGTCCTAGAAAAGCAGAAAGACATTGATTTGATAATAGAAAAAGCTGCTCCCGACTGGCCGATAGATAAAATAAGCATTATAGATAGAAACATTCTGCGCATAGGTTTGTACGAACTTTTGTTTGCTGATCGTTCGCAGGTCCCACCAAAGGTGGCTATAAATGAAGCCATAGAATTATCCAAATCATTTGGCGGGGAAACATCAAGCAAATTTGTTAATGGTGTTTTGGGTGCTGTCTATAAAGAGCTGGGGGAGCCAGATAAGGACCAGACTACAAAAGATAAAAAAAAATCTTTTAGCAATATAATTGTGCCGACTGAAAATCTGGGTGGTGCCGTGGTCTATGCCAGAGATGGTGATGAAATATATCTAGCTCTAGTTCATGATGTCTTTGGCAGATGGACTCTCTCAAAAAGTCATATTGAAGAAAGTGAGAAAGTTGAAGATGGTGTTATTCGTGGAATCAAAAAAGAATTGGGTCTTGATGTAAAAATAAAAGAAAAACTGGGAGAGAATGAATATCCGACATACCATCCAGAAAAAGGAAAAGTAAAAAAGCATGTGACATATTTTCTTGCAGAAGCAAAGTTTCAGGATCTTGTGCCAGAAGCGACGAAGGGTGGACTCGATGACGCTAAATGGTTCAAGCTGGCCGACATACTTGATTTAAATTTTTATAACGATATACTGCCTCTTGTGACGAAGGCCATAAATATACTATTAAAAAAGTAAAATGGATTTTACAGAATTCGAAAAAAAGGCAGGACTAAGTTTTACAAACAAAGAGCTTTTGAAACAAGCTTTTGTTCATCGTTCGTATATAAATGAAAATAAAAGTTCGGGACTTTCGCATAACGAACGGCTGGAGTTCTTGGGTGACGCTGTTTTGGAACTTGTCATAACAGATTTTCTATATAAAAAGTATACAGACAAGCCAGAAGGCGAACTAACGGCTTATCGTTCGGCTTTAGTTAATGCCGACACATGCGCAAGTATTGCAACGAAGATCGGCATGGGAGACTATCTTCTTCTTTCAAAAGGTGAAAGTAAAGATGTCGGACGGGCAAGACAATATATATTGGCTAATGCTCTGGAAGCCTTGATTGGCGCTATTTATATTGACCAAGGATTGGCTATGGCAAGAGATTTTATAGAAAAAAACTTTATGCCCATGATAGATTCCATTATTTCCGCACGGTCTTTCATAGACGCCAAAAGTTTATTCCAAGAAAAAGCCCAAGAGTTTGATGGCGTCACTCCGTCATACAAAACTATGAAAGAATCAGGACCTGACCACGAAAAGAAATTTACAGTTGGAGTTTATGTTGGAAAAAATTTGGTAGCACAAGGCGAAGGGGAATCTAAACAGGATGCCGAGCAAGAAGCGGCACGAAGTGCTTTGGTAGCACGAGGCTGGAATTAACAAAAAATCACAATACAAATTGTGATTTTTTGTTATACTAAAAGTATGTATCTCAGGTCCATTGAGTTGTCTGGTTTTAAATCATTCGCTAAAAAGAGCGAACTTAATTTTACTTCCAAAGTCTCAGCTATTGTTGGGCCGAATGGTTCGGGCAAATCAAACATTGCTGAGGCTTTTCGGTTTGTCCTCGGTGAGCAATCCATAAAAAGTTTGCGGGGGAAAAAGGGTGAGGATATGATTTGGAACGGAGCAGGTGATATGCCGAGAGCCAACAGAGCTAGTGTTAAAGTGGTTTTTGATAACAGCTCCAAATTTCTGCCCTTAGACTACGAAACTGTAATCATAGAGCGCGTAGTTCATCGCGATTCTGTCAACGAATACATAATAAACGGTTCGCAGGTACGCCTACGAGATGTTGTCGAGCTTCTGGCTTCGGCTCATATCGGCTCATCTGGGCATCACATAATATCGCAGGGCGAAGCGGATAGGATTTTGAACGCTAGCATAAAAGAGCGCAAGAGTATGATAGAGGATGCTCTGGGCTTGAAATTGTATCAATACAAAAAACAGGAGAGTGAGAGAAAACTTGAGAAGACGCGAGAAAATATAAAACAGACGGAAAGTTTGCGGAGAGAGATACTGCCTCACATACGGTTTCTGAAAAAACAGGTAGAGAAATTCCAGAAGGCAATCGAGCTTAAAGAAGAGTTGCAAAAAGAAGCATTGGAGTATTGTCGGCGCGAAGAGGAGTATATAAATAAAACCACGACGCAAATTGCCGAGAACAAGACCCCACTACTACATAAAGAAAAAGAGTTAAGTCATGAACTAGCTCAGGCCAAATCAGTATTAGAAGGAGCAAAAAACAAAGATGAAGTTTCAAAAGAGTTGATACGGCTTGGACACGAGCTAACGAAAGTCAGGGATGAGAAAAGCAATCTCTTCCGCGATACTGGTCGGCTAGATGGCGAGATAGATTCGCTTATAAAGATGGTAAAGAAGCAGGAGGAGTTGGCGCACTCTATGGAGCACAAGACAGTTTTACTTTCTTCCGTGGAGTCTTTGTCAGAGAAAATTGAGAATAAAATAAAAGAGGCAAAATTCACATCCGATGTGGAAAAGTTGCTGGAAACATTGGATGAAGTATCGGCCTTTCTTTCTGACTTTATAGACCACAACAAAGACAAAGTAGATAATTCGCTTTTGGCAGATGCGCATAAAGATATAGAAAATCTGAAAGAATCAAAAAGGCGGATAGAAAACAAACTAGATGAGATTAAAGCTAGAGAAGAAGAATTGTCAGCTGAACACAATAAATTGCAGAGTAAAATAGAGAAAGAAAAAGACTCAAACAGAGATGCCGAGAAAACTGTTTTTCGTATAATGGCAGAGTCGCAAGAGGTCAGGTCAAGACTTCACGAATTGGGAGCCGAAGAGACGACCCTAAATTTAGTTCGAGAAGATTTCAAGAGAGAGCTGACGGAGCTTGGTCATATGCTCGGAACTCGTGTTTTACATTTTTCAGCCCTAGGTGAGACCTCGGGCTGGGATTTTAATGAACCAAGAAGTTTTCAGAAAGAACGCAGACGCAAAATAGAAAAAATAAAAATTCGTTTGGAGGATGCGGGAGGTGTGGGTAGCGCAGAAACAGTGAAAGAATACACGGAGACAAGTGAGAGAGACGCTTTTTTGGAAAAAGAATTAGCTGATTTGGAAAAATCAGCTACGTCACTTACAGAATTGATTTCTGATTTGGACGAGCGCCTTTCGACAGAATTCAAAGCCGGCGTGGAAAAAATAAATAAACAATTCAAAGAATATTTTGCTCTTATGTTTGGCGGAGGGAGCGCAGAACTTTCTGTCCTTAGGCCTATGAAAAAATCTTCCCCTAGGGGTACCCTAGGGGAACTAGGCGAGATGGAGGAGGGGGAAATTGCTCCAGTTGAAGTTGAAGAAGAAGGGATAGATATAGAAGTAAGCCTGCCGAAGAAAAAGGTAAAGGGTCTGATGATGCTCTCCGGTGGCGAGAGAGCTTTGACATCTATCGCTTTGCTTTTCGCTATGTCTCAAGTCAATCCTCCACCATTTATTGTTCTAGATGAAACAGACGCGGCACTGGATGAAGCCAATTCAAAAAAATACGCCGACATGCTGGAAAATCTTTCTAAATATTCTCAACTAATTGTCATTACTCACAACCGCGAAACAATGTCCCGTGCGGGAATACTTTATGGTGTGACAATGGGTCTTGGTGGTGGTTCAAAGTTGTTGTCCGTCGCCTTTGAAGAAGCTTTGGCAGTTGCTAAGTGATTTATATAAAACGATAGGGCGGCGCTTGCGCGTCGCCCCTTGTTTCCACCCTCAGTGTACGAGCTCACGACGTTTCTGGCCATCTTTCTGACCATAACGTTTGCTCTGTACGCTGAGCGAGTTGGATACGAGGACCTCGTCCCACGTCACGAACACCGTGACGTATTTCTTGGATTTCCTCGACCAACGCTGTACTTCCATACCACCCCACGACATCGCTTTGCGAACCGATTCCTGTTGCATTCTGGCTCCTTGTCTATGGGTTCCCAATTAATAGGATACCATGATTGTCACCATAAGACAAGGCAACTAGCTCTTACCTGTGGATTATTCTACAATCGTATAGTCCAAAACTCGTCTCTCTATATCCGCCGCTACCACCTTGAATCTGACGGAATCGCCGAGTGTAAATTTTTTCCCAGTTTTTTCACCTTTCAATGTGTAGTTTTTTTCATCTAGTGTGTAAAAATCATCTGGCAAGTCTCGCAGTTTAACCATACCTTCGCATTTTGTTTCTTTCTCTTCTACATATATGCCCCACTCGGTTACTCCCATTATAGTTCCATCAAAAATTTCTCCGACATGCTCCTGCATGTACTCAACTTGTTTGTATTTTATTGAAGCGCGCTCGGCATCACTGGCTTTTTTCTCAAGCTCACTGGATTGCAAACAAATTTCCTCAAACTTTTCATATTCGTTCTGTTCTATTTTTCCACCTTTTAATTCTCGTTCTAGGAATCGATGGACTAACACATCCGGATATCTTCGTATAGGTGAAGTGAAATGGGTGTAATAAGCGAAAGCCAAACTGAAATGACCAATATTTTTTGTGGAGTATGTGGCCTTTGCCATACTGCGTATGGTTGCCGTGTTTATAAGCTCCTCGTTTGGAGTGCCTTTGACTTCTTTTAGCAGAGCATTCAAGTCTTTTGATGTTACCACCCCATCTTTATTTTTCAAATCAAAACCCATTGCTTTCAAAAAAATTGCTAGATTTTCTATTCTTTCTTTGTCAGGAGAAGGGTGAATACGATATACAGATTGGCTTTTTACCCCAGAGGTCTTGCCTATGGGGTTGTTTTGAGAAAGGAAAATAAATTTGGCCACAGCGCGGTTGGCCAGTAGCATAAATTCCTCCACAAGTTTGTGCGTTTCCAGACGACTTTTTTTATAGACGCGAATTGGCTTACCTGTTGAATCAAGTTCAAACTTTACTTCTTCCGTTTCAAAGACCATGGCCCCATTGTTTATTTTTTTCTTTTCTAGTTTTTGGGCGATTTCTTTTAATTTTCGTAACTCTTTTTGATATGGTCCATCCATCTCACCGTCAATGACTTTCTGTGCGTCTTCATATGTGAAGCGTCTATGGCTGTGTATGATGGTCCTACCGAACCATTCATCCAAAACTTCTCCTTCACCCGTCATTGTAAAAATTGCTGAAAATGTGAACTTGTCCTCGTCCGGATTTAGAGAGCATAAGTCATTTGAAAGTATTTCCGGAAGCATGGGTATGGTGCGATCCACTAAATACACCGACAATCCGCGTTTTTCAGATTCACGATCGAGAGCTGTTTCAGGGGTTACAAAATATGAAACATCTGCGATATGGACACCTATTTCGTATCTATTTTCTCCTAGGTCTTTGAAAGAAATAGCGTCGTCAAAGTCTTTTGCGTCTATGGGGTCTATTGTCATGGTTGCAGTACCGCGCATATCTCTTCGACTCTTAATCTCAGTCGTAGCTTGCGCCTTATACCGTCGGTTTATCTTATCCGCTTCTTCTTCAACTATGGTAGGGAATTCAACACGAAAACCTCTTTCTAAAACGATAGCCTCCATCTCTGTATTATTTTCTCCCTTTTTTCCTATGACTTTTACAACCTTACCTTCCAAAGTTTCCCAATTAACAATTTTTACCAAAACTTTGTCATTGTCTGAAACTTTACTTTCTGCGGGGATGGTAATATCTACATAAAGTCTTTTGTCGTCTGGCACGACGAAAACTCCTCCATTTTTCTTAACAGTGCCGACGAATTCGTCTCTTGCTCTCTTTATTATTTTTATAACCTTGCCTTGCTCTCTGTTGCGTATAGTCTCGCCTGTAAGGGCAATCTCCACAGTGTCTCCATGGAGTGCGCGGTTTATATTTTCCGGCTGTATTTCTATGCTGTCCTTGCGTACACCTGCCTTGCCGGTAGGCAGGTCGGTAATACTAAAAAAACCAACACCTTTCGTGTTGATGCTTATTGGACCAACAAAAACTTCCTTTTCCTTAGTCATTTTTACAACTATAACACAGTTGCTCATTTTTTGTAATTCTGTTATGATGCCAGAACCTAATTATGTTAAAGATACGACTTCAAAGAGTTGGTCGGGTGCACGAGCCGTCTTTCAGGCTTGTTTTGACTGATTCAAAAAACTCCACAAAGAGCGGAAAGTTCTTGGAAAATCTCGGCAACTTTGACGCTAGGAGAGGGGAGAAGGCGGAGTTCAAAGCGGATAGAATCAGACACTGGGTGTCCGTTGGAGCTCAAGTTTCACCGACAGTTCACAACTTGCTTGTAAGCAGGAAAATTATAGAAGGTAAGAAAATAAATGTTTTGCCTTTGAAGAAACCAATTGTCAAAGAAAAGGTAGAGGAAGTAAAAGAGGCCCCAGTACCAGAGCAAAGCTCGTTACAGGACGAGGCCCCAGCCGAGATAGCGCCTGAGGCGCTATCTGAAGACCCAGCTCCTGCGGCAGAACCTGTTGAGGAAGTTGCAGTAGAAACTCC
>JGI1358J11329_10003174_pt1 | contig 12350 bp, 13 predicted proteins | sample Subgroupgradi54m_FD_11329 | JGI IMG/M metagenome (IMG submission 11329)
TTAAAGAATTGAAAGAGCAAATGCGTCCGATACGTGAGAAAATAAAAGCCGATCGTGAGAAGCTTAGGACTCTGCGCGGAGAACATCGGGAACAAAGACAGGAACACCGCGAGCAGATGAGGCAACAGCATCAGGGGCAAGGGCAGCAGCCATCAACCCCCAAGCAGCCGTGAGTCAACGCTAGATACAAATTAAATAATAAAATTATTTTCAAGAAGTTTAATGATCCGTAAAGGAATAAATGGGAGAATTTTCTCTATTTCATTGGTTGGTGGTTTTGCTTGTGATTTTAATTGTGTTTGGTCCCAAGCGATTGCCTGAACTTGCCCGGTCTTTAGGAGAAAGCATAGGGGAATTTAAGAAATCATTTAAGGAATTTTCCTTGGAAGAGACAACTGGTGGTCAAAAAAATGAAAATAGACCTAATTGAAGTAAAATTGGAGAACTGTTGTGCAATGGTCTATTTTTGAGGAAACCTTGTCAATAATACGAGTGAGATAGGTGACGAAATGAAAATTTTTAAATTATGGCTTCCCGTTATTATTTGGGCAGGTCTCATTTTTTATATTTCAAATATTCCCCATTTAAAGACAAGCCTTGAATATGATTTTATTTTAAGAAAAATCGCTCACATCATCGAGTATTTCATTCTCACTTTTCTTTTGCATCGGGCATTCAAAGGTTCGTTTGACATGGATGGTTTCTCCCTTTTTATTTATTCAACTGCTTTATTGTTATGCTATGCTGCGTCTGATGAGTTTCATCAATTGTTTGTTCCGGGGAGAGGCGGTTCGATCCGAGATGTCGCAATCGACGCTATCGGTATCTTTGGTTTTTATGTTGTGAGGAAGATTTGTACAGTAAAACAGAAACAAGAAGGGGGGGATTTCTTAGATGAGAAAGAATATTTTTCTATCCGTTCTAATCTTATCGTCGGTCGTTGGTTGTGCATCTATCTCGAGTGTCACCGCTCCTAATAGAGCGCATCTCGTGCAGCTTTCTTTAGGAATGCATAAACAAGAGGTTGTCAAACTCATGGGCACACGGAGCATGAAAGTTTATTCAGATCTTTTGCATGCCGTGATTATTAATAATCCCTATCGTTCAGAAATTTTGAATGACCAAGAAGGAAAGTCCTTTGAAGTTTTGTATTATGTTACGGATAATAAAAATGAGGATTATTTAATCAGGGACGCCGATTTAACTCCTCTGGTATTTGAGAGCAACGGAAAACTGGTTGGTTGGGGGCAGGATTTTCTGGTGGAGTTCATAGCCAAGAATCAAATCAAAAATGCGAGTCAGAATGCGAAATCAGAAAAGAAAAAGAGTGGTGGAAATGGATTTGGGAAAAAAAAGAAGAAATGATGAAAAGATGTGGGAGAAGAATTTATGAGCATAGAAGTAGAAGCGCATCACTTGGAGTCTAACGATTCATTGGGCAAGATTATTGGTACTCAGACGGCAATTTTGGCTGTACTGTTGAGCATATTTACCATTTTTTCGCACCAGGCTCATACCGAAACTATTGTTTTGGGCAATGAGGCGAGCAATCAATGGGCCCATTATCAAGCCAAACGTATTCGTGATTATCAATTAGAGATGAATATTAAATTGCTGCAATTAACTGCTCCCAATACTCAAGAGACGACAAATACTCTCGCGGAATATTCAGAGCAATCGGTTGTTTATAAAAAAGAACTGGCACAGATCAAAACAGAGGCAGATCAGAAGGTTCAAGAAGGAGGACTTGCGCACCGTAAGGCAGGGTACTTTGACCTTGCAGAGGGTTTCCTGGAAATTGCTATGATACTTAGTTCGCTTTATTTTCTCTCACGTAAAAAATTCTTCCCCATGTTGGGGCTTTTGTTGGGTATAGCTGGAACGGTAATAGGAGTTTTGGGATTACTGTTACACCATTAAGCAGGTTCGAACATCGTCCCGCCAGCGACCGCTTTTTTTTGTAGGATTAAAAATGATTTACAAAATATTCCCTGCTAACACCGTGCTAACAAAACACGCCGAAAGAGGCTGAAACAGGATGAAGCAACAGCAAACGTGATTTCGCCAAACTGTAAACACCCCTAACGATTAGCAAACAATAGCAAACAGCGTTAACATCGTCGAATCAGCTTGTAAACCTGACGGTCAATTAAACCGTCATTTTTAGTTTACTGCCACAACTCATTAACAACTAAACATTTATGTTGTCCATGCTTTCACTCATCCTCCCAGAAATATTCCCGTGCTAACACTGTGCTAACAAAACCGATAATAATGTGTTCGGGCCTTCGCAAAGTCCGCTCCCCATGATTTACGTTACACATTTGACATGACATAAAGGAGATTAACTGGTGACCTATGATATAATAATTGGCATAAGTTTCTAATAATTTTTGGAGATCTATGAAAATTCTTTTAGTTGAAGATGATGATCGTACGGCATCATTTATTATCAAAGGTCTAAAACAAGCTGGTTATAGTGTTAATCATGCCTCAGATGGTGAGGAAGGATTGCATTTTGCACAAACAGAAACGTATGATCTTGTTATTGTAGATATTATGTTACCTAAACTCGATGGTTTATGTTTAATTGATCATCTGCGCCAGAAGAAAATTGCCACACCTGTTATCGTGTTGAGTGCTAAAAATTCCGTTGATGACCGCGTAAAAGGATTACAGATGGGAGGAGATGATTATTTGGTTAAGCCTTTTTCTTTTACGGAGCTCTTAGCAAGAACTCAAGCTATAATCCGTAGAACTACGAAGAATCCAGAAATAACAGTATTAAAAGTAGCAGATCTTAGCCTTGACCTTCTGCGTCGTAAAGTTTTTCGACAGGGAAAGGAAATAATTTTGCAGCCAGGTGAATTTGTTCTCCTCGAGTACCTTATGCGTAATGCAGGTAATGTAGTTTCTAAAACTATGATTATCGAACATGTCTGGGAATATAATTTTGATCCGGAAACGAATGTTATCGAAGTCAGGATGTCACGGTTAAGAGATAAAATCGATCGCATGTTCGATCAGAAATTACTGCATACTGTCAGAGGTTTTGGTTATGTCATTGAAGAAAAAGAATAGCATTTTTCGTTCCTTTGCTTCTCGCCTCACAATTTGGTACTCCGTCTTATTTACCATTCTATTAATAATTATATTTTCCATCAGTTATAAAATTTTGGTCTCCTGCCTTAGACAAGTGGTTGATCGTGAATTGTTAACGGAGACGACCGAAATCGAAGAGGAATTTTATAAAGAAGGATTGGAAAAGGCTAAATTGGGTATTCAGGAAGGAATTGAGGCTGAAGGTAAGAACCGGATGTTTTATAGACTTTTTTCCTCAAGTTTACAACTTCTAGTCACTTCGGATTTGACCAATTGGAATTATTTAGATTTTTCAAAATTAGATCAATGGGCTGCGATGTCCGCAGTTAATGAAACGATATACGGGACGGTTGTATCGCCCGACAAACGATTTAATGTGAGAATTATTTCCAGACGTATTGTTGGTAGGGAATATATAGTGCAGGTAGCCAAAGTCATGAAAGATGACCAAGCATTGGCCCAAAGCTACGCCCAAGTATTTGGGGGATCTATTTTTGTTTTATTAGTATGTGGAATTGCCTTAGGGTGGGTAGGATCTAGACGAGCTATGTCTGGTGTTAAACGCATTACTCAAACGGCGCGTGATATTGGCCGGGAAGGTATTAACCATAGAGTAAAGTTGGGTAATGAAGGAGAAGAGATTGAAGAGTTGGCGCAGACTTTTAACACTATGTTAGACCGCATTGAACAATTGATACTGGAGCTAAAAGATGTGACCAATAACATCGCTCATGATTTACGTACTCCAATTACCCGTATTAGAGGCCTTGCGGAAACGACATTAAATACTCGAAATATTGAGAATTATCAGGAAGTCGTTGGTGTCATTGTCGAAGAATGCGACCGACTGGTACATCTTATTAATACAATGTTAGAGATTGCGGAAGCGGATGCTGGTCTTAAGAAATTTAATAAAGTACCAATTGATATCGTTACATTGGCTAGACAGGGATACGAGATATTTCTGCCTGTTGCTCAGGATAAGGGTATTCATCTCGATTTTAAAAGCCCGCAGGAGTCGTTGTGGATTTTAGGGAATATTGCGCATCTTCAAAGGGTCATATCAAACCTTCTGGACAATGCTGTGAAATTTACTGGACAAGGAGGAGGTATTTTTGTTGAAGTTAAAGAAGATGGGCTTGATGTAGTTATTTCTATCAAAGATACGGGTATTGGAATTGATCAAAGTCAGCAAGTCCGTATTTTTGAGAAATTTTATCGAGTAGAATCCAGNCGTGCAATAGTTGGCAATGGGTTAGGTTTAACCTTTGTAAAATCTATTGTTTCCTCTCTGGGAGGAAACACCNCAGTCGAAAGTGTTTTAGGAAAAGGTAGNACCTTTGTAGTTAAAATACCCCAAATCGCCTCGTAGTAAATCCGCAATAACATTAACAAAATGTAATNTTCTGGCAAGNTTCTGATAATAATAATTAATTATAATAATTTTCTAATATAAAAATATCAACAGACATCCTATAAAGGGTCAAGATAAAAAACAGATTATCAAAGAGCAGTAAACGATCTTTCTCAAACAGGCATAAAGACACGTGAGGGATTATAGGCCTCGCCGGATTTAAGCATGCTTAAACAAAGATGGGCTAATTTTTTGGCGACATAAACCAAGGATTGTTTGGCCGTCTTGCCTTGAGAGACCTTACGGTTGTAAAGGGCTTTAAATTCCGGGTTATGCTTTAAACAGGCGACGGCAGCCATGTAAAGAGCGGCGCGTAAATATTTAGGTCCACGCTTCGAGATCGTGTTATCGTGTCTAGTTTCACCGGACTCATAAATTTTAGGGAAGAATCCGATATGGCCGATGAGATGTTTGCCGTCAGGGAATGCCTGGCCGTTAGAACCGACGGCAGAGAGAATCGCAGCCAATGTTTTAGGTCCGACACCCGGGATGGTTAACAGGTTTGAGCCGGGGAAGTTCATGGTGTCATCCGATGGCGATAAGATGTTATTCGTCCGTTCATCGAGTTGAACGATGGCATTTTGCAAAGACTCGACTTGTGTTAGAAGAATGATCAGGTTTAAGCCGCGGTCATGTTTGGCGCGGCCCGAGTAAATAGATTTTTGAGCACATTCGATAAGGAATTGAATTTCTTTGATGTTGAAGTTATTGCCCTGGATGGAACGAACGATTTTTTCAATGTTCTTTGGTTTAGCTTCAGCCAGATGCTTGGCCGTAGGATAAGCTTTTAAAATGGCCATGGATGAGACGGCAAAAGGGTTCTTGATGGCCGTTTGAGCGTGCTCGGGGAATAAAAGACCGAGTAACGCATTGACCTGACGCTCGTAGTTTTGGCGATCTTTGACTAATTGGAATCGAAGTTTAGTGATTTCACGAAGAGACTGGATTGATTCTTCGGGAATATAACTTGAAGCGTATTCCTGGGAACGTAACAATCCGGCGATGACGTAAGCATCAATGTCGTCGGTCTTGGCCTTAATGCGCAGGGCTTCGCGGAATTTATTAGTCTGATGGGGATTAAGCACGATGACTTTAAATTTATGTTCGGTCAACAGGCTGTAAAGATTTTCCCACCAGATCCCGGTGGCTTCAATTCCAATAAGGATATTGTCTGGTAACAGATTTAATTCTTTGAGCCGATCAAGAAGTTTATTAAAGTCATCGTGACCGTTGTTGAGCGTGAATGATTTTGTGAGTTTCTCGCCGTCGTTATCTAGAAAAACAAAGCGAGAGGTGGCTTTTGAAACGTCGATACCAAGATAATTCATGGGCGTCCTTTCGTCGGTAATGCGGTTATTGTTCTTTTTTATGTAGGGAGAGTATTACTGCCATATCTAACTCAATATATCCTGGGATATGAATGGTAATTCAGTGTCAACTGAACCCCATAGCATCCTTAATGAATATTCCCAGTTAGATACGCAGGAAGCAACAATCTATGTTCAATGGTCGACTTATGTCGCCATAAGGAGGTAGTCAAGCTGTCTCCCTACAGAAAATTGTTCTCAGTTTAACATTAATTCTTTTACTCGTATATCGGGTGAAGATAATACCAGGAGGAACGTTATGAAATCAATCAAAATACTAAAGCAATTGATTGAAAAGCATAGGCAAAAATTAGCAAACGAATACTACATTAAAAATTTAGGAATATTTGGTTCTTACAGTAAAGGGAAAGCTTCCCCCGGAAGTGATCTCGATGTCCTTGTTGAATTTTCTCAACCGCCCACCTTTTTTAAATTCGTTCGGCTTGAGCGGACACTCAGCCGGTTACTGGGAATCCACGTTGATCTTGCCACGCCCAACTCACTCAAACCATTGATCAAAAAGAAAATCCTTAAAGAGGCTATTTTCTTATGAGCAAGAGAAACGAAGCGCTTTATATTAAGGATATTCTCACCGCTATCAAAAATATTGAAAACTACACGCAAGGAATATCCTTCAAAAAATTTCTGAATAATCAAATGATCATCGATGCTGTGATTCGAAATCTTGAGATTATCGGAGAGGCGGCTAAGAATCTCTCAAGCGAAACAAGGCATTCTCGTCCGGACATTCCATGGGAAGATATTGTTGGGATGAGAAACAAAATTGCTCACGAATATTTTGGAGTTGATATCGAGATTATTTGGGAAACGATTCAAGAATCGTTGCCGGAATTAAAGAAAATGATGAGAAGGATTAGGCGGAATTAATATAAAGGAATTCACATGTGTCTCGATATCGGAACGCATGAAATTTAGCGCAGGTGAGTTTTTGAGGGGGTATGAAAAGATATGGAAACTAACGAATCTTTGAATTCGCAGGTTAAGTTTCTTTGGGATGTATATAAAAGTGGGATAAAAGATAATACAGAAACGGCTGAGAAATATTTTTCTGACCTATTGAAATTAATTATAAGTTTGTCGACTGGTTTGTTAGCTTTTATTGTGGCAATTTATGGTAAAGAACTATCCAAAATCGATGTGATGATATTAACCTGTAGTTTTTTTGTAGCAATTCTTCTTGCAGTGTTCACTTTTGTTTCATTAGCTGTTAATTATAAAAAATATGCAGATGATGATCATGGAGCTCTTCAAAGTTTATACAAAAATACTGTAAATAACGAAATCGGCGTAATAATAAGATAAATTGAGAAGAGTGGAGAGAAATTCTTAAATAGTAAAGACAGTGGCTGGCAAGGTTCAACTATATTACTTGGAATATTTTCTCTTGGTTTTTTTATTGCCGGCATATTTTATTTAATGGGGAGTTTCACATTCAATTTTGGGAAAGGACAGTAGCATGTCATTAGAACTAAAAAAACTAAAACAATTCCCCGCCCGCCCCGGCCCGTTGTTATTGATCATTCTTGATGGCGTTGGGATTGGGAAACAGGATGAATCGGACGGGGTTTTTATGGCGAAGACGCCGTGCCTTGATAAACTTTTTAAAAGCAAACTTTTCACAACGCTCAAGGCGCATGGAACAGCCGTTGGGATGCCCTCCGATGATGATATGGGAAATAGCGAAGTCGGGCATAATGCCTTGGGCGCCGGGCGCGTCTTTGCACAGGGCGCTACACTCGTCAAACGAGCGATTGACAGCGGAAAATTTTTTTCCACACCCGTGTGGAATCAACTCGTTAATCGCGTCAAGATCAACAACTCCACATTTCATTTCATCGGCCTTTTATCCGACGGTAATGTCCATTCCCATATCGATCAATTTTTTAGTTTAGTGAAGCGCTGTGCGCAAGACGATGTTAAAAAGGTTCGTATTCATACGCTGCTCGATGGGCGGGATGTTTTTGAAAAATCTGCGTTAGAATATTTGCAAAGAACCGAAGACCTTTTGAAAGAATTGAACGCTAAATTCAAATGCGATTACCGTATCGCTTCCGGCGGCGGGCGCATGGTCACGACCATGGACCGTTACAACGCCGACTGGACGATTGTGCAGCGCGGTTGGGAGGCGCATGTTTTGGGTAAGGCGAGGATGTTTAAATCCGCGAGCGAGGCGGTCGAAACCTATTACCGGGAAGATCCGGAGATGACAGATCAGTATTTGAATTCTTTTATCGTTGCCGAAAATGGAAAACCCGTTGGAGCGATCAACGACGGCGACTCGGTTGTGTTTTTTAATTTCCGAGGAGACCGGGCCATTGAATTGTCCCGGACCTTTGATGAAAAAGATTTTAAGGAATTCAACCGAGAGCGAGTGCCCGACGTCTTATTTGCCGGCATGATGGAATACGACGGCGATTTGCACGTTCCCAAACATTATTTAGTCAACCCACCGCAACTTGATCACACAATCAGTGAATATTTATGCGTCAACCATATCCGATCATTTGCCATTTCTGAGACGCAAAAGTTCGGTCACGTCACCTATTTTTGGAACGGCAATAAATCCGGTTACGTCTGCCGGGATTTGGAAGAGTATGTTGAAATTCCTTCGGATAAAATCCGGTTTGATCAAGCGCCGAAGATGAAGGCTTTTGAGATCACGGAAAAAACAATTGAACTTTTAAAAAGCGGCAAGTTTCAATTCGGCCGTCTCAATTTTCCAAACGGCGATATGGTCGGACATACGGGTGTGATTGACGCGATCATCAAATCCGTCGAGGCGGTGGATGAATGCTGCGTGAAATTGATCAAGGTCGTGGAAGAATTGAAAGGCATCGCGGTTATTCTAGCGGATCACGGCAACGCCGATGAAATGTTTGAGGTGAAAAACGGAAAACGTATAACCAAGACCTCTCATTCTTTGAATCCCGTGCCATTTATTATTGTCGATTCCGGTTACAACAACGAATACCAGATGAATGATCTTCCCAAAAGAGGATTATCCAACGTCGCCGCGACTTTAATGAATTTACTGGGGTTTGAGGCACCATCCGAATATGATCCATCCTTAATCGTTTTTAAATAATGAATGTCTTTATCATTACGATTATTGTTTTTTATCTAAAATTTTTTTTGGCGGGTTGTGTTATTGCTGTTGGAGTCATTGCGTTCTGCCTTTTTTTCGACCAGGCCATTTTAGTGCGGCAAGGAACTGTCTTTCGGGTTAAGACGAAGAGTCAAAAAATCGCCTTGACCTTTGATGACGGCCCCTCCGAAGGGTGGACTCCCAAGATTCTCGATGAGCTCAAAAAAGCGGACGTCAAGGCGACATTTTTTATGATAGGCGCCCACGTTAAAAAATTTTCGCAGATTGCCCGCCGTGCGATGCAAGAAGGCCATACAATCGGCAACCATGGATATGCCCATAACGTTCTTTTGTATTACACCGATGAGGAATTAGAGGCAGAAATCAAATATACGGAGTCGGTGATTAAAGAAACAACGGGCTACACCACAAAATATTTTCGGCCTCCGAAAGCCTGGCTTCGTGCCGGTGAGAAAAGAAAAATAAGATCGATGGGATATGAAGTCGTTTTGTGGTCGGTGAATTCCAAGGATTGGGTGCCTTTCCATCATCAGCAGATGGTTCGCTCCATTGCACATCAGGTGAAAAGTGGTGATATCCTGCTTTTTCATGACAGCGGTGGGGTTTTAAAAGCCGAAGGAGGCGACCGTAGCCAGACGGTCTTGGCGATCCCGATTTTGGCGAGGACGCTCCGAGAGAAAGGCTTCGAGTTTGTCACGATCGAGGAATTATTGAATGAAAAATGATCTGATCGACAATGCAAGTCATTGGAAGTTAATCGGCTTTTTGCTGATCATCTCGTTTTTTGTGCTGATGTTCGGAAATCAGATGGTCAGTTTGACTCATCCCGATGAGGTTTTTTACGCTCAAACCGCCAAGGAAATGATTCATTATCACAGCTGGATGACGCCTTACCTCTTTGATGCCCCGCAATTTGAGAAACCTGTTTTATTTTTTTGGCTGCTGATCGCGGCTTTTAAATGTTTCGGAGTCAGCGACTTCGCGGCTCGTTTTTGGCCAGCTGTCTTTGGTATGCTGGGGGTGATTGTAACTTATTGGGTTGCCTTCATGCTTTTTAAAAATAAAAAGACGGCATTGTTTTCGGGGGTTGTTTTATGCACGAGTCTCATTTATCTTATCCTCTCACGGGCGGTTTTGACGGACATGGTTTTTTCGATTTGGATCACGATGGCGCTGGGTTTTTTTGTTTATGGATATCTTAATCGAAAAAAACGGGATGCCGCGATCATTTCATTCTTTGTGTTTTGCGCCTTAGCCGTGTTGACCAAAGGACTATTGGGAATTATTTTTCCGTTCGGCGTCATCTTAGCTTTCTTATTAGTTCAGAAAGAGTTGAACTATTTTAAGACGTGGGGCACACTGGCTGGAATTATTTTGTTTGCCCTCATCGCGGTTCCCTGGCATGTCGTGATGCTCAAACTGTATGGACATCGATTTGTGGATGAATACTGGTTCAATGATCATCTCCGTCGAGTTTTGGAGGCTGAGCATGATAAAAGCAATACTTGGTATTTTTATCTTTTTACGCTTTTTACGGGAATGTTTCCCTGGAGTTTCTTTTTGATTCCAATGGTTTGTGTAATTTCCAAGAAAATTCCTTCAAGAAATCCATTACAGGATTATACGGGATTAAAATTTCTTCTAATTTGGATTGCGACGGTTTATGTGATCGTTCAATCCGCTCAATCAAAACTTGCCAGTTATATTCTTCCGGCGTTTCCGGCCATGGCTATGATGATTGGGTATTACTTTACTCAGATTCTCGAGGGGAACAGCAGTCTTTACGCCCTCAAATCCATGAAGATCATTTCGTACGGAATCGCGGGATTGCTTGGTGTTTTGTCCATTGGGTCGTTGATTTTTGCTCGAAACTATTCGCAAATGATCCCTCATCCACAGCCGGTATACATTCTCGTTGGGTCAGCGCTGACGTGCTCGTTTGTAATTGTTCAGTCGATGAAACACCGGCAGTATATCAAGACAATTTTCTCGATAAGCTGTATTCCGATCGTTCTTGTGATCTTCCTGATGGCCGGACACGCCTACGCGGAGCCGTGGGTGTCTTGCAAAACAATTACTGAAGCCTTAATCCGTATTGATCCTAAGGACAATTCCGTGATATTATCCAGTAAATTTTATCTGCGGGGGGTGCGATTTTACTCCGACCGAAAAACAGCCGTCCTCGATATTAACGGCGAAGGATTTTTTAGTCCTCATCCGGTTTTGTTTCTCAGTACCGATGAGAAAGTTTTGCAGTTCTTAAAGACGCAGCCCGTCACGTATTGCATCTTAAAAAAATCAAACGTCGAGGATATTAAGCGCATAGCACATCAAAATTTCAATGTCGAATATTTTGATCCCATAGCCGACAAGTATATTTTAAAGATAACCAGAAAAAGGATTCTAAATACGCAGCCAGGAGATTTAAGCTTATGAATAAAGTCAATAGAAGAAAAAACAGCACTTCACTTATTGTCAAATTTTCTCCAGATCGATTTAAGATGATTTTTAGAAACTCTCCAGTTGCTCTTTTTCTGGTAGATGGCTCGGCAGCTTTAAATCGTCTTAAAATTCTTGAGGTCAACAAAGCGGCCATAGATTTATTTGAAGCTGCCAACGGGCGGGAGTTGATGTCGAACTTTATCCCGAGCATCTCAAAATCCAGCGTGAAAGTTTTGGCGCAAGCGCTGGCTGCTTTAAAGCAAGGGACGAATTTTTTTGAAGCGGATATACAGATCAACACTTTGAAAGGGAATCGCCATGATTGTCTATTGAGGATCGCTGTACCGAAAGATCATGAGAAGTCTTTAGAACGTCTCATCATTTCTCTGTTAGACATCACGGCGAGAAAAAGGATGGAGCGCCATTTAAGAAAAATGGCTCAGCTGGACGGTCTGACGAAATTATTCAATCATTATGCCATCGTTGAACGTTTAGAAGAAGAGGTCAATCGTTCCAAACGTTACGGCGTCAATGTGTCCTGCTTCATGATCGATGTGGACCATTTTAAATTGATCAACGACAAATTTGGCCATCCCAAAGGAGATCAGATTTTAAAACGCGTGGCTTTATTGATTAAAAAAAATTTAAGAAACACCGATATTGTGGGACGTTATGGAGGTGATGAATTTTTTGTTATTCTTCCAGAAACGAAGCCAAAAAACGCCAGGCTTCCGGCGCTGCGCATTCAACAGGCATTTAAGCTAAAAATGCGTCAATACCATATGTCCATTGCCAATACGCTGAGCATCGGCATCAGTGGTTATCCAGCTCAAAAGATTCATCATGCTAAAGATTTGATTGAATATGTCGATCAGGCGATGTATCAGGCTAAATCCCA
>JGI1358J11329_10003175_pt1 | contig 12344 bp, 10 predicted proteins | sample Subgroupgradi54m_FD_11329 | JGI IMG/M metagenome (IMG submission 11329)
CCCGCCGAACAAATCGCCCGCCGCGTCCGCGCCTACGCCGGCTGGCCCGGGACGTGGACGATGTGGAAAGGCAAGGTGCTGAAAATTATTGAAGGTAAAAATTCATCTGAATCTCATAAACCGGGCCAGGTTACAAAATCGGATGATCACGTACTGGTGGGAACCAGTAGAGAATCCCTCGAGCTCATCACTGTTCAGCTAGAAGGAAAAAAAGCTTTGCCTATCCGGGAATTTCTAAAAGGACATCCGGCATTCATTGGCTCACCTCTTCTCTAGTCCTCCTCAAGCCGCCCGTTGTACCGAATTGGTACAAAGTTGGTACATACTTGGTGCATGCCCTTGGAAGTAGCCCTTTCCTTCTGCTCTAAAAAACGGTATAATTAAACGGAATTAAATACAAAAATATGTCTCCATTTGATCGTTTTACCCCCAACGCTAAGCAGGCCTTGAGCCTCGCGGAAGAAGAATCCCGCAAGCACGGACTGCCGTACATTGGCAGTGAGCATTTGCTGATCGGGCTTCTTTCCAATCCCCGTTCGCTGGCGTTTTCGATTTTGACCGGCGCGGGCGTCAGCCTGGAAAATGTGCGGATGATTTTGAATTCCGCCGCGAACCAGGAACCGGAATCCAAAAATGTCCAGCACGGGCTTTCCAGTTACCTCACCACCATTATTGAAGATGCCGTGAAGGTGGCCCACAAATACAATCACCCGTTCGTGGGCACGGAACACCTGCTTTACGCGCTGGTGTCACAGGAAAAATGCGCGGCCACGGTGATTCTGGAAAACATGGAGGTGAACCCCAAGGAATTCCAGAAACAAATCCAGGACATGTTCGAACAGATGGCTAGCGCCCGCAAAAAAGACATGCAGCAGGTCAACCACTCGCTCGACCGTTTTTTGCAGGGGCTGCAGGGAGCTATTTTTTCGGCTGGACCCGCGGATTACGGCGACGCGTACCAACACCGCGACCAACCGATGGAACAGGCGCCCGTGATGAAAAAAGACGGCGGCAAAAGCAAAACACCGGCTCTGGATTTTTTCTCCACGAACCTGAATGAAAAATTCCGGCGCGGGGAAATCGACCCGATCATCGGGCGCGAAAAAGAAATCGAGCGGATGATCCACATCCTCAACCGCAAAACCAAGAACAACCCCATGATCCTCGGGGAATCCGGCGTGGGGAAAACCGCCCTGGCCGAAGGGCTGGCCCAGGCGATTGTGGAGGAGCGCGTGCCGGACGCGATCCTGAACAAACGCATCCTGGCGCTGAGTCTCGCCAGTGTGGTAGCCGGCACCAAATACCGCGGCGAATTTGAAGAGCGGATGAAGAGCATCGTGGATGAGGCGACCAAAATCGAAAATGAGATTATCCTTTTCATCGACGAAATCCACACGCTTTCCGGCACTGGATCGGCCGAGGGATCGATGGACGCGGCGAACCTCCTTAAGCCGGCCCTTTCCCGAGGGCATCTGCAGATCATCGGCGCCACCACGCTCGACGAATACCGCAAGCACATTGAAAAAGACAAAGCCCTGGAGCGGCGCTTCCAGGCGGTGGTGGTGGAAGAACCCGACACGGATTCCTGCGTCAAAATTCTGGAAGGATTGCGGCCGGCGTATGAAAAGTTCCACAACCTCACGATTTCCGACAGCGCCATCACTGCCGCCATCCGGCTTTCCCAACGCTACATTGCCGACCGTTTTCTGCCGGACAAGGCCATCGATCTGATCGACGAGGCGGCCGCGCTTAAGGGCACGCGTTCCCAGAGCAATTTGCCCCTCATCCGCTCCGAAAAAGACAAAATGAGCAAACTGGAAAAAGAGATTGAAAAGCAGGTGATGAACCAGTCGTACGAGGAGGCCTCCAAGCTCAAGGCCAAAAAAGAGGAATTGCTGAAAAAAATCGAACTCATTAAAGAAGCCAGCCAAAAAAAGACCAAGCGCAGCCGGATCGATGAAGACGACATCGGTAAAATCGTCGCCAAAATCACGGGCATCCCTGTGACCAAATTGCTGAAGGACGAAAGCAGGCGGCTGGCGAACCTAGAAGGCATTCTGCACGAACACATTATCAGCCAGGGCGAAGCGGTAACCGAGGTGTGTAAAGCCATCCGACGCTCCCGCGTGGGGCTGGCTTCCCCCAGCCGGCCGATCGGTTCGTTTATTTTCCTGGGACCCACGGGCGTCGGAAAAACCGAACTCGTGCGCACACTGGCCCGGGAAATGTACGACAACAAAGACGCGCTGATCAAAATCGACATGAGCGAATTCATGGAGCGGCACAATGTCTCGCGCCTGGTGGGCGCCACCGCCGGCTATGTGGGTTACGAGGAAGGCGGACAGCTTACCGAAATGGTGCGCCGCAAGCCCTACAGCGTGGTGCTCTTCGACGAAATCGAAAAGGCCCATCCCGAGTTCTTCAACCTGCTCCTGCAGGTGCTGGAAGACGGCTATCTGACGGATTCCAAAGGCAAAAAAATCGACTTCCGCAACACGATCATCGTGATGACCTCGAACCTCGGGGCCAAACAGCTCACGGCCGAAGCGGCGAAGATCGGCTTCGCCCTGAACACCGATGAACGCCAGAAGGCCGAAGGGGACTTTAAAGAGAAAAAGGAACAGGTTCTAAAGGAACTCAAAAACACGTTCCGGCCGGAATTTTTAAACCGCATCGACAAGGTGATCGTGTTCCAACCGCTCTCGCATGAAGACATCAAGCGGATTGTGGACCTACAAGTCAAAGACCTGAACACCCGCCTCGCCGAGCGGCAGATCACCCTGGAACTTTCCTCCGCGGCTCTGGAACACCTGGCCAAAGTGAGTTATGACCCTGAGTACGGGGCCCGGCCGGTTCGCCGCAAAATCCAGGACTTGATCGAGGATCCCATTGCCGAAAAGATCATCGGGGGGGAATTCAAAGAAGGCTCCAAGATCCGCGTCAACTTTAACCCCGACCTCAAGGAATTTTCGTTTGTAAGCGTGGAAGTGGGCCTGAAACCTAAAACCACAAAAGCCACACTCAAAAAAGAGAAGCCGATGCTCGCGATGGCCTCTTAAAGTCCCAATGACTTTTTGATGGCTTCCGCTTTGGCCTCCTCTTCATGCCGTTTTTTGTCCTCTTCCTGTTTCGCCTTTATTTCTTCCGGGTTGGCGTGCTGTTTTTCCAGTTCGGCCACCTGTTCGGCGTGTTTTTTCTCCAGTTCGGCGAATTTTTGCTGTTCCTCCCGGAAAATTTTCATCAATTCGTCGATCTGGAATTGGGACAGCTGGGGAATGGCATCGACGATCTTGTATTTTTCGTTGACGGTGAGCGAAATCGACCCCGCGAGCAACCGCACAAACTCCTTTTCATCGAACTTCGTATTGGGATGGGGGGGAATTTTGACATTGGCCAAAAACGACTGCTGCTGGGATTGATTGCCCGCGTTGGAAATCAGCGCGGAAATATCGACATTTTCCTCCATGATTCCGCTCAAATCCTGCCCTTGTACGGGAGGAGGCGTGGGCTGGCCGCCCGTTCCACCACCCCTTCCGCCCGTGGCACCGGCGCCTTGAGGATTCGTGTTCTGATCAGCCATACTGCTGGGATTAAAAAATGATGTTCGCGGAAGATAGTACCATTCAAATGGCTTTAATGCAAACGAATTTTATTATAAAATACTTTTGTGAAACGATTGCGGCAAAAAATCGATGGGATCGACCGGCAAATTCTCCGACTGCTTGCTCGGCGGAAAAGCGTGTCGCTTTTAATCGCCCGCGCTAAAAAGCAAAAGGGGCTGAAGCCTTTTGACCCGACGCGCGAGCGGACGATGAAGCGAAGTCTGGTGGCCCAAGGCAAGGCGCTCGGGCTTTCCGCGCTTCTGGTCAATCGCTTGTTCACGCTGATTCTGGCCGAAAGCCGGCGGCTGCAGCGTTAGGGCTTTATTTGAAGGCCCGGGCGACCACCAGGCCGTATACTTTTTGCAGTCCGTGTTCTTTGAGCGTTTTTGCGGCATTTTCCAGCGTGGCGCCGGTGGAGCAGACATCGTCCACCAGGAAATAGAGCGCGTCCGGATCGGGAGCGTATTGAACAAATTTTTTATTCATACGAAAAGCATCGGTGAGGTTTCTCAGGCGCTCGTGGCGACGGAGTTTGGCCTGCTGTTCGGTGTGCCGAACCCGTTCGAGCAGGGGCGTAATCTCGATGGGTAGTGACGATCCGGCGGCCACCTTTTCCGCGATCACCTGCGCCTGATTGAACCCGCGCCAGGCGAGCCTTTTCCGGTGCAGCGGCACCGGGATGAAACAAAGCCTTTTCCCCCGAATCATTCCGAGCTCCCCTATTTTCTCCACGATGAGAGTCGAAAAATACCCGGCCAGCTCCTGATTGAATTTGTACTTGAACTGTTCAATCGCGGCTTTGATGGAAGGATTTTTGGCGTAATCCAGCGCGTAAATCACGCCGTCCAGGTGCCTCCATTCCTTCGGCTCATCCCCCGGGCTTCCAGAGCGGCTAATCCTTTTTTTGACGAACGATTGAACACATTTTTTGCACAAGAAATCCCCTTCCGTTTTGCACGAAACACAGCGGGGAGGGAATAAGGTGTTGAGGATCCAGGTTTGGATCGCTTGAGCCAGCCTCATTCCAGAATGATAAAGGAAGTGACTTTACCTTATAAAATTCAATCTGTAAAGAGCTTGGGCATTGCACGGCCCGGATGAGTTATGATAAACTCCCGGCGTCCTTTTAGCTAAAACTTTTTTATGGAAAAAATTCTTCTCATCACCCAAGTGACGATTGCGGTGCTCCTGATGGTTCTGATCCTGACCCAAAATAAAGAAGGGGGTTTGGGCGCGGTGATGGGCGGGTCGCAGAGCTTTAGGCCTACACGGCGGGGGGCGGAGAAAGTGATTTTCATGGCAACGATTGTCCTTTCAACTCTCTTTTTGGTCAACGCGGCGCTGTTTGCCGTTATTTAACTGTCCGTATGCTTCAACCGTTCCGCCAGCTAAAAAAGGTGGAAAAGATCGCGGCGGCTTTTTTGGGGCTAGTCATTCTTTTCAGCGGTTTCCGTATTGTTCAGGCCTTTTACCGGGAGTATTCGGACATTTTGCCGAAGGATGGAGGAGTTTACACCGAAGGCCTGGTGGGAAAGCTGGGGCCCTTAAATCCCCTGTTGGCTCAGCCTGGCTCGCTGACGGCGGATATCACTCCGCTGCTTTTTTCGGGACTCACCAAATACGACCCCAAAACACGGAATGTGGTGCCTGACCTGGCGGATTTTAAAGTTTCACCGAATGGCAAGGAGTATGCGTTTGTGATCAAGGAAGGGGCCCAGTGGCATGACGGAACGCCCGTGACGGGCAACGATGTGGTGTTTACCTATGAAACCGTCCTTAAAAACCCGGCGTTTAAAGGGGCTATTTTAAGCAGCAACGATTACCGCGGGATGAAGGTGGTTAAAATCGATGCCCGGACGGTGAAATTCCTCCTCGAAAAACCCAATTCCTTTTTTCTGGTGAAGACGATGACGGGGATACTGCCCGAACACTTGCTGGCCGACACTCCGCCGGAGCTGCTTTCGGAATCGTCTTTCAATGACACCCCCATCGGATCAGGGCCCTACCGGCTTACCTCGGCGCTCCCCGTTGGCGATCATCTGGAGGTGAGTCTGGAGGTTTTCCCGGATTATTACGGTGCGCTGCCGCATATCCAGAATCTTTTGTTTGAGATTTTTCCGGAGGAAGCAACGTTGAAGAAACACCTGGACGATCTCGATGGAATTCCCCATGTGTCGGANNNNCTNGCCGGGCCGGTGCTNAANGAAACGAATCTGATTTTGGATCATTANCANCTNCCNCAGTACGTGGCGGTTTTTTTGAATAACGAATCACCGATCCTGAAAAATAAAAAAGTCCGGCTGGCGTTGCAACTGGGGACCGATAAAGCCTCCCTGATCCGGGCCATCAACGAAACCGAGATCATCGATACGCCGATGCTGGAAATCGATCAGGAAAACTGGGCGCTGCAGTACAGTCTGACCAAGGCGAATGGGGCGCTTTTTGACACGGAGTGGAAACGGCCGGATAAAAAAACGGCATCGGCGGCGGCCAAAACGGATAAGCCCGCGGAAGCGCCTACTACCATCAACGGGCCCAACGGCGGACAGGACTTTAAAACAACGGAGAATAAAGTGACACTCACGGGTACGGCGGCGCCCAAAACCAAGTCTTTGATGGTCAACGATTACACGCTCAAGAAATTTGTGCCCGGGGACAAAGCATGGAGCTACGTGGCCAGCACCGATTATGGAAATTTCCAAAAGGGGGACAACCTGTTTGAGCTTTACGCCATCGATTATGCCGAAAAAAAGACCCTGCTCGACAAAATCACGGTGACTTATAACGATGCGACGGCGCTGAAACAGATGGAGAAAAATAAGATCGCGCAGGAAAACCAGGATTTTACGCCCTTGCCCACCCGGGTGAATGCCAAGAGTGAAACGCTGACTTTGCGCTTCATTACCACCCAAACGCCTTCCACCTATCAGCAGGTGGCGGAACTTTTGAAAGAGCAGTGGAAGCGGATCGGGGTTGGGGTGGAAATCGACGTGCTCGATACGGCGACTTTTCAGGAGCGCGTCAAAAACCGGGATTATGACCTCCTCCTTTTTGGCCAGAACCTGGGCTACAACCTGGACGCGTACCCCTATTGGCATTCCAGCCAAACCAAAGCGGGCGGGTTTAATCTTTCTCAATTTAAAAACTTTGGAGTGGATAGTCTGCTCGAGGCGGCGCGCCTGGAACTGAACGACGGGGCGCGGAAAAAAATCCTGGCCAGCATCCAAAAAATCATGAGCCAGGAGGTGCCGGCGGTGTTTTTGTACAGCCCCACGTACTCGCTGGCCCTGTCGCCTAAAATCCAGAATGTGACGCTGACCAACCTTTCTACCGCGAGCGACCGCTTTGCGACGATTGGAGATTGGTACGCGGGTGGGAGTCGGCGGCTGAAAGACGGTGTGACGCTGTGGACTTTCTTCGGCTGGCTTGTGAAACAGTTTTGATTGACAGGAAAGAGCCGACTGTGTAACTTAACTCTGCTTTAATAATCCCTTTTTATGGAAGTCGTTCTCATCCAAAACGTTCCCAAAGTCGGCCACGCCTATGATCTTGTGAAAGTAAAAGCCGGTTTTGCCCGGAATTTCCTTTTGCCCCAGTCCAAGGCGGTTTTGGCGACTCCGGGCATGGTGAAGCGGGCCCAAAAGGTTCAGGCCGAACGGGTGAAGAAACTGCAGGAAGTGATCGCCCAGGCCAGGGAACTGGCGGAAAAACTGAAGGACGTCACGCTCACCTTCACCAAAAAAATGCGCGGCGACAAGCTGTATGGTTCGATCACCACCAAGGAAATCGTGGAAGCCCTGAAAGATTCGCAGAAGCTGGAAGTCGGAAAAGACGCGATCAAAATGGAACCCATCAAAACCGCGGGCGATCACAAAGTGACCCTGCATCTGGCCGAAGGCGTGGACGTGAAACTGAACGTGAAAGTGGAAGCGGAGGCCGAAAAAGCCTAGCCCATCCGGGTATCAAAATGCACCCGGTCGGTCGTCAGGTTTTTGTACTTACCTCCGTAAACGCCCTCGTCTTTTAAATAGTCCTGGGCTTCTTCCCAGTTTTGGATGTCGGCCGCCAGACCCGCTTCGTGCTGGGACTGCCCCACCTGCGCTTTGGTATGGACGGTGGAATCTTCATTGATGGCCCACTGTTTCCCGTTGCTCCTAAAACTGCTGTTGAAGATTAAATGTCTACCCGTCGCCTCAAACATTCTCCTATCAGCCTCTTGTAAGCGTCTTCCAAAAGACAGGCGGAAGTAACAGGTCACCGGGCCCGACTCATCGTGAAATTCGTAGGAAAGCAGGGGGTCGTTTCTGAGCCGATCCAGGTTAAATATCCGGGGATTCAGGTAATTCCCTGTGATTTCATCCAAAACATACCCCCTTGCTTTGAGGTCGTTTTCGACGGTGATTTCTTCAGGCGTTTTCGGCGTTTTTGCCTCCGGTGGTTTTTCGGCCATCAAAAAGGGGGCTATGGGGCCCACCTGGGCGCGCAGTTTTTGCCGATCCACTTCCGCTTTTAATTCTACCCGCCCCTCAATCAGCTGGTCGGGATTGGGCATTTCCAGCCCGCTTAAAAAGTAATACGAAAGCAGCGGCCCGGCCGCCTTCAGAAGGTTGGCCAGCGTGGGTTTATCCATTTTTTTCAAACCTTCCGCGGTTGCCGAGAGGCTTTCTCCGAAATCCAATGGTGCGTTGGTGGGGTTGTAGGGCATAAAATAATCATTTTATTATACCATATTCGCGCTCTTAAAACAACCTCGTATTCTTTGAGGTATGACCCTGACCAATGTGTTATCATAAAAAACGAGGGCCCTTAGCTCAGTTGGTCAGAGCAGCCCCCTCATAAGGGGTTGGTCCCTGGTTCAAGTCCAGGAGGGCCCACCATCGGATAAAATGACGACCACGATTCTTAAAAACGATTTTTACAATCGGCCGACGCTGGAGGTGGCGGAGGAATTGCTGGGAAAATTTTTGGTGATCAAAAAAGGAGGCCAAAAGACCGCCCTGATGATCCGGGAAGCCGAGGCGTATGACGGGCCTGAAGACCGCGCGTCGCACGCGCACAAGGGCAAAACGGAGCGCACGAGCGTGATGTTCGGACCGGCGGGGCATTGGTACGTGTATTTGGTGTACGGGATGTATTTTATGCTCAACATCGTCACGGGGCCAAAGGATTATCCGGCGGCGATTTTGATTCGCGGCGCCGGGGAACTTGCCGGACCCGGGAAGCTGACTAAAACTCTCGGAATCACGAAAGCGTTCAACCGCCAAGCCGCGCTCCCCAAAACAGGGTTGTGGATTGAAGACCGGGGAGCGATTCCCGGGATGCGCATCCGGAAAACCCCCCGCATCGGCGTCGCCTACGCGGGCCCGGTTTGGTCGAAAAAGCCGTATCGGTTTTTACTCGACGAATAAGGTTTACCGGCCCGCTTGGATCTGCTAAACTCGTTCTGCTATGAGCAGTCTTACCGATATTAAAGTGGGCACGGTGGTGAAGGTCGACAGCAAACCGTACCTGGTCACCACCAGCCAGTTCAACCGCAAGCAGCAGCGCAAGCCCGTGATGCGCACGAAGCTGAAAAGCCTGATCGACGGGTCGGCGCTGGAAAAAACGTTTTTGGCCGGCGAGTCGTTTGAGTTTGCCGAAATTGAGCGTCGGCGCTGCCAGTATTTGTACAAAGATGCGGACAGCGCGAATTTTATGAACAACGAAAGCTTTGAACAGTTCACCCTGCCCCTCGACCAAGTGGTGGAGCCGCTCCAATTCATCAAAGATGATACCGAAGTGTTTGTGACGTTTTACGAAGGGAATCCCATCGGCGTCCAACCGCCCATCAAGGCGGAATTGAAAGTGGTGGAAACCCCGCCCGGCGTGAAGGGCGATACGGCTAAAGGGGGCACCAAGCCCGCCGTTCTGGAAACGGGCGCCGTGGTGAATGTGCCGCTGTTCATCAACGAGGGGGATGTGCTGGAAGTGAATACGGAAACGGCGGAATACGTGCGACGCGTATAACTTTTACTGTTTCATGAAGTTCCGGTTCAATCCCCTTTTCATCGGGGCTGTGACTCTTCTCCTTTTGGGAGCCGCTCTTCCGGTAACGCGAGCGTATTGCGGCGACGGGGCGCTGGAAACGGATCATGGGGAGGTGTGCGATGACGGCAATGTGATCGACCGCGACGGGTGCTCCAGTTACTGCCAGCTTGAAGACATCACCCCGCCCGAGATTAGAACTGTTTCCGTGGCGGAAAACGCAACGAACGTCCCCGCCACGATCCGGACTTTCACGGTCACTTTTTCGGAGCCGATTGATTCGGCAACCCTTTTGCCCGCGAACTTTTCGATCCGCAACCAGGACCGCCCTCTGACGTTGACGCTCATGCTGGGGCCAGACCAAAAAACCGTGACGATGCATCTGGAAGAAAACCTGGTGCCGGAGTCCGGCCACGCCCTCCGGATCAAAGCCGTGCGGGACCTGAGCGGCAATCTGATGGTCTCGGAATTCATCCGTGTTTTTTCGACCTCGGTCCGGGTGGACCGCACGCCGCCGTTCCTTGTTTCCGACCCCCCGGCCGGAACGTATGGCTTTCCGCAAAACGTGTCGTTCATCGCTTATCCCGACCAAAACCACGTGGGGCTGGGGCTGGAAGAAGAAGGCGTGAAAATTTATTACACGACGGATGGATCGCAGCCTGATACAAAAAGCCCTCTTTTTACCAACCCCTTTGACGTTAAAACGCACACGGCGCTGCACTTTTTTGGGATAGACGGCAGCGGGAACCGGAGCGGGGGGTTTACCCAGATTTATGACTTCGGGTGTAACGACCACCCGAACGCCAAGCGCCTGAGCCCGTTTCCCCTGTGCCGTATTCTGGAATGTGACAAGGGATTTGACCTTAAAAACAATGCCTGTGTGGCCAAATTGCGATTGGGCGGCGAAGGCAGCGATTACCGGGATACCGCCTTTACCGCTCCTTTCTTTTCATCCGACGCGCCGCTCAGCGTGACCTCCAGCGCGCTTCACGTGACCGCGGAACACAAAGGACTTTTAAAGCGGCCCATTATTTTCCGCAACGCCAAACGGGACAGTGAAGTGCATTTTGCAAAAGATACTCTGATCAGCACGGATGACGGCAAAGCGTTCGCGGGCTACTTGCTGGCCCCCATCGGACGGTTCATCAAGGATTATCCTATCAATTTTGGCTATTCGTTTAAAACCATTCTGGAGTTTTCTTCGCCTGACGGAGTCGCGCTTCACTTTGATAAGCCGTATCAGGTGGTCGTTGCTTTGGGCGAAACGTTTGATCCCGAAAAAGAAATCAGCGTGTTCACCCTCACTCTGGGCACCAGCCAATACCAAAAACTCCCGGCGGACAACGTGACAGTGGATTGGTTCCAAAATCAGGTGAGCTTTTCATCGAATAAAACCGATGTCTTTTTTGTGGCCCAGCCGGGCGAAAACTTCAACCGGGCTGAATTTGGGGATATGGAAAACCACTGGGCCAAAAATTATGCCGAAGCCCTGTACCGCCGCGGGATTGTGAAAGGCAAATCCAAAGGGGTTTACGCGCCCGAAGACCCGCTCACCCGGGCGGAATTCACCAAAATCGCCCTGGCTTCCATCGGGGTTGCGGTAGATCCGCAGGAGTCGGTGGAAGATGCCCCCTTCCCGGATGTGCCGCTTTACGCGTGGTACGTGGGCACCGTCAAAAAAGCCAAGGAACTCGGGCTGATTGCAGGATATGCCGACGGCACTTTTCACCCCGAACAGCCGATCAAACGGGTGGAGGCCATTAAAATCCTGATTTCCGCCTTTAAATTTGACCTCACCTCCAACGCGTCTTTTAAAGGCGAAGGGGCTTTTCCGGACGTGGAGCCCGGAAGCTGGTATTATCCGACGGTGAATTTTGCGATCGAACACCAATTGCTCGATGGACTCCGCTCGGCGAGAGGGGTGGTCACCGGAAACTTCGGGCCTGACCACAACATCAACCGGGGTGAAATGGCCGAGCTGGCCACGAAAACGATTGAACTGAAGGAGGCGGAGCGGAAATAAAAATTAGCGTGCCTTCAGCGTGGCTAGCCCAAGCCTTACACTCGCCGCCATACGCCATTGCTTTTCGGGGGGTTTTTTGGTATAATAAATAGATTTATGCTTCAATACAAAATCCCCCAAAATGTAGGGATAGAAGACCGGATCGTGGGCCCTCTCACGCTTCGGCAGCTCATCATCCTGGCGGTGGGAGCCGGAGTGAGCTATGTGCTCTTTCTGATCGCGGGTAAAGCGTATGAGCTGAACCTTATCGAATACATCGTGATCGCGCTCCCGGCCTTGCTTTCGGCGGCGGCGGCTCTGATCCGAATCAATGACCTCAGCTTTTCCAAATTCGTTTTGCTGACCCTGGAATACAATATAAAACCCAAAACCCGGCGCTGGGATCATCGGGCGATTGCCCCGTGGATCGGGCTGGAATTGGGCGAGACCGTCAAACCCTCCGAACCGGCCGCGGAAACCCCGGGCAAGCGGGCCGGCGTGAATCTCGGCGAACTGAGCCTGATTCTGGATTCCGGCGGTTTTAAATCCACGGCGCCCGTCCATCCGGACATCGACCAGGCGGATGACCAGGATTTGGTGACCCAGGCTTTTTTTGGCCAAAAACAAGACCCCACCGGCAACATGTACTGGCGGGCGGCCAAACACGACCGGGGAAACCGGCTGAAGCTTTTGGCCGAACTCCCTGCCACTGCGGT
>JGI1358J11329_10003176_pt1 | contig 12342 bp, 13 predicted proteins | sample Subgroupgradi54m_FD_11329 | JGI IMG/M metagenome (IMG submission 11329)
ATAATGCATAGCCTTCTTTACTAGTAGCATCTCCACTGAGTTTAGTTACAATATTTCCAAAATCACCATTATAGCTTTTCCCAGGAATTGATGGTTTAACAAGAGCTTCAATCGTGAAATCTTTTTTAATATCTAATTCTGAATAATAAGGCAATTCTAAATAAGAAGTTCCATTGCAATAACGAGCATCAGCAAATCCCTCTGATGAAAGTATACTTGAAGTATTTAAATCAATTAAAGTTGTAGTAGCACATTCATTCTTAAAATAATTTGGATTATTTAAATGAAACAAAGCAACGCAATTTTGATCAGCTAAGTATGGTTTTAGAGGAGTTTTTACTATAATATCATTGATAGGATTTGTATCTTGACTAAAAACATCCATTTTACTTGGTAAATCGGGTGATTGTAAATCTGGCATAACATCTTCTGATAAAATAGTATCAAATACAAATAGATCAGTTAATGGTAAATCTAAATCCAATGAATCATAACGAGAAGATTCTGTATCTTTTTTTTGATCTATTTCTGCTGTATATTCTGTAGTATCCTTGAATGGAGTTGCTGTTATACTAATTTGTGGCACTGGATTTTTTACTCCACCACAGCCAGCAATCAATAATGCGACTAAACCTGTAAATAATCGTCTATTCATAGTAGTTCACCTTTCATTATACATTCCACAGCTAAAATAGTTTTATTACAACCCATATAAACTTTACTAAAATAAGTATGTGTTTAGCACCCACAGATTGAAATACAATATATTTCTCGTCGAGAGCGTGGCGAGGGGACGCTCCATTCGGGAACGCAGCTCTTTAAGAAATATCAACGAGGATTTAGAAAGTGTTAAACACATACTAAAATAAAGCTAATTTTGCATGAAAGCAATCTTTATTCCAAGCCCCACAACTTTTATAAAACTCCCAAAATTCCCTCAACAAATGGACAACTTAGAACTATCATATCCAACCAATTTCTGCCAAGACTTAATTTCTGAAGTTTCTTTTCAAAATTATTATTTAGGCTTTATTCCATTCAAAGTAGCATCATTCAGAAAATTTTCAAGAGACATTAGTTCCAATCCAGCAGATTTAGAAGCAAAGCTGCAAACGCTTCGAATTGCAGTTGTTGTCATTGACATGCAAGATAATTTTTTAAAGAAATTACCCTCTGGTAAAAAAGAAGAATTAATTGCTTCCCAAATTGATATTTTAAATTCTTGTGCAAAATACGCAATTCCAACTGCAATAATTGAATACAATAAACAAGAAAATACAGTTCAAGAAATTCAAGACGCAGTTCAAAAAATTCCGCAAAAAGGATATTTTATAAAACATCATAATGATAGTTTTAAAGATAGAATTTTCACTCAAAGACTCAAAGAGTGGGGTGTAAATACGCTCCTACTAATGGGTGTAAATGCAGGTGCTTGTGTTTATGATACTGCTTCTTCTGCTTTAGCAACTGGTTACACTATTGCTACAAGCGAACAATTAATTGGCGACGATATTATTAGCAGTAAATATGGATCAAGAATAGATTGGTATAAAAAAAATACAATCTTTGCTCAGGACTATCATGCATTTCTAACATTGTTTGAAAAAAGTAAACAAACTACACCACAATAATTATATACCAAGCTTCTCTCCCATAAACCATGAACACAATGAACAAAGCAAACGCTATCGAACAGCAATACAACACAATTGCAACAAACGGAGCTTACAGCAAATTAAACAAAACGCTTCTCAAGCTCTCAGCTTTTAACGTCGAGAAAACAATCAAGGCAATTTCAACAAATGAAACCACAAAACCAAAGAATGCTTTTATCGATAATTTTGGAAGACTTGTTGCTTTAGTCGATCAAAAAATAATTGACAGGGATAATTGCTACCTTCTCATGGAATCTTCTGTCTACGAATCATTTGCAAAACATTGTGAAAAATATTTCAAATTAGCAAGAATCAAAACAGAAGTTATGCAATTGCAAGCCTTTCACGTCTTCTCCACAACAAAACTCGTGGGCGACTTACGTTTCCAGCAGCCTTTTGGTTACATCACTCTTCTCGCAGAAAATGAGCTTCATCTACTGCAGCCTTTACAAGAAATCTCTGTGGAGTTTAAAGAATTGTACGACATTTTCCGTCTAGAAAATAATTACACAATCCAAAACATTGATTTTACGAGTCAAATGTTTCTTGAAACAAATTGGGATGATCTTGCAGTTTCGTACACAAAAGGTTGCTTTCTTGGTCAAGAGATTCTAGCGCGAGTCCACAATCTTGGAAAGCCAGCTAAAAAATTAGTGAGAATAATGTTTGACAAAGAGCCTGCTGAGTTCATAACAAGAGATGGAGAAAAGCTTGGCAAAATCACAACGCAAAAATATTCTTTTAAATACAAAAAATATTTGGCATTTGCAATTATTTCAGGCTACGAGCAAAAAGAAGTTGATAATGGAATTATACAATAAATGGTGAAAACAAAATGAGAAAACTCATCTTATTTATGCACACATCACTTGACGGCTTTGTTGCTGGTCCAAATGGGGAAATGAATTGGATACACGTTGATGAAGAAATTTTTGATTATGGTGGTAAATTAATTGATCAAGCAGACACAGCATTATATGGTCGAGTAACCTATGAAATGATGGAAAATTATTGGCCAACTGCAGCTGACAAACCAAATGCATCAAAGCATGATATTGAGCATTCTCGTTGGTATAAAAAAGTTACAAAAGTGGTAATCTCTAAAACAATGAAAGATGCTCACATTCCAAACACTCAAATCATTAGCAGTAATATTCCTGAGCAAATTCAAACATTAAAACAAAAGCAAGGAAAAAACATTTTAATCTTCGGCAGTCCAACTGCTTCCCATACACTAATGCAATACAATTTAATTGATGAATTCTGGTTGTTTCAAAATCCAATTATTATTACAAAAGGCACTCCGCTATTCAAAAATGTCTCTCAAAAATTAAATCTAAAACTCATTGATGCAAAAGTTTTCTCATCAGGCGTTATTGGACTTCATTATAAAAAATTGCTTAACTAACTGAATGACGAGATGAATAATCTCGGATAGTATCTTACTTGAAAGTAGTAAAATATATAAACAGTTCTGGTTTATCTTTTATAATGTCTAAAAAACAAAAAACTCCTAAACAATTTGATTTAGAAAGTATTACTGATCAAGAAATAGCAGAGAGAATAAAATCTCTTATGTTGAATAAACCAATACCTTATCTTACGCCCAAAGAACAGCAGCTTTCTGTCCATAAATCTTATTCAATTAGGTATGGTAGTTCTACAAATAAAGGACTTCTTCGTTTAGGTGCTTTTACTGACAAAAATGGTGTAAAAGGCTATCTCTGTATAAAAAATGTATTAGAACAAAAAAATGGAAAATATTATTTAAGCCCAGCATTTAGCTCTTTTGTTCCAATTGAACTGACAAACATGGAAAGATTGCTTGCTGAAGGATTTCATTTACCTCAAGCAAGAAATGTATTTTATGCTCCGATAGCTAATCTTGCTGATTTAAGAATACCAGCTAAAGAATTATTCAGCTGGAAATATATTAATCCGAGAACTTTAGAAGATGCATCTCTTCAACTTTCAGGTGATATAAGATCTTTACAAACGTTAATCTCTAAAGGAGGACATTTTGACTTTTCTGATCAAACTGTTTTTTCACCAGTGTTATCAGCTTATGTTATGAAGATTGTTCTCGATATTCGCGATAATCATACAGCAAAATCTTATATGGCTGGATTACATTATTCAAGAGTGCTCCCAAGTGATGAGCGATATTATGAGGGTGGTTGTAAACTAGCAGTTGTAGAGGATTTAAGTGAAAATGGAAAGAAAAATGTTGTTGATGCATTATTATTTGATTATAATACATTAAAAAATGGAACTGAAGTAGAACAACAATTTATGGGTGAATCACAGCGTCTTATTGCATTACGACAAAAATATAATATTGGAATTATCGAAGGGCATGCTGGTTTTATAGGAGTAGAAGAGGCTGATTTGAAGAAAGCATTTCATCTACAAATTGATCCTAAAAATAAGATAGGTAAATTATGGCTCGGTGATTGGGACCATTATGAAATTTATCATAAATAATTATCTTTATATACAAGAGTCTCCCAATAAGAACTATGGATATCACAAAAATAAAGCAAAAACTGCTTGCACTTGATTCAAAAAAAGCAATACAATTTATTGTTTTATTTGGAAGTGTTGCTCAGGGTAAAAATAATCAACTATCAGATATAGATATTGCCGTCTATTATCAAGGCAATAAAAAAGAAAGATTTGCATTTCGCATGAAAGCATTAGGTGAATTCTCTGATATTATTGATTTGCAAATATTTCAAGATCTTCCTTTGTATGTGCAGAAAGAAGTTTTGAAAGGGAAAGTAATGTACTACAAAGATTATAATTTTACCTTTACTGAATTTATGAGGGTGATTAAAGATTTCGGTCATTTTGAAAAATATCTAAAAGATTATTATCATGCAGTTGCTGGTGTTGCAAGTGGATGAAAAAAAGAGAATTTTAATGAAATTAGGAGAAATTGGTAAATACATTGAAGAATTAGAAGAAATTTTACCAACTGAAGAAGATTATAATCATAATCTTACAATTCGAAGAGCCTGCGAAAAAACAATTGAATTGGCACTTGAAGCTCTTATTTCTATTATTTCTTTAATTGTTGCAAGAGAAAGATTAGGATTCCCTGAAGATGAAGATAATCTCATTACTCTTTTGCAGAAAAAGCAATTATTATCCACAAAAATGTGTATTACTTTAAAAGCAATGAAAGGCTTTCGAAATATTTTAGTGCATAAATATGGAGAAATAGATAATGAGCAAGCTTATGAATTTTTATCAAATAATTTAGAAGATTTCAATCTCTTTGAAAGAGAAGTCAAAAAATATTTAGGAACAAAAAAATAAAGCAAACCAATTTTTAAAAACATTTATAAATCAACAATTATTCTTTCATACTATTCGAGAGATAAGCGTGTGAAAGCTTGCTTATACTGGAGAGATAAAGTTTTCTTTATGCTCCTTTGTTTAAAGACAAAAGTCTGGCAACAAACATCTCTAATAATAGGAGGAATGAACAATGGGTAAAATGTATTCAGGAAGTAGAGGTCAAGCAGGTTCAAAAAGACCAACAAAAAAAACAGTTCCAACATGGATTCGATACAAACCAAAAGAAGTTGAAATGTTACTTGTAAAATTAGCAAAAGAAAAAAACACACCTTCACAAATCGGAATTATTCTTCGAGACTCATATGGTGTTCCAAGCGTTAAGCTATTATTAGGCAAAAGCATCAGTCAAATTCTTGACGAGAAAAAATTGCAAGCCCCACTTCCCGAAGATTTATTAGCATTGATCAAAAGAAGTATCATGTTAAAAAAGCATCTTGAAGGAAACAAAAAAGACCAAGTTGCAAAACGAGGAGTTTCATTAACTGAGTCAAAAATCAAGCGGATCGTAAAATACTATANAAAAACAAAACGATTGGCAGCAGATTGGACATACGATCCAGACAAAGTAAGATTATTAATCGAATAAAAATTGTGTAAAAACACAATTTTTAATTTTTTTTAATTTTATCTTTTAATTTTATTTTAAATTCATAATTCAATTCATTATTTATTTTTTTTAGTTAATGCATTTTAGTTAATGCAAATTAATTAAAAAATTAAATTAAAAAAGCGCGGTGATAAAATGAACTTTTTGTCATTAGAACAAGTAGATGTAAAAAAGAAACGAATTCTTGTCAGAGTTGGCTATGACGTTCCTCTTGATGAAAAAGGCAACATTACCGATAATGCACGAATTAAAGAATCATTGTCAACAATCAATTATCTTCTCAAACAAAATGCAAAAATTATTTTATTAACGCATCTTGGAAGGCCAAAGGGAAAGAATATCACCAATTTATCGACTACAAAAGTCGCGCAAGAATTGTCGCTATTAATAAAACAGCCAGTCGCAAAGCTTGATGATTGCATTGGAAAAAAAATCCAAGAAAAAATCAACACAATGAAAGCAGGAGAAATAGTTCTTCTCGAAAATGTCCGCTTTCATGTTGAAGAAGAATCAGAAGAAGCATCAATAAGAAATAATTTTGCAAAACAACTCGCTTCTTTAGCTGACATCTATGTCAATGAAGCATTTTCAGTTTCTCATCGAGATTCAGCATCAATGTCATCATTGCCTTTATTTTTGCCAGCTTGCGCAGGGCTTAATCTCAATCGGGAAGTGACCACAATCACAAGCACATTAGAAAATCCAAAACATCCTTTTATTGCAATCATTGGTGGTATTAAGCTTGAAACAAAAATTCCAGTGATTAAATATATTCTTCCAAAAGTCGACAAAGTTCTGTTGGCAGGAGCAATGGTATTTACATTCTACAAAGCGCAAGGTTATGAAGTCGGCAACTCAATTGTCGATGAAGATTTACTCAGCACAGCAAAAGAATTATTAAATAGCAACAAAAGTAAAATAGTTCTTCCTGAAGATTTTATCATTGCAGAAAAAATAGATCCAAAAGCAAAGCCTCAAAAAGCAGCATGGAATAAAATTCCAAAAAATATGCTTGCTTTAGACATTGGGGTAAAAACAATTGCGACATATAAAAATCAGCTGAAAGACGCAAAAACAGTTATCTGGAACGGTCCGCTTGGCGTCTATGAAATTGAACAATTTGCACAGGGAACAAAACAAATTGCCACCTATTTAGCGCAGCTCAATACAACGACGGTTATTGGCGGTGGCGATAGCAGTGCAGCGCTTGATTCATTAGGGATCAGCAATAAAATTACCTTAATCTCAACAGCAGGTGGAGCAGCATTAGCATTATTTTCTGGAGAAACATTGCCTGCATTAGAAGCACTTGAAGAAAGCTATAAAAAGCATTCAAAATAAAAGTGGTTTAGAATAACATTTCAATATGTTTTACTCATAATAAAATTTATAAACAAATCAATAAAACTCTTAGACAAGGTGTTATCATGAACGAAATGCTCAATCAAATTGAAATGGAAAAAAGAATTCAATTATCATTCCAATCTGTAAAAAAAGATATGAATTTATTGCATGAACAAATTCTCCAAGTGCATGAGCAAAAGAATGAGCAAAAGAAGCAGAATCAATTAAAAAATCAATTGACTGAAACAGAGATCAAGACAATGTTTGAAGCATTTGAAGAAAAAATAAATCATCGCCTGAATAATGAACTAAAACAGCAAAATACATTGCTTCAGCAAATTCTGAGTCAGGTAAAAAAGACAGAAACTGCAATGCTTGGTGCTAATAATAAAAAACAAGAGCAGAAATCAGAACAAATTACAGAGCAGCAAATTAATTTGCTCATCAATAAAAAAATAAATCCCTTAACAGATGAAATAAAAACAATAATTAATGCAACTCAGCAATCTCAAAAAAATGTCGAACAATTCAAAAAGAAAATCTCTTCAATTGAAAAGCAGCACAAACAATTGCTTGACGAGAGTATGGATGTAGCTGAAGTTGAAGAGAATTTCATAACAAAAAAAGAAACACTCAATTTATTTAATAAACAGTTTCAAGAATTAGTTGCAAAGCAAGCGCAGCAATTTGATGATAAACATAATGCATTGCATGATGATGTTGATGAATTGCATGATCTTCTCGCTGAATCTAAAAAATCATTGCAAGCATTACAGCAAATGCAGCACAAATCCGAAATATTGGTAAAAGAAACCGCAAAAGAAATTCTAACAAAAAAGCAGCAAATCCCTGAAGTAAAACAACTTTCGAGCGAATTTACAAAAATAAAACAGGAATTAACTGCTCTGAAGAATCATCTTTTAACAAAAGCAGAAGTGCTTGCAATTCTCCATGACAAGTTTGACAATAAAAAAAAACAGGATGCTGAAAAAATAAACGATAAAGTAACTCTTCTCAGGCAAGAATTTGATGAGATGTATCTTGTAATGAGCACATTCAAGAAGGACACAACACAATTGCAGGGCAAATTGACTGCTGCAGAAACAGTAATGTCAGCAAACAATGAAACAATTATCACTACATTAAAAAAACGTCTTGAAACATTAGAAAAAAATATTGCAATGCAATTAAAGCAAAAAGATGCAACTGCAATGCTTGAAACAGTAATGGAAGAATTAGCATTGCTCAAGCAAAAAACAATGACGCGAGACGAAGTCGATCATCTCTTTGAAAGCTTTTCAAAAAAGATCAACAGCATTCGAGAAGAATTGGATGACTTTGAAAGAAACCTCGATACGATTAATTTGCAAACAAAAGAATACAGGGTTTAAAATAATTTTTCAAATGAAATAATTTTACAATTTATTCTTCTTAATCCCTAAATAATAACCAAGCAGATTAAATCCTATATGGAGTAAAGGCCCAACAATAAATGCAAATACAATCATCGATACAGGTGGAATATAAACTATTGAAATAAACAATAATCCTCCAATAATCAAATCTAACTGATCAAAGGGAATCCACGGCTGTCCTGGTTTAATATTTGCTCTTCTCTTAAAAAAACTTTTAACACTATCGCCAAACAAAACCCCAAATCCAAGCAGGAATCCGAATAGGTATGGATTAACAACAGAGAAATCAACAACAGTTATTGCTCGTGTTGACTCATATTTCACAAGATATGCTTGCAATGCTACAACAATAATTGCTGCAATTATTCCAAAGAAATAACCACGAAATGTTTTATTATCACCTAAAATACGAATACCATTAAAACTTTTTTTGAAATCAACAGGGTAATTGAGAAAATTAATTTTTTTAACCAAAACAGGCATCATATTGGTGATTCCTGCAGGTATGAAGAAATATAAACTTTTGATCACAAGATCCCCAAAACCAGTAATTACAGTCATTTTCTCAACTCAAAATAAAAAATAAATAATCGCAGGAACAGCAATCCCGATAATAATTCCAACACTCACTTGTAAAACAGTATGTCCTCGAATAACTTGGACAAGGTTCAGGGTATTAGTTGCCTTTTGTTTCGTTGATTGTTGCTTTTTACTTTTCATTTTACTATTAATCAATTGAATCAGTTGATTAATTGTCAACGATTGATCACCAACTGATTTTCGAACGCCATAAGAATCTCTGATAACAATTGCTGAAAACACACAAGAAACGACAAATAGTGAACTGACACCATCATACAAAAAGAGTGAAATTGTTAGTGCAGTAACAATGCCTGAATGTGAACTCGGCATTCCTCCTGTTTCAAAAAAACTTACTAAATGTAATTTCTTTTCTTTATAAGAATAGGTTGCAACTTTTAATAATTGAATTATAATATAAGTAAAAAAACAACTAATCACAATTGGGTTTCTAATCAATACAATAATATCTCCATAAATTGTCATATCAAAGCACCTTTTTGTCTAGCATTATCATATTATCCTAATTTAGGAATTTTAAATGATGAAATCATCAAAATTCCAAGTATTAAATAGATCAAAATAAAATAAGGAGTATAAAACGAGAGAGAAAAAAAGATAAAATAAATCGCTGGAATTAATAATCCTGAAGTTGTAATTGGAATCCCAATAAATCCTTTAATATTTAAAATATTAAATCTTGCTAATCGAAGAACTCCACAGAGAGTAAAAAATAATAAAATAATTAAATCATACCACTGTTGTAATCCGATCATATAACCAAAAATTGCAGGAGCAACACCAAAAGAAATGACATCGCTTAATGAATCTAAATTTTTGCCTAAATCATTCATTTTTTTGCTAGCTCGGGCAATCTTTCCATCAAGGTAATCAAATAATACTGCAAAGAGTAACGCAATTGCTGCAAATAAAAACTGCAATCGAAACGAAAAATAAATGCATGTTAATCCTGCTGTAGCATTCAATAGAGTAATAAAGTCTGCAAATTTAATTAATCGATGCATTCGATATTCTTCAGTATCTTGAATTTCAAGTGATTCTTTTCTGCTTTTCATGAGTTAATCTCTTCAATTATTTTTTCTTTTTATTCTTGATTTTTTTCGAATCAAGAATATTCGCAATAATCGTACTACCACCATAAACATAATCATTTTCTTTTACTTGCAATTTGCAATTGGATGGAATAATCAAACTCACTTGGCTTCCAATTTTTATTAAACCAATATGTTCTCCTTTTTTGAGAGTATAGCCGACTTTCACAAAGCAGACTATTCTTCGAGCCAATGCTCCAGCAATTTGAATCACTTTTACTTTTAAATTATTTTCTCCAATAAACAATATTTCATTTTTTTCATTTTCAAAGCAACGCAAAGATTGTGCATCATTGACTGCATTCTGAAACTTACCTTCAGTGTAGTTAATTAAACGAATATTACCTTCGATAGGGGCGCGTTGAAAATGAACATCAAGTGGAGTTAACATGATATGGATTAAGTAACATTCTTCGCCAACATCAGCAATTGATGTTTTGATCATACCAAATATTCCTTTTTCAATTGTAATATGAGTATTATTTATCGTATTGACACCATTCTTACTCTTCGCTGAGATTTTCATAATCCTCACAATTCTTCCATCTGCAGGTGAAACAATATTATTACCTGTCGGAATTTTTCGTTTTGGATTTCGAAGAAAATAAAACTGATAAAATAAATAAAACAAGAAGAGTGATAATAACAGGATAATACCAATAACAATCAAGAGAGTTACAAAAACCATTCAACTCTTAGAGAAAATCATTTTAATAAATCTTTCGATTAAGAAAAGAAAAGCTTTAAAAACAAACTCTGTATCCTGTAAACTACTATTAAATAGTATATTCACTATGCCTGTTGTTTACTATTCCTATTATGTTGTGTGTTGAATCAGATGGACAGAAATTCCATTATTTATTGATGTGGGAGAATGTCCGTTAACTGTCCGTCTGATTTGCTAAAAATCCGAGCGTTGAATCTAATGCCATTTAGGTTGATGTGATCATCGGATTTTTTTCAATTATAAAATTGTGGTGATGATAAATGAGTTTATTAAACAAAGTAACAAGATTCTGGAAAGAATTATTTGTAGTAGGTGCTGCTCTTACAACGCTTGCCGCATCTCCAGCTTTCGCAGCTGAACCACCACAGAAAACTGAAGATACACACCAGCAATCATCACAAGATACACAGAAGGAAACCACGCAAGAAGAAATAGGACAACAAGGATCAGAACAACAAACAGACATCATTCCTCTACCAAAGTTTACTTATCTTCAAGAAGTTTCAAATCTTCCGGGAACACGAATTGGTTTTATTATTCCTGCAAATGAACAGTATGGGCATATTTCTAAAATAATTGCTAAAACAAATGCAAAACAAAAAATTCAAACAACACAGAGTGCTCTTGAAACATTTATAGACAAAACAATCCTTGACATAGTACAAAACAATATCACACAAGATCAAAAAAAATCATTTGAAACAGAAGCAATAACTCTTGAAAATCACATTTCTCTGTTTTCAGAATCATTAAAGACAATGCAGCAAGAATATACTCAATTAATGACTGATAAACAATTACAGGCTGATCTTGAAGTAAGGGCTCAAAAATTAAAAACATCTATTTATTTTGATAGTAATGCATATGCAGTTAATATTTACGAAGTAATTGTTAAAGATGATAGTACTCTCTCAAAATTAATCAATCAAAAAGAAACACTTATTAAATTATATGAAGATCTTCGTTATGTTCTTGGGCACACAAATAAACTTGATCAAATAAACTATAAAAATCAGATTGCAATTTTAAATGGTACGGATCTTAATCAAATTGCAGCAATTATACCAGAAATTTTGCCTGCAATAATGGATGTGCAAAATCAAAAAGAATCAGAAGTAATTGGAGAAAAGGCAACTCCGCCAGATTCATCAAAAGTTGTAAAAAAGTCTTCAATTAAAAAACCATCTCAATTGCATAATAAAGTAAATGCACTAAGAACATCACAAATGCAAACACCAATTACTGTTACAATCGATCAATGTGCATTAGATAATGTTCTTTTATCGCATAGTGCAACAACTGTCCAGGATTTAATTAATATCTCTTACGATGAAACTCATACCAAATCAAAAGCTAATCCTTCTGCTGCATACCATGCTCCAAAAAAAGGAATTGCTGGTGAAAAAATTATTAAAGTTGATCCTGCAAACAAATCAAAATATATTGGTATTAATTTATTAGATGCATTAATTCATACAGCAGGAAGAACGAGTTCATTTTATAATTTAAAAGATGGTTTAGCAGAACTAGATCAAAAAAT
>JGI1358J11329_10003191_pt1 | contig 12320 bp, 13 predicted proteins | sample Subgroupgradi54m_FD_11329 | JGI IMG/M metagenome (IMG submission 11329)
GCGCTTGAGCGGACGCAGATACGCCATTGCCGCGATAAAAAACAGCAGGGACAAGCCGATCTCGGCGCCAGCGAGCCAGCGCGCAAACGCACGGGTGCCGGGATCGCTGGTGGCGCGTACTACACCTTCGGTGAAATACAGCCAGACCAGCAGGCTCGCCCATTGCAGCGTATAGGCCGGTCTGCGCAACATCCCCGGCACCGCCAGCATGAGCGGCAGTGCCTTCAGCACCAGCCAGGAACCCCCCGGACGCAGCGGCGCGAGAAACCACTCCCAGGCGACGCACAGGGTGATCAACAACAGCCACAGGCCAATCGACCAGCGCAGGGATGCCGGAGCTTGCAGGGCAGGCAGGGGGAGCGGCTGGTTCATGCGAGTTTCAACGCTACTTGCGCCAACCGTTTGCCTAGCGCCATGGCCAGCTTGCGTTCTTCCAGCGTCACTGCGGCGCTGCCGTCGGGCCGGGCAAAATGGCTGGCGCCGTAGGGTGTACCGCCACTGGTAGTGGACATCAGTTCCGGCTCGGAATAGGGCAGTCCGACAATCACCATGCCGTGATGCAGCAGCGGCAACATCATCGACGTCAGCGTGGTTTCCTGGCCGCCGTGCAGGCTACCGGTCGAGGTAAACACCGCCGCCGGTTTGCCGACCAGCGCGCCCGACAGCCATAGTGGTGTTGTGCCATCGAGAAAATATTTCAGCGGCGCAGCCATATTGCCAAACCGGGTCGGCGAACCCAGCGCCAGCCCGACGCATTCTTCCAGATCGCGCAGCTCGGCATAGGGCGGCCCGTTGATCGGAATGTCCGCTTCGGTGGCTTCACAATTGGCCGACACTGCCGGCACCGTGCGCATGCGCGCACTGACGCCCACCACCTGGCCGATTCCTTCAGCAATGCATTCCGCCAACTGGCGCGTGGCGCCATTGCGGCTGTAGTAGAGGACGAGAATTTCGATCATGGAATTTCAATCATGGATACCGGCCTGCTTGTCATGGCGGCATTATAGAGGTGTGTAATACTCCCGGCTGGAAAAACCATGGGCGGCACAACGGAACACAGTTTCGATATGGAAAAACTAAGACACTCTCTCAAGCGCGCGCTGAAAGTCCTGCGCTTTGCGCTCACCCGCAGCGGTGAGCAGCGGATTGCCCAGGTGGCCGGCAGTCTGACCTTTACCACGGTGCTGTCACTGGTGCCCTTGGTTGCCGTGGCGCTGGCCTTGTTCACGGCCTTTCCAATGTTTGCTGAAATGCGCACGGCGGTGCAGACCTTCATGTTCGAGAACCTGATGCCGGAGCACACCAGCGGCGCGGTGCTCAAATACATGAACCAGTTCGCCTCCAAGGCCAACCGCTTGACGCTGGTGGGTTTGCTGTTTCTGATGGTCACGGCGATCGCCATGCTGCTGACGATGGATCGCGCACTCAACAATATCTGGCTGGTCAAGAAACGTCGCCCGATTACGCACCGGGTGCTGGTGTATTGGGCGGTGTTGACGCTGGGGCCGTTTATTCTCGCGGCCAGCCTGTGGGTCACGTCTTATCTGGCGGGTATGTCGGGCGGTTTGATCAAGAGTCTGCCGGGGGCCTTGCGGGTGGTGCTGGAACTGTTGCCGGTGGGATTGACGGGTGTGGCTTATACGGCGCTCTACACGGTCGTGCCCAACCGTTCGGTGCAGCGGCACGATGCGCTGATCGGCGGTTTTCTGGCGGCGCTGTTGTTTGAATTGACCAAGCAGGGGTTTGCCCTCTACATCACCAAATTTCCGACCTACACGGCTGTGTACGGCGCGTTTGCCGCTGTGCCGATTTTCTTTCTCTGGATCTATCTGTCCTGGCTGGTAATCCTGTTCGGCGCGACAGTGACGGCGATTCTACCGATGCTGCGCGACGGCCGTTGGGAGCGCAAGTATCGGCCCGGTACCGATTTTGCCGATGCGCTCGCACTGTTGCATCAACTTCACCAAGCCAGCCGCCAGCCGCAGCCAGGGCACACGGTGGATCAGTTGTGCAACATCCTGGTGATCAACCCCTATGATGCCGAACGGTTGCTGCACCAACTCCGGCACTTGGGCTACGTCACGCAAAATACCGACACGCCGCCGCGCTGGGTTTGGGTTGCGGATGCGCAGCAGGTGACATTGCTGCCGGTCTATCAACGCATGGTGTTGGAGGCGGGCTATCTTGGCTCGGCGTTGCCCCAGGCGCAGGCGGGATTTGCCGATACCTATCGAATGCTGCTTGATGTGTCGGTCTTGCAGCAGCCGCTGGAGGCGGTGTTTGCCACGCATAAACCCTGATTTTCTGATTGTCCAAGGCAGGCTTCCATTTTCCGGCAGACTGCACTAGCATGGCGCCTATGGAAGGTGTGAAAACAGGAGACAGCCATGAAGGTCAGAGAAATCCTCCGCGTCAAGGGTAATACGCTCTACACAGTCACGCCGGAAACGCCGGTGGCGCAAGCGGTGAGCACGATGGCTGAACTCGATATGGGTTCGCTGGTGGTGATGAATCACGGCCGCCTGGTCGGCATGCTGACCTTCCGTGAAGTGCTCAAGCGTTTGCACGACAACGATGGTGCGATTGGCGATGCGCCGATCAGCCAGGTGATGAATAGCGCACCGGTGATTGCAACTCCGGAGACCGAAGTCAACGATCTGCGCCGCATGATGCTGGAGCAGCATGTGCGCTACATGCCGATTCTCGACGGTGAGACGCTGGCCGGAGTGGTCTCGCTCTATGACGTGGCCAAGGCGGTGCTGGAAGAACAGGCGTTCGAGAACAAGATGCTCAAGGCCTATATCCGCGATTGGCCGGCTGAAGAAGCGAGCGATTCGTAGCGCCTGCTGTCCTGTTACTATTCATCAAACAAAAAATTCCGGTGTTCGCCGGAATTTTTTTGTCCATAAAAAACTCAAGGCAGAGGATCACATGATCAAAGAACATAGCCAGTTCAACTTGCTCAAGCAACGTCGCTTCGCGCCTTTTTTCTGGACCCAGTTCTGCGGTGCGGCCAACGACAATATTTACAAATTTGCCTGTACGTTGCTGGTCACCTATCAGGCGGTCAGCTATTCCAACCTGGATGACAAATTGCTGGTGAACCTGATCGCCGGCCTCTTCATCCTGCCGTTTGTGCTGTTCTCCGCGACCAGTGGACAACTGGCCGACAAATTCGAACGCTCGCATTTGATTCGTCTGACCAAGGTGCTGGAGCTCGGCATTGTCTTGTTGGCCCTGTGGGGCTTCTGGCAGCACAGCATGATTGCGCTGCTGGTGTGCATCTTTCTGCTGGGATTGCAGGCGAGTGTCTTTGGCCCGGTGAAATACGCCTATCTGCCACAACATTTATTGCCGCAGGAAATCATTGGTGGCAATGCGCTGGTGGAGAGTGGTACTTTCATCGCCATCTTGCTCGGCACCATGCTGGCTGGTTTTCTGATGAGCCATGGCAGCCTGGGTACGCCTCTGGTGTCGGTGGCAATCCTGGCGGTGGCATTGATCGGTCTGGCCACCAGCTGGTGGGTGCCGTATTCGCCTGCGCCCGATCCGGCATTGCGCATCAATTGGAATCCTTTCACCGAAACCTGGAACAACCTCAAGCTGGCGCGCCAGCGCCGCGTGTTGTTTCTTTCAATGCTGGGCATCTCGTGGCTCTGGTTTTTCGGCGCTACCTTGCTCACTCAATTCCCCGGTTTTGCAAAAGAGGTGCTGGGTGGCAACGAAGCGGTCGTAACCTTGATGCTGGCCCTGTTCTCGGTCGGGGTCGGCGCCGGTGCGCTGTTGTGCGAACGTCTGTCGGGGCACAAGGTGGAAATCGGTCTGGTGCCGTTCGGTTCGATCGGCATGACCGTGTTTGCGGTCGATCTGTATCTCGCTAGTCAGGGGCACGCCATCACCGAGCAGATTGATCTGGGCACATTTATTGCAGACAGATCACATTGGCGGGTGATGATCGACCTGTTCCTGTTGTCGTTGTTCAGCGGTTTGTACAGCGTGCCGCTGTATGCGCTGATCCAGACGCGCTGCCCGGTCGAACAACGGGCGCGTATCGTGGCGGCCAACAACATTCTGAACGCGTTGTTCATGGTGGTGGCGGCCGGCGTGGCGGTGTTGTGTCTGAATCTGCTGCATTTTTCGATTCCGCAGCTGTTTCTCTTGATGGCGGTGCTTAATGCGTTTGTCGCAATTTACATTTATGGTTTGGTGCCGGAATTCCTGCTGCGCTTTCTCGCCTGGCTGCTGGTGCACACCATGTACAAGTTGAAAAAGCAGGGCATCGAACACCTGCCCGATCGCGGCGCGGCGGTGCTGGTGTGCAATCACGTCAGTTTTGTCGATGCTGTGGTGTTGATGGGGATCAGCCCGCGACCGATTCGTTTTGTGATGGATTACAAGATTTTCAGCACGCCCTTCATGTCCTGGTTCTTCCGTCAGGCCAAGGTGATTCCGATTGCTTCGGCGAAGGATGATCCGGCCATGATGGAGCAGGCGTTTACCGACGTGTCCAATGCCTTGCGCAATGGCGATCTCGTACTGATCTTTCCGGAAGGTGGAATTACCCGCGACGGCGAGATCAATCGTTTCCGCCCCGGCGTCACGCGTATCCTGCAAAGTGATCCGGTTCCGGTGATTCCGCTCGCACTGTGTGGTTTGTGGGGCTCGTTCTTCAGCCGCCATGATGGTGCATGGATGGCACGCCTGCGGAGCGTGTTCTCACGCATCATGGTCAATGTGGGTGCCCCCGTGCCGGCGGCACAGGCAACTCCGGAATATCTGCAACAACGGGTCACAGCACTGCGAGGACACTGGAAGTGAAGAAGCCACCGACACCCTCCGCAGCCTCCGGCCATGCGCTACGCAACATCAACCTCGCCCTGCAAGGCGGCGGTTCGCATGGCGCGTTTACCTGGGGTGTGCTGGATGCCTTGCTCGAAGATGGTCGGGTGTCGATTGAAGCCATCACCGGCGCCAGCGCCGGGGCGATGAATGCGGTTGCACTCGCCGACGGCTGGCTGAAGAACCCGGCCGATCCACGCAGTGGCGCGCGCGAAGCGCTGGAAAAGTTCTGGCGCGCGGTGGCCGACAGCCCTGGCTTTTCTTCTTTCACCAATCCCGCCATGGATTCGATGACGGGTAATTTCTCCCTCGAAAAAAATCCTGCCTTCATCGGTTTCGATCTGCTCAGCCGGCTCGCCTCGCCGTATCAGCTCAATCCACTGAACGTCAACCCGTTGCGCAGTGTGCTTGATGCGCAGATCGACTTCGAGCGCATCAATGCGCAGACTGCACTGCAACTCTACGTCTGTGCCACCAACGTGAGAACCGGGCGCGTCAAGGTGTTCGGCAGTGGTCGCGAGGATGGCTTGACGACCGATTGTCTGCTGGCATCTTCCTGTCTGCCCTTCGTTTTTCAGGCGGTCGAAGTCAAGGGCGAGCATTACTGGGATGGTGGTTACATGGGCAACCCTTCGTTGTTCCCGCTATTCAAGTCCACCACTTCACCCGATATTCTGCTGGTACAGATCAACCCGCTGGTGCGCGAAAATGTGCCCGATACCTCCAGCGAAATCATCGACCGTGTCAACGAAATTTCATTCAATGCCACCCTGATGATGGAAATGCGTGCGATCGAATTCGTGCAGCGCCTGATCGACGACGGCCAACTGCGTGCCAACGATCCCGAACATCCGGTCGCACGTGCCGGTCATCTGGTGCGTAGTGTTCTGCGCCGCCAGCACCCCAAGCGTGAGCAATACAAACGGATTTTCATGCACCTGATCGAGGGTGGAAAATATCTGCACGATTTCGGCGCCAGTTCCAAATACAACAGCAACTGGACGCTGCTGAGCAATCTGCGTGACATTGGCCGCACAGCCGCCCAGGAATGGCTGCAACACCATCTGCACCAGGTTGGAGTCAAGTCCAGTATTGATGTTGCCAAAACTTTTTTGTAATCCGGTAATCTCACGAAATGCAGTGCACGATCCCACCGTCAGACGGGGGGTTCACCCCGGTTTCATCGGTCGGATCGTCGGGAACAAACATAATGACAGCGGTCAGACCCCGCCACGGGTCGGAACCGCCACATGTTTATCCAAGGTTGAATCATGGATCAGGGAGCGTTTCAAACGATCGAGAAGGGTATCGGTGCCGATACTATCTTTGTCAAAACCGAAGTCGGCCGCATCGAATTGCGCAGCCGCGGCATGGCACTGCCCCCCAGGCTGCGCAGCTTGCTCGTCATGGTGGACGGTCACAAAACCGTCAAGGTGATGCTCGACAAACTGCACGGCATGGGCGTTGATGAAAGCAGTCTGGCCGAGCTTGAACGGCTCGGTCTGATCGAACGGCAGCACGTTCAAAACACAGCGACCACCCAATCGGCACCGGCGGCGTCTCCGCTCCCAGAACACGCCACAGAAGTTGCCGTGTCGGCGCAAAGCCCGGAACTGCTACGCCTGCTTGACGTGCGCAATTTCTACCACCGCATGATCCGCGACACCATCGGCACGCGCGGCTTCATGCTGCAAATCGACGTGGAAAACGCCACCACCCTCGAAGAATGCCGCGCCCTGCGCGACCGCTTTCTCAACGCCGCCCGCAAAACCGCCGACCCGGCCGTGGTGCAACTGCTGGAAAAAGAACTGGATCGGCTACTTGCGTAGTCAGCGCGGCGTGGATTACGCAGTGACGTTGATGTTCTGCCCCAAATGGGCCGGCAGATTGTTGCTGGCAGACGTGGGAGCCAAGGCTGCGAGCAGTGCCTGAGCCGACTGCTGTTCAACACTCAGCGCTTTTTTCAACACAGCCACACTTACCTGGTTGCTCAGGGAAGCTTGCGAGAGTGAAGTGGCGAGTGCAGCAATACTGGTCGGATCCATTAGAAATACAAAAACGCGTATGTGGATAGGTGGATATCGGCATTTCGGTCCCAGAATTGAGCTTCCTGTCAGGAAAGCTGCTGCCTCATTCAAGAAGCGCGGTAAAATCCCCACTTCCAAGTTTTTGAAAGTTTTCTGCCATGTCCGGCAATACTCTGGGTCATTTGTTTACCGTTACCACTTTTGGCGAGTCGCATGGGCCGGCGATCGGTTGCGTGGTGGATGGGTGTCCGCCGGGGATGGAGCTGGAGGCGGCGGAGATTCAGCTGGAGCTGGATCGGCGCAAGCCGGGCACGTCGCGGCATGTGACGCAGCGGCAGGAGTCGGATACGGTAGAGATTCTGTCCGGCGTGTTTGAGGGCAAGACGACCGGCGCGCCGATTGCGCTGTTGATTCGCAATGAGGATCAGCGCAGCAAGGACTACGGCAACATCATGGACACGTTTCGTCCGGGCCATGCCGACTACACCTACTGGCACAAATACGGGATTCGTGATCATCGTGGCGGCGGACGTTCGTCAGCGCGGCTGACGGCGCCGATGGTCGGCGCGGGGGCGATTGCGAAGAAGTGGCTGCGCGAAAAATACGGCACCGAGATTCGTGGCTACATGAGCCAGCTGGGGTCGATTGCGATTCCCTTTGAAAGCTGGGATGAGGTGGGCAAGAATGCCTTCTTTGCGCCCAATGCCAGCATCATTCCGCAGCTTGAAGACGCGATGGACGCCTTGCGCAAAGATGGCGATTCGGTCGGCGCGCGCATCAATGTCGTCGCCTCTGGCGTGCCGGTGGGTTTGGGCGAGCCGGTGTTCGACAAGCTCGATGCCGAGATTGCCTACGCGATGATGGGTATCAACGCGGTGAAGGGTGTGGAAATCGGCGCGGGGTTTGCCAGCGTGGCGCAGAAGGGCAGCGAACACGGCGACGAAATGACGCCAGAAGGTTTTCTGAGCAACAACGCCGGTGGCATGCTGGGTGGCATTTCCAGCGGCCAGGACGTGACGGTGTCGATTGCGATCAAGCCGACTTCCAGCATTCGCACCCCGCGCCGCTCGATTGATAAAAACGGTCAGCCGGTGGAAGTGCAAACCTTCGGCCGCCACGATCCCTGCGTTGGCATTCGCGCCACGCCGATTGCCGAAGCGCTACTGGCGCTGGTGCTGATGGATCACGCGCTGCGTCAGCGGGCACAGAATGCGGATGTGCGCGTGAGCACGCCGGTGATTCCTGCGGCGAAAAAATAACTTCCAAAGCTGGGACGCAAAGGGCGCAAAGAAAGCGCAAAGTCCGCAAAGAAGATCGCCCCTTTGCGATTCTTCGCGTCCTTTGCGCCTTTGCGTTGAGATTTTTATCCTCTTCCGCTGACAGGGCGTCCTAGTACCGATTGATGAATCCCGCTTCCCTCACCACGCGCCATATCGCGCAATTTTTCTTTTTCTATTTCGCCTACGTCGGTTTGGTCTCGCCGTTTTTCAGCCTGTATCTGCAAGACCAGGGCTTCGCCGTCTGGCAGATCGGTGTGTTGATTTCGCTGGTGCAGGTGTTGCGCATTTTCGGGCCGAATCTGTGGGGTTGGTGGGCCGACAAGACCGGTGCACCGGTGCGCATCATGCGCGTCATCGCCGTGTGCGCCTGGCTCGGTTTTGCCTTTTTGCTGCTGCGGCCGGAGTTTGCGGCGGTGTTTGCCATCATGGTGGTGGGCAATCTGTTTGCCAGCGGCTTGGTGCCGTTGTCGGAAGCCGTGATCGCGCAATTTCTCAAGGGTGATTACGCGCATTACGGTCGTGTGCGGTTGTGGGGTTCGATTGGTTTCATCGTCGCGGTGGTGGTCTCCGGTTATTTTCTGGAATGGACGCATATTCGTCATGTTCCCGCGTTGATGCTGGTACTGCTGGCGATTGTCATCGTCTGCACGCGCCGCTTGCCTGAAACTGTTCTGCACCGGCCCGACGACGCTTCCGCCGCGCCGCGTGTGCGCCATCTGCTGCGTCAGCCGGAGGTGCTGTGCTTTCTGCTGTCGGTTTTTTTCATGATCGCCGCGCACATGGCGTTCTATACCTATTTCTCGATTCACCTGGCGGCGCTCGGTTATCAAAAGCAAGCCATTGGTTTGATCTGGGCGCTGGGTGTGCTGGCGGAAATCGCCGTGTTTTATTTTCAGCCACTGCTGTTCCGCCGCTGCACGGTCTTCACGCTGCTGACGCTGAGCTTTGCGCTGTGCGCCGTGCGGTTCCTGTTGATTGGTTTTCTCGCGCAGCATCTGTGGGTCTTGCTGCTGGCGCAAGTCCTGCACGCCTTCACCTTCGGCGTGCATCACAGCGCCACGCTGGCCTATATGCAGCAATGGTTTGCACGCGGCGCGCAGGCGCGTGGACAGGCGCTTTACACCAGTATCGGTTATGGCCTGGGCGGCTCGGTCGGCGGTTTTCTGTGCGCGGCGCTGTGGGAACGCCTAGGTGCGCAGGGNGTCTTTACAGTGAGTAGTGGATTGGCGTTGGCGGCATTGATGTCGATTGTGCTCAGCCGCCTGCTGCGCCGTGAACCATGAATCTGCTATGGCATAATTCCAGCCGGTAGAAATGTTTCTGAAGCGAACGCTGACATGGCAAGAACTCTGTACGACAAATTGTGGCAAGACCATCTGGTGCACCTCGAAGAGGACGGCACTGCGCTGATTTATATCGACCGTCACCTGGTGCATGAAGTCACCAGCCCGCAGGCCTTCGAGGGTTTGAGGCTGGCCGGGCGCCCGCTGTGGCGCAACAGCGCCAATCTGGCGGTGGCCGATCACAATGTGCCCACTACAGATCGCTCGCACGGCATCGCCGATCCGACTTCGCGGTTGCAAGTGCAAACGCTGGATGACAATGCGAAAAATTACGGGCTGACCTATTTCAATATGCAGGACAAGCGCCAGGGCATCGTCCATGTGATCGGCCCGGAGCAAGGTGCGACCTTGCCCGGCATGACGATTGTGTGCGGTGATTCGCATACCAGCACGCATGGCGCGCTCGGTGCATTGGCGTTTGGCATCGGCACCTCTGAAGTCGAGCATGTGCTGGCGACGCAATGCCTGCTGATGAAAAAAGCGCGCAATATGCGCGTCAATGTTGATGGCCTATTGCCCGCCGGATGCACCGCCAAGGATATCGTGTTGGCCGTGATCGGCAGGATTGGCACCGCCGGTGGTACCGGCTATGCGATTGAATTTACCGGCAGTGCGATGCGCGCCTTGTCGGTCGAAGGACGCATGACGATTTGCAATATGGCCATCGAAGCGGGTGCCCGCGCCGGCATGGTGGCGGTGGATGCAACCACGCTCGACTACATCAAGGGTCGCCCCTATACACCGAGTGGCGCGGATTGGGAAACAGCGGTGGCCTACTGGAATACACTGCATTCAGACGCCGATGCGCAGTTCGACGCCGTGGTCGAGATCGACGCGACGCAACTCAAGCCACAAGTCACCTGGGGTACCTCGCCGGAGATGGTTGTGACCATCGCTGACCGCGTGCCCGATCCGGCGCAGGAAGCCGATCCAGTCAAACGCGACGGCATGGAACGCGCACTCAAATACATGGGTCTGCAAGCCAACACGCCGATGCAGGAAATTTACATCGACAAGGTTTTCATCGGCAGTTGCACCAATTCACGCATCGAGGATTTGCGCGCGGCGGCAGCGGTGGTGCAGGGCAAACAAAAAGCGGCCAGCGTCAAACTGGCGCTGGTGGTACCTGGCTCCGGTCTGGTCAAGGCGCAGGCCGAAGCTGAAGGGCTGGACAAGGTTTTTACGGATGCCGGTTTTGAATGGCGCGAGCCGGGTTGCTCGATGTGTCTGGCGATGAATGCCGATCGTCTGGAGCCGGGTGAACGCTGCGCTTCAACCTCGAATCGAAATTTTGAAGGACGCCAGGGCCCGGGTGGGCGCACCCATCTGGTCAGTCCGGCGATGGCAGCTGCGGCGGGTATTGCGGGGCATTTTGTCGATGTGCGTGAATTCGGTGACAAGTGATTGGTGACGGCGTGCCGGTTTTGTCACCTGTCACACGTCGCCATTTTAAAAAGGAGATTGATATGAAAAAAATGTTTGCACTGATGGTTGGTCTGATGTTTCTTGTGGCATTGAGTGCTTGCAATACCGTCAAGGGTTTTGGTCAGGATGTCCAGAAAGTCGGCGAGAAAATCGAAGACAAGTCGAAGAAATAGAGTTATGCAACAGTTCACCGTTCACCAGGGTTTGGTGGCGCTGCTGGATCGCGCCAATGTCGATACCGACGCCATCATTCCCAAGCAATTTCTGAAATCGATTCAGCGCAGCGGCTTCGGCCCCAACCTGTTCGACGAGTGGCGTTATCTCGACCATGGCGAGCCGGGCATGGACAATAGCGTGCGCCCGCTCAATCCCGATTTCGTACTGAATCAGCCGCGTTATCAGGGCGCCAGCATTTTGCTGACGCGCAAGAATTTCGGCTGCGGTTCATCGCGCGAACACGCGCCCTGGGCGCTTGATCAATACGGTTTTCGGGCGGTGATCGCGCCGAGTTTTGCCGATATATTTTTCAACAATTGCTACAAGAACGGCTTGCTGCCGATTGTCCTGTCCGAGGCCGATGTGCAGGCGTTGTTCGATTTGGTCGAGGCGCAGCCGGGCTATCAATTGACGATCGACCTGGAAACGCAACAGGTCAAACGTTCCGATGGCGTGAATCATGGTTTCGACATCACCGCTTTTCGCAAGTACTGTCTGCTCAACGGGTTGGACGATATCGGTCTGACGCTGCGTCATGCCGACACGATTCGTGCGTTTGAACAGCAACGTCTGGTCACGCAACCCTGGCTATCGAACACCATCTGAAGGAACCCATATGGCAGCGTCGCACGGCACCGCACTGAAGCGATTTCTGATGCGTCACCCGCTGCTGACATTTGTCGTGATGGGTTTGAGTTTCCTGCTGTTCGGCCTGGTCAGCCTGAACCTGATCCATATCTTTCAGGCCAGTATTGAACTGCTGCTCGAATACGGCCGCATGGCATTGTGGGATGGTGGTTTACAACAATTGCTTGAACTGCTGCTGTCAGGCTATTTCGCCCTCGCGTTTTACATCGCGTTCAAGGTGTGTGAAAAAGCGCTGGTGGATCGGTTGACGGAGAAGGCGGTGACCAGTGACGAGTGACTGGTGACAAAACCGGCACACTTCTGTCACCTGTCACCTGTCACAGATTCACTCCCACTCCACCGTAGTGCACATCAAATACCCGGCACCGTAAACCGTCTTGATCACGCTGGGGTTTTGCGGGTCGGGTTCTATTTTTCGGCGCAGGCGCGAGATCCGTACGTCGATGCTGCGGTCAAAGGGCGACATGCCGCGTTCGCGCATCAGTTGATCGCGCGTCAGCAAGCGGTTGGTGTTTTGCAGCAGCAGATGCAGTAGATGCGCT
>JGI1358J11329_10003197_pt1 | contig 12308 bp, 6 predicted proteins | sample Subgroupgradi54m_FD_11329 | JGI IMG/M metagenome (IMG submission 11329)
TGCGGGGACGGGAATTCCTGTCACAGTGGTAGTCATCGCGGGTGCAATCGGTGGGGCTGGCGCTCTCGGCCTCGTGGTCCGGGCGCTCGCGCGAGAGTACACGATTGCGCCAGCGCAGGTTCGATCAGAGCGGAGGGGATAGGCGTGCAGGAAAGGCGACTCGGGACATTCACGGTCCACCCGCTCACACCGGCCCGCTGGGCGGATCTCGAACGCCTCTTCGGACCACGAGGCGCGTGCGGTGGCTGCTGGTGCATGTGGTGGCGAGCCGCGCGGACGCAATTTGTGAAACGGAAAGGGGAAGGCAATCGGCGAGCGCTGAAGCGAATCGTTAGCGCCGGGGGCGTTCCAGGCCTGCTGGCCTACGCGCACGGGCAGCCGGTCGGGTGGTGTGCGGTCGGTCCTCGGGGCAACTATCCCGTGTTGGAGCCGTCGCGGGTGCTGAAGCGTGTGGATAAGGCCCCGGTGTGGTCACTGGTGTGTTTCTTTGTGGCGAAACCGCACCGGCGGCAGGGACTAACAACGAAATTGCTGCGAGCTGCGGTGAAGTACGCGCGGCGAACGGTGCGCGGATCGTCGAAGGGTACCCGTGGATCCCCACACCGGAGCATATCCGGACGTATTCGCCTTTACTGGAGTGGCCGCCGCATTTCGGTAGGCAGGGTTTGTCGAAATTCTCCGGAGATCGAAGGGACGGCCGATCATGCGCCACGCGAGGGCCAAAGGCACGATCGCGCCTCCAATGGCGGCTTCGTGAGTCGGTGCAGAGTGGGCCTGGTGTTATGACGGCGAGACCGCAACTGGATTCATCCCGAACCGGCGATCCACGGACCTGCCGGTGGACTCGTCCTGGTAAGCACACATAGGGGGATGGACAACTTCAACGCAACAGAATAGCTCGTCGAGCCGACGAAAGGGGCTACCTCTGGCAAGCTAGTCCCTTTCGTCTCCGTGCCTCGGCGCCTTGCCCTCTCATTCCGGAGCCGAACTCGGCTACGACCACTAGCAAGGTGGTCCTCGCCGAACCTAGTGTCCCTCGAAGCTCGGATCACCTGCCGGTGTCTTGTATTTCCTTCAATATCAATCGGAATTGGCAGTCTTTGTCCTCAAACTGCCGATTGTCGCACGCTCCAGGCTCTGCCCCCCGCTCCGGTTGCGGACTTGAAGAAATCGCACTCCAGGCCGGGACTAGTGGTGCGGTATGACGGGGCGTCCTTTCCTCACGTTTGTGGGAGGTGTCGCGGTGCTGAGGCGCAGGATAGAGTCCGAGAATTCACATGCCAGGCTTCGTTCCGTCCCCATGATACCAAACCGCAGGGAGTCTCTCTCGACGTCTCTCGACGCGTCGAAGGCCCCGGCTGAGAGGATGGTGACTTTGACGTGATCCAGTGGCCCACTAAGTGTATTCGAGCCGAGGGTCCACTAAAGATCGGCGCCCACGGGACGGTCTATCAACCGTGAATCAGGAACACGAGACGTACAATCGAGGAGAACGTGCGGCAACGACGGCTGAACGCAGTGTTTGGGAACTCCTTCAAGTGCGCTTCCGAAAACCGGTTCGGGGTTGCCGGCGTCGCCCTTGAGGACTTGAGGGCGATGAGCGCGGGCAACCCCGACTCTGTCCCGGCCAATCGAATCGAGGAAATTTGCCTCTAGTCTCCCTCTAATGGAGGGTCGTTCCCGGTCGCGGCATTTACGTAACTGCCCTTGAGGATGAGGGAAAATGGACAATCCCCGTCCTTAAACCCCGGTCCGGGAAACTGGTTCGAGTTGTCGCACGGCTGGGCCGTGTCTGGTCCTAGAGGGACGCCGAGTAGATTCACCTTGAAGTTGCATTGCAGTGCACCGGAAATCGGCGTGCAATCAGGGACCCCGCCGACAAAGTTCAAACTCGGCTCACTCCCAGTGACGCCGAACCTCAGTGTGGATCGAACAATGTCCGTCGCGGCGTTGAGTAACGGAGGATTCGACAAAATGGTCACCGCAATTAGCTGCTGTGTAAAGTCGACGGGCTTAAAGTAATCGAGTCGGACGATCAACGGCACGCTACAGTCAACAAAGGTCGCACCTTCTAGGGGAGCGTCAAAACTCCGGAACAACTGGCGATTGATCGTCCCCCCGGTTGAGAAGAGCCGGGTTAGGCCTTCCGTTGCTCCCAGGGCCCCCTTCTCACTGGTGACGAGGACGCCCGACAGAGGACTTGAAGATTGGTCCAGAAACGCAGTCTTCGCAATCCGGATGATGCGATCGGGAAAGCCAGTAGTAAAGAAGATGCCCTGCCCGCCAAAGTTGCACATCGCGGCCTTGGTGAGTGGGATCGCACGCACCCCTTCGGCGGCCATGACATTGCGAGCAACAATCCGGACCGTCCCGTCCTCTGGCTTCACTGCCAAAACCAGCCCTGTGGAGCCTGAACCGTCACTCGCGTTTTCTGCGGCGACAAGCAGATGCCCGCCGAACGGCGCAAAAGACATGGGGGCCACTTCGGGTCCTTCGAACGGAGGAGGAAGCTGGCTAAAGAGCGGAGGGGCATTCACCCGAGCTATTGGAAGATTGGTCTCCACGCCAGTGACACTGCCATCCACGATCCTTGCACTCTTATCCAAAAGGAAGATCTCGCCCGTCTGGCACAGGACAATCATGCGGAACCGGAATGTCCCCACACGGTCAAAGGTGATGCTCGTCCCAGCGTGGTGGACCGCCGCCACATCATCATCGCAAAATCGTTTGCCCGGTCTATCCGGGTTCATGGGTAAGGTCTTCCACACGACCGTTTGGGCACCATCAGGGGTGATCTGGAGAATCGTCGGCCCTTGGGTAACGTAGATATAATTCGAGGCGAACCCTGCTGGATTTGGCGTGGGGAATCCAGCAGACGCCGCCCCCGTCGTACCTGCCGGAACGATCGTAAGATGATCCTCGAAACAGGGAGGTTCCCCGCCGACCCCTGGAAGTCGGTCGGGCAGTCGTGCAAATTCGCTGACAGACCCTGTAGCATCGACCGACATCACAGACCTCGTTCGCCCGCAAAGCGGCCGCGTGTACAGCAGCTTGCCAACTGTGGCCGCCACCGCGACCGGCTCGTCTTCTCCCGCTGCCAACAGGAAAAATGGGTCAGACCCAAGTGTGACGCTAGGATGTACGAGCATCGCGCTGGCGACGGCCATCGTTAGGAAGACCAGCCCAACACGTCCAATCTTTCTCGACAGTGTCATCATCGATTCCTCACCCGCCTTTGCACCAACCTGACCCGCCCAAGGGGGCGTCCAGTGAGCTTCATGGCCTAACCCTCCGCACCCTGACTCTTACTGGCGTTCTCACTCGCACACATCACCTGCACCCGCTAGACTCTCGGCCGATGGAGCCGATTGGAAATGCCGCAACAAGAGCTACGATTGGGGGGGCCGAATCATGTGTTCGTTCGGCATTCACAGAAGTCCTCCCTCGGCCGGACGTCCGTACAAATCCAGCCGAAGTGCGCGACCAGCTGAAGCTCGGTCGGATGCACGAGCATATGTTCGTCGAACTCAGGAACCTCTACACAGCTTAAGGAAACGCACAAGCACTGCCGGGGTAGGTTGGTGGGGAGGGAGTTCCCAGGTACCCACCATTATGATTCCCACGACATCGCGGACCCCCCGATCCCCATTGCTTCGGCAATAGCCTCCACCAGGGTTATCGACTGACCTTGAGCCCGTGCGGCGGCAAAGGCCTCCTCCCCTAAGCGGCCGCGGATCTCAGCCAGCGAAAGGTCATAGATCGGGCGATCGGAAGGTGGGGAGGGTGCCTTGATGGCCTCCCGGAGAGCGTCCGCTGCCCCAAGCAGGCGAGCGCCCAATTCGGCTTGCTGCATCGCCGCTGCGACACGGGCCATCCACACCAGACATTCAGCGATGCCCCGCGAGTCCCCGATCTCACGATACAGGGCGAGGCTTTCTTTGAAGAGCGCAGTAGCCCCTACGAGATCTCCTTGCGCATGTGCTGTAATCCCCAATGTGAACACGCACACGGCAATCTGCTGCTTGGCACCAAGTGTCACCCAGAGGGCCTTTGCTTCCTCCACCAGCTCTCTGGCCTGCGCAACGTGGCCCTGATGGAGTAGGGCCATCCCCAGGTTCCCGACCGACGTGGCGATGCCCCGCCTGTACCCTAGTTCCCGGCACAGGATCAGACACTCTTCGCAAAGCGTCCTGGCCCGCTCGTAGTCTCCTTGGTCCAGGGAGACTCCCCCGAGGCCGATGAGTGCCTGCGCGATTTCCGAGTTGTGTCCCAATTCCCTGCTGAGGGCCAAGCTTTCCTCATGCAACGTCTTCGCCCACGCGTAGTCCCCCTGGAATCGGGCTACAACCCCCAGCCCGGTAAGCGATTTGGCCAGACCCGACTTGTCCTTGATCTCCCGCCAAAGTGTCACGCTCTCTTCAAAGAGCCCCCTCGCCCGCCCATAGTCCCCCACACGGCGCACCGTCAGGGCGAGAATGTATAGGGTTTCGGCGAGCACTCCCTTCTGGCCCAATTCTTGGCACAGAGCGAGGCTTTCCTCCAGGAGCGCGACAGCTCGTGCGTGATCGCCCCGATTTCGTAAGAGGAGTGCGAGGCCGTTGAGAGAGGAGGCGACACCGAGCTTGTCCCCGAGCCCGCGATAGAGCGCCAGACTCTCCTGCCACAGGTCTTGCGCCCGCTCATAGTCACCTTGATCGAAGGCCAGCACTCCCACTCCATAGACCGCCTTCGCCCGTACTGGAGTCTGCCCCTGACTAAGTTGCAAGACTCCCTCAAGCCATTCGCGACCCTCGCTGAAATAACCGCGCATCGACCAGAATCGGTACAGCGTCCCCGCCAGCCGGACGCCTGCATCTGCATCGCCCGGTGATGTCTTGTTCCACGCTAACGCCGCACGCAGGTTGTCGTGCTCCACCTCTAGGTGTTCTAGCCAGCCGACCTGGTTCGGGCCCTGCAGTTCTGGCTCAGCCCGCTCCGCGACCTGCAGGTACCAGTCCAGGTGCTTCTGCTGGATCACCGCAGCCTCGCCAGACTCCAGGAGCTTGTCATGACCATATTGCCGGATGGTCTCAAGCAGTCGGTATCGAGTGTCTCCATTAAGCCCATCGGCTACGACTAGAGACTTGTCAACCAAGTTTGAGAGCAGGTCTAGCACGTCGTCCGCCTCAAAGGTATTCTCCGCGCACACCGCCTCTGCCGCGCCTAGCGTAAGCCCACCGGAAAAGACCGACAGCCTGCGAAAGAGGGTCCGCTCATCCTCCGACAGCAGGTCGTAACTCCAGTCCATGGCCGCCCGGAGCGTTTGGTGGTGGGGGAGACCGGTGCGTGTGCCCTTGGAGAGCAGGCGAAACCGATCGTTCAACCGGAGCGCAATCTGCTCAACCGTGAGCACTTTTACTCTGGCGGCCGCCAGCTCGATGGCTAGCGGAATGCCGTCGAGTTGGTGGCAGATCTCCGCGACCGCGCTGGCGTTTGCCCCCGAGAGGGCGAATCGCGGTTGACTGTGGACCCCCCGTTCGACAAAGAGTCGGACGGCCTCGAATTGGGTCAGTTCCTCAAGCGACTGGAGGCGCTGGGGGTCAGGACGCGAGAGAGGGGGCACGCGGAAGATCACCTCTCCCGCGACCCCTAGCGCCTCCCGGCTCGTCGTGAGAATTCGGAGCTTAGGGCAGGTACGGAGCAAGGTATTTGCGACCTGCGCGGATGCCGCAACGAGGTGCTCGCAGTTATCCATCACCAAAAGCAGCGTCTTAGGTTGAAGATAGTCGACAAGCATCTCTTGCAACGAGCGTCCGCTTACTTCCCGGACATCAAGGGTGGAGGCGATGGCCTGGACAACATGTGCTGGTTCGACGAGGGGAGCGAGTTCCACTAGCCATACGCCGTGGCGAAACTGCTCGATGAGATCTGCCGCGGCCTGAATGGCAAGCCGCGTCTTGCCGGCCCCGCCCGGTCCGGTGAGCGTGAGCAGCCGCGTCTCGGTCAGCGCTCGTTTGACCTCATGGATTTCGCGCTCCCGCCCGATGAAACTGGTCAACTGGATGGGCAGGTTGTTCGAAACGAGGTCGAGCGTTTTTAGGGGAGGAAAGTTGCTGGGCAGACCCGCGATGGCTACCTGGAAGATATGCTCCGGACGCGTGAGATCCTTAAGCCGATGCTCGCCGAGGTCGAGTAGGGTCACACCCTCAGGGAGAGCGGTCGTAACTAGGTCTCGGGTGCTTTGCGAGAGGAGAATTTGTCCGCCGTGTCCGGCGGACATGATCCGGGCAGCCCGGTGGACATCCAACCCGACGTAACCGTCGGTACCGACGGTCGGTTCCCCTGTGTGCAGGGCCATGCGCACCCGCACCGACGGACCTGAAGGCCAAGGATGGGCATTGGTTTCGCGTTGTGCAGCGACCGCTGTGCGCACTCCGTCGCCTGCCCGATGGAAGGCGACCAAGAAAGCGTCGCCCTGCGTGTCGATCTCGCGACCGCCGCCTTCTTCGAAGGCGGTTCGCAACAATCGTCGGTGCTCGGCGAGAATCTCCCCGTACCGGGCGTCACCGATCTGCTGAAGGAGCGCGGTCGAGCCTTCGATGTCTGTGAAAAGAAACGTGACTGTCCCTGTCGGTAAGTCCGACATCGGCAGATCCTGATGCGACCCGAAATGACTTTAACCTTAGTGAATTCGATAGAAGTTCCAAGATTTTCCTGCAAACCGGGACTGTAACCATGGGCCCTCAAAGCGAGATCGGCGAAACACACTCTGGTCGCACGATCACTGCGCGCAGCCTTGCTATGGGGCGCTTCTTTCTCGGCCGGCTCTCTCCGCCACATCTATGGTCCACCCTCGCGCTACTCTCGCGTGCGAGGCTCTTGGGGCGCGTTCCTGACAGAGTGGGCCCAGACTGTCCGAATGCGGCTGATCCCAGAGCACCTACGGGGTCGCGGTTTTGGTCTGCTGCGCACTGTGATGCAGTCGGCCTCCCCGCTGGGGGTGCGCTTGGGGGGATCCTCGTTGCGGGGACGGGAATTCCTTTCACGGAGCAGGCAGGGTTTGTCGAAACTCTCCAGAGACCGAGGGAGGTCCGATCATGCGCCACGGGAGGGCCACGGCACGCATTCGCGCTTGCAGTGGCGGCCTTGTGAGTCGGTGGCCGGTCGGATAGGCGGTATCTTCTGACGCGAACAACAACCGTGATACTCAGACCAGGGAAGGACGCCCGGCTGGCTGGCGGGCACCTGTGGATCTATGCGGGCGAAATCGCCCGCATCGAGGGGGCGGTCGCCGATGGGGGGATTGTCGATGTGCGTACTGCCGAGGGCCGGTGGGTAGGTCGGGGATTCCTGAATCGGCAGTCGACGCTTACGGTCCGTCTCCTCACGCGTCACCCTGAGGAGATCGATGACACCTTCTTGCGGCGCCGCCTCGAACAGGCGGTCACGTATCGGCGACGCGTCGTTGGGGATGCGACCGCGTACCGCGTCGTCTTTGGCGAGGGGGACGCGCTCCCTGGTCTCATCGTCGATCGGTACGGGGCGATCCTTGTTGTTCAGACTCTGGCGCTTGGCATGGACGTCCGGAAGACCACGCTCGTCGACCAGCTCATAGCGCTCCACCGCCCGACGGCGATCTTCGAGCGGAACGATCCCGCCGTGCGGCGCCTCGAAGGATTGCCAGTCCAGACAGGATGGCTCTATGGGGTGACAGATTCGCGGTGCGAAATTCGTGAGGGGCCGACGCGACTGCTCGTTGATGTCGCCCGGGGGCAGAAGACCGGCTTCTTCCTCGATCAACGGGAGAACCGCGCCGCGGTGGCTGCTTACCTCCAAGGTGCGGAAGTGCTCGATGCGTTCTGCTACACTGGCGGGTTCGCGGTCCACGCCGCCCTTGCCGGGGCGCGCCAGATCCATGGGATCGATTCCTCCGAGGAGGCGATCGCGCTCGCCCGCGAGAACGTTGCGCTCAACGGCCTCGCCGATCAATGCACGTTCGCCGTCGCCAATGTGTTTGATGCTTTGCGCGAACTCGTTGCGGAGGGGCGACGGTTCGATGCGGTCATCCTGGATCCGCCGGCGTTCGCACGGACCAAGGATGCCTTGCCTCGGGCGATCGGAGGGTATAAGGAGATCAACCTCCGGGCCCTCAAACTGGTTCGGCCCGGTGGTCTGCTGGTGAGCTGCTCGTGTTCATACCACATGGGCGCTCCCCTTCTCCAGCAGATTGTCGCGAGCGCGGCGGTCGATGCCCACCGAACAGTTCGACTCATCGAGCGCCGCGGGCAGGGCCGCGACCACCCGGTTCACCCAGCGATCCCGGAGACGGACTACCTAACCTGCCTGATCCTCGAAGTGCTTTAGTCCGGCGGATCCGCATTACGGTGATTCCCCAATAGCAGGGTAGGTCGTGAGAGGATAAATAGATAAAGGAATGGCACACCCTATCACAGCGATGATCGCCCTATCGATGCCATTTGTGGACTCGAAGGAAAGGAAGCGCTAATGCACGGCTTCCCGACCGGTACCGTTACCTTTTTCTTTACCGATATTGAAGGGTCTACGCGCCTCCTTCAGCGTTTGGGCGACCGCTACGCGACCATCCTTGCAGCGTACCGACGTATCATGCGTGCTGCAGTCCAGGAGAGTGGGGGTCAGGAGGTGGACACTCAGGGAGAAGGTTTCTTCTTCGCGTTCCCCCGGTCCAGAGACGCGGTCGCAGCCGCGGTGGCGGCGCAACGGGCCATTGCGTCACATCAATGGCCCGAAGGGGGGACGGTACAGGTTCGAATGGGACTCCATACGGGAGAGCCCTTCAGTGCTGAGACCGGCTATGTCGGCATCGACGTGCACCGCGCTGCTCGCATTTGCGCTGCGGGACACGGTGGGCAGATTCTCCTTTCCGTGACCACGCGCGATCTAGTAGAGGACGACCTCCCGGAAGGCATGAGTCTTAGCGAGCTTGGCAATTATCGCCTCAAAGACCTTGCGCGCCCGCAGCGCATTTTCCAAGTTGTGGCGCCCGACCTTCCTGCGAATTTCCCGCCCCTTAGGTCATTGGATTTTCTCCCCAACAATCTGCCCGTCCAGCTGACTAGTTTTATCGGCCGCGAGCGAGAGGTCGCAGAGGTCAAGAGATTGCAGCTAACGACCCGTTTGCTGACGCTAACTGGAGCGGGAGGCGCCGGCAAGACACGGCTTGCCCTCCAAGTGGCCGCCGAGGTCCTAGAGGATTTCAAGGACGGGGTGTGGTTAGTTTCGTTGGCGGCGTTGGCCGACCCCGCTCTAGTCCCTCAAGCAGTCGCGTCCGCGTTGGGTGTGCCCGAGCAACCCGTCCATCCTTTGAGCGAGACACTGGCGGGATATTTGCGTTCCAAGTCCCTGCTCCTCCTGCTGGACAACTGTGAGCACTTGCTATCTACCTGTGCACACTTGGCTGAAGCTCTGTTGACAGGATGTCCCAATTTGCGGATTTTGGCAACGAGCCGGGAGGTGCTAGGAATTCCCGGAGAGCTCAACTTGCGCGTTCCCTCGCTCTCACTGCCCGACCCCAAGCGTCTACCCTCTTTTGAAACACTTACGCAGTACGAGGCGGTGCGCCTCTTTGTCGATCGGGCCACCTTCGTCCTGCCAGGATTTAGCGTGACGGCCAGCAATGCCGCTGCAGTGGCCCAGGTGTGCGCTCGACTGGATGGGATTCCGCTTGCAATCGAGTTAGCGGCGGCACGGGTGAAGGTGCTCACCGTGGACCAGATTGCAGCTCGCATGGATGATCGATTCCGCTTCCTCACCAGGGGAGCCCGAACCGCCCGCGGTCGTCATCAGACTCTGCGAGCGACAATAGACTGGAGTTATGACCTGCTGTCGGATGAGGAACGGGTTCTCTTGCGTCGGCTGTCGGTCTTTGCCGGGGGATGGACGTTAGAGGCTGCCGAGGCGATTTGCTCCGGGGACGACCTCGAAGTCTCTGAAATCCTTGATCTCCAGACGCAGTTGGTAGACAAGTCGTTGATTGTGGTGGATACACAGGGCAACCAGGCACGGTATCGAGTGCTAGAAACGATTCGCCAGTACGCCGGGGAGAGACTGCTGGAGTCCAAAGACCAATCAGATATCGCGAGGCGCCATGGGGACTGGTACATGACATTGGCGGAACAAGCAGATCTCCAACTTCGAGGATCGCGGCAGGGAGTGTGGCTAGCGCGGCTAGAGGGAGAGCACGACAATCTGCGAGCGGCCCTGGAATGGAGCAAGGTAGAGGCGGATGGGCAGGCACAGCTGCGACTGGCAGGAGCGTTGCATTGGTTTTGGTTCATGCACGGGCACTGGAGCGAGGGACGGGAGGCGCTCGACGGAGCATTGGCACGAAGCAATACCCCGCTCTCCCTCCTGCCGAAAGTGTTTGAAGGTGCGGCACATTTTGCTTGGCGTCAACGCGATTATCAACAGGCCAGATCTCTCTGTGAGAAAGGTTTGGCGGTTTGTCGCGAACTTGGAGCCGAAAAGAGTTTCTCCGTTGCATACCTCCTAATCGTTTCGGGCCATCTGGCGGTAGATAGTGACCCCGCACGGGCCTCGACTTTGTATCAGGAGAGCCTAGATCTATGCCGTGCACGGGGGCACAAGTGGCTCGCCATAATGGCGGTCACCTCATTGGGGCGTGCAGCAACCGTACAGGGCGACAACCAACGGGCGGTAGCCTTCCTCACAGAGGGACTAACGCTGGCGAAAGATATGGAAGACAAATGGTTTATTGCCTATACGCTTCGCAGCCTAGGAGTCGTGGCGCTCGATCAGCATGACCACGTGCGGGCGGGAGCATTCTTCCGGGAGAGTCTGACGTTGAGCAGCCAGATTTCCGTCGGCCCCGCGTGGGGACGGGGTGCCGTGGGGGAAAGGTGGGTAACCGAGGAAAGTCTAGAAGGATTGGCGGCGGTAGCGTCTGCGAAAGGACACTATGCGCAGGCGGCCCGACTGTTTGGAGCCGCCGAAGTGTTGGGCGAAGTCCTCGGCCTTCACCACATGAGGGCGTCCGATCGAGCCCACTATGATGAGAGCGTCGCCTTCGCCCGTGCTGCGCTAGGGGATGGCGATTTTGGAGCTGCATGGGCTGAGGGTCGGGCGCTGACACTGGAGCAAGCCATCGAATACGCATTGAAAGAGGCCCACTGACGCACACGCGTACGCGGGTTCAAGGATAGGGTTGAAGTCGGATTTGCAGAGGGAAGCAATCTGCATTCTGCACAGAATTCACTACGGCTGGGAGCACTTAAGGCAGATGCTGTGCGGAATTCACTAGGGTCGGCAGAGGGTGGTGGTGCGAGGGTCCTTTGGCGCGTGCGCTGCTGACGGTCACACCAAAGCCGCGAATTGTGCGGTTGCGTGACCGATGATCAGGACTGACGATCAAGTGGCGTGGGAACAAGTCATGGTATACTTAGAGCAGAATTCCATGGGGACGAGTTGAGAACAGCCACAGTTGAACGTTTGCCAGGTTCTGAGGCGATGGACGAGAGGGGAGTCGTGAGGCTCTCCTCGTTGTGTTTCGCGGAGGGGTCCCACTGATTTCCCGCCGAGCTTCAGCGGTCGACTCACGACCAGAGCAGGAGCGTCCAAGGCACGTGGCGCCTCGACAAATTCACATCACAGACAACCTCGACTTGTTACTCGCCGTCATTGCCCCCGAGCTCCGCGCAGCATTAGAACGGCAGAACAACCGCGAGGCGCTGTTGGAAGTCGTGCTCGATCTCGGACGAAAACCTGAAGCGCGGTTCCCCAAGCGAGTCGTCTACCTGAGTGAGGACTGTGTCTCGCCCGAAGACCTCCGGTACGTCACCAGTCGGGTCGGGGCGTTCGGGAAGGACAACCGGGCTGGGATCGAACGCACCTTGCACCGCATCTCGGCGATCCGAAACCGTCAGGGCGACATTATCGGGCTCACCTGTCGGGTTGGGCGCGCGGTTGTCGGGACCGTGGATATTGTGCGGGACGTGATTGAATCGGAGAAGAGCATCTTGCTCCTCGGGCGGCCCGGAGTCGGGAAAACCACGCTCCTGCGCGAGGCGGCGCGTGTGCTCGCCGTGGAACTCAAGAAGCGGGTCGTGGTGGTGGATACCTCAAACGAGATTGCCGGCGACGGCGACATCCCCCATCCCGGAATTGGCGACGCCCGGCGTATGCAGGTGCCGCATCCCGAGCTCCAGCATGCGGTGATGATCGAGGCGGTGGAGAACCACATGCCGGAGGTCATCGTCATCGACGAGATCGGGACCGAGGCCGAGGCCCTCGCCGCTCGGACGATCGCTGAGCGTGGGGTGCAACTGGTCGCC
>JGI1358J11329_10003200_pt1 | contig 12298 bp, 15 predicted proteins | sample Subgroupgradi54m_FD_11329 | JGI IMG/M metagenome (IMG submission 11329)
TCGAATCAGCTCATAACCTGAAGGTCAGGGGTTCAAATCCCCTCCCCGCAACCATAAGAAAACCCAGTTTCCGACGAGGATTCTGGGTTTTTCTTTACCTTCCGTAAACTTCCAATTACTACCAATTTTGATGAATTTAGGCCATTTTTGATGTATAGTTGGCACAAATCTGGCACATGTTTTTTGTGGAGGGAGTTAAAATTTTAGAAACTCCCGCAGTGATTCAAGGAGAACAACAAATGAGTCAAAAAATGGAATCCTCGTTTGTTAACTTGTGCATAATTTTACGGTAATCTGTGCATAAAATTATGTTGTTTTGTGCATAATTTTATGGTAGGCTTAAGCCATCATAATAAGGAGGATGGATTGTGAAATATATTTCCAGATGGCTTGAGGAAAGAATCATTGATGCCTTTAAATCTCATCCGGTTATTATTTTAACCGGTCCCCGGCAGGTTGGAAAAAGTACCCTTTTGGAGAATGCTCACTTCTTAAAAGACTGGCGTTATTTGACTCTTGATGATCCGGATATTCTTGAGCAAGCGAAAGAGGACCCTAAAGGGCTTTTATGGGAGAATAAGCCGACGATTATTGATGAAGTTCAGCGCCATCCAGAGTTTTTACTTACCGTTAAATATCTTGTTGATAAATCTCACCGTCAAAGGCATTTTATTTTATCCGGCTCAGGGAATATCTCTTTGCGCCAATCGCCCCGGGAAACTTTAGCCGGCCGTGCCAAATATTTACACTTAACAGGTTTTAGTTTTAGAGAGTATCATGGGTTGCCTTCTCAAGGAATTTTTGACAGATTATTACAGGATCAGAAGATTGATGTAAGTATTACTAAACAAGAAGGAGACCTCTTAAAGGCTGTGTGGCGGGGATGTTTACCTGGAGTTGTTTTGGCTCAAGCAGAAAAAGTGGCCTTGGAGCGGATGAGTAGCTATGTTGATACCTATATTCAAAGAGATATTCAGGATTTAGTTAAAGTAAGGCATCCTCAAAATTTCCGTCGGCTTATGGAAGTATTGACTCAAGCGACAGGATGGGAGAGCGTCCAGGATGAACTTTCAAAAGTTTGTGGAGAGACAAGAAGTAATGTCAGCCGCTATATGAGTCTTTTAAAAGATACAAACCTTCTTTATGAATTAAAAGGATACGCAGTCAAAGGAGAACGGGCTTATAAACAGTCAAAGTATTTTTGGTTTGATTCAGGGATGGCTTGTTTTCTTGCCAACATCCATGAAGTCAAGGATCTTAAGAAACCGAATATTAAGGGGAGATATCTTGAGAATTTCATTTTTCAGCAGATTTTGTCCTGGGGCTCCTTACAAATGATTGCACCTGAAGTTTTTTATTGGAGGCCAAAGGCCGAAGAGGTTGAGGTAGATTTTGTCGTACGTTCCAATAAAGAAATTATTGGTATTGAAGTAAAGTCGTCCGAAAGCCTGACTTTTAAAGATACTCGTTCTATGAGAGAGTTTTTAAAAACCCATCCGGAGGTTTTTGGGGGAATTATTGTTTATACAGGCCATAAGGTTTATCCTCTGGCCACCAATATTTATGCCGTTCCCTGGACAGTTTTTTAGGTTTTAACTTTCTGTTCTAATACCGTGTTAACAAAGCACACCGACAGAAGCTGAAATAGGATGAACCAAGAGCAAACGTGGTTCTGCTGAACTATAAACACCCCTGACGATTAGGAATATCGCAATGAAGACTTTCAAATTATGGCTTCCAGTTATTGTTTGGGCAGGGCTCATCTTTTATCTCTCCAGCACTCCTAATTTAAAGACAAACCTCGAATATGATTTTATCCTGAGAAAAATCGCTCACATCATCGAGTATTTCATTCTTACTTTTTTTTTGCATCGGGCATTCAAAGATTCGTTTGATAGGGATGGCTTTTATCTTTTTCTTTATCCCACTATTCTATCCGTATGCTATGCTGCGTCTGATGAGTTTCATCAGTTATTCGTTCCCGGCAGGGGCGGTTCGATTCGGGACGTTTTGATTGATGCTATTGGTATTTTTGGTTTTTATATTGTCCTTAAGATTTTTGCAGTGAAGCAAAAAAGCACGGAGAATTTTTTATGAACAGATTGGATCATAAAAAGATAAAATCATTTATCGTTATGGTAGCGGCTTTGTGTCCACTGATTGGATGCGCTAGTTTTTCTATCGTGTCTCAGACGAGTGCCGATCAAACAGCACAGGAGTTTTTCGATGATCTGAAAAAAACAGATGAAGGCGGGGCGTATAGTTTATTTTCCGAGCAGTTGGCTCAAAAAATTTCTTCTGATCAATTTGCACAGTTTATCGAAAGTCTCGAAAGTCAGTGGGGAAAACTTCAGAACGATGAATCCGTTATTCTACCGTTTCATCAGCGAACAGGGGAAAGTGACCTCATCCCGCCGAATGTATCGAAAGAAGAAATCAAACGCTATGTTTTTGATGTCAAGTTCGATAATGCCTCAGTCAACTGCGGCCTGACGTTGATTCCGGAAGGTAATCAGTACAAGATTGCCTGGTTCTCTTTTTGGGGAAGCGATGTTTACATGAAATCGGACATCCGTCAGAAAATGGACGAATTATTCCACTTATCGACAAAATAAAAAAGTATTATTCTGCTTCGCAAAACTAATAGTCCTGTTCGTTTTGCTTCGCAGCAATATTCTCAGGCAGAATAATTACCTGTTGGTGCAGAAATAAAATTTACCCCCCCCCGAAAAATAATGTTTTATTCCCCAGCCATGATTCGCATTTAATTTTGTTACCAGCGTAAGCATGAAACTTTTTGACGGTTTTTGTTGTCTAAATTCATGAGGAATGATAAGTCTATCTGAAATGAAGGAGATTAAATATGCGAAATATAATGAAAGCATCCGTTATTCTTTTGGCTTCAATCCTGTTAATGATTCGCCCGACGCTATCCTATGCTGATCGTCATGAACACGATGAGCACCATGACCATCATGAGGGACATTCTCATTTTGGTCTGAGTTTCTCTTTTTTTCCGGAGAGATATTATTATGATAGAGATTATGTGATTGTTTCTCCCCCAGTCGTCAGCACGATTCCTGATTATCAACCGGTGGTTGTTAATGGCGTTACCTACTTTGTTAATCGATAGAATTCCTCGTGGCTCGCCACGAGGTTACCATATATAATGCATGGATGAGCGAGCATATAAGAAAGAGTCACAATAAAAGTCTGTTGCTGTACCACATGGTGTTGCCAGCGAAGTGTCGGTTGGTGGTGTTTAGTGGGGCGGTGGAGAATACGCTCCAAGAGGTATGCGTTGGGATCAGCGAGCGATATGAAATAAATTATATTGAGATTGGTGCGGATGAGAATCACGTGCATTTTTTGGTGCAAAGCGTACCGGTGATGAGTCCGAGCGACGTGGTGCGAATCACAAAGAGCATAACCGCGCGGGAAACATTCAAGAAGCATCCGGAGTTGAGGAAACTGTTATGGGGTGGGCATGTTTGGAGGAGCGGATATTATATTAATAGTGTTGGGCAGTATGCGAATGAGAAGATTATTCAAGCGTATGTTGAGGGACAGGGAAGAAAGTACAAACGAATTCATCGGGGTCAGATGTGGTTGTTTGAAGGCATGGAATAGGCCTGCATAGGGAAAAGATACCTCGTGGGCTTGCCCCGAGGTTCGTCATTTAGGAGTTAGAGGTATTTTGAATTGGTTCATCTTGATCCCCGGATCGTTTCTTGTCGTTATTTTTTTGGATTTGATATTCTGGGGAAGAAAGCGGAATGAGAATCAGAGTCCGATCGATCGTTTTTTAAAAGAAGTTTCTCATCGGTCGAAACGTCTTTTTCGACCGTTTGCCTTTCTTTCTGCCCAGCGGGCCAATGGAGAGATTCGACTGGTTTTCCAAAGGAATGAAGGAAGCAATGAAGTTGCTGAAGGGCTTTCCGGGATTAATGAAGTTTTTGAACATATTCATATTTTTTTAGAGTCCAACGGCGCAAGTTCACCTTTGCTTGCACCTGATCCATCCTCAATTCAGATAACCGGTTCGGGATGTACTGTCACCCTGCCAGCCCCGCAAGTGGGAAACAATGAACGCTTGCGAATCCATTACCAGTTCCCGGAGGATCAAGAAGAACACGAGGTGAGTATTCCCATCACCAACGATCCTATGGAAGGACTGCTGGCGGAATGGGAAGCAGTTTTGAATCTCCCTGATTTTACGGAAGAGAATATTCATGATTTGATCGTTGCGATTCATCGTCTGCACGCGCAAGGGCCCTGGTTGTCTTTCACCGATATCAAAATATCCAGCGCTAGATCCAAACGAATGTGGGATTTGACCCGGGCGACGGTTAAGAAATTGAAACAACAATCTTCAAGTCAGGAATTGAATGAGGCCATTATTTTCTTTATGTGCCCGTTAACAAAAATTAGCTAAATTTTAATTCGTGTGAGATAATACTTTCAAAAAATTTAACTAGCGAGGGAAAATGTTAAAGCCTAAATATTTATTTTTGATATGGATTTTGCTAACGGTGATTGGGGTTTCTTCCTCTCTAGTGAATGCTCAAGAAGTACAAAAAAAGTCTATCGGCCTCAACGAATGCACGGACAAAACATTGGGTATTAAAATATATTGTAATCCGGACTGGGCGCTTGAGACGGATAAGGGAACAGTATTAATGATTATTGAGAGCAAACCGGATTTGTCTGTCACGGCGACCTTGACAAAAATAGAAGAACCAAATTTGAGGTTGAATGATTTAACGTCGGTCTATCTTAAGGCGACCGACCAATATCAGGATGAAATGAACATTTTTCCGACCCATCTTACGAATTATGAAGCTCTCCATGTTCAAGCGCTGGCTTTAAAGAATGCAGATAATCAGCTTTCGGATTATTATATCGTTCAGCCGCCATTTTTCTACGGGGTCCTTTTCTCGGTTACGCCCAAAGAAAAATTCAATGATTATAAGACCCTTTTTGACAAAATGATCGACAGTTTTCGTATCACAATTGATAAAAAATAGGAGGATTCACTCATGGAACGGCATTTTGATGAAGATCTTGAAAATTTAAAAGAAAAACTTTTGAAGATGAGCAGTCTTGTCGAGGAGGATATCGGCACCGCGATCAAAGCGCTGATGGAACGCAATGCCGAACTCGCCTATAAAGTCATCAAGGCCGACGATGCGGTGAACATGCTGGAAATTGAGATCGATGATCTGTGCCTGAAGCTTCTGGCACTTCATCAGCCCACCGCTGGGGATCTTCGTTTCATTATATCGACGATGAAAATCATTAACGATCTCGAACGCATTGGAGATTTAGCGGTCAACATCGGTGAGCGGACGTTGGATCTGTTGAAAGTCCCGCCTTTAAAACTCCGCCTGAATATCCCTAAAATGGCCTCCGCCGCCCAGGATATGCTCAAAGATAGCCTGAATGCTTTCGTGAATAAAGATTCAAAACTCGCGTATGAGGTTTGTAAACGCGACGATGAGGTGGATGATCTCAATCACGAAATTTTTATGGAACTGCTTAAAGCGAATCCTGAAGATCAAAAACCTATTGAACGGGTGATCGATCTGGTACTCGTCGCCAAGAATCTTGAACGCGTGGCGGATCATTCCACCAATATCTGTGAAGACATCATTTACATGGTCGATGGAAAAATCATCAAGCACCACTTGACCGATTGAGTTTTTAATGAAGTCTTCAGAAAACATCCAAACCATCAAAGAATACCATGAGCGAACCAAACATCACTTCCACCAATTTGCCAACGCCCTCGGCTATATGGATTGGGCGACACAGCCTGATCCTTTCCGTCGATTTCCAGGCGCGCCGCTCATTCGTTTAAATTTACAAAAATCCGATCAAACCCCGAGTTATCCTGATATTTTTATTCCGGGAAAAATTACTGCCCAGCCATTGTCGTTTGAAACCATTTCCAAGTTTTTTGAATATTCTTTGGCCATTTCAGCCTGGAAACAGTATGGCGATTCGAAATGGGCGCTTCGGATCAACCCTTCGAGCGGAAATCTTCATCCGACCGAAGGCTACGCGGTTTTACCATCGGTCGTAGGCATCAGTGAACACCCAGGCGTTTATCACTACGCGCCCCACGAGCACGCGCTGGAAAAACGCGCTGAATTTTCGCAAAGATTGTGGGCAGGTTTGAAATCTCGTGAGCCAGGAGATTTTTTTCTTCTGGCCTTAACCTCGATCGCCTGGCGGGAGGCGTGGAAATACGGCGAGCGAGCCTACCGTTACTGCCAGCACGATTGCGGACATGCCCTGATGGCAGCCTCGGTTGCGGCGCGTATTTTAGGCTGGAAGATTTCTTTGATGCCGGATATTTCCGATGAAGAACTTTCAAAACTCTTGGGTTTAGACCGGGCGAAAGAATTCCATCCAGGCGAAGAAGAATGGCCCGAGCTTTTGGCTGTGGTGTCGTGTAATTCCTTACAAAAAATTTTTCTTGAAAAGATTCCCGAAGAATTCATCCACGGCGTTAAAAATTCAAAATGGTTTGGCCGGGCGAACATTTTAAGCGCCCAGCATCACCATTGGGAAATTATTGATCAGGCGAATGCTGCTTGCGAAAAGCCTTCCACTGATTCGAAAGAGAGTTCCTCGGTTGAAATTTTTTCAGAATTGCCTTACGATCATCCCGAGAGCGCGTATCAAATTATTAAGAAGCGCCGCAGCGCGGTGGACATGGACGCAGAAACCTTCATTGACCGCGCCACGTTTTTTCGAATTCTTCGACGGGTTTCCAGCGGGTTTACAGAAATCCCCTGGAATCCAACGATTCATTTAGGTTTATTTATTCATCGGGTGAACGGTTTAAAACAAGGTCTGTATGTTTTGATTCGAGACCCCAGGAAAGTTGATTTGCTGAAAAACTACATGCACAAAAATTTTATTTGGGAAAAACCAGAGGGTTGTCCGGAAGATATTGGGTTGTTTTTTTTAAAAGCTGGAAATTATATCAACGCATCGAAAACAGTTAGCTGTACACAGGATATCGCTGGCGATGGAGTTTTTAGTCTCGGCATGATCGCGGAGTTCGACGCGTCTTTAAAAGAATTCGGGGCGTGGTTTTATAAAAGACTTTTTTGGGAGACCGGCATGACGGGTCAGCTTTTGTATCTGGAGGCACAGGCTTCCGGCATTTCAGCGACGGGAATCGGCTGCTTTTTTGATGATCCGGTGCATGAGATTTTTGGACTTCAAGGGGATGCTTTTCAAAGTCTGTATCATTTTACCCTCGGAGCTGCCGTGGAAGATAAAAGGCTGACAACTTTAGAGCCTTATGGTATGCTCAATAATATTTTTTAGGAGAGGGATATGCAAAAGTTCAAGAAAATCGATGCTGAGGAAGCTCAAAAATTGATTCACTCCAAGGGGGTCACGATCGTTGACATCCGCGATCCCGGCGCGTATCAGGCCGCGCATATCGATGGCGCGGTTTCGGTGGGGGATCAGAATATTGAAGAATTTTTACAGAAGGCCCCGAAAGATAAACCATTGGTTTGTTATTGCTATCACGGCTTCAGCTCTCAAAACGCCGCGCAATTTTTTAGTGAAAATGGGTTTGTGGATGTTTATAGTGTCGACGGTGGTTTCGAAGAATGGCAAAAATTCAGTTTAAAGTAAAAGCCGTGATCTTTGACATGGACGGAGTCATCACCAATACGATGCCGGATCATTTCCGTTGTTGGAAAAAAATCTTTCATCGTTATGGAATTCATGTGACGCATTTGGATATTTACAGCCGCGAAGGACAGAAGGGGATGATGAGTGTCAAAGAAATTTTTGCGAAGTATCATAAACCCCTCACGCATAAAAAAGCCTTGGAAATTCTACGCGCCAAAGAACAGTTGTTTAAGAAGATGGTTAAGACACGTTTTATCGTCGGGGCACGCAGTTTTCTGCGTTTCCTTCACCAGAAAAATATAAAGCTTGCACTTGTGACCGGAACTTCACGACACGAACTTCATCAAATTTTGCCTGATCATTTGTACAATCTTTTTTCAGTGACAGTGACGGGGACGGATGTCAAAAACGGCAAACCGCATCCCGAACCATTTTTAAAAGCCTTGAAGCTGCTTAACATAAAATCCACTGAAGCCGTCGTGATCGAAAACGCCCCCTTCGGAATCCAATCCGCCAAGAAAGCTGGCCTGCGATGCCTGGCCTTAGCCAGTTCCTTACCAAAACAATTCCTCCTCGAAGCCGACGCTGTTTTTTCGTCGATCAAGGAGATGAGGGGGAGGGTTAGGTTTAACTTTAATAAGTGATTGGTGCTGATTCTTTTGGTAAATTAATGAATAAAGATTGGAGTAAAGAATAAAGTGGAATTTATAGTTTTTATAATTTTAATTATTGCTTTTTGTGCACTTAAATTTTATGCAACTCAAAAATCAAGAGACCGCATTTATCAGAAATACGGACATACCCAGGCTGCAGAAAGAATTATTAAGAAGACTATTTGGGTTGGAGAAACTACTGAGCAATTGGTAGATTCTTTAGGAAAACCCCGAGATACAGACGAAAACGTTTTAAAAACTAAGAGAAAAGAGGTATGGAAGTATTATCAAAGAGGTGTTAATCGATATGGTTTAAGAATTAAAATTGAAAATGATACTGTGATTGGCTGGGATGAGAAGCTATAAATATAGATAAATTTAATCATGATCCCCCAAAAAATTCTAATCCTCTACAAAAAAAGCGCGTACAAGATTTATTTTCTTGAGCGTAAGAGTTTTTTGTTTCAAAAAGAAAATTCTTTGACTGCTCGGGAAATTAATGATTTCAAACGCGCCCACGAGAAACATTATCAATCACTCTCGAAGGTAAAGAAGATTCTTGATCGGTACGCGATCGATTATCATGTCCGCGCCCGCGGAAGTAAGGTTGATTTCGCGCGCTACGAGGCGGTGATTACGGTTGGGGGAGATGGAACATTTCTGGAGGCTGCCCGCGGATTGAAGAATCAATTTATTTTGGGCGTTAATTCTGATCCGCAAAGCAGCGTCGGACGGTTTTGTAGCTGCACACCCGAGAGTTTTGAAAAAGTTTTAAAGAGATTTTTAACAGGTAAGGCCAAGATCAAAAATTTTCAACGGATTCATCTGGATTTAAAATTTGGCGGGAAACATTATGAAACACGAGTGCTCAACGACATCCTGGTTTGTCATCAGAACCCGGCTGCCATGAGCCGGTATTCTTTATCGGTCAATGGTGTTCAAGAAGAGCAGCGCAGTTCGGGCATTTGGATTTCAGCCGCGGCCGGTTCGTCCGGCGCGATTCACTCGGCGGGCGGCAAGCTGATCCCACAGGAGGCTTCTGAAATTCAATATAAACCCCGCGAATTGTATCGATGGCCGAGAAGGAAATACGAATTGACCGGAGGAACTTTGCTTTTGAAACGTCCGATCGTCATCACGTCTCTCATGCGTAGCGGTGTCGTTTTCATCGACGGCGCCCACTTGAAATTTCCTTTTCATTTTGGTTCAAAGGCTGTGATGACTCATTCGCCCCGGCCTTTAAAAATCATTGCTGGTTAGGTTTCTTAAATGAAAGCCGTCTTACTCATTTCCCACGGAAGTCATTCCCCAAAAACAAAAGACGAAGTCATTGCTTTGATTAAACGTCTCAAATCGTTAAGCCGCGTTGAAATTTTTGAATATGCCTTTCTGGAGATTGAAAGCCCCAGTATTCCTCAAGGGATCGATCACTGCGTTAGGCAGGGAGCGAGGGAGGTCATTATTCTTTTGAATTTCTTAAATTCCGGAAGGCATGTGAATGAAGATATCCCGCGCATCGTCAGCGAAGCAAAGCAGAAATATCCCAACGTGAAAATCAAAATCACCCCGCCTGTTGGTCAGCATCCTAAGATTGATGAGCTCTTTGTGGAGTTAATCAATTCGCTATCGCCGAAGGGGGGAAATAATGGGCTGATTCCGTTCAGACGAACCCAATTTCTCTAAAAAATATATTGAGGAAATTGTGTCCGGACTTCACTCCATCAACCCATTATTTCCCTTATAGAGGAGAGTTCTAAGAATTTTTTATGAAAACCTCTTTCGCCAAACCATTAATAAATTGGTACAAAAAGAACGCCCGCGATCTTCCGTGGCGACGGACGAGAGATCCTTATAAGATTTGGATCTCGGAGGTGATGCTGCAGCAGACAACCGTGAACGCGGTCATTCCTTATTATGAAAAGTGGATCAAACTTTATCCTCACATCGAAAGCGTTGCTAAAGCGCCGCTTCAAAAAATTTTAAACACGTGGCAGGGGTTGGGCTATTATCAACGGGTCAAGAATATTCAAAAGGCAGCGCAGATTATTTGTAAAGAACATCACGGCAAAATTCCGTCGGATAAAGAGGTATTAAAAAAGCTTCCGGGCTTCGGGCCGTACACTGTCGGCGCTGTGTTAAGTATTGCCTTTGATCAGCGCCAGCCCATTATTGATGCCAATGTCCGTCGGGTCATCATGCGTTATTTGGCGATTGAAGGTTTTGCCGAGCCTTCGCATGACGAACAGATTCTTGATTTTCTTGAAGGAGTTTTGCCTTCCTCCCAGATGAGTTTTTTCAACCAGGCGCTCATGGAATTGGGCGCTTTGGTTTGCCGGAATAAAGAACCGCTGTGTCTGGTTTGTCCGCTTAAGAATGAATGCCGCGCGTACAAAAAAGGTTTGCAGGAGGTCATTCCAACTCCGAAGAAAAAAGTCATTACCGACGTAGACGTGGCCATTGCTTTGATTGAAAAAGAAGGTTTTTACTTTATCCAGAAACGTCCTTCTAAAGGACTTTTTGCGGATCTCTGGGAATTTCCCGGGGGAAAAATTGAAAAAGGCGAGAAGGTCCAGGACGCCTTATATAGAGAAGTGAAGGAAGAGTTGGATGTTTTGGTTGACGCGGCGCAGCCGTTGTTTACGGTCGAACAATTTTATACTCAATTCCGCGCAAAACTCCACGTCTGGAATTGTCAGTTGAAATCCGCGCCCAGCGCGAATCGTACCCGCAAATGGGTGCGTCTTAAAAATCTCACCCGCTATCCCATGCCCTCGGGGAGTGTCAAGATCGTCGATAAGCTTTTGGCTTTGAATACAAAAAATGAAAACTTGACAAGCCCCAAAAGGTTATATATATTATCAACATGATAAACATGGTAATGTTTAAAAATCAACGACACTTCAAAGATTTGCTGGCGCGTCAGGGGATGTTGTTCTTGTGTTTGATTTTTTTAAGCCTGACCTTGGTCATCATTATTGGTTTGTATAAACGCTCTGAGCCTGTGTTAGCCATCAGCAGTTTAAAGGATTTATTATTTTCATCCGCCTGGAAACCGACGCAGGAAAAATTCGGATTGGCCGGTTTTTTGACGGGAACGTTGTGGGTCACCTCGATTGCGATGTTGATTGCGGTGCCTTTAAGTATTTTAACCGCTATTTATTTGTCGGAGTACGCGCCGAGGTGTTTACGCGATTGGGTAAAGCCGTTGATTGATTTGCTGGCCGGGATTTCTCCGGTTATTTATGGAGTCTGGGGAACGATTGCCGTTGTTCCGTTGGTGCGTGATTATGTGATGCCGTTTATGAGCGAGCGATTTCCATTTTTTCCTTTTGCCTCGGATAATTATACCGGTTATAGCGCGCTGACCGCGGGGATTGTTCTGGCGGTCATGACGTTTCCGATTATCATTTCGATTGTCGAGGAGGTTTTACGCACGGTTTCGTTTGAATTAAGAGAATCTTCGCTGGCGTTAGGCGCAACCAAATGGCAGACGATTAAAAAAGTCGTTTTAAAAAAAGCCCGGCCCGGGGTCATCGCCGCTGTCATTTTGGGATTGTCGCGGGCCTTTGGAGAAACGATCGCGGTTTTGATGGTCGCCGGATGCAGTTTAGGAGTTTCTTTAAAATCCATTTTTGATCCGGCGTATCCTTTGCCGGCCTTGATCGCGAATACGTATGGGGAAATGATGTCGATTCCTTTATATGACTCGGCGATTTTGTTGGCGGCTTTTGTTTTATTGATGGTGACGGTTTTTTTTAATATCGTCGGATGGGGAATTTTGTTTCGGCTGGAAAGGAATTTGGTTCAATGAACCGGCACACGCTCGAAGAAAATATTTTTAAAGGCCTCATGATTTTTTCGATGATGATTGTTTTAGGATCATTGAGTCTTATTCTTTTGACCATTTTTATGAAAGGACTTCCCGCCATCAGCCTCAAGATGCTTTTGCAAACCCCTCAAGGCGGGTATTACATCGGCAAAGA
>JGI1358J11329_10003205_pt1 | contig 12278 bp, 13 predicted proteins | sample Subgroupgradi54m_FD_11329 | JGI IMG/M metagenome (IMG submission 11329)
TGTCCGAAATATAAAATATCCCGTTCTTTTTTACGCAATTCTACAAGACGCAATGCCACTCTGTGGCCAACCTTTCCATCATAAGCAGGGCTGGTAACAATATAAACCTTCACCTTTTTCCCATCATTTTTTTGAAAATGAGGCAAGTCCTCAGCAAGTTCCACGGCTAATTGTTCAACAATTTCTTCAAAAATAACAGTTGATTTGCGAGGCTTAAGCTCTGGTAATTTCTCTTTAGCCTCGTCAATATCATTTTGAAGCTTATTAAGCTTATCCTCTAATTTCTTTTTTTCTGATTCTTTCTTCTCTTCTTTAATCTGCGAAACAAGGTCTGCTTTGGCAGAGGCAAGTTCGCTCAATTCTAGACAAGCCTTGCTGTATTCAGCTTTTTCGTCTTCTTGGACTTTATGGATTCGTTCTGCAACGCCGCGCTTGCTTACTAATCCGCCAACCAAATAAACACAATCTACATTCTCGTCACGGCAGCGCTCTTCTGCCTGCAATAGCAATCCCTTTCGATAGCCATCACTGCCGATATCAATGCGAGATATATACCCGACAATATCAGTGCCAGGTTGCCGGCGCACCGCTGCAGAAATAATATTGTCACTGACAATCGCATTTTTGCTTTTTTTCATGCTTGCTTCTTCCTTTATTTAAATGTCAAAGTATTCTGCTATTATTATATTTTTTAAAAATATAAAAGTCAACCCCGCACCTTTACAAAACTGAATATACAAAATGAAAAACTCGGAAATTTATTTAAGTTTAGGTTTCGTAAAGGTGCAGAGTCAAAGAAACAAATAAATTTATATTTGTGTTATAATCAATATACAATTTTATATATATTAAGAGTGCGGGGAGAGTACTAGCTCTATGAACCGCCAGCAACCTATTTAGATTAGGTGCTCCATCTAGCCCCAACGGGGAAAGATATCGTCGCATCGCTTCCCGTATATGGGAAGTTTTTTAATTAATATTAATAAGCAAACAAATGTTGCAAACAGCAGAAAGCGTAACTTCCGGGCATCCGGATAAAATCTGCGATCAGATTTCTGACGCAATTTTAGATGAATATTTAAAACAGGATCCGAAAAGCCGGGTGGCAGTGGAAACTTTCGGATCCCACGGTTCGCTGGTAATTGGCGGGGAAGTAACCAGCCAAGGAAAAGTTGACGCCGCAAAAATTGCCAAAAAAATTTATAAAAATATCGGTTACCCGGAAAATCTCAAAATTTCCGCGCACATTGTCCAGCAATCTTCCGATATCGCCCAAGGAGTGGATACCGGAGGCGCAGGCGACCAAGGCATTATGTATGGATACGCAACCAATGAAACTAAAGAATATTTGCCTAAGCCGCTGGTGCTCGCCCACCAGCTTACAAAAGGTTTGGAAATTTTGCGCCGGAGCAACTCAAAATTCACCTGGTTAAAGCCGGACGGAAAATCCCAAATTACTTTAAAAGATGGAAAAGTAAAAAATGTTCTCATATCTACCCAGCATGATGAAAAAATTTCTCAGGAAGAAATTAAAAAATTGCTTAGCGAACATCTTATTAAAAAAGTGGTAGGCCGTGGAGATTATGAAATTCTGGTGAATCCAACCGGGAAATTCGTGGTTGGCGGATTCTACGCTGATACCGGACTGACCGGCAGAAAATTAATGGTTGATACTTACGGCGGAATAATTTCCCATGGCGGCGGCGCTTTCTCCGGAAAAGATCCGACAAAAGTGGACAGATCGGCGGCATATATGGCGCGCTGGGTTGCCAAAAATATAGTTGCTAACGGTTATGCCAAAAAATGCATGGTGAGCATTGCTTATGCAATCGGCAAAGCCGAACCATTAATGGTAGAAATAGAAACTTCCGGCAGCGGAAACAATAAAAAATTGCGAGATTTAGTCATAAAAAAATTTGATTTCCGTCCCCTGGCAATTATAAAAACGCTTAATTTGCAAAGGCCCATTTACCAAAAAACCGCTGCCTACGGCCATTTCGGCCGCCTAGAATTTCCATGGGAAAAAATAATTAAAATATAAATAAATCAAATCGTTGCTGGGCACGCACCCCATAATCCTTTCTTTTGCTTTCTTGCCAAACGTTCTGCTGCAATAAATCGGCTTTGATATTTCACGTTCGGCGGATAGGCATACGAATGCGCGAATCCTTCTTGAACAAGCAGCAAATTCACAAAAATATTATCTGCATACACATAGCGGAGCAGACGGCCATATTTATCAAGCTCGGTTACATCTTTTTCTAAACGCACCATTTTACCTTCAACTAATTCTTTATTTTTCTTGCTTGCCTCCTCTCCAAAACACTGGATGGGCTTGCGCGGATCCACAGTTTCCGGAGTATCCATGCCTATATACCTTAGTTTTTCTCCGCCCTCAATTTCTATCGTGTCGCCATCAATTACTCTAGTCACTAAAAATGTGCCGCCGGCTTTTTCTCTTTTTATTATTGATGCAATATTTTCTGTTTTAAAATTTTCCCGTATTTGCTTTTTAGAAAATTGATGGGCAATTCCCCAAAATATAAAAAATAAAATAATGGCAATTCCAGCTGCTTTTATAAAAAAATTTCTCATTTTAAAATTTTATGGTCAATGGACTGCCAAGGCCGGTTACATAATCATAATGCCGGCGTGCGGTACAATAATACTTGCAATCGCCATTAGATCCAGAAACAATATCGCGGAAAAATTTAATATTGGAATTTGAAGCTTTATCAGCATAAAACTTTTCATTGGCTGCCGATAAGCCTAGTGATTTTATCGCTGACCACTGCGGCGCTCCCGCCGAAGTGCCGCCAACTTTATACCAAGAGCCGTTTTTATAAACTCCGAATCCGGAACGAGGGTCGGCATCATAGGAAACGTCTGGAATCGCCCGCATTCCATTGGCTTTAGAAATGGAGTAACTGGATTGGTAGTTTGGCTGTTTTTCATACGCGCTAACTCCGCCGCCGCTTCCATCCCAAGCGCTTTCAGTTAGAAATTCCTTTTTGTAATTAAATGAAAGATAAGTTCCTCCGACTGCCGTAACATTAGGGCTGGCCGCTGGCCAAGACGCTCCCCAGCCATTATCGCCGGCAGAAGCAAAAAAAGTGGCTCCGTATTTGCTTAAAAAATGGCTGTCCAGAGAAGTCTCTTCATTAAATTCGCTACCTCCCCAACTCATAGAAATCGCTACCACATCTTTACGCCCAGCAGCATAGTCTACTGCTTTCAAAAGATTGGTTCCGCTTGGCGTGACAGCTTCAACTAATAAAATTTTGGCATTGGGAGCAATGGCATGTGCCCATTCAACATCTAAACTAGTTTCTAATGCCCAGCCGCTATCCGCTTTTACCGAAGAGGACATTTTATGTTTTTCAAAACAGCCGTTTTTAGTTGTACAGGAATTTAAATTAAAAGATTTGCTGAAAAAATTCAAATCATCTTCTATTGTTGGATCATCATACGCATCAATAATCGCAATGGTTCCGTGCCCGCCGGTTGCCGGCAAATGATAAATAGTTTTAATTTCCGCCGGCGTCAGGCCGACCGTAGTTTTGGATGACCCTCCATCAATATGAAATGAATTGGCGGTCGGCCGCGATAATCAGAAAATCGATAAGTAGCCAATGCGGATTGAAAAATAAATATTTCTAAAAATGCCAATATAGCAACAACTTTTTTCATTGAAGGATTATATAAAATAATCCTTCGGCATGCAATATTGCAGCGTAAAGTTCAGCAGCCGCTTCCAAAACGAGGTGTCTCAGTCGGGGGTAAATAAAAAATGGCGGTTGATCCGAGAAGCTATTCTAATTTTTTAAAAGTATAGCCTAGTTCTTTTAATTTCTCTATAATTTTGGGCAGAGCTTTGACGGTGGAAAGATGGTTGGAATGAAGTAAAATATCAGCGCCATTGTGGATATGAGAAATTACCCGGTCTACCAACTCTTTCGTAGACGGTTCAGACCAATCTCTGGGATCCACATCCCATAAAAATAATTTAAGGTTTAAATCCCGAGCATCAGATCGCACTATTTTATTTACGCCGCCATAAGGAGGCCGGAATAAATGAATTCCTGAAGCTCCATAAAAAGGATCCAGAATTTCTTTAGCGGATTTTATTTCATTTAAAATCCCTTCAGAAGTAAGTTTAGGCAAAAAAGCATGGGTTAAAGAATGATTGCCAATAGCATGGCCTTCTTCTACTGTTCTTTTTGTGATGGCTTCAAATTTTTGGCTGTTGCGCCCAACTAAAAAGAAAGTGGCTTTCACGTCGTAATGTCTAAGAATGTCCAAAACTAACGGGTGATAAAGGTTATTCGGCCCGTCATCAAAAGTAAGGTACACGAATTTTTCTTTAGAGTTATTTTCTGGCGCCACATTCATAACCGCAGAAGCCGCTGCCAGCAACGGCGGCGCCTGCGCCTCATTTGCACTGATTGGCTCTTTTTCTTCCAAGCCGCCAGTCGGAATAGCTATTAATCTCCTGGTTCCGGAATAAAATTGGGAATAAATTGCCACTCGAGCCTCATGATAAGCAAATTCAGCATGAGTAATCTCTTCCACCTTAGCAGCAAATTCCCCTAATTTCCTATTCAGCTTGGCTTCGTCTATCCGCAATACTAAAATCTTTTTGTGAGAATCTTTTGGATCTGGCCTTTCCGCAACTTTAAGGAGCGAAATCAGATCAGCTGCAGTTAAAGTAAAAATCTGGCCAGCGCTGGAAATTTGAATCGGCCCATCAACCAAGTCAGGCGCCGCCTTCCTGATTTCCTCTAGCTCGTCAGCAGTATGGGCAGAAGAAACAGGCAGCGTAGGAATCAATAATGATGGCTTATATGGACTAAGAATATTAAAAGCGATTAAATTGGCAAGCCTATTGGCATTGATAGCCACGCCATCTTTTGCCGGCAAAGTTTTATTCAAATCATCAGCAAAATCCGGCATAGGAGGAAGAGGTTCTTTATTTACTTGAGCAGCAATATTAGCCACGTTAGCCATCAAAAGAGATTTAGACAAATCGCTTTTAATTTTTTGATTAGAAAGCCCGAGAGCTGCTTTATTTTGTTCCCAAATCTTAGAAAATAGGCTGTCTTTTTTCCCTATTTTAAGCAGCGCAGAAACAACTTCTTCAACTTTAAAAGTTGCTCCGACATCCGCTTTCGTAAGCCAAAACGACAAATCATCATAAGTTAAATGGAGAAGCCCAGGCTGGCCTTCTATTTGAGCTTTAATAAACTGCTTTAATTCTAAATTATTCAGCCCGCCGATATTTTTCCCATAAAGTTTTAAACCAATGATGGTTTTTTGGCCGCGAATATAATTAACTGCTAAAAGGCTATTTTCAGCTAATAAAATAATGGCTAAAATTAAAAGTGCAACCGCCAGCGGATTTTTCTGATTTATAATTTCCTTTAAACGCTTTAACGGAGAAAAAGTTGGTTCAATCATAATACATAATAATTATTTGATTTCTTGAATATTAAGGAATTTGCCGCGCGTTATTTCTAAATCCTGTTCTAAATCTTCCGGCACCACCAGCTGCTCGGCGCGGAAAACCGGCTCTGCCTTATCCGCCAGCGCCGCTATTGCTTCTTTCAGCGGAGCAGCGTCTTCCGCCGAAAGCGACCCGATATTATTCAAAGCTTGGTCAAGCTGGTCATTAATTCTTTGCACGACAAAATCTGTAGTAGTAAAATCGCCTGCTTCAGTTAAGGCGCTGATCTCCTCATCTTTTTGACCAGCAAAATTGATAAGGGACTCAGTCTCTTCTGCCGGAGTGATTATCTGGGCCAACTGCTCATCTTCTGCAACTGCTTTTTCTGTTACTGGTTCGGCGACATTTTCCGGATTTTCAAATAAGCCGGCTTCATTCAATTCTTTAATTTCTTCTGAAGAAAAAGTTTCTGTTTTTGATGCGGCTGTTTCTTCATCAGCGCTCACTACATTTGAAATTTCTGCAACAGAAGCTTCTTCCATATTAGAAACAGTTTCTGGCTGCGGCTGGTTTTCCTCTGGCGGAACTGAGTTTTCTTGCGCCTGATTTTCTCCTGGCGCTGTTTCAGCTGGAAGCTGTTCTTCTGGGGAAGTTTGAATTTGCTCTTCTGATGATGGAGTTTGGAGTTCGGCTGGAACAGTTTGCTCCGGGCTTGCTTCGCCAGCAGAAGGCTGCCCTTCAATGCCCGCATCTGGAGCTATAACGGCATCTGTTTGGGCTAAAAATAAAGAATGGTAATCTACCGCCCGCAAAGGCTGAGTATCAGCAATTATTAACCCCAGAACTAACTCAGCAGCAACTATAAAAGATAAAAATCCCATAATCTTATTTTAATACCTAAAAAGAAAACCAGCAAAAAGCAAAAAAAGACTCGCCATATTCGGGAGTCTTTTTTTTGCCGTTATTTCAAAATTTTTACCCATCGGACTTGAGAAATCGCTCCGGTTTTTTTATCCACAATTCCAAAAACTTTCAGCCTTGTTCCCGGAGAAATAGCGGCTAACGCAATCCTTTTGCTGTCTTTTGTAATTTTTGTTTTAGCTCCAATGGGAAGCGTTAGGTTAGTGCCTTTTAAATTTTTAACATTTTTACTAGTCCCAGCTACCTTAAGCGTAAGAGCGGCGTCGGTTTTGGAAACTACGGTTCCATTTAAAACTATCTTGGCTAAACCAGTAGTTTTTAACTTGGCAGCCGGAGCTGCGGCTAATGCCAAAGAAGTAATCAACAGTGAAGGTATTAAGGCAGTTAAAATAATTTTTTTTCTAAACATATTTTTTAATGAAAATTTAAATTTTTATTTAAAAGTATACGGCAATTCCAGAGACCGCTGGCCATTCACATACAGGGTTAGTTTATAATCTCCTTTTGGATAATTGCCGATTCCTTTTTCAAAAGTAAAGTAAAAATTGGTTATGCCATCCATGCTGGGCTGGGCAACCTTGGAATCCACATATTTACCGTTCAAATATCTAATATAGGAAAGTTTTGTCTTCTTCGTTACGTTTTTAAGAGTCATTACCGCATAAACTACCCGGTCTTTTTTAACATCAAAGACGGCTGCTTCACCAGTCGCATTGCCTTTCGCATCAATACTTCTGGACATTACGGCCTTCATAATCGCAGGCGCCGCAGGATTTAATCCCTTCAACTTATTCAAGGAAACTGCTCCAACAATAAGCGCTAAGATAATGACGATTGATACAATAAAAAGATTCTTTTTATTCATAAATTTATAATTTAAGGCGCGCTTTCCGGTGCGGCATCCTGCTGTTCTTGCTGATCTTTTTGCAGCTGGTCTTGCTGGGTCTGTTCTTCCTGTTGCTGATCCTGCGACTGTTGATCTTGCTGAGTTTGTTCTTCTTGTTGCTGTTGTTCTTCTTGCTGTTGCTGGCCATCCATAACTTCTTGAGATTGTTCGGATAAATTTTCAGAATCTTTCACCTCTGTCACTTCCGAGTTGTTGATATCTTCGCCCTGGGCGCCTTCTTGGTTATTCTGGGATTCTTCCTGATTATTTTGAGCATCTTCTATAGTGGAAAATTCGTTTACATTATTATTTTCCTGGTCTCCTGCTCCTTGGTCTTCGCCATCCACAACCTGTAATTGAAAGGTTTGGGCCTCGGAATCTTGATTTAATTCTTGCTGCCCCTGATTTACGTCAGCCGAAAAGTCAGAGCTTAGCTGATCTCCAGCGTCTTGTTGGGCAAAAATAATTTTAGGAATAGCTAATAAGATGCTACTCCAAGCTAATGATAAACTTATTAAAAATATGCTGATTATTTTTTTAAAACTTTTCATATTTAAAAATTAACACAGATCCTGAAATTTTGTAATACTTTTGTGTGGATAACTTTTTTTTATTTCTTTTTTAAATTTAATATTACTATTGCGGACTAATCGAAATAACGTTGGTCGGTTTAGAAATTATCATGCCAGTCTTAGCATTTTGGCTCGTAACCACCCCTTTAATAGGAGAAAAAAGNGTCATGCGGTTTAATTGAGATTTTATAATTTCAATTTTGGCTTCTGCCTCTTGCACTTTCCCTTCTTGCAAAATCTGCCTTGCTTCCAAGACGGGATCACCAGACGTTTTAGCATCTAACTGATATTTTGCTAAAGCTAATTTTGTTTCCGTTTCTTTTAATTTAGTTTCCGCCGAAGAAAGGTTTTTGATGGCGGTATTAACATTGGTTCTTCCAGCAGAAACATCAGTTCTCCAATTACGAAGAGTAGTTGAATTAGTATCTCTGTCTGGAGCAGAGCTGTCCAAGGCATAGGCGGCTAATTCCAGGAAATTTTTAATTTGGCTAAGATTTTGTTTTGCAGTCAGAGCGTATGAGCCAAAATCGCCTTCTAATTTCAGAGTTTCTAAACTGGCTTTCCAATTAATTAAAAGCTGTTCGACTAAAAATCGCTTATTAGAAATTTCGATTTGGATTGTTTGAGTAACATTGTAATTAGGAAGGGTCACTTGGGGGCTTGGCCCTTTGCCATTGGCAAAAAATTGGTCTGCTTTGCCGCGCACGGCATCTTCAGCTCTGGTATAAGCGTCTTGTATTGCAAAAACGAGATTTTTCTTAGCATCTTCCAAGTCAATTCTGGCGCCTTCTAATCTGGCTTCTTCAATTTTAATAGCCTCAGGTTTACTGCCGGATAACAATATCTTTAATTGCGCTTTTTGAATTTGAAGAACGGCTTTTAATTGCTGCAACTGGCCTAATAATTCGCTTTTGTCTAATTCTATTAATTGTTGGCCGGCTTTTACTTTATCGCCAATTTTTACATATACTTTAGTAACAACGCCTCCTTTAAAAAATCCCAAATTCACTGTCCCTTTTGGCCTGGGCTTCTCCTTAGTCTGTGCATAAGTGAAAGATAAAAGAACTAAAGGGAAAAAAATTACCATAGTTAAAAATAGTATAATTTTCATTTTCTTTATCTTATGCTCCATGGATGTAACTAATTATTTAAGTATGGCTAATAAATATAATTATAACACAATTATAACGCCATTTTTTAAAACTTTAGTTGCTTATGTTATTAACTTTTTTGAATCATAAATTATTTTCAACTTTTTTCATTTTTCAACTATTGCTTTTAAAATAATGTTTGCGATATGTTTTACTAAATATAAGATTAGGTCGAATTAAAAATGCCTAAGTGGCATTTTTTAATTTTGCGGGCCACCTCGTGAGTGAACCCCGGGGAGCTAGGCCCAGTAAGGCTTTTTTAGTTAGTTTTAGTTTACCGCGTCGACGCACCTCGTGCGCGCTTTTCGGATGCCGTTCCTAATCCATTTTCTGAGCGTGGGCATTTCGAAAATTAATTTATAATTTCTCCTTTATTGTTCGCTAACTTTTCTCGCCATTTTTGGAGTTCCTCAGGCGCCAGTTTCACCCAATCGGTTACTTCGCCAACAATTTTCAATGGTGCTTGGGAGCGGTATGAGCGTGTCGGATTACCCGGAAATTTTTTGTCCGTAACGTTTGGATCATTTTCAAAACTCCCTGTCGGCTCAACGACATAAACACGTTCACGTCCATCGCCCCTTGCTAATGCAGCAGCCAGTCCCGCCCCATTAACAATGGCTGTGAAATAAATGTGATTTATTTTGAGTTCGGGTTTGTAATTAGAACTGCCTCCTGCTGCGAGCAAATCTCCAACCCGCAAATCCGCTCTCGTCCCATGATAGAAGGGGCCTTTGTCAGAAGATTTATCGTTAAACGAAGCTGCTAATTCGTAATTCTTTTTCGCCTTGTCGGGATTGTTTAAGTCCTCATGACATTTGGCAATATTTAAATAGAGAGAAGGGAAAGCACTCTTTACAGTGTCGTCATTTATTTTTAACGCAAACTGTAAAGTCGTTTCGAGCCATTTTAATTTGTCGGAGGCATTTATTTGATATCGAGCTACATAATAAGCTGAAATGAATTTTTCAAGGTCATATATCGCTTCATTCCAGGCTTGAAGAAACAGTTTACTCGCTTCTTCGAGTTTGCCTTTTTCTTCCATGCCCATACCCCGAAGACAGAGTTTAACAATATTGTTGTTTGGATTGAATTCCATTTTTTAAGTATTTAGGTAGTCATTTGTGGGGGCACGAGGATTCAGACGCACCTCGTGCGCCCGAGATCATTAAACTTTTCGGGCGGGATAACCTATCACGACTTGGCGGGGACGTACGGATTCGAACCGTAATAACTGGTTTTGGAGACCAGAGTCTTGCCGTTAGACGACATCCCCTTAATATCAATAATTTTAATCCTAAAAAATAATCCTGCAAGAGCAGGATTATTTTTTCGCTTCCTTATGGGAGGCATGCTTTCGGCAATGCTTGCACCACTTGCTCATTTCAATTTTCCTTTCAACTAATTTCTTGTTTTTCCGAGTATAGTAGTTAACCATCTTGCAAACCTCGCATCTAAGCTTTATTAAATTTTTAGAAAATTTTGACTCGCTCATATAGTGATTTATTCTATATTAATTTTAAACAAAAATCAAATTTGAGCCGATGGTCGGGATTGAACCGACGACCTACTCCTTACCATGGAGTTGCTCTGCCACTGAGCTACATCGGCGATAAAATAAATTTTACAGCAACTTTTAAAATATTACAAATTTGAGCCACCTCCCGGATTTGAACCGGGGACCTTCGCTTTACAAAAGCGCTGCTCTGCCGCTGAGCTAAGGTGGCTTATCAATAGAATAAAAAAAATAACTTGCATTCGCAAGTTATTATTTAGATTCTGCTTCTTGAAGTTTTTTAATGAGACATTTAAAAATATGAAGTCGCATCAAGGGATGCGGAGCATTTATCCCGTCTCTCCATCTATAGATAGTTGGCAATGAAGCACCAACTTCATGAGCTAATTCACTTTCTCTTAAAAATCCTCCGTTAAGGATCGCCGCAATAACTTCCTGAAATTCTTTGTCATTATGCCGAGAAGCTTGCTTGATTTTCAAAATAAGCTCTTCACGCTTCATTATTTAATACCATTATTTATGGGACTAGAAAAATTCTATCATTTACAAAATAGAACGTCAAATATGAATTTCTCAGATTTTAATTTGTGGGCGCGGAGGGACTCGAACCCCCGTAGCCATAAAGGCGTCTGGTCTACAGCCAGATGCAATTGCCGCTATGCGACGCGCCCATCTTAGTCAGTTTTACCTCTGTCATCTTCCTTTTTTTCAAATAAATTGGGTTTTTCTGCAATATCTGTAGAATCCGGTTTCAAATTTTTAAGGTGCTTGGATAAAAAATTGTCTAATTTTAAAATCACAATTTTAAGCTTGCGCAAAAATTTTTCCGTCCATAAAGTTGCCAGCATATCCGCTTTTTCCAGCGGCAATTTTTTCATCAATTCATCAAAATAATCTTTTGCCGGCTCGGTCTTTGCAGTTTCCGTAACTCTTGGCATTGCCCTGGCAACCAAATAAATCATCGTTCCAAGGCTGACCATCACAATAGTTTGTAAAATAAAATTATACACAATTTTATTATACCTGATATCTGGCAAATCTCGCTACCTTCAAATTTTCTCCAACTTTGGCAATCACTCCTTTGATAACTTCTTCAACGGTTTTAGATTCGTCTTTGACATAAGGCTGTTTAAGCAAATCTTCAACGCTTTCAGGATCAAGCGCGGAAATATGGAGCGCTAAATCATGAACCAAAGCTTTTACTGGCTCGGAATGGGCGACAAAATCTGTTTCCGATCGAAGCTCAAGCAAAACGCCAATCCGGCCATTATGTATGTAAGCTTCCAATAATCCTGCGCCGGTCGCGCGATCAGATTTTTTTTCCGCTTTTGCAAGGCCCCGCTTTGCAATAATTTCTTTGGCAAGCTTTAAATCCCCACCCGCTTCTTCAAGAGCCCGCTTGCATTCCATCACCCCAGCGCCAGTCTCTTCCCTAAGTTTTTGGATTACCGTAGTCATATTTTACGAAGTACAAAAATTCTTAAGCTTTTACAACCTCTTTTGCCTGCACATTCCCCTCTTCCACCGCATTTTCCAGCTTCCCCAAAATCCAATCAATGCTGGATTTGCTGCGGTCGTTAGCCGGAATCGGATAATCCACTAATTCCGGATTGGTATCCGTATTTAAAATTCCGATGACTGGGATTTTTAACCTTTTCGCCTCCCTTACGGCAATCATATTGGAATTAACGTCAACAACGAATAAAACATTCGGCAATCCCGGCATATCTTCGGTGCCGCTGAACATCACCGTCATTTTTTTTATTTTTCTGTCAAAATCCAGCCGCTCTTT
>JGI1358J11329_10003207_pt1 | contig 12274 bp, 17 predicted proteins | sample Subgroupgradi54m_FD_11329 | JGI IMG/M metagenome (IMG submission 11329)
TCCCCGCCGGCGCGCAAGGTCAGCGCGAAGCGGTCGCCGGGGCGCAGGTAGATGTTGTCGGCAACGCCGACTGTTGGATTGTTCCAGCCGCCTTTGCTCGTGCGCCAGTACACGCGGTAAGCGAACTCTCCAGTGTCGCGTCCGGCGTGATCGTAAACATGGTCCCAGATCAGGCCCGCGTCCACCTCGGCGCCGTCGGCGTGCAGTCCCAGATAAACATCGGGCCGGTCAAGCGGGCCGGTCTTGTAGGCTTCTTCTCCGGGCGCCGCCTGATGCTCGCGCTCGGGATCGAAAACGGGTTGAGGGAGGACGCCCCAGCCTTCGATGCCGTCGAACTCGGCGCTTTGCGGGCCGACGACTTTTCTAAACCAGGCACCGCGCGAGCGTTCGACGGTCACGGAGGCGGAGCCGAACGCGTTTTCGAGTTCCCCGGCGGAGGCCGGGAAGGCCGCGAGCAGTATGAGGCAAGCTAGGGACATGGTCCCCTCCTTTATCTCAGCGCAAGGCGACGCGGTCGGCGTACGAGGCGACGGTGGAGCGGAAGGTCGGGAGATCACGCACCGCTTCGAGCTCGACGTCGGTCTTGGACTGCATCACGAAGCGGCGCAGGTCGTGAGGACCGGCGCAGGCCTTGAAGGATTCGCTCAAGGCGTTGAGCGCGACCGCGGTCTTGCCGGACATCGCGTAGGCGAGCGCGATCTGATAGTGCGCCGACGGGTTCATCGGGTTCTGCTGCAGGGCCTTCTGCAAGGTGCGGATGGCGACGTCGCTTTGGCCGAGCTTGTTGTAGGCCGTGCCGATTTTCTCGTAGACTTGGGCGATCTGCGCCGCGCCGAGGGTCATGCGCTCCTGGTTGATCGCAATGGCCTCGTTGTAGGCCGAGACCGCGGAGAGATAGCGGCGGAACTTGAACTCGATGTTGCCTTGGGCGATCTGCTCGAGGACTTGGGCGTCCTGGGCGGGAGCGACGGGCTTGGGCGCGGTGTCGCGGACGGAATCGCGCAGCTCCTCGCCGCGGGCGCCGATGTCGGCGACCATCGTGCCGTCCTCATCCGAACCGATGCCGAGTGCTTTGCGGGAAGGACCGTTGGCGATTAGAGGAGCGAAAGCGGGGTCGCGGCGCACGGCGTCGCGCAAGGTCTTGCCTTGGCCGTTCTGCATGGCCTTGGTCATAGCTAATTCTATATTCGAGACCGCCTTGGGCGTGTCGCCCATCTTCAGGCGCAGGCGGGCGGCGTTCATCGGGATCAGGGCCTTGGTCGGAGCGGCGCGGAAAGCCATCTTGTAGCCCTCCAACGCCTTGTCGTAGGACTGCACGGACTCGTAGCACAGCGCCATCGAGAAATAAAGCCGGGAGGCGTCGGGCAGTTCCTTCAACGACGGATCGAGGCTCAGGGCCATCGCGTAGGCGTCGATCGCGGACTGGGCGTCGTCGCGGTCGGCGGCCTCGGTTGAGCCGAGCTTGAAGCCGCGCTGGTAATGCGCCCAGCCCAGCAGGAAGTAGGAGGAAACCGAGCCTTCCTTGCGCACGGCCTTGTTGAAGGTCGAGATGGCCGCGGAGGTTTCGCCGTTCTCGAGATTCGCCAGTCCGGCGGACATGAGGCGCAGCGCCTCGGGATTGGCTTTGGACTTAGGCGTTTTTTTAGGCTTTGCAGCGTGTGCCGGAGGGGTGAAAAGAAGGGCGGCCAACGCGAGGGTGAGGACGGTGCGGCTCGTCTTCATCATGTTTTCCTTCATGCTTAAAGTATAGCGGGGTCGTGAAAAGCTCGCATGGGGCGCGGGTCCCGGTCCTCTCTAGGCCCAAGGGCCTAGGCCGCTCCCGACTTGGACAGTGCTATAATGACGCCTCTGGTGGCCGTAGCTCAGCTGGTTAGAGCGCAGCGCTGTGAACGCTGAGGTCGGGGGTTCAAGTCCCCTCGGTCACCCCACTTTCTCGTCGGTAAATCGCCTTCAAGACGCCTGAGATAGAACGGTCGGACGGTGACGCAAAACGGTCAAAATAGGCCGCTCACCGCCCTAACCTGGACGCTCAATGGGAGAATAACCCATGAGCTCGATCGGGATAGTTTCACTCAGGCCGCAAGACCTCACCTGGGATAAGGCCATGCGCCTTTTCCTGCTCCGTTGCCGAAGCAACAACCTGTCGGCTGGCACTCAGGCGCTCTACACGATCCGGCTCAACCTTTGGCGGGAGTGGCTTTCCGCGAACGGAAACTCCTCTCCTTTCGAGATTCGAGCGGACGATCTACGCGGCTTCCTTGAGGCGATGAAGGCGTCCGGCTGGAAGGACGACACGACCGACAGCGCCTTCCGCATCTTGAGGACCTTCTTTCGCTGGCTTGAGCGCGAGGGACTTGTCCTCGTCAACGCCATGGCCCGCGTTGAACGCCCACGGCGAGAAAGACGATTGATCCGCCCGTTCTCCGAGGAACAACTGCGGGCCTTCCTGGGCGTGATCAATACGCGGACGGCTGTTGGCTCTCGGGACTTCGCGCTATGTGTCCTACTGGCCGACACCGGGCTGAGAATTTCGGAGGCGCTGTCCCTCGGGCTTCCAGACCTGGACTTCGGTGAAGGCGTCGCTCGCGTTCTCGGCAAAGGACGACGGGAGCGCGTTGTCCCCCTCGGGCAGACGGTGAAGCGGGCTCTGCTCGATTGGCTCAAGGCGCGAGGCGAGATCGCTGGCATGGACCGAGTATTCTGTAACCGTTTCGGCCAACCGCTACACCGACGGACAATCCTCCAGACCGTCCATGAATACGGGCGCAAGGCGGGCATCGAGGGCGTCCGCGTTTCCCCCCACACGCTTCGCCACACCTTCGCCGTCACCTACCTTCGCAACGGTGGCGACGTGCTGACCCTACAGAAAATCCTCGGCCATGCCACGCTCGAAATGACCCGGCGCTATGCGGAGCTCGCTGATTCTGACTCAATCACTCGGCACCGTCAGGCCAGCCCTTTGGACAGGATGGGTCCGCTCTCCAACGAACGGAAGCGGGTCCGGCTCAAATGAGAATCCCCATGACCAAAAAGAAAGCTCAGAAGCCACCCAAGCGCTGTCCCTCCTGCGACGGTCAAGGAGAAGTCTGCTGTCAGACCTGGGCCTACATTCGCGCCAGCAGCGGCCCCGACCTTGAGTTCAACGAGTTGGGACTGCCTCTGTGGCCCTTCATTCGGGATTTTGAAATCCCACGCTGTCCATGGTGCGGCCAGAAGTTCAAGCCTCGAAGTAGCTGAGAGGCTTCTTGTAGAGCTTGGCGAAACGCTGGACCTCGGAAAAATCGAGCCTTCGTTCGCCTGACTCAGCCTTCGAGACAAAGGACTGCGGCTTCTTGAGCGTCTTGGCGACTTGGGCCTGAGTCAGTCCCGCCTCTACGCGGGCATGGCGAAACTTCTTGAGGAACGCCTGATAGCCTGCTGAGTGGACGTTAGACATTGCCTATACCCCCAACGGGGAAAGGCGATGGTAGTATCCTGTTTAAGGATATCCCGAAATAGGATATTATTCGAGACGCATTAGGGCCCGTAAATCCTGGAGATAAAAATGAGCGAGCCGCACTTCAACTGGGCAAGTGTCGTCATGGCAACGACCATTTCTTGCGTGATCGCCATGGGCAAAAAGAACCCGCTTCTCGGGAGCAAGGCGGCTGATTTAATGTCTCGTCGAAATTGGTGGATAACCGGAGTGGTAGTCGCGGTTGTTTCTGCTGTGCTTACCGCGTGGACTCTGAAGAATTGCGGATAAATGGAGGCGAACCGTAACTGGGCATAGACAAGACCGATCCCTTCGTGTAATGTAATGTCCGCAAGGTAAGCGTCCGCGAGCGCTGATGATTTGGCCGTCCCTCTCGCGGGGGGCGGCCCTTCGTTTTGGAGGTCACATGAACGGACTAGGTAAAGGAATCGTCGTTGCGGCAATCGTTCTATCCGGTGCATTTGCATGGGCGCAGAAACCTGCGGCTCCACGCGGTGCGGTTCGAGACAATCGCTTTTCTTTCACGCCATTCAACAGCAGTCAGAAGAACATGAACACGCATGGGCTCATATTAGATTCCGCCACCGGCGAGGGCTGGGTTGTCACTCAGGGCGCGGAATTTTCATTTATAGCCGCGCCGATCAGTTATGAGGTCACAGAGGCGTCAATTTTAGCAACCACATCAGCAATTGAAGCCCTGCACACGCAGGACGCGCTGCGGCCAATGAAACGGCGTGAACAGGCGGATCGAATAAAGGCAGACGCCAAATGAAAATCCTAGTGCTTGCCGCCATCATCTTTTCTTTAGCTATGCCGTCCTTCGCGAAAAGTCGAAGCGGATATCGGGCCCCGCGCAAATCCTACACGCCAAAGACGAGCAGGCCCGTCCGGGTGCAAGGTTACACGAAGAAAAATGGGACCTATGTAGCCCCGAGTCATAAGACCTCGCCCAACCACACGAAGCGCGACAACTACAGCACGAAGGGTAATGTGAACCCCTATAACGGGAAAGACGGGACGGTTGAGCCAAAGAAATGAAGTCTCGACTCCTACTGTTCGCCCCCCACCAAGAGCGCCCAGCAACTGACGAAGAAAAAGTGTCCGCTATTCTTGGGTGGCTCTTTGCCATAAGTATAATGGCGCTCACTTGTTTGGCTGCTTTAGTCGGGGACCTGATGCCCGAACGAATATGGGTCCCAATCTATGTATCCGGGGCGCTACTTGTCTTATTTGGGGTGATATATAAAAACATCCTGGGATGGGATGGGCTGAGGTTGCGCCACCCGAAGCTGTTCCTCGCGATCTTAAATCTACCAGCCCGGATCACGGCGCTATTTCTGAAACTGTGGTTGTGCATCCCGCCGGAACTCATCGCAGTATCGTCTGCTGTAGCCCGATTAATCAGGACGCTCTTGCTGTGGATTCTCAAGATCGCGTGGTGGGCGGGCATAGCATATGGGGTCTGGATTCTCTATAGCGTGGTCTTGGGGCGAGTCGGAGGGGTGATGGCTCTGGCATTGATAGGTTTCGGGTATTTTCTCCGAGAGATAGAGTGACCGCTAAGCGCCCAAGGAATCAAATCCAAGATGTTCCTATCACCTTTGATATTCAGGAGTCGGGGCATTTAACGTTACGTCGAGATTCAACCCATGAGCAAGAAAACCAAGAAGACGAAGAACGTCAAGCAAGCTCGCAATAAGGCCACGCACGGAGAGTTCCACGCCGTTCATCCGGATAAGTGGGAGTGGTTTGCTGGGATATATGGGGCTCAGAAGGCTCCTGCTTCCCGAGAATATAGTGGCGTCCTGCGGATCGAGTTTAGGCCGACGACGGGCGGAATGCTGGCCCGCTATGTCCGATACAATTTCGTCCGGCTGGGCGAATACTTTGCTGGGCTCAAAGTGCTCGACTGGAAGATGGCCGAGCACCCGCGCAAGAGCGGCTCGAACCCCAAGACAACCGCGACTGTGGCGAGCATGGAGAGCCTTGCTGACCTGGACGCCCGATTTAATGACTTCGACACTCTGTTGAGAGCTAACCGCATTTGCGGGAATCTGACGGAGCATCATGAGGTGGTTACGACCGACCCTTCGCCCGGTGCTATGTTCGCGGGCAGGGAGATCGGCACACTAACGGAAATCCACGACGAGGGCGAGTTCTGCGGGAGTCAGGACTTCACCTGTGCCAAATGTAGAAATAAGATGGAGCATGACCCGCTGGCCGGGGCCGTCTTTTGCCTTCCGGGGATTGAATACCTCGCCGATACGAAGGTCACGCAGGCGCTCTTAAAGTTTTGGGGCGCATGGGCCAGGGCTCACGCGGCGGGTCTTGAACGGCGCGGTGACAATCTTAAGCGGAAGATCAGCCAGGACGCACTCGGCGAACTTCATAACTGTTATAGAAAGCACTTGAGCGCGGCTCAGGTGTGTTATACCAGCGGCAGAAAGCATGGACTCGACCGTCACGGCCTTGATCTTCCCGGCGCGAACGCCGACATCATCGAACACTACAAAGACAGCGATGCCTTCTATAAGGCGCAGTTCGTGAACGGCGCTCCCCATCCCGCGACGGTAACGCATTCCCCGGTCGTCAGCGAGGCGATGGCGGCAATTCTCCCTGGAAATCGAGGACGGGGCGCTCGTCAGGCCCCCAAGGAATACGCGAAGGACAAAGCCTGGGAGAAGTGTAAATCTGACCGGGACCGATATCCCGTCAACTCAAAGGAAACTCTCGCCAAGCACTTCCGCCGCCTAAAGTAGTCCCTCTTCCCGCCGCGATTAGGCCCGCGGCACAACTTCCGCGCCGTTTCTTTTTACTCGTCCCCGCCCAAAAGTAACGCGAGGACGGACCTGTTACATTCATGGTGTGCCGCACTCAACCATGGAAAATATTTTTTCGTCCGCTGACCTTCACCTCGCCGCCTATCTCCTCTCGGAAGGCTGCCTTGCCCTCCCCCCGCGTATAGTCAGCGAGAAGCGCGTCATCTTCGACTTTCAAGATCGCATTCGATGTGAAGCGCTGGCCCTGTCCTTTTGCCAAGGCCGCGCAACCGTTGAAGCCCGCCGGTTCCTCGAGGCCCAAAGCCGGGCGAGGGACCTGAGAGATTTAGCACTAGGCAGCATCCAACAAAGGAGAACGCAATGAGAATAATCAAGATGGCTAACGGTCGGACGGTCGGTAAATCGGTCGGCGGGCGGGCGGTGTTCAATGTCGGACCCAGGAACTATTTTCGGAAGGCGAAGGGATACTCGCTCGACGCCGGGGCGGTCTCGGACGCCGCCAAAGACTGTCGGACGATCACGCTCGTCGAGGAGTCCGGGGTGTCCTGGAGCATCTCAATCGCGGACTTCCTGGCGAATGCCACTAAGATAAATTTTGGATGGGGACTCAAGTTGGCTGCCCCCCATTCGCTCTATCAGCGCGGAGGCGGCGGAGCCGAGCAGTTGGCCCTCGTTGCGGTCCCTCCAGTAAAGCCCCAAGGCCCGTCCTTGGGCTACCACGGCATGGTGGGGGCTTAGTATGGCTTGGATCGAATCTCACCAGCGTTTGCGCTCAGACCCCAAGCTCCGGCGCTTCTGTCGCGCCCTGGGCGTCCCCAGGCCGCACGGAGTCGGCATCCTACACCTCTTATGGTGGTTCGCCCTGGATCACGCGGAAAGCGGCAACCTCGCCATCCTGGACCGCCGGGACCTCGCCATAGAACTTGATTGGCCGGAGGACAAGGCTAATGACCTCTGGGGCGCACTCACGGAAGTCAGCGCCGAAGGCGAGCCCGGCTTTGTGGACTCCAATGGCTCTATCCACGCATGGCGCGACTACGCTGGGCGGTTGCTCACGGACCGCGAGCGTAAGAGGGATGAGAGGGCCGAAAAGAAGGCCGCCAAGGATGTCCACGGACGGTCCTCGGACAGTCCTGGAAAATCCACCTTAGACCCTACCAACCAACCCAACACTACCAACCTGGACAAATCTGGGACGGACGCGGGCTTTACGGAGTTTTGGAGCAACTACGCAAAGAAAGATAAGAAGCCCGACGCTCTTAAAGCCTGGAAACAGCTCGGCCCCTCCGAAGTAATTCGTAATCTAATAACGGCGGACATTAAGCGCCGGGCCAACTCAACGGATTGGCGGAAGGAAGAGGGTAAGTATATTCCACTCCCGGCCAGCTATCTCCGCGCCCGGCGCTGGGAGGATCAAGGCGTCGCTCTGCCGAAGCCCTCCCTCGGTGCTGACCACGCCACAGCCGCGCACCTCGCCGCCCGGGGGCTGGCATGATGAACGACCTAGCCGCTGAGAAGGCCGTGATAGGGTCCTGTTTGGTCGAGGGTGACGCTATCGGGGCCGCCCGGCAGTTCGTTGCACCGGGTCAGTTCTCCGAGCCCCGTAACGGGCAGCTATTCGAGGCCTCGATTGCACTCCATGACGCGGGGAAGGCCGTTGACATCGTTACGCTGCCCGACGAATTGCGGCAACGCGGGACCTGGGAAGGGTCCGGCGGTAAGGAATATCTTGTCGAATGCATCAACTCTGTGGTGACGGCCGCTCATGCCGGGCATTACGCCAAGATCGTCGCCCGCTACTACTTCGAGCGCGAGATCATCAGCGCATCCGGGAAACTGGTTGTCGCGATCGGAGAGAACATGGGCGCGGACGCTCAGCCCATCCTCAACAAGATATGCGGCCTTGTCCTGACCAGGACGGAGCTCGACAGTCCCGAAACCTTCAACTATGCGACCTCGCTACAAGATGCGTTCGAGGAAATCCTAACCCCCTCGAAGCAGCCGATATATAAGTTCAACTTCCCTCCGCTCGACGCGATCACGGATGGAATGAAAAAGGGCGAGGTGTTGACCATCGGCGGAGCGACGAACGCCGGGAAGTCCCTGCTCATGTTGCGCCTTATGGACCTACAGGCCCAGCACGGCGTTAAATGCCTTTTCGTCGGAAGCGAAATGACCGCGCTCGAAACCTTTTCGCGCCACCTCTCAATGCGCTCGGGCGTCCCGGCCTGGAAGATACGGCTCCGAACCCTGTCGGAGCAGGACAGAACCCGAGCTCATGACGCAATAGCAGACCATCTCTACAAATTTCCTATCGAAATACTGGACGATCCCGAGCCGACCCTGGAGCGCATCGAGTCCACGATAGCCCGGACGAAGCCCGACGCGGTGTTCGTTGACTACCTAGAACGCATGTCCCTGCCTCCGGCCAAGGACCTCCGCCTCTCCGTTAAGGAGTTCATGCGTCGCCTCAAAGGTATCGCCCGAAAACGGAATGTCATGGTCCTGCTGGCCTCTCAGTTAAATCGGACGACTTACGCGAGGGACGCCGACACCGCGCCGACACTGGCTGACTTGAGCGAATCGAGCGCCATTGAGAAAGAGAGTGATCGCGTTTTCTTGATGTGGCGGCCGAAGATGCTCCAGCCGGGCGCGGAAGTCCACGGCGTTAAAAAGGCCGTCATCGAGATCATCAAAGCCAAGGACCGCCACGGTCCGAACGGACTCAAGGCCCATCTCGAGCTCGACGGGAACAGCCTCAACTTTCAAGAGATCGCTAACGAAGTCGCACAGGAGAAACACGAATGGTAAATCACACGCTGAATCTAACGAGGGCTGAGGCTCGGGCGCTCGTCAATGCGGGCTTGCTCGGGCTCAAAGGTAGCCGCCCGATTGAGTGCGACGATGAAACGCGGCAAGCGGTTAGCGGCAAGCTGTCGGCGCTATCCGCTGAACTGATTGACGCCCAAGAAGGTCCGGGACAATGAGCGAGGTCAGCGTTAAGGATCGGTTGATTGAACTCCTGCTCAACCCCGACAACGACAACAAGGGCAAGGCTGAGCTCGCTGCGGAGCTTGGCGTTGATCGCAAGACCATGTGGCGGCATGAAAAGGAGATTGATTGGGAGTGGTTGAAGGCCGAACGCCGACGCCTTTACAGTCGGGAGATCATCGAGCTCGACAAGGCGCTGCTCAAGAAAGCCAAGGGCGGCGATGTCCGGGCTATCGAGATCGGCTACCAGCGCTTTGACGGCTGGGTTCCGACTCAGGGCGTAAACATGAACCGGGACGCGACGGACTCCGATATCGAGGCCGAGATGCGGAAGATTATGGCGAAGCAACAGGAGAACACCGATGGATCACGAACAGGCGAAACTCAAAAACCTAGCTAGAGAGCTTGCCCGCCGGAAGGTCGAGGAGCGCTTGAGGTATTTCCGCCCGAATGCGGGCCAAGAGAGATTCCTGGCTGAGATTGGCCGTCCCGGGGCATTCGTGGTATGGCAGGGCGGCGGGAATGGTTCTGGAAAATCTCACTCAGTTGTCGGCATCGTCGCCGCACTCTGCTGGCCGGACCTCGCCCCCCCTGATGTGTTCTCCGCGCCCATCTTCCGCAACTGGCCCCATCCAAAACGTATTCGGATTTGTTCGACACCTAAAGAACTCGACACCTCCGGCTCCCTCCAAACCACGATCAAAGAGCTTTTCCCGCGCAAGCGATACGAAGCACGGCGCAAGGGTAAGACATTCCCCTCAGAATTTTTGACGGACTCCGGCTGGATAGTCGATTTATTTTCTTACGATCAAGACCCCTCCGAGATGGCCGGGCCTTCGCTCGGCCTTGTCATATTTAACGAGCCTCCCCCGGAAAATTTGTTCAAGGAATCAATCGCTCGAACCCGCCTCGGAGGCTTGATTCTCGGAGCGGCGACATCGCTGAGAGAGAATGTTTGGCTCGTTGATGGAATTTTGGGGAAGGCCAACGGGCAGGATATCCGCGTCACCTATTCCGACATCGAGGACAACTGCCGACAGCATTCGCCTAATGGGCATGGGGCGCTCGAACATGAACAAATAGAAAAAATACTCTCGCAGTATGACGACGAAGAAAGGGAAGCAAGAAAGACGGGGAAGCCGCTGAGCCTGTCCGGGCGGATATATAAATCGTTCGACCGTGCCGTTCATGTCGCGAAGGACCCGATCATTCCACCTGAACGAGCGACGTTCTATATGGTCGTCGATCCAGCGGTGGGAAAGCCTTTCGCCATCGTTTACGCCTTCATGGACCCCGCTGGCATCCTGCATGTTTACAAAGAGTCCCCGGATCATGAGTTCGAGGGCTCGCGGGACCCGGGCTTCGGCGTCAAAGAATATGCCGAGCTAATCAAACGCCTTGATGGCGGTCGGGAAATTGAATGCAGGATATTGGATCGCCATTTTGGAAACGCTCGCAGGGCCGTTGGCGGGGCTACGCTCCGGGCCGAGCTTGGAGAATGCGGACTAGACTTCCTGGACTCGTATTCATGCCTTGGGGACGAGCCCGAGGTCGAGAGCGGCATTCTCGGCGTGCGTGAATGGTTGCGCTTCGACAAGTCAAAGCCCCTCGACTCCATCAACCGGCCCCGGCTCATCATAAGCCCGGAATGTCCCAACACCATAAAATCCTTCGAGCGTTGGAGCCGGAACCAGGACACCGGCAAGCCCCGCGAGAATTTTAAAGATTTTGCCGATTGCGTCAGATACCTTTGCATGGCCCATCCCGAGTATTCGGAGCCACGGTATAGAGACTGGACCCCCGGCCGCCAGCCCTACTACGGAGTCAACAATGGCTAATCAGCCGAAGCGGGAGGATCGGGAGTGCGTGGTGTGCCGGGATGTCTTTGCGGCGAGGGTGTCGGATATAAAGCGAGGCCAGGGAAAAGCCTGTTCTTCACGATGTCGTGGGCAAATGGGTGGACGCCCAGCTAGGCCAACGGGTGTGATACCATTGCTGTGTGCCAGATCCAAAGAGTTCCCCAGTTCCAGGGGCGATACAGGCGTTTGGAACCCTGAAATTCGGGACGGGTGTAATGGGTAAGTCTTTCCATTCCCTCGCTCTCATTCTCTGCCTTGGGGGGCTTCTGGTGCCAGTTAACCTTTTTGCTGCGACGAGGGGAGCGAATATGGGACATGCTTCTGACTCATCTAACGACGGACTATGGATACTCCTGGGCTTGATAGTAGGATTCCTAGCGATGAGGCACGTCTGGCTTTGGTTTTGGAAGATTAATCGGATCGAGGCACTTCTAGAGGAGCTTGTAGACCTCCAGCGCAAGGCCATCGAAGGCAAGGAAGGGCGCGATTTAGATTAGGTTTTGGAAAGTCTCGCACCCACTAGCGAACCATTCTCGGGTCTTCCAGCGGCCTCGCTGAAGAATCTAGCGACCCCAACACGCCCCGCGACGGTTCCAGCCTAGTCCCGGCGGATTCGGCTGATAGTCTTGCCCCCTCAAAGACAATCCGAGGAATCCCGCATCTGAGCGCGTGGCGGACGTTGACGGAGGGTCGCTCTCCTGGTATGCTAGGCGGGTAGTCATTGAGTGTCCTATGTTTTGGAAGTCTTGCGACCGCGCTAACCTCGTCAAAGATTGGCACGGAAAAGGAGAGGGCTTCCGACGGAGAGATGGTCCGCGATGCGCCGTAGCTCAGCTGGTTAGAGCGCAGCGCTGTGAACGCTGAGGTCGGGGGTTCAAGTCCCCTCGGTCACCCCACTTTGCACTTAGAGGGTAACGAACTCCCTCGGACAGGAGTTCTGAGGGCACCCGTTTATGGCGGCTCCCGTCGAGGGAGTCGCCATTTTGCTTGGGGAGGTGGGGCTGTGAATCAAGAGGTAAAGGCAGGACAAAAACGACCCGCGCGTCGTGCCTATTCTTGACCACAATCTCCTTAACGAGGCCTTGAATCAGCAGTCTCTTCTGGCTGGATTCCAGGCCCTCAAAGTGGTCCGCAAACTGCGTCAAGAACTTCGCGATAACGTCCGTCTT
>JGI1358J11329_10003214_pt1 | contig 12262 bp, 12 predicted proteins | sample Subgroupgradi54m_FD_11329 | JGI IMG/M metagenome (IMG submission 11329)
GTACCAGTGGCGACGTTGATCAGGGCGATCTTGGCTGAACCAGTTGAAGTGGCCCCGAGTAGGAGGTCGTCGGTAATAATACCCGGTTCCAGTGTGCCGGAGTTTCTTTGCCAGTAGTTATTACTTGCGACCGAACAGGATACCCAGACCGGGGCACTTGAACCGCCAGAGGTAAGACACAAACCACCGGTACCGGCGACGCTGTTGAGAACCCCTGAGCCATCAGTCCAGACCACGCCACCAGCATTGGCAAGGCCGGAAATGGTGACGTTACCATTTCCGGCGACGATGAATTTGTTTGAGCCGCTTTTTTGAGCGGCGAAAATGTTGCCTGAGCCGTCATTGTCCACAGTCATGGCATTGGCGGAGGTGGTGGCATTGAAGTAAGCAGCAGGTTGGGTCAGGCTATCACCATAGACAGTCAGCTTGGCGATGGCGCTAGCGGTCGCGGTCGCGCCGATGAGGACCTGATAGCTGGTTAGGTTTGGATAGACGATGGGTGCGGCCAGAGTCCAACCTGTCGTGCTGATGCTACCTGGTTGCCAGGAGGCATTTCCGCCAGCGTCAGAAGTCAGGATGTAACCATTAATCGGGTTTTTGGCCATAGTAAGAGTGTCGGTATAGATTCGGCCAGAGACTACGAGTTTGCCTTCGGTGGGATTAGTGGTGTTGATACCAACGTTGCCGTTACCGGCGATAACAAAAAAGTTTTTACCAGAGGCAGAGGCGGCGAACAGGTCGCCGGAGTCGTTTTGGTTGATAATCATGGCGGCTTGACCGCGGGAGTTGGCGTTGGCGAGGAATTGGCCCGGCCAGGCATGGGTGGTGAGAGGGAGGCCAATCGAGATACCACCGATCAGGCCCAGATCGCCGTTGTAGTTGAGACTGGCGGTTTGTTTGCCGTTGACTTTGGCAGAGAAGATCGGACCGGTGCCAGTCTGGTTGATGCTAAAGGCTGGTTTGGTGAAGGTGGTGGCGATAATATCGGTTTGGCCTGAGGTAAAGACGGTAAGGCGGTTGACCAACCTGGTGCCTGAGGCCAAGTGGAGGAGGACGCCACGAGGATCGTTGTTGCCAACATAGCCTTCGATAAGGTTGCCGGTCGTTAGGTTGGCGTCGGTGACTTTCATGAAGGTGCCCTTATCGACACCGCCAATGATATTGAGTTTGCCACGACCATCGGGGGCGATGGTGATATTGCCATCGGTGCCGGTGTTGGTGGTAAGGGTGATGGCGTTGCCCTTGAGGGCAAAGTTGCCGGAACTAGCGACGATGGCGGGGGAGTTGCCACCGAGTCCGATCTGGCCAGTGCTATCAACGACAGGGACAGTATTTGGAGTAGCTGACTCAGAGGCGGGATACCCCTGGAGGGTTTCGGAGTTGAGGGCGTATCCGGCAGTAACGACTGGTTGTCTGGGGGTTAGGGTTTGACCGCCGATACTGACTTCCATGAAGAGAGCGTTATTTTCGGAAAAGACGTCCTGGCTGATCTCTGGACCGCAAGAACCGTTGCCGATCTGGGCGGAAAAGACGCCATCTTGGTCTGGTATGACTTGGCATGAACTGGTTTGATATAGCTCTTTGCCCCCGGTTGGTTGGCTCCAGATCTTAAAGATTACGGCGGTTCCGGAGGTGATCGGAGTGCCGCTGGTGTCAGTTAGACGGCCTTGGAAGGCCAACTGACGGGCGGGACGCACCGGCGCACTGGGGTAGGCCTGGCCCTTAGGGGCTTTGCCGATAATTTGGTCGTAGCCAAAAATACCCAAGGCGGTGGTGGCGAGGATTAAGATGCCCAGATGGAGGTACTTAACGAAAGGAAGGGCGTGATAGCGGTAATAAATTTTCTTAATAGGGTTGTTTGTTTGTATCGCTTTGATTGAGTTTGTTGTGGAATAGTTAGGTGGTTCGATAGTGATAGAGGGGAGAGGAAAATTTTTTTCGAAAGGATTGTGGATGATCAACTTTTCATCAAGACAGAACTGAACGAATTTTTTTAGAGTGGATTCCCGACGGTTGAGGACACTTGTACTAGTATGAGATGTTTTGAGGTGGTCGAAGTAAGACCTTATGGTGTTGGGAGTGAGAAGATAAGCTAGATTTGAGTGTCTAGGGGTCGAGTCTGGGGAAGCAGGCGGTGTTTGATTAGCACTCGAGGATAGGAAGTGATTAAGATCTGAAATATAGTTTTTGATGGTTGCAGGAGTCTTTTTTTGGTCAGTGAGATAAGTCCGGAACCTTTCAAGAAGATGACTGAATGATTTTGGTTCCGCGGCCAGTCCCGGTCTGTTCTGGGGATACTCGATTGTCGGTAACTCAAGTCGGTACTCGATCTTGAGGAAGGTAACGAAACGACGAATTGAGGCTAAATAACGGCGGTAGGTGGCCTCAGGCTTGTTGGTTCTGATCTCCTCTAGGTAATTGGCAACGAGTTTTCCGGTAATCAAGCGGGCAGAAGTCGTGTTTGACCAGGTCAGAAATTGACGAACATCGGAAACGTAGTTTTTAATCGAGATGTGAGATAAACCCGATTCCTCGAGAAAGGCTTGAAAGTGTCTGGTGATCTCGATTGTGGCAGGAGTGGGCATTGAGGCGGTATTTATTTGGTGAGTATGAATAAAACGAGAGCGGGTACAACGAAGATCAGGGTGGCGGTGATAATCTCCAGAGTTAGTGTTTTGCGGGTGGAGGATGGGGTGGCGTGGGCGGTGGAGGAGAAGTCAATGATTTGCATGGTGTTGTTGATAAATAATTCTCAGATTCAAATTAGACGATATTAGACGCTCTTATACTAATTTAATAAGCGTGGAAAAGTATGTCAAGAGGATCATTGCGGCACATTCCCAAGCATTGGACAACCCGATTATTCGCCGAATAAAGATTTTTTGAACAGATTATAATACCGCATTTTATACGGTGAATAAATTCATTGTGCGGTTAATGAGGGTAATTTGATGATATTTTATGCGGAATACGTATTTTATTTATTTAGTTATTCACATTTTCTCCGTTTGAGTATGTTTGATGCCCATAGATATAGTATGACGGCTGGTGTGATAGATAATTTAGGTGTCCGTAAGGGCCAGTTGATGTCTCAACTTAGTTTTTCCCCACGATAAGGTAAGTGTTTTGATAAATACAAGCCTTACAAGGATGCCCACAAGGGCTTATGAGATTGATTTTTACTTTCTGGCAGGTTTGGAACGTTTACGCCAAAGGACTAGGCAGAGGATAGTACCAAGAATTAGAACTATTATGATCAGAAACGGTAAACTTTTGACTAACCCGGCGATGAATTGTTGGGCAGGCGGAGTGTTGACGGTAAGACCAAGCTTAAGAGTGGCAGAAACAGAGTTGTTTTTCATTTCTTTTTGGATACCAGGCGAAGGCCAAACCAAAGTATAACGATGGATATAATCGTGCCTAGACCGGCTTTGAGCGGCAAGATGAGGAGTATAAGTTCGGCATGGCTGCTACTATTTTCGCTTCGCAAATCGAGGTTAACTTGATAGCTGCCGAGGGTAGTCAGGTTTGGTTGGAAGACGATCTCACCAGAAGGAGAAGCTTCCAGCTTTCGTTCTGAGTTTGCCAAGATGTTATTTGGCAGTAAGGTTTGGGTAGAAATATTGACATCGCCTCGGTCAATACGGATCAAGCCGCTTGTTTTGGTGAAGTATTTACCGAGATTCTTGGCAATGGCGGTAAAGTGAATCGAGGTGAGGCTGTCAGAAATATAGTAATCAGCGTAGTGAAAGAGAAACGAGTCTTTGTTCGGGTAAAAGTCGGTGACCTTGATCAAGGCTGGTGGGTGGCTTTGAGGACTGACGGTAATAATCAGGTTGCTACCGATTGCGGCGCCAAAAGTGGAGCCCGTTCCTTGGTTATTTTTCACCACGGTGCTAACAAGAAGGGTGGCGTATAAATCGGAGTAAACGGCTTTGTTAGGAACTGAGACGGTCAAGATGATCTGGGTGCTTTGGTTTGCTGGAAGGGAGAAGGGCTCGTTCAGTTTGATATCACTGTTGCTCAGGGAAAAATACTTCAGCCAGTCCGGGCGGAGGTTTGGTTTCAGGCTGGGGTTGCCATTTGAATCGCCTGAGACAAAGGGGATGATCCGGGCAACAAAGGTTTGTTCGGTATCGGATTGATTTTGGAAGCTATATGCCTGTGTAATCGTCTTGCCGGGCTTAATGGCGGCCTCGACGATAGAAGGNGAGAGGGACAACCCCAAAGCGGCGGCGTTGGCATTGGTAGCAAGTAGAAAGTAGCAAGTAGTGAGGTAGGCGATGGGGAATAGATATTTTATTTTCATATCAATAAGAGGGTAGGGCAATAAACTGGATCGAGTTTTCGTAGAAGCCATTTCCCTGGGTTGGGGAGATGTTGGCCTGGAAGGTAAGGGTGGCAGTGGCTTTTGAGGCCGATTTAGGATTGCTCATGAGGGTAATCGGGGTTTGATTAAGTTGGTTATCAGCAAAGGGTCGAAACATGGTTGAGTTCGGAAACTCGGCTTGGTCAACATCATCCCCGGCCAGGTTGTAGCCGAAACCATAGGAGGTGGTGCTAGTCCAGGGAGAAGCGTGGTTGGGGGTGCATTTTTCTTTGGGGTCACAAACCGTGTCGGGAATGGTAGAGGGCGACTCGCCGATCTGGAGGGGGTGGTTTTCGATCGCTTTGACCGTGTAGCCGTGAATGCCGGCGCCAGTAATGGTCAGGGAAGCAGTCTTCTTGGCAAAGGTGTTGGCGATGACGGTACCGAGGTTTACGGAATCGCTGGTGAGAGAAAAGCTGAACGGTTCGCCGGTTCGGCTGTACTGGAAACCGCTTTTGACTCGGTAACCGTTGACCTCGAATTCGCCAGTAGCGGTTTGGCCGACGGTGGTGCTTAACTTGTAGGACGGACTTCCGACGGTACCACTGACAATGTTGATGGTTCCCATTTTGATAATGTAGCCGCTGCCGCTGAGTTCTTCAGCGTGAACGATGCCGGGGGAAACTAATAGTATCGTAGTAATAAATACTAGAAGACTATTTTTGGCGGTGCTAGTCGCTCGGTGATATGGTTTGTTAATGATGTTTGGCATGAATTGAGTGGTATGGTCAGTGGATTGATATAGTTATATATAGTGTATCTTTTGAGTTGATATAGTTGGTTTTATGGCTGAGGAGTCTGATATAAACCCGAAACATTACTCGTTTGAATGCTTGTCAATGTCTTTCTCTAGGGTATTGGCTGATTCATGAAGAGAGATCAAGTCCCGGTGAAGATTTTTCAATTTTTCCTGCAGATTTCGGGGGAGTAGATTGCTGCCAATGATTTGGCTAGTGGTGTCGAGAAGACTGATCAGAGTTGGTTTGGCTTGGGTTGAGATCCAGATGAGAGTATCGGTTTCTTCCTCGCTGATGATTTTGTCCAGGATCTTTATCTTGCCGATCTCTTCCTGGCTTTGGAGATACTTCTTCCCGAATAGCGAAGCTAAAGGAGTAATTAAAAGAAGAGTGACGAGGTTGATGATCGCCACCTGATCGAATTTGGAAGACGGATCGAGGACGAAGAGAATGACGAGTAGGAGGCTAAGAAGAATCGACTGGGAAGGTTCAAAGAGGAGGCTAAGGCCAAACAGAAGAAAATATAGAAGAAAGAAAAGACTGGAGTGAACGCCGCCGGAGCTCAATACCAGGAATAAAATCAGAGAAGTGAAGGTGGCGGTATCGAGAAGAAGGAGGATTTTTTGGCGATTTCGGGAGAGAAGTTTTCCGGCAAAGTAAAACAAGATGAGTAACCCGACAGCTTGAAGGTTGAAGCTGTTTAAGTTTGGGTTCTTGGTCCAGAGGTAGGTTAAGCCGACGGAGAGAATCAAAAAGGCGGTATGGAGTACGAAGGTGAGCATTGAATTTACTTTACTATTCTAATAAGCAAATAACAATTTGTACTAATGTGTACTGTATTTGTCACATCAATAGCTACTCTGCTAATTTTTCTTGCTTCACTCTAGTTAGCACTCGGTTAAAATATGTAGAGTTTTCTCTCATAGTGACTATGATAAAGTGGAGTTAGTGAAAGCGCGGCTATTTAGCTTGATTAAACGATTTACTTGGTTAGACTGGACGATTTTAGCCTTGACGGTTGGACTTTTATTTTATCTGACGATTACTGGAGTAGTTGGGTTATTTAAACGACCGACGACGGTCGAGTATTTAGCGAAATCTAATGTGGCCAGTGAGGCAGTGATGGCGAAAGAAGCGTGGGTCGACGTTTCCGGGGCGGTCGTGGCGCCCGGAGTCTACAAACTAACGGATACGGCTAGGGTTAAGGACGCTTTGGTGGCGGCAGGTGGTTTTTCATCAGCGGCTGATCGGGATTATATTGCCAAAGAGATCAACTTGGCAGCCAAAGTAAGCGATGGACAAAAGATCTATATTCCGGAGATAGGCACTAGTCCAACATCGAGTGGGTCGGTGAAGGGTGCTTCTACCAGCAAGATCAACCTGAACAAGGCTAGTTTGGGGGAGCTCGATAGTTTATGGGGAGTTGGTGCGGCCAGAGCGGCGGAGATAATTAAGAACCGTCCGTATACGAAGGTGGAGGACCTGGTGGCAAAAAAGGTGATTACCAAGGCGGTCTTTGAGAAAATCCGCGACCAGGTCGTTGTCTATTGATGAAATGGCGGCTGCTCATCCTTCTTGGTTTGATGTTATCTCGTGTCCTGCTAAATTATTGGATAACCAGGGAGGGCCTTGGAAGCGAAAGAAGTTTTTCATTTAACTCAGTCAATATCTCTCGAACCGCATCGGAGTGCATCATTAGATCGGGTCGGTTTTTCGTTAAGGGAGAAGACCTCTGCAAGCTTCATCCGGGGAGAAGTTACCAAGTTTCTGGCAGATTGAGAGCCGGGGTGATAGACAGAGCTTTTGGTAGGGTTTGGCTAGATGGATCAAGTGTTTCTTTACGAGGCGGGGAATTTTCAGGTGATAAATCACTACTACTTATGGCGATGGAGGTGGTTGCAAAATGGAGAGAAAATTTGGTTGGTATTGTCTCAAAGAGGTTACCTGAGCCAGAAAGTGCCTTGGTCTTGGGAGTGGTGCTGGGATATAAGAGCAGTTTGCCACCAGAGTTTTATCAATCCCTGGTCAACTCGGGAACAGTGCATATGGTGGTGGCCTCAGGTTACAACATCATGGTGGTGGCGGGGTTGGCACTTTCGGCCTTTTTGTTTTTCCTCAGGAGAAAGTGGGCCACTTTGGGGGCAATTTTAGTGATGATTGGCTACGTGGTTCTCACAGGGGGCGAGTTGTCGATTTTGCGGGCGGCGGTGATGGGAAGCATGATATTCATCGGAGCGGTCCTAGGCCGTGCCGGCTTGTCATGGTGGAGTTTGCTGTTCACGGTTTGGTTACTGGTGATGATCGACCCATTGGTGGTCGAGAGCATTAGTTTCCAGCTTTCGGTGGCGGCAACCTTCGGAGTGACGACTCTCTCACCACATCTGAAGCGGCGAGTCAGTCAGAGCAGGATCGGCCTGGCCGGAGTGATTGATAAGCTGGATCTAACGACAAGTTTGTCGGCGCTATTGGTGACTTGGCCAATTATTTGGTTTCATTTTGGACGAGGCAGCGCCATGTCCCTCGCTAGCAACGCGGTGATTTTACCGTTAGTGCCGTTATTAATGGCCTTGGGGGGACTGATGCTGTCTACAGGTGTAGTTTTTTCACCTTTGGCGACGATCTTAGCGTGGCCGACCTACGGCGTAGCTCATCTAACGGTGATTTTAGTCCGCTTATTTGGAGGGTAAGATAGAGATAATGAAGTGGTGGAGGATCGGCGGGGGTGTAAGCCTATTATTGTTGTTTTTCGTCTTAACTCAGTGGCCAGACGATAAACTACACCTGATATTTTGTGATGTAGGCCAGGGGGATGCTAGTTTGATCGTCAAAGGGAGTTTTCAGATATTGATCGATACTGGCCCAAGAAACGGCGGTGTGGTCTCGTGTCTATCGAAACACATGCCTTTCTGGGATCGGAACTTGGAGGTTTTGGTGAATTCTCATCCGCAGGAGGATCATCTGGGGGATTTTGGAGCGGTGGCCTCCCATTATCAAATCGGTGAAGTAGTCTTATCTGACGAAAAACCGGTGGGAAAGGATGTTGAACAGGCGTATGAGGTGATCAAGTCAAACAATATCAAACAAGTGGTGGCGCAAAAAAATGACCGACTACGTTATGGTGATTTATCTTTTGATGTACTTTTTCCAGAGGAAAACACTTCGACGAGTGTCCTTGGAGATAGTAGTGATGCTAATGCCAGAGCTTTGGTCATGCTGATGAAGTATCCGGGTTTTTCGGCTTTGTTCACCAGCGACATCGGTGAGCCACAGGAACTGGCACTTATAGATGAGGGAGTGCTTGTACCGGTCGAGGTCTTGAAAGTAGCTCATCACGGGTCAAAATACAGTTCCTCATCTGACTTTGATGAAAAAGTCAGGCCAAGGTGGGCAGTGGTGTCGGTGGGGAAGAAAAACCGGTATGGTCACCCGGCAACTGAGATCCTGAAGCGGTTTGACCGATTAGGATCATATATCTGGAGGACCGATCAACAAGGGGAAGTCGAGTTTGTTGCTGACGGTGAGTCTTACAGAGTGAGGTAGTGTAGAATTGGGTCATGTCTTTTGCGCCAAAAGTAGTCGAGGTCGATGGTTTGCGGGTAGTCCTGGTCAAGGAAGACCGGGAGTCGGTTATGGTTCAGGCTTTTGTCGGAACTGGTTCGCGTGAAGAGACTGACCTGGGTGCCGGAAGTGCTCACTTTTTAGAGCACTTCGTCTTTAAGGGGACCAGGAAACTCCCCGGAATGTTTGATGTCATGACAGCGATTGATGAGGTGGGTGGTATCGGGAATGCTTACACTGATAACGCCAACATGGGTTTCTGGACGAAGATGGCAAAACACAAACTGCCATTGGCTTTGAAAATCGTGGGCCAATTGGTCTCTGAGCCGATTTTGCCGGAAAAACATTTTGATAAAGAGCGCGGCACGATCCTAGAGGAACTGAAGATGTATGAGGACAGGCCGGACGCAAAATCGATGGAGGAGCAATGGAAGCTGTTGTTTGGGAAAACGAATCTGGGTAGGCCGATCATTGGTACGGTCAAAAGTCTAAAGGCGATGAAGGTTGATCAGCTTCATGAGTACATGAACAAGTGGTTTCTACCGGCGAATATGCTCGTGGGAGTAGTGGGTAACTGGGATGACGAAAAAAAGCTTCTGGCGATGATTAGAGAAGAGTTTGCCGGCTTACTCTCCCGGAAAGGGAAGTTGCCCGCTAAGGATAAATTCGAGTGGGATAAGGCAAGGACTAGGTCGATTTTGGTCAACCGAAAAACGGAACAGGCAAATCTGACGTTGGGAGTGAGGGGGCTACCGATTGGCCACAAGCTTCGGTACGCCATGTACCTCACCAACCTGATCTTGGGTGGAGGAACGACCTCACGATTGTTCAAGGAAGTCCGCGAGAAGCGGGGTTGGGCCTATACCGTGAGTTCGGGGACTGATAGTTTCCTTGACGCTGGGGCAATACTGGTTGGAGGGGGTTTACCGAAAGAAAAGCTGGCCGACGCCACGAAATTGATTCTAGAAATAATGTGGGGGCTTGGGGGTGAGGGTAAGTGGGGTATTACCGCCAAGGAATTGGCCGTGGCCAAAGAGACCTACAAGGGGAGGGTCAGTCTGGCTTATGACAATCCAGAAAAGGTGATGAGTTTTGCCCTGAATGAACTGATGTTTGAGAATAAAATCTATACCCCCAGCGAGATCAAAGAAAATGCTGACGGGGTGACCCTGGAGGAGATCCGGGAGTTTTGTAAGTTGGTTTTCAAACCGGAAAGTTTGTCGCTGGCGGTGGTAGGTGACTATGACGAGCTGCCTTTTTCGCTTTAGGTGAGGTAAAATGGACGCATGAAAACAAAGCTGCACGAGAGAAGTTTGGTGTTACTGAAGCCTGATGCGGTTCAGCGCGGTCTGATCGGGGAGGTCATTTCCAGATTCGAAAGAAAAGGTTTAAAGGTTACGGCGGTGAAGATGGTTTGGCCAACGAAAGAAAAGGCAGCCAAACATTATGACTTGCCGGAGGAGGCGATGAAATTACTCGGCGACAAGACACTGGCTTCTTATGCAGAAAAAGGGGTGAAACATTGGACCGATGACCCGATGGTGATTGCCCGGGACATTATGAAAAAGTTGATAACGTACCTAGCCGCGGGTCCGATAGTAGCGATGGTGATCGAGGGGGCGCATGCCGTGGCTCACGTTCGAAAGATTCGTGGGGCGACCAACCCACTGGCGGCGGATATGGGGACGATCACGGCTGATCTGACAATCGATTCGTACTTTATGGGCGATCTTCAGGATCGGGCCATTCGCAATCTGGTTCATGCTTCCGGAAACGTCGAGGAGGCCGAGCATGAGATCAAACTTTGGTTCAAAGAAGACGAGATATTGGACTATGAGTTGGCGATTGAGCAGATCCTCTATTCGAATGACTGGGAGGCAAAGTAGGCTTCATGAGGTAAAATAGACCTGTTCGGGGTGTAGTGAATCGGTATCACGCTACGTTCGGGACGTAGAGACAGGCGGTCCAATTCCGCCCACCCCGACTTGGTACCGTTTCAAAACGGTCACCTGGTTTTCACACTTCTAGGACAGATGACGGTTTTTAGGTTTAGTCCACCGGTGGATACTTGCAGGGATGATTTTTTGTTAAGGTATTTAAACTTCCCTGAGCAACTAGTGAACGGCTTTAATCTTCTCCTAATGAAGTAAGCATTTAGCCAGGTATCGGCGTGGGGGAACGAATCAAAGCCTTTAATGGTCTTCAGTCGTCCCTCAAGGTGAGAGTTGTAAAGCTCAATCAGGTTGTTGGTTCGGGGAATGGCTTTGTTTTGGGTGTAGGCCAGAAGATACGGTTTTCTTTTCTCGATGTCCAACATGATACTGACTCTGACCGGATCAGCTTGGTGTTTTAACAGGATCCGTTCTGCCAGCCGGTCAAATTCGGCCAGAGGCAGCTTCTTTTTGAAAAGGAACTCCAGGTCCTTGACAAAGGTGACGTGGGTAGCATCCGTCCTGACCCGGAGAAGGTGTCTGATGTTTTCTTTGTAGTGGTTTTGGCAGAGCTGAACTGTCGTTTTGGGATATATTTTAAGACAAGCGTCTCTGATGTTGACGTTGTCGTCACAGACCAGAGCACTAAGGGGGTAGTTGGCCAGTCTAAGTGAACGAAAGAAGTTAAGGCAGCTTAAGTAGTTTTCGCTCTTGGCCAAACGGTAATGGGGAATGTCGTGGGTCAGGTAATCAATACCGTAGATAACGGGAACCTTACGGTCACGGTCGCCCACACTTAGGTATTTACCGTCAACCAGAAGAATGCCACAAAAATGAGTGCAATATTTCCTGGTGATATCAACACAGTGAGCTAGTCTGTCCTGAGCCAGTTTGGAGTATCGGTAGGCTGTCGGAGCACTAACACCAGCCATCTCACCAAGAGTACGGTATGAGTATCCGCCCAAGTGTTGCATGAGAGCATCTAAAGGCTTAATCTTTCTCTTGCCCCGATTTAACTGGAACCATTGATGGCAGTCTTTACAAAGATATTTGAGGCAACCTCTTCTCACCCCCTTTCTGATACACGAAAAGCTTTTACAACTAGGACATTTGGGTGTTCTCATGACCTAGAGAATACATCCACTGAGTCAAATGGCTAGAATATATTGATTCACCAACTAAAGGTAATGTCTACAGGTGACCGTTTTGAAACGGTACCCACTATATCTGGTATCGCCCGAACCGACTCTCCCGTGGTAATACACGGGATTTCGGAGTACCTCAACATGAGCGCCTACTATTTGTACATCCACGCCTTGAGTTCTTCAGGTAAAATAAGCTTCTGTGAAAAATGTAATTACGATCTCAACTCATGACGGGTTTTTCCATGCCGATGAGGTTTTTGCTTTGGCGGTAGTTTTTTTATGGGCAAAAAAAGAAGGAAAGAGAGTAAAAATAATCAGGTCCAGAAAGAAAGAGGTTTTCGAAAAGGCCCAGATGATCGTAGATATTGGCGGAGTTTATGATTTAAGCACCAATCATTTTGATCACCATCAACAGGGAGGAGCCGGTAAACGAGAGAACGGAATTCCATATGCCGCTTTTGGATTGATGTGGAAGCATTTCGGAGAAAAAATTACCATTAAGGAAGCGGCGGCGCGGATCGA
>JGI1358J11329_10003215_pt1 | contig 12261 bp, 10 predicted proteins | sample Subgroupgradi54m_FD_11329 | JGI IMG/M metagenome (IMG submission 11329)
TATCATAGATGTATGGGGAAAAGAAACCTCTTTCCTATTTTCCTAGTCGTTCTGTCCGTCATCGTGTTCAGTTCATTGGGGTATCTTCTTTTTAAAGCGTCTCATAGCGCACCTCCCCCGAGTATTGCAACCACCGCAGAAGACGAAGTCAAATTTATATTTGCTTCCAAAATTCCCGAATATAAAATCAAAGGCAATAGTGTAAACAATAATCTTCTTAAAGATGTTCTGTCAAAATTGTTACTATTGTCTTTTCAGTCCGTGCCGTTTCGTGGAGAACCGGTGAATGGGCAGTGGACACCAAGCTTAAACAGGATAAGTCCGAGAGAAATTACTATCACGCTTTCCCCTCAACGTGAACTGGAGAACAATCCTGTGTTAGCCCAAAGAACCATCTTCACTTTCGCATCGGCAAAAGGCAAACCGATCATTACCTATCTTGCTGGGCATCTGTCGAATGACGACAAGTTTGATTTGCCCATATATATTGACCCAGAGGGGTACAAAAGTTTTCGAGATCCCGTTGATGTTCTTTTGACCCGCGATATACTTTTTGGTCTGTTTCTGAATTTCCGGGTAGGTCCCATTGGGGATACTCCGTATAAGGACTTCACGGATGCGGTAGGAACCATAAACGGCAAGTTATTGGAGATTGAACATATCACCTCATTAAATATTTTGGATATGGTAAAACATGCGTTGTTGCCAAAAAAAGTGTACGCCCAGCAATGTTCAGGAAGTCCGGTTTGCGGAAATAATGTACAAACTCAAAAATGTAGTGGAGATAATAGTGTCTCGTGTACGTCGGATGCTATTTGTTCATCATTGGGTATAGGTACCTGTCAAATATTTGGATCATGTCAGCCGAATGGAACTACCGGTAGTTGTTTTTGCAGTGGTGGAAGCTGCGGTACAACGGGTACAAATTTTGTATGTTTTCCGACGTGTCCTTGTGTCGTTTCTGGAGGGTGTAATAAAAACCCTATTAACCCGCCTCCTCCCCCTCCCGGTCCCACTCCTACTCCTGGTGGCGGTGGAGGAGGATGTGGCTCCTGTAGTGATTACTGTGCTGGAGCGGGTCAGTGCTCTTCTCAGGGTGGTTCAATTGTGGGATCAAGATGCAGTGGTGGTTCTTGTAGTCCTGGAAGCTCCCCGTGTTTGATTTGTGGTGGTGGGGGCGGTGGTGGTCCTCCCCCTCCTCCTCCTGGTCCGACCGCCGCATGCGGAGACTTCTGTAACTCATCAGCTGACTGTAAACCCTCCTGTTCCGGCCAGCCCGTCACGTGTAACACGAGTATCCATAAATGCGTCAATCCCAACTGTCCCACCACTACCGTCCCAGGGTGTATTTGCGCCTGTGGCGCAGGTAGCAGTCTTACCTGTGGGCAGCAGTGTGCCGGCGGGTGTACCGGGAATAGTATTTGTACCTTTGTCAATAATCTATGCACAAATGCTGGGAGCACCTACTGTACGGGTCTGGATCCTTCAGACCCTACGGGAATAAAAACCTTTAACCCCAACTATATACACACGCAGTGCGGTCCGGGCTTCACATTTGCATTGACCCGTCTCAATCCTCCCCCAGCAACCTACGTGGGCTTAACCCAAGCGGATGCGCAGGCTTCCTGTCCAGCAGGAACCATCAATGCCCGAGTCCATATCATCGGCACGTCGGATATTACCTGCAGTGCCATCAACAATAGCACCAGTTACCTGACAGGAACATCCTTCAATCTCTCCCCCGCCCTTGCCCCCGGTGCCCAGACGCAGACAGGGAGTAGTTATGTCTCCTGGCGAGCGAGCACCAGCAACACCTACACGCTCCTGGTTACTCCTCCGAGTGGTGGCGGGTGGGTACTCCAGAATGCCTGCTGGATCAGGAATCCCACTGCTCCCACCAATGGGACCGGGTTGAGTGCAACTGTGACTGCTACAAACCAAGACACCTTGGTTTGGGATATAGGCTACTCTCTAGGCACTCCCTGGGTACAGACGCAAGGAGGAGAGGTTATCGTCGCCAACTGGATAAAGTCTTTGATGACCCCGTTGGCCTCCCCTCGCTTGTTTAGCGTCAATGGAGGAGGAGGGTATCCCGGAGGGGTCTTCTACGGATCAACGGGTGCTGCCCCTTACAACTTCAATGCTGATCCTTCTGATATTACCAATGGAGCAAACTATGTCTCCTCCACCAACTGGTTAGTCAATGAACCAGGAGATGGGTTTTCCAAAGACCCGTTCAAGACGGATTGGTATCAGTATTTTCTCTATCGCTTTGATCTCTCACCTGTCTCAGGGGCAACTCCTGACTACCCTAATCCCATTCTCCCTATCACCAAACCAGCAAGCAGAACAAAACCCTACCTTGTCTCCGGAAACATGGAGACCTCTGGGAACTGGGTCATCGGCAATGGAGAGAACATCATCTTCGTCGTCAATGGGAATGTGACCATCAAAGGTAAAATTAATATCACGGGCACAGGTTTTGTCTCCTTTATTGCCAAAGGGAACATCACCATTGATCCCACCGTGGGGGTCCCCTTCTCCTCCTCTGCTCCTGTGGTGGAAGGATTCTATATCACCTCCCCTACCGGATCATTCATTACCGGGCAATCCACCAATGCCGGAACCGAACGCTTCGTAGGCAAAGGCTCCTTTATTGCCGGAAGCTTCCTTCTCCAGCGGGATCTTTCCGGAGTAGGACACAATGCAGACATCAGCGCAGAGCTCTTTGTTCATAATCCCCAGCTTCTCCTCACCATGCCGGAGAAGATGAAGGAAGTGAAGGTGAAGTGGAGTGAGGTGGCTCCGTAAGCGGGTATTGTATTGTCTAAAGGAATATTTATAATATCTGTATGCAGCAAAAAAGATACCATCTTATTATTGACGTTTCGCACGTTACCGGTGAGCGCTTGGTAAATGAAGACGGATTAAAAAAGTTGTTAATAAGTCTTCCTCCCGTTATTGGCATGCATGTACTTGCTGGCCCTTTAATAGCGACCGGTATTCCAAAAAATCCCGGCATATCAGGACTTGTCATCATTGATTTTTCTCATATTTCAATTCATACATTCTCTGCCCATAATGAGGCGCTCGTGGATATTTTTTCGTGTAAACCGTTCAAACAGGAAGCGGCCATCGACGCGGTTCTTACATACTTCAACGTCAAGAAAAAAGACGCAAGAATCAAGGAAGTGTTTTGGGGATGACATCTTCAAATATGGCAAAAGAGACTGATCTTCCTTCTGTCCCTGCCGCAAAAGACTACTATTTCGATATAAATTGGTTTGAAACGCGACAGATAACTGATCGCGTTCTTGCTATTCGCGAACCAAATCATTTTGAAGACGTCCTTTCCTTCTACGTGCAGTGTGGAAACGACAAATACCTGATTGATACAGGTATGGGACTTGCCGATATCACTACAGTATTCCCTTCGTCCGAAGAACCACATGTCCTTCTCACCCACACTCACTGGGATCATGTCGGCTCAGTATCAGAATTTCAAAAAGTTGCTGTTTTCAATCATCCTTTTGAAACGAAACGGCTTCGATCTGGTTGGTTACCACAAGAAATGATAGGATTTACCCCAGAGAACTTTAATCAAGCGTGGTCAATCCCTACTTCATTCTCCAAAGATACATTTAGTCTTCCTGGAATTACTAATTTTCGAACCCTTTACGATGGACAAGTCCTTTCCATTGGAGATGCGATGATCCGCGTAATTCATACGCCGGGACATTCCCCCGGAAGCGTGTGTTTTTTTGATGAGACTCATGGCTATTTATTTACAGGAGATACGCTCTATTCAGGTCCAATTTATCTCCACATGCCAGAATCGGATGCTGATAAATATTTTGCTTCATTAGAAAAACTCTATACAATAACAAAAGGGAAAATAAAAACTATTTTCCCCGGACACAATCAATTTGCCATCTCTCCGAATACACTATTGAATTTTCTTCTCGCCTCCAAAGGTGATTTAGAACCTTTGGAAACTATAGAGGGTAAAGACGAATTTGGCCCATATACAAAAAGGCAATTTGAAAATTTTTCATTCCTGCTACCCCGAAATTAGTTATATAACGACAACTACTTATCTATTTTTCCCATCTATTTTATTTTTTATTTGGCTTGCCAACTTCATCTGGAGAGAATAGATTTCAATAAACCCGGCACTCGCATTCACATTAAATTTATAACCCCCATGGTTAAACGAACTATGACTTAGTCCGTAAGGCGATTTCATGGCTACTACGGTGGTACTTCCTTTATAAAGCTGCACCGTGACCTCTCCTGTTACCTTTTCATTCACCTGATCATTCAACGCGTTAATCGCATCCATGGTTGGGTCATACCACAATGCGCCGTAACATAAGTAGCCCCATTTAATATCTAACACCGCTTTCAGTTCATTAAGGTTTCTCGTACATACATATTTTTCTAATGCTTTATGTGCCTCAATAATCACATGGGCTGCCGGCTGTTCATACACGCCGCCGTTTTTTACCCCTACTAACCGATCTTCAAACATGTGAACCACACCAACCCCATGATGACCCGCAAGTGTATTTAACTTTATGACCAATTCGGAAAGTTTTAGCGATTCGCCATTTAATTTGATTGGAATTCCTTTTTCAAAACTTACGGTTACTAATTCCTCTTTATCCGGCGCGTTTTTCGCAAGGGTATACGTCGTTAAGAACTTTTCAACCGGTGATATTACATCTGGTTCCTCAATTTCCCCCCCTTCCCATGTCATTCCCCACATATTGTCATCATCGCTATACGGCGAAACAACCGATGCCGGAACCGGAATACCTTTTTCTTTCGCGTAGGCAATTTCTTCGTTTCTATCCATGTCCCATTCCCGAACCGGTGCGATAATTTTCATGTTTGGATCAAAAGTTAAGATATAGCCATCATACCGCACTTGATCATTTCCTTTTCCTGTGCAACCATGAGCAATTGCATCTGCTCCTTCAAGATGAGCAATCTCGACTGCTTTTTTGGCACAAATAGCCCGTCCCATGGGAGTTGAAAGATGATAGTCTCCCTGATAACACGCATTGGCTTTAATTCCTTTTGCCAAATACTCGGTTGCAAATTCTTCTTTAATATCTAAAACAATAGCCTTACTTGCACCAAATTTGAGCGCTTTGGCCTTGATCGCCTCAAGATCATCCTTCTGTTGACCGATATCTAGTGTGAGGGTAATTATTGGCACATTGTACGTATCGGCAAGCCATGTGAGCATACACGATGTATCCAAACCGCCGGAATAGAGAAGAAGAATTTTTTTCACTTCTCCGAGCTTTGCTTCGTAGGATGAAACTTTTATGTATTTTGATTTGGTATTCATAGAATGCTCCTTTAATCAATCAGCGTTTGTAATATTGTATGAAATTTTTTGTTTTCTTGTTCATATAGAGCCGTTTCTTTTTTCACTTTGACTTCAAGTGCGGGAAGCCCAGTATTACCCAAGCCGTCGATGTGCGCCAGCTTGGAAAGAGAAGACAAATTTTTACCAACTGTGTCATAGGCTTCCCGAAACGACATGCCTTTTTTTACTAACTCGAGTGCATGATGCGTTGCAAAAATTTCCGGCGTCACCGCTTTTTCTATGGCTTCCTTATTGGATTTGATACTTTTAACCAGAAGTGTCGCGACTTCGAGACCGCTTTTTGCAATATCCAGGCTTTCAAATAATGGCTTCTTGCTGTCTTGCAAATCACGGTTGTATCCAGAAATCAAGTTGCTGCTTACACTCACAAGCTGCACATAGTATCCTAAAAACAAATGGACTTTACTTCTTAAAAGTTCTGCAATATCCACGTTTTTCTTTTGTGGCATGATGCTGCTGCCGGTGCAAAGCTCCGAACTAACGTCAAAGTAATCAAACTCACTGGTGGTAAAGAGGAGAACATCGCTCGCAAACTTAGAGATATCCTGATATATCGCAACCAAAGCTCCAACGACGCCCGCTTCTATTTTCCCCCGTGAATTTTGGCAGGCAAGTGGATTTTCCTGCACCGCATCAAATCCTAATAATTTCGCTGTATACTCCCGAGGCAAGGAAAGCGGTACGCCAAAGCCAGCTGCAGACCCAAGCGGCGATTGGTCATTGAGTGTATACGCGGTTTTCAAAAGCATAAGGTCATCCAAAAGATTTTGCGCAAAAGCACCAGCCCACATTCCCAGAGACATGGGCATTGCTTTTTGCATATGCGTGTAGCCGGGGAGGATCGTTGTTTCGTATGTGTTTCCGAAGGCAATGAATGCATCAGCAAGCGCCAATAGATTCCCCCAGATTGTTAACAATTGCTCTTTGGTAAATAATCGAATTGCCACTAAAACCTGATCATTTCTCGATCTTCCGGTATGAATCTTTTTTCCAACTTCTCCGTAGTGCTCGGTCAAGTAATTTTCGATTTTGGTATGGACATCTTCGTCACCTGATTCAGGAATGAATTTTCCGATTTTCGCAAGCGATAAAATCTCAATAAGCCCTTTCTTTGCTATATCAAACTCCTTTTGAGAAAGAATGCCTATTTTAGCAAGTCCTGCTGCGTGAGCAATAGATCCATAGACATCCGCAGGTACCAATTTTTGATCCAAAACAAGATCACCCTGTGTTTCAAAGGCTTCAATAACTTCGTTCAACTTCCATTGTTTTTGCCACAATTTTTTCATAAAAAAACTCCCGCCTTCATTCTCAAATACATTGAGAACAAGGACGGGAGTTGCCCGTGGTACCACCTTTATTCTCCCGCCAATCATAAAAAATCTTAATGATGAAGGCGGGACTCATTTTAGCGCTCCATTTCCGACACGCTTTGCTTTTATTTTTACGGTGAGCTTCCGTCGTAGTTATGTCTTTTGAACTTTCTCCTACGCGGCTCGTCTACTGCGGTAGACTCAAACGCCTTTATTGAATTAAAAGAAGTATACCATGGTCCCTATCTACCTGTCAATACGCCTTGCTTTCGAGCCCACACAGGCGTGTAATTCATCCGTGACTCATCTTTGGTGAGAAGAAATCCCACAATAATTGACTTGAGGGATCCTTCTTCCTGTAGTGCTCGAGTGTTGGAAATACAAACGTTAACAATACCAGCCCTCCTATAGCTTGGGCGAGCCAAAACAAGAGGTATGCCATTCGTCATGGGCACATCGGATGAAAACATTACCTCAGGAAGCGCTAATGTAGTAGTCAAAATAGCACCTCCGTAGTTTATCGATGTATAATCCCCAAGCATACGATCTTCCCCTGTCCGAGTTCTTATATCATAGGAAACAATATCAGGTCGAAATTTGATTTGTTTTTCAACAAAAATTGTTTGATCCGGGGATGCAGAAAGATCAAATGCTGCTTGATGCAATCCGGGGACAGAAGTTTTCTCATAATTCATTTGGGTTGCTAATGCCTCAAGTAACTGCGGTACCTCCAATAATCTCAATTGTCCTTCTTGCCACTCAACACTATATTTCTGCACTAAACCACTTCCTTCATGTACAAAAGGAATTAGTGAGGTATGAGTTCGTTCGCGTGAGGGGAACATATATGCTACATTCTTTCAGGAGCTTCAATTCCTAAAAGATACAGCCCATTTTTTATAACTTGAGCGGTTGCTGCAGATAATCTAAGCCGTGTATTTCGTAGTTGAGAATCACGTTCTTTTAGTACGCTTGCGTCACGATAGAATTCATTGAAGAGACTAGCGGTCTCATAAATATATTCTGCTACGGCACTTGGTTGATTTATTGAAGTCGCCTTAGCTATAGCTTCTGGAAATTTACTCAATTGTTTGACTAATGTTCTTTCAATAGGAAGAACAAAATGAGTACTTTGTTCAGTATCAATTGCTACTTGCATCTCTTGTGCGCGGCGCAGTATGGAGCATGCTCGTGCATGAGCATATTGAAGATATGAAGCGGTATTGCCTTCAGGAGATAACGCCTCATCCCAATTGAATTTTATATTTCGTTCTCTTCCTTGACGTAAATCAAAATAGATCACTGCACCCACTCCAACTTGCTGAGCAATTTTTTCTATTTCATCTTGGGGAATGTCTTTGCCGCTCTGAACAATTTTTGTGCGTGCACGCTGTATTGATTCACTCAAAACATCTTCCAAAAAAACAACCCTGCCTCTCCGTGTTGACATTTTTCCTTCTGGCAAGCTCACTAATCCAAATTGGATATGTTCTGTTTGTGGGCCCTGTCCTTTATTTAATCTTTGAAACGCCGCAAATACTTGTCTAAAATAGGCATTTTGATCAACTCCGACAACATATAATATCTTTTCCGGTTTAAACCAAGTATTTCTTGCGATCAATGTGGCTAGATCACGCGTAGCGTAGAGACTCGTACCATCTGACTTCTGAACCACCAATCGACCGAGTTTTTCTTTTTCTAAATCAATCGCTATTGCACCTCGTTCTCCAACTTCTGCGATCCCACGCTCTTGAAGTAACTTAACTACGTGAGGAAGCATGCCTACATAAAACGATTCGCCGAGCATATATTCATACTTTGTGTCGAGCAAATCATATACTCTTTGGAATTCTTTTAGACTTTGTTCCAATGACCATTGCCACATTTTGATCGCTTCTGGGTCACCAGTTTCTAGACGCTGGAACCATGCTTTTCCTTCTTTCTCTAACGATGATTCGCCATCTGGATTTGCAGCTTTCTCTTTTTCTATTTCTTCATGCATCCGTGTATAAAGTTTGTAGAGTCCTTTCACTGAATCCGTATTATCCCGTAGCTCTGGAATTTCATCTTTCCACAGCTCATACGCGCGACCCAACATGCCAAATTGTGTCCCCCAGTCGCCAAGATGATTATCGCGGATTACTCTATACCCAGCAGCCTTATACATTCTTGCAAGTGATTCTCCGATGACGGTAGAACGAAGATGTCCAACGCTCATAAACTTTGCAATATTGGGAGAAGAACAATCAACGACAACGGTAGCACCATTTCCAATGTTTACTTCACCATATTGTTTCTGATGTTGTTCAACGTCATTAAGAACTTTTTTACCAAAACGATCAATATCAATTTTTAAATTAACAAACCCCTTTTCCGGTCGGGCATCTTGGATAAATTCTGGTTTTTGTCCAATATTGATTGCTGAGGAAACAGCGATCGCTATGTCAGCGGGATTAATTTGCAGCGATTTTGCTAGCTTATGGAACGAAGCAGCAAGGTCCGCGTTCACTTCTTGTGGTGGTTCTGTAATAGTTGGAAGAACATCTGACTCCTTGATTAGAATGACCAAGTGCCTCATTAAAGATTCCTGTAGGTTGCCCCAAGGATACTCTGTGAGAGTTTTCATCTCATCTGCTTTTGGATCATCAATAGAACGTAAACTCTCGGGGAGAGATGGGAGTGGGATACCATATGACATATTCTCATCTGGTGCTGGTAGTGATTGACTTGGCCGGATGTCTAATGGTGCTGGCATAAGTAATAAGACGGTTAATTCTTTCTCTTAAATTGAAATGTCATACAGTGGGCAGCACCATATCCTTTTGTACTTTGTTCTAGTGGAACATATTGTACATCTTTTCCCGCATCTTGCAAGCCTTTAAGCAGGGCACCATTCGTATTAAGCGGCATAATAATACTCTTTTTGTCTAATGCCAAGAAGTTTGCTCCAAAATTTTGTTGTTCTTCACGAGGAATTTCAATAATGGTATTTCCTTCAGTAACGAGGTGTTCTATAAAAGACTGTCCCGTATCTCGTACGGTAATATTTCCATTTTCTCCGGACTCAACAAAACGTATTTTTCGTCTCTGTGCTTCCTCAACGCAAACCACCATTTGATCCTCTCCAATAGCGCCAGAAAACGTATCTATATGCATAAAATCCATTTGTTCTTCAGGTGGTCTTCCAAAAGGATCTGGATCTTCAACTATAGCAAATCTATAATTATGTTGTTCTAATCCAGGACGCAATGCCCTAAAAATATGCAGTGCCCCACCCAAGCTGGTACGGACTCCTACTCCAACATAGACGATGCCTTTATGAACGTATGCATCGCCACCTTCGAATGTTTCTCCTCGGGGCAAGACAACGGGTTGAGATAAACCATACATTTTTTTGTAAACCATTTCGTATAATGCTACCTCCGGTTTACGGATAGCTTTTTTCATTGCTGATTGAATTCTTATATCTAGAAGAACATTCGATTGATCTCTGGCATATATCATATCTCCTAAAGGAAGTGTAGGAAGGAGAGACAACGTCTGATTAAGTACTAATGCGCGATCCTGTCCATAACGACGTATATCTTCTTCAAGCAAGTGTTCAATAATTTGACCATAGCCAGATAGAGATCTGCCGTACCTAGTTTGCGTGTTTTCAGCTTTCTCAATCATTTGATTCAAAATAGTGTCTCGATTCAATTGTCTCTGAGGCAATAATTGCGCTAATTGATCTCGTATAGATACTACTTGCACACCTCTGTCTTGCAGCACGTGCTGAAAATTTAAAGCTTCTGTTCGCGCAGTTGGAACATCCATTTCATCGTGAAATAGAGATATCTCCGGTGGAAAGAGTTGGGCAAGAACTGCTTCACTTCCAACTGGACCCCAAATAGCTGCTTTTACAAGGAGATCAGTTTCATCGTAAATTCCGATTTCTACAGGAGTAATTATTTCTCGAGAAGGACGTAAATCAGATGGCAACATGTTTTTGGTTTTTAGGGCGGGTTATATGGTGATTGTACTCATCTTTTAATTCTTGTCAAGTACAAACGGGCTTCTGGAGACCATGCCATTCGATAAGCTTCCTTCGATAACTCTCAGGATAAAAACTGGAGAAGATGAAGGAGGTGAAGGTGAAGTGGAGTCAGGTGGCACCGTACTGTAAGTTACGGTGGTACGGCGTAAACACCGTAGTTATGATATACTTATTGATATGGACATACAAACCGTGACCAACCTTTCACTGCCGTTGCTTAAAAAATATCATGTCAAAAAAGCCGCACTGTTCGGCTCGGTGGTTCGCGGGGATGAGACCAAGGATAGTGACATCGACATTCTTATCGAATTACCCAAACATGCAAGTCTTTATGACTTTATTAATCTCCAGATTGATCTTGAAGAACGGTTGGGGAAAAAAGTTGACCTCGTTGAATTTGAAACCATCAAGCCCCGACTCAAACCATATATCCTGCGAGACAATATACCAATTTATCCCACCACATGAAAAAAATTCCGCACGTATACCTTGATGACATGCTTGAAGCTATTGACCTTGTTGAACAATATGTTATGGGTGTTTCAGAGGAAGCGTTTTCACGGGATACCAAACTCCAGGATGCGGTGATTCGGCGGCTTTCCATTATCGGCGAAGCGGCAAATAGACTTCCAGATGACGCCCGGTCGCTTACGTCGGACATTCCGTGGAAAACCATCATTGGTTTCCGCAATGTTGCAATCCATGAATACGCAGGTGTTCACATGGGCCGCGTGTGGGGCATAATAGTGCATGAACTGCCGGTGTTGAAAAAACAACTTACCGATCTTCTTGCAAAACTTCCGTCGCCGCCAAATCCTTAAGTCACTCGACGCTCCCACCTAATGCCCTAAAAGGCCGCTTCTCTGTCTTTAATTAGGTCGCGATACATTCCAGGATGAAGAGGGTACGTAAGTACCGAGTTATTCACCTACAATCCCCAACTCCTCCTCACCATGCCCTTCGATATGACTCAGGGTAAACCGGAGAAGATGAAGGAAGTGAAGGTACGGTGGAGCGAAGTGGCACCGTAGCAACCACGTTTCAATGCAAATCAAGCTTCTGCGTAATTTTCACGACTCATGCAAACGAGACCTTTTTTTTTAAAAATAACAGAGGGGATGAGGTGATTTTCTAAAGGTTGTAATCTTTAGAAAATTGGCTCTTTTTGCCAGAAATATCCGTAAATTCCAGCACCACGGAAACTTTTTTGACGCCAAGATGGGGTCTGCAGACATTGCGGGAACACGTGCCCAAATAAATATCATCCCGCACAAAGCTATCTTTTCCGCCTACATCCAAAGGTTTACTCGTGACTCCTTGCGTAATCCCTTGGCTGTCATAACTTAATTCATAGCGAATCAAACTGTATTTACTTCCCAATCCAGACACGCTCAAGACCACCGTATTATCTTTGGTTTTACTTTTACTCACATCTACTTGCACGGATGCATCCACCGGAGGAAGCGATTCTACTGGCTGCTCTTCAACGGTTGGCTTGGGCGCTTGGCTAC
>JGI1358J11329_10003217_pt1 | contig 12253 bp, 8 predicted proteins | sample Subgroupgradi54m_FD_11329 | JGI IMG/M metagenome (IMG submission 11329)
TCACCGTCCCGTCCCGCTGAGTTTTCATTTTCAATGCCAGGGCGTCTTGATAGAAAATATGAAAAGACTGCGCAGCGAAGGGTACCTCAACCGCGAAGATTGGCGGATAAATTCACGGGAAAGACGGCGCGGATTCAGGCCTATGCGCGCAAAACCAAATCGTCTGGATCATCTGCTTCAACATTTAATTAATCACAACAAACTTCCGGCAATTTATTTTATTTTTGGCAGAAAACGCGCGGAACTTCTTGCCCATGAAGCAACGCAATTTAATTTTTTAAATCCGGAAGAATTTAAAAAGATAACAGAACTTTATGATTCGCTTCTGGAACGCTACGATTTGAAGGCCGAACGGTCGGCCGAAGAACTTCGCCCGCTGATCGAACACGGCATCGCTTATCACCATGCTGGAATGCTTCCAACTTTGAAAGAAGTGGTGGAACAACTGTTTACGAGCCGGCTGATTAAAATCATTTTTACCACTGAAACCTTCGCGCTCGGAATCAATATGCCTGCAAGAAGCGTTATCTTTGATGAACTGGAAAAATTTTACGGAACCGGGTTCAAAACTTTGTCCACGCGTGATTTTTTTCAAATGGCCGGGCGCGCAGGCCGGCGCGGCATGGACGAACAAGGTTATGTTTATGTCCGGATCCATCCCAACGATCTTCCCTTCCGCGAAGTTGAACGGGTTTTGTACGGAAAACCGGATCCCATTAAAAGCCAGCTCAATACGACTTACGCAACGCTGCTCAATTTATACCGCGATTTGGGCCGAAAACTTTTGGATATTTATCCGCGTACGTTTCACTATTTTCAGTCCACCTATCATGGCCGCAAAGAAGGTTTCCAATTAATTGAAAATAAATTGGGACTGCTCAATGAAATCGGATGTTTGGCGGAAGATACACTGACGCTCAAAGGTGAATTTGCCGCCTCGCTCTTCGGTTTTGAATTGATTCTTTCTGAAATGCATAACGACGGCATGCTGGATGCCCTGGATGAAGTACGGCTCAACGTGCTTTTGTCTGGGCTGGTTTTCGAACCTAGAAAAAACGACCATCTCGGCCGTTTAAGTTCAAAAAATGAAGGCATTTTAAGAGAAGCTGAACGCTACTTTAGAAACATCCACAAAAAAGAATTTAAATACAAAATTCATCCGACGACCAAACCGCCCTTTTTTCATCAAGCACAGGTGGTAGAAGCTTGGACAAGAGGCGATGATTTTGACAAACTATTCCGGTTGACTCAATCAGATGAAGGTGAGCTGGTCAGACATTTCAGAATGATTATTCAGCTTCTTAAAGACCTGATCCATGCTCCGCATACTTCCGAGCGGCTCCACGATACGGCCAGACAAGCGCTTCGGCTGATTAATCGCGGCGTTGTCGATGCAGAACGTCAGCTTCGAGTGTAGGAAAGAATTACATATTTCCAATCGGAGCCGGGATTCGAAGGCGCCCGCAGGCTCGTTTGATCTGCGGCCGAAGACGAAATACTCCAAGTAAACTTTGAGGATCAGTTTCCGCTAATCGCTCATAGGTTTTAAGCGCTAAATCGGTTTCTCCGTTAAGCCAATAAGCCCAAGCTAAATGACGAAGTGCTTTAGTATTGTTAGGATCCAGTTTTAAAATCTTCTGAGCCAGCCGAATCCGATTTTCAAAGCGCGTTCCAAAGTATTGAATGTTTAGCAGATAAGCTGAAATTAATTCCTCCTTATCTCCGCCAAACTTCTGCAGCAGAACATCATATGGTTTTTCGCGTTCAAAATCCCATTCGGTTTTGGGTACAATCCAATGATGATCGGCGATCACATTCGCCAAAGCCCTGCCCAAAAGATAGTGGCCTTCAATTGAAAAATGAACGTTATCTTCAACCACCGGCTCTCCCAAGATTCCACCTTCGACTTTTCCTTTAAGAACCTCTTCCGTATCAACGAGTAGAACGTTTTCTTGTTTGGACATATCCTTAAAAATAGAAAGAATATCGCCCGTCGCGCGGTTTATTTTGGCATCATTGTCTCTGGCCTCTTCGAAAAATTTCTTCGCCGCGGCATAATTTTTATTTTGGAATGAAATTTGGCCCAACCGATAACATAAATCTGCGTGCGTTGAATCTAGACGATAAGCAGATTGATATTTTTTTTCAGCCGAGTTCACATTATTTTTTCGCTCTTCTTCAATTCCTTTTTGATAAGCGTCATTCCATTGATTCAGTTCATTCTCAGTCAACGATTTCATGTGGACTGAATAGGACGGCGCAAAATCCTTTAAATTACAGACGGGCTTGAGAAAAACTACGGGAATATGATTTTTCTTGGCCAGATGAATAATTTGGCTTAGGTTTTCTTTTAAATAATCTAAATTAACCGAATAGCGATGATCCATTCTGGAAATAACAGCCTGATTAGAAAAAATCCAAGGATCCACCTCGATTTCATCAGCTTCTTTAGACTCGGAAAAACGATTTGATTGATCTGATACCGTAAATCTTAAAATTTGCCGGTACAGCTCAGAAAAAAATCGGCTTTTTTGAAGCCAGCGTTGACTTTGATGTAAAAAAGTATGCGACCGAGCCTCAATTTCCTCTTTGGTATTCTTAGGCAAAAAACCATTGTGACCGACATAAAAAATCATCAAATCGGGCTGATAAACAAGGGTCTGTCGAACGGTTTGGCGAACGAAGTGACTGCTGCAGCCCAAACGGGCAAAGTTGACAACTCGAATGGATTTTCTGGGCAAAAATTCGGTCAGATATTCATCCAACCAGCGGGCGGGGCTTGAAAAAGTTCCATAATGAGCCCCATACATAGTTGATTCTCCGTAAGTGAAAATCCGAACTTCGCCTGGAGCTTTTTTGAGTGGAACTTTATTTTTAATGAGAACGATTTCTACAAATCGACTACCGCCCTGAGGAAATCCTAAAACAAAAAAAATTTCTTCCAATGCAAAAAACAAAACAAGAGTTGCGCCAAAAACAATGAAGCTATTTTTAATGAATTTTTTTATCAGGTCAGCAAGTTTCATTTTTGCCGCTTTAGTTAATGGCACAGGGAAAGTAAATATCCTTTGGTATGTATTTTATTAATTCGTTTGAAACCTGCCCAATCAATTCACCTTCCAAAGCGGGCAAATAAGAAACCACTCTTTTTCGTTCTGAAAGCGCTCCGGCAAACAACGGCTCATCTGGATAAAGCCGGTACATCCGCTCAAAACCTTCCTTCGGCAGACGAAATGGGCCAAGGCTGACTGAATGAAGCTTGTTTATATTAATCAGTTTAAATACATTTTGAAAGAGATTTCGATACTGGCTTAAATAATCTTTCATATAAATGACAGGGTCGAAGCGGAGGCCCAGCTTCCAGCCCTTCTCCTGAAGTTTTGCCATCGCCTCCAGTCTTTTCTCTAATGACGGAGCGCCGTATTCCAATTGCTTGGCAATTTCATCCGGAGTCAGGCTAAACGCAACCACGCAATTTGAAATCGGTTCACGGTTCAGGAGCGATTTTATCTGCACGCTTTTTGTGCGCAGTTCAATCAAGGATTCTGAATGACGGCCGAAAAAATCGAGAATTGAATCTGCAAAATGAGTCACCGGCTCGAGTGCCAGGCTGTCACAATCATAGCCGGAAAAAAAATGAGCATTTTTATGTTTCTCTATTTTTTCTGAAATTGCACCTTCAAAGTCTTCATAATTCACAAAACACACGAGATGAGCCGATCGGAACATTCCTTGAAGAAAGCAGTACCGGCAGTCATAAATACAATTCAGCATGTGAGAAAAATAATAATTATGCGTTCCTCCGATTCCATATCCCGGGGGTGTTTCCAAAACAAAGTGATCAAATTTTTCTGCCAGGATCAAAGCCGGCCTTTTTTTCTGAAGCCTGAAATTTTGAAAGTTCCGGTTAAAAACTTCACCGTAGCGCCCGCAGGGAATCCGGATTGCTTTGGGAAACTGGCCTAGGATATCTTTCGTTCGCGGGTGATCCAAAACAGCTTCTTCGATGTAAATAGTATCAATCATCCCACCACCCGTCTTTGGCCCAAAGGGCCAACCGTTTTTGATCGTTTGTAATAATCTGCCTTCGGCAGATAGACAGGTGGTGGGATCATAAATAGACCGGCGTCGTTTCGATTTGATGCTCCAAAAATTTTAGAATATCTTTTGTCGTCAAAAATTGTGAGCCCTTGGAAAACCAGTTCTCTTTTGGCTGAAGTGTTTTCAGCCGGCTTAAAAGCCGGCGGAGCTGATGAGATTCAGTGACTGTAAAATGATAGCGTTTCAAAAATAGATCCAACTCCTCTGGGTTTAATTCAAGCGCTGAAAGTTCCGCAGATAATTTTGATAATTCTTTTACGATAGAATTGATTGAATTTAAATTTTGGGCAACCAAACCCCGGACGAGTGCTCCAGAAACTTTTTGCGATGAAGTATTTAAATTATCTGAGATAATTTTAAAACACTGAACTATTTCGGACGTCGCAAAGGAGGAAGCCGCTTCATAAAATCCGGAAGCTTCCATATCGTAAATGAAATGGTCCCGGTATTTGAGTTCGACTTTTTCCACCGTCAACACGGATTCGCTTGGACAATCTGTTTGCAAAATTCTTGGCGGAAACCAGCTTTCACGGGTTGCCTGGTCTGTGATCTTGTGAACGATTACGCCTTCGCCAAGATTTCTCACCGAATGGCCCCCGATTCCAATATTCAGCCATCCGGAATTCCGGTTTTTTCCCGAATAGTCATGCAAATAAGCCGCGGCGGCGGAAACATTTTTTTTACCGACGCCGGAAACAATTAAAAAAATTTGACCGTTTTTATAAATTTTATATGGATGATTCGCGGCAGGCTTCAGATGATAAAAATCAACAAGGGGCTTTGCTTCATTGTGAAGCGCGGTAACCATGCGAATCATAAATCTTAAGGATGATCTTTAAATTCAGTATGAGTTTCCTGGGCTAAATGGGTTCCGCCCCGATTCTCAATTATTATGATTAAAAATCGGGACCGTACTGATTTCCAATAAATAGACGTTAGATCTTTAATGACAATATCAGCGCCGCCGTCAGAGCAGTCCTCAAAATAACCGCACCTGGAGCACTTCGGCTTGCACTTAAGCTCGGTTAAATGAGCGCCGCATTGAATGCAGGCCAATATTTTGTCCGTCATTAAACCTTGGCAAGCAATCCTTGGCTTAGGCTTTTTGCCGTTTCTTTTCCCGCCAAAATTTCGACGAGCTGTAAAGCGAATTCAAGAGCTGAACCGGGACCTCGGCTTGTAATGATATGTCCATCCACAATGACACGTTCAAGTGAGAAGGAAACTTCCGGTGAAAAATTTTTTTCGAAGCCCGGATAACAAGTGGCTTTCCTCCCATTTAAAATTCCGCTCGGCGCCAAAACGAGTGCCGGCGCGGCACAAATGGCCCCGATAATTTTTTTCTCCTCGTTCATTTTTTTAACGATCTCAACCACCTTGGACGACTCCGCCAAATTCTTTGCACCGGGAAGCCCGCCGGGCAAAATGACGGCATCCGGTAAACCTTTATAATCATCCAAGAGAATGTCAGTTTGAAATTTAATTCCGTGAGCGCCGCTGACAGTTTTGGAAGAAACACCCGCTAAAGTCACTTCAAGGCCGGCGCGCTTTAACACGTCAATCGGCGTGATGGCCTCAATTTCTTCAAAACCCTCCGCTAAAATGACGAGGACTTTCTTGTTTGCCATCTTCATTCTCCTTAAATGTCATCCCCGAATGTAGCGGAGCAACACTGCCCATCACCCTCATTGAAATAAGAATTTATTGAAGGTGAGGGCTGCAGCTCAGTCCTTGAATCGGTCGGATTCAAGGGTAAGGCCGCACGTGATTTTCCGCTAAAATACTCAGCGGATCCGCCGAGTATTTTAGCGGACATACGGGAATAACACCGTTGGTGTTATTATAATCCTATCCCCGGCCAGCTACTCGGTTTATTTTTTTGATTTCCTTATTCATCGAAAGCTTCTTCATTTCCTCCAACGAAACCGGCATTACAATCGACCAATTTTTTTCACTGACAGTTCCCGGAAAATTGATTCTCACTTCCCATGGATCCTCTTTAAATAAATCATCCAAAGCCAGCCAGTCTTGAAGAAGCTGAATGCTGAAAATCGAGGTGCTGTGACTGACTTTTTCCAGCGCGGCTTTCAGCAAATGAGGCGAGCTTTCCTCTTCAAACGGTTTGTTCAGTCCTAAATAGTTCCAAAATTTTTGCTTTTCATGATAAGAAAGAAGATAATCGTCAATCAAATCTTCGATTTCATGTTCCGGCCTGCCCAAACGCTCGGCAATCATCCGCGGTTCGCGGACATCGTCTCTCCATCTTAAGCGTTCATATTTCGAACGGTTCAAATCAAATAAAAGGAGTTTAACCGATTCAAAATGAATTCCTTTCTCCTCGCATTGACGCTTGAATAAGGGTTCATAAACGGTGCCCGCTTCGTAATCCCACCAGCCGTTAAATGAAGCCATGTCATGAGTTGAAACCATTGCGATTGAATTTTTCCGGTATTCCTGTTCGGATTTAAACGTGGTCGGCTGATTTAAATCTCGAATCCACCTTTGAACATCAATCCCCGGAATCCCGAACTCAGCCAGCGTTCGATAGGAACATTCGGGCACCGTGCCCAAATCTTCGGCGCAGGCAAGCATTTTGCTTTTTAGAAAAACAGCCAAAAGTTTTCGGCCCTGTTCTTCCCAGGAAGATTCGTCACATGGATCAAAAAAACCGTTTAGACCGCCGCGCTCAAGTGGTTCGGTGATTGGAATCGACCAAAGCCGGAATAGGCCGACAACATGATCAATCCGGAGTAAATCATAAAAATTCTCGGCGTATTTTAAACGCTCATGAACATAATCAAAATCATTCGCCGAGATCGCTTCCCAATTGCAGGGCGGCGTTCCCCATCGCTGTCCATTTGCAAAATAGGCATCGGGCGGAGCTCCGCTTGATAAATCAAGCTTGAAATAATTCCGGTGGGCCCAAACATCCGCGCTGTTCCTGGACGCCAGAAAAGGCAAATCGCCCATGATTAAAACGCGATTTTTTTTGGCATAGTTTCGAACGTCCCTGAACTGATAAAACAACTGCCACTGAAGCCATTTGTAAAAATTGATTCGTTCGAGATATTGCTTTTTGAATTGTTCGGTTGCTTCAAAATTTTTTTCTTTAAACGGATTGGGCCACGCTTCCCAATTTTTTCCCGGATGGTGTTCGGAGAGAACTTTAAAGCATGCATAATCATCCAGCCAATACCGATTGGCTGACGTAAACTGTTTAAAAGAAACGGACTTTTTCCGGCCGCTTTTAAAAATTTTCAACAGCAAATTCATTTTTTCGGATTTGACTTGATCATGAGCCCGTTTACCCCCAGCTGGAAATTGTTTTCTGAGCGCATTAATTTCTGGTTTGAAAGTTTTCAAACTGATTTCTATTAAATGCCCCAACGACAAATACAGGGGCTCCAAAGCAAATCCGCTGTCCGCATCATACGGTTTAAAACCGCCGCCTACATCATTCATAGGCAAAAGCTGAATGAGGCTCATACCGGTCCGTTTGCACCAATCGACCAAAAGTTTTAAATCGGGAAGTTCTCCAATTCCAACACTTTGTTTGGAATAAATCGAAAAAAGAGGGGCAGCAACGCCGGCGCGGCGTTTAAGGCTGATGCTTCGCCAATTTTTTCCGGAAAGGGTGTTTAAAAATGATTGGGACATAACGTGTAGGAGACTAATTAACCGATCGAGACGGGTTTTACCAACCGCTCATAAATTCCGCGGCCGTTCTTGAAATGTGGAACATTGCTTTTTGCTTCTGAGAGCCGATTCAAAAATTCTTCCTCGAAAGATTGTTTCGTCAATTCTTCGGCCAATTGAATCGCGCGGGCAGCGTACTGAATGATTTGAACCGTTTCAATGCCAGAAATTTCCGTAAAAAACCAGCCGCAGCTCGTATACATCAGCATGGCAAACTTCTGCATTTCAATAAGTTTTATAGCAGAAACTGTTTCTTTTTCAGTCAGCGGCTTCAATGAGTGTTGCTTAAAAAAATCCGATTGTGATTTTTTGGACCGATCCGAAATGATCTGAATATAATCGTTGCGTGCTTCCCATGCATCTTTAAAATAATTTCCGCCGAGCTGTTCGTAAAGCGGAATCAATTGGTTCCTGAGCCAATCTAGCGCATCCCTAAGCGGCCTTCGCCAATATTGGGCCCACTCGGCAGGCCCGTCACCGCGACAACCACAGTGATCATACCAACGCTTGAGTCCGTGAGCGCAACTCCAAGCGGTTCCCTTGCCGTCTTCACCTTTTTTGAGTTTTACTTCATGGCGGGCAGGATAAAGATCTAAAAATTCACCGTAATTAACGATTTTGAATCCGCGCTTCGGCGCTTCCACATCCATTAAATAAGCGAGGGCCCGCTCTCCAAAGCCCTTATGATGCCCAAAGGTTTCACCGTCTGTCGCAATGTGAATCAATTCCGGATGACGGACATCGCCCTTTGAGGTTGCCTGTTCCAACCGGTCGGCAAAGAGTTTGGCTTCATAAGCCAAACTTCCAAACGCTACATCGCTAGAAATTGTGCCGTCGTAGAAAAAAACGGCAAGTGATTTTTGCGGGCCGGTGATGACTCGGTAAGGAACTCGCGGATTAATTGAGCCGCTCGAAACATGATGCCATTCACTGTGATCATAAGCCCTTACCGCTTCGGCCTGGTGGGGCGAGAGGATTGTAAATTTGATGCCTTCATCAATCAATATTCCGATTGTTTCTTCGTTGCAGGCGGTTTCGGGAAGCCACATTCCTTCCGGTTCTCTGCCAAAGCGGTGTTTAAAATCATAAATTCCCCATTTGACTTGCGTGATTTGATCGCGGCGGTTGGCAAGAGGCATGATCATGTGATTATAAACCTGGGCCATCGCGTTTCCGTGGCTGCCGTGCTGACCCACGCTTTTGCGGTCGGTACCAATAATCTTTTGATAAGTTTCAAAATGTTTTTGTTCCAGCCAAGAAAACAGGGTGGGGCCAACATTGAAGCTGATTTTTTCAAAGTTATTGACGGTGTTAATCAGCTTTCCGTCCTCGTCAAATACTTTGGCCTGTGTATTTGGAAGATAGCATTCTTGATAAATCCGTTCGTTCCAATCGTGGTAGGGCGCCGCGCTGGGCTGTTTTTCAATTTTGTCTGTCCAGGCATTTTCACGGGGTGGCTGATAAAAATGTCCGTGAATGGCAAGACATACGTTATCGTGCATTATATTCTCCATCGATTTCCTCCCCCCTTGTGGGGGAGGACTAAGGTGGGGGGATTTGTTTCCGATCAACCCCCATCCTAACCTTCCCCCATAAAGGGGGAAGGAACGGTTTTACATTAACTTTCCTTCCATCTGTAAATATTAATTCCAAGCGGGGGCAAATTGACCACAACGGAATACGGCCTGCCATGCCATTCGATCGGCTGAACCGGAATTCCGCCAAGATTTCCCATTCCGCTGCCGCCGTAAACCTGGGCGTCGCTGTTTAAAATCTCTTCATAAAAACCGGTTTTTGGAACGCCCACTCTGTATTGTGTTCTCGGAACAGGGGTCAGGTTGCAAGTGATCAAAAGATGCTCTTGGCGATTTTTGGGCCACCGAATAAAACTAATGACGCTAGAGGTAACATCTGAGAAATCAATCCATTCGAAACCTTGAGGGTCAAAGTCAACTTCATAAAAAGCTTTGTTGGTTTTATAAATGTGGTTCAGGTCTCGCACAAAATGGTTTACCTGTTTATGCGGCGCGTAATCCAAAAAATGCCAATCCAGTGATTTCTGACAGTCCCATTCTTGGCTTTGAGCAAAATCGCTCCCCATAAAAAGCAATTTTTTCCCCGGATGCGCATACATTAAGCCCAAAAAAAGCCGGAGATTCGCAAATCTCTGCCATTCATCGCCCGGCATTTTTCCGAATAAGGACGCCTTTCCGTGGACAACCTCGTCATGAGAAAGTGGAAGCAGAAAATTTTCGGTAAAAGCATAAAGCATCGAAAAGGTAAGTGTATTTTGGTGAAATTTCCGGTGGACCGGATCTTTCGAAAAATAATCCAGCGTATCGTGCATCCACCCCATGTTCCACTTCATGCTGAAACCAAGTCCGCCCAAATAAGTCGGCCGTGAAACGCCCGCCCACGCGGTTGATTCCTCGGCAATGGTCAAAACACCCGGATGATTCAGATGAACAACTTCGTTAAATCGTTTGAGAAATGTAATTGCTTCCAAATTTTCGCGGCCGCCATACTGATTGGGCTCCCACTCTCCTTCCTTGCGGGAATAATCGAGGTACAACATCGAAGCAACACCGTCAACCCGTAATCCGTCGACATGATATTGATCCAGCCAGAAAAGCGCACTGGAAATCAAAAAATTTATGACCTCTTTTTTCCCGTAATCAAAAATAAACGTGCTCCAATCTTTATGTTCGCCTTTTTTCCAATCTTCATAGGCATAAATTTGTTTTCCGTCAAAAAATGCGAGTCCGTGCCCATCTTTTGGAAAATGAGACGGTACCCAATCCAAAATGACCCCAATTCCATTTTGATGACAATGATCGACAAAATACATGAAATCATCCGGCGTTCCAAATCGGCTTGTCGGCGCAAAATGACTGAGCACTTGGTAACCCCAAGATTGATCGAATGGATGTTCCATGATCGGAAGAAGCTCAATGTGGCTGTATTCCATCCGCTTCACATAGTCGACCAATTCATGAGCCAGCTCACGATAGTTTAAAAAAGCAACATCATCCGGTCCTTTTCGTTTCCAGGAACCCAAATGCACTTCATAAATAGAAAGCGGCTGTTCAAACGGATTGCCTTGACGGCGTTGATCCACCCAAGAACCGTCTTTCCATTTATGACGACTGAGATCAGCCACAACCGAAGCAGACCGCGGTCTTAATTCGGCGCGAAACGCATAAGGATCCGCTTTAATTCTCACTTCATTGTCCACCCAGGAACGAATCGCATATTTATAAACTTCCCCTTCTTTAAGCCCCGGAATAAATAAAGCCCAAATCCCCGAAGAACCAATCCGCGTCATAGGATGAGCGCCGACAAACCAATGATTGAAGTTACCCATGACGCAAACGCTTTTGGCATTAGGGGCCCAAACCGCAAAATGAACGCCCCAAACGCCGTTGATGGTTCTGAGATGGGATCCGAGCTTGTCGTAACTTTTAAAATGATTCCCTTCCCCAAGCAGATGAATATCATAATCGGAAATATCGGTTGAACAGGCGTATGGATCTTCAGAGATAAAAAAACGTCCGGCTCCATCTTTAAAACTAATCTTATAAGGAGCCAGCTCGGTAACACCTTTGATAACAGCCTGAAAAAATCCGCTCGGATGAATTTTTTTCATTGGAATCGGTAACTCAGTCCCATTTTGTTCCACCCAGGCTTTGTCAGCGCGCGGCAAAAAACTGTTGATTACAACGGATTTATTTTTTTTGAATACATGAGGGCCCAACGTTTCATAGGGGCGGTCTTCGACAAAATCGACAATTTTACGGATTGCGGAGGGGGTAAAAGCTTTGAGGGTCTTAAACGACGGGCGCTTTGGAATCTTTTGTTTTCTAGCAGATCTAAGCGCCGGTGGTTTCTTTTTCTTCATATCGAATTGTTTCCAACTTGATAAACCTTTTTAAGCGATATATTTTATACTACATCCGTTTTCTGTGCGAACAAATATTCAATTTTTTCGTGGCGCTTTTGCTTCGGTCGGAACGCTTAAATATGCGGGCGTGACAGAGCCTATTGCGCGGGGAATGATTTCTCTGGCTCAGGGCAATTCGACGGCGCTCCTCATGATCTTTCAAATTCAGTTAATGCCAATAAGCATATTTTTCTCCATTGACACCCGTCACAAAACAGACTTAAATAGCAAACTATGATTGAAACTTTGAATCATTTGAATCAATGGCTGAGTCATATTAAGTCGTTTATTTCGCCTTGGGTTTACGCGCCGGTCATATTGGTGTTGTGGCTGATGATCCTCAATGGGGTAAGAACTATTTTTTTCATTAAAGCCAAAAATTTTGGATTTGATCGGAATTTCAATTACGCCGATTCTGGCTTCGCTTGGAATCGGATCTCTTGCTGTCGCTTTGGCGCTTCAAGATACGTCGGCTAACTTTTTTGCCGGAATCTACATCGGCATTGATAAACCCAT
>JGI1358J11329_10003224_pt1 | contig 12234 bp, 14 predicted proteins | sample Subgroupgradi54m_FD_11329 | JGI IMG/M metagenome (IMG submission 11329)
TCAGAAACCTTAAATGCTGGCATAGAGAATGATTGCAATAACAGTTTATGAGCCAGTTTTGCCCGACGGCCAAGCTCCAGAATTTGTTTCTCGTAGCGAGCACGTAGATCGATAATCTTCTCGAATGTATCCGTACCTTTTTTAGCTGTCTCAATGACTGCCGAAAGGAAAAAGACAACCCATTGATCCAAGTCATTTCGCTCACGCACAAAAGTAAGCGCGTCATAATACGCCCCTTTGTTTCTTTCAAAGAAGTCCGAGAGGTAGAGCGTCGGTTTTCGTAGAATTCCAAGCTCAATAAGATGAAGTCCGATGAGCATACGACCAATTCTTCCGTTGCCGTCATTGAATGGGTGAATTGTCTCAAACTGATAGTGCGAAATAGCCATCTTAATCAGGTGAGGCATATTCAATCCCTTGTTATGCCAAAAGAACTCAAGGTCCTTTAAGGACTCTCCCATATCTTCGGGATGAGGTGGAATGAAAGCGGCTGTCTGAATGCTTGTGCCACCAATCCAGTTTTGTCCGGTGCGAACTTCTCCCGGTTGCTTGTGTTCGCCACGAACACCAGACAACAAAATTTTATGAGCCCCTTGCAGAAGTCTCATTGAGATTGGAAGTTCGCTAAGTTGAGCAATGCTTGTATTCATTGCTTTGATATAATTTTGAACCTCGGTCCAATCGTCTCTTTTTTCTGGGGAGATTTCTTCTTCCGGTAGGACGGCTTCATCCATGCCGGTGCGAGTCCCTTCAATACGACTTGATTTGACTGCTTCATTGCGCACGTGCATTTGAATGAAAAAATCTACGTCCGGCACAAGGATGGAGTAGGCATTTAATTCGCCGACAAGCCTGATCGCTTCTTCCAATAGAACAGGGATTCTTTTGTCCCGCCATTCATATGGATGATTGACCGGGGACGGCAAAAAACTCTGGTATTCATAATCTTTGCCCCAGAAATGCTTCTTATAAGTACCGGCTATAAACTGATTTTGCTGTGCTTTATTTGCCATAGTTTTACTGGTTTACCCCCACACCAAACAGGTGTTTGGTGTGGGGGTTTTCCAAGTTGAAATATGTATTCCCATGTTACCAGATATCCACAAAAAGTGCAATAAGAATATCAATATTACGACTTGGCATATAAAAACGGTATGATTAGACCATGGAGGCTTATACTTTATGGTCAACGTTTACAAGCTTTGGTACGAGCGAGGTAAAACTGACTGACAAGATCAAGTTTCAAGAGCTTATTTTTCCAGAAGGTGTTTTGTACGACTATTCAGCATTTGTCCTTCAATAAATTCAGGATGGTGAACTTGTCGAACCAGAACCACAAAAACAGCCGACATTTACACGCTTAAACGGCTAATTGATACTCCAAATTCTAATATGGTGCCCGGGAGAAGAATCTCACTACTCGCCCTTTGGGCTGCGTTTTGAAACCCATCGGTTTCAATGCCTGCCTACCGGCAGGCAGGCTTCCGCCACGGGAAAACTATCGTTTTCCCGACCCCTTTCCTTTGTTCGACTCCTCTCCTAGATATCAAAAGCAAAAAAGACTAGTCTTATGATTAGTTTTTTTGCTTTGGTGCCCGGGAGAGGAGTCGAACCTCCACGCCTTTCGGCACTACCACCTCAAGGTAGCGTGTATGCCATTTCACCACCCGGGCATATGTTCAAAGAAGATCAAGATAAAGTATAGATAATTCCTCATCAACTTTCAAACCAAAAAACCGCCCTCGAGCGGTTTTTTACACCTTCAGTTTTTCAACCACGCGTTTCGAAGAAAGACTGCGGAGAAAATAAAGCTTCGCGCGGCGAACTTTTTTGGGAAAACTGATTACCTCAACTTTTGCGATAAGAGGAGAGTTGATTGGATAAACTTTTTCTACGCCCACTTCTTGAAGCATCGCACGAACGGTAAAAGTCGCGCCCGCTTCAGAACCATGCTTCCTTGCAAGCACAATGCCTTCAAACGCACTCTGCCTCTCCTTCTCGCCTTCTTTGATCCGTTCCCAAACGCGCACCTTCGCACCGGGCTTAATTTTGACTAAAATTTCTTTATCAATCATTTCCATTACTTTACGTTAGAACACTCTTCCATGTCAATCGTTTTTCTTATGGCCCTCCAAATCAGTAAGAATGCGCTTTAGTTCTTCTGGTAGGTCTGCCTCAACCCGTATTTTGTGCCCATCTTGTCCCCACGTAAACTCAAGAGATTCTGCGTGCAAAAACTGTCTTTTGAGATTCCACGGATTTTTTTTAAAACCGTAGAACAGATCTCCAACCAGAGGATGATGAATTGATTGAAAATGAACTCTTATCTGATGCGTACGACCGGTTTTTGGAAACACAGCCACAAGCGAAAATAAATCTTTGTCTTTTTTAAATACTTCGAGCGATTCATACTTTGTCTCCGCCGACTTTATCATCTTCATATTTTTTGCCGTAACACTACGCCTTACTGTTCCTGGCTTAAGCCCGATCGGTTTATCAATAACTCCTCTACCTCGAAGCTCGCCCCAAAGAAGCGCTTTGTATGATTTTTTAATCCCACCTGTTTGAAAAAGCGATTTTAATTCCTCAAAAGCGCCTTGGGTTTTGGCAATCAAAAGCACTCCAGAAGTCTCCTTATCGAGCCGATGAACGATGCCCGGTCTAAGCGGAAGCGTTTTGCTTCCTGGAGACTTATCGCCTACTCCAAGAATCTCCGGATAGCGCTTTAGAATCCAATCAACGATCGTTTCTTCTTCCCCGTCTGCGAGATGAGCGGTTTGGTGCACTAAAACTCCTGCCGGCTTATTTATAACCAGAAACTCTGGAGCCTCATAAATAACTTCTATCATGGGCTTCATAATAGCCCAAAAAGCTCATAAAATCTAGCTTTTTCACCTAAACGCTTGCTTTTTTCTATGCGCATGCTACAATAAGCCTGAAAGTAAAGAGAAGGTGCCCTGTGCAGGGGCTTTTTTATTCCCCAAAAAAACTATGAACTACCTAATCACCAAGATCGTAGACCACGCAAGGCTTAATAAAGCTTTTGTTTGGAGTATCATAACCTACAAAGGTAAGGGAGTTATTCTTGGCATGCTTGTGACCCTCCTTATGTTTGGCCCTATTGGAACAGCTCAAGATGGCCATGAGGGCGGATTAAGCATAGCTAAAGCAGCTTCCGTGGAGAGGAGTATTGTTCGCGTCTGGGTTACGGCCTACTCGAGCACTCCGGAGGAAACCGATGATACTCCTTTTATCACCGCATCGGGTAAAACCGTTCACGATGGCATAGTAGCGACAAACTTTTTACCGATGGGAACAAAAGTGCAAATTCCGGAATATTTCGGCAATAAAGTCTTTGTGGTTGAAGATAGGATGCATCCCAGGAAAATTAATTTTGTTGATGTGTGGATGGCGACAAAACACGACGCAAGGCATTTTGGTATAGCACGAACGGATATGGTCGTACTAAATAATTAATTTTGATATAACCCCGTACGAAATAGTGAGAAAATATAAATATTTTCGAGCTAAAAATCGTGGTTAAATTTTAAAATATATAATTCTGTTAGCTAAAAGTTATACACAACGCGGAAAATATTTAATTTCGTACGGGGTATAATAAAACCATGTCATTTTTCGAAAGAATGTTTCAGTCAGGGAACGAATCGGAGGAGGCTCGCATGCAAAGAGAAAAAACGGCAACTGATAAGGCGAAGGCGTTAAGTGAGGCTGAAGAAGCGGAAAAGCTTATCGCGGCTATTGAGGCAAAAAATAAAGGCATGCCAAAAGAAGTAGTTGATGCCGGCGTCGAAAGAGCTCTCCGAGGAGCAAAGAAGAGAGACGAACATTATCCTGAAGCACGAAGAGATCGGGACGAAAATAGAAAAGCGGCTTAGAAAAAACCACCCGAGAAGGGTGGTTTTTGGTTTTGGTGGACCTAGGCAGAAGCGAAAAAAATTTGTTCCGTCGGCTGACGGACACAAAATTTTTTGAAACCCATCGGTTTCAATACCTGCCTACCGGCAGGCAGGCTTCCGCCACGGGAAAACTATCGTTTTCCCGACCCCCCTCCCAGTCCGATTCTCTAAAATCATAAAGTAAGGATCACTGGTCATAAAGACCGAGGATTTTTATTGTGGACCTAGGCAGAATCGGACTGCCGACTCCTCGTTGCAAACGAGGCGTAATGCCACTTTACTATAGGCCCTTTCTTTCTATAAAGATTAGCCATTACTGACTTAATTTTCAATAGATTATTTACTATGACTAAAATTAATAATTGCCTTAAGGGCGCTTGGAAGCTTTGTGACTCCATCGCTTCCGGTAAAATGGCCCTTCTCGCGCTCAATGATTGTTTTTGCGCCCAATCTTTCTTCAAGCATCTCTTTATTTACAATTGGTATAACATAATCATTGTCAGAAAAAATAGCTAAAAACTTTGTTGTGTGTCTCTTCACTTTTTCAAAATCGATTGGGGTTTCTACCCATGGCTTACCAATTACCTTTTCTTCTTCTGTTTCCAAGTCCGATAATATAAACCAACCGGCCACAAAAACCGCTCCGCCAACGCGTTTCTCGGTAGGTAGACTCTCAAGATAACGAAGTATTGCCTGACAACCAACACTATGGCCGACAAAATAAGTGTTTTTATTGGGATCGCCCACTACTCCAGCAAGATGAGAAACCCACGTTTCAATTTTAGGCTCTTCAGGGTTCGGCATCTCCGGAACATGGACTTCAAAACCTTTTGCTTCAAGTTCTTTTTTTAACCATGGGAACCACCCTTCTTCTGGGTAACCGTCCCATCCGTGAATTATAAAAACTCTTCCTTGCATTTAGTGTTTAGTGGGTGTGGTAGGAATCGAACCTACGGCCTCGTTCTTATCAGGAACGCGTTCTACCACTGAACTACACACCCAAATTTTTAGTGCGGGTTGAGGGCTGTGTCTCTCTATTTACTTTACCCCCCACACCAATTGAGTTTAAAAAGATTTGATTGTATCTTCAAGTCTCCTCTTGAGCTGTGCTAAGGCTCTAGATCTTAGCTTCAAATTATGCTCTCTATGACGAGCGTCTCTTTCTGAAACATACGATTCAACATATAAAAGCTTGAACGGTCGTCGTAATTTTGTAGAACGGACGTTGCCTTCGTTATGCTCTTCCATCCTTTTCTTCAAGTTATTAGTTGAACCAATATACCAATCTTTATCTATAAGGCTTTTCAGGATATAAACAGAGAACATAACTAAAACTCAATTGGTGTGGGGGTTAATCAAATTTAGCTTTTCGAAGCCTTCGATGTCAAACCCCCCAGAAAAACTCGGCTCAAGCGTTGCTCCTAAGGCTTTATTAAAATTTGAAATTAGGAAAAGAAAATCGTATACGACGAAACCAGCAACGCATAGAAACATTACCGATGCGAAGAAAAAAAGGAAAAACTTTTTCTTTGAAGAATCCGCCTTAAAAAATTTGAATATCTTTGCCATGCCGTTTTTACCTGTCGTAAACCTCGCCTTTCACAACCATTTGCATATTAGCATCTTGTTGATTTATCGAAACGCTATCGACGCTGTTTATGTAGTGAAAGTCAGAAAGTCTTCTTAAAAAACCAAGAAGTGTGTTTAAATTATTGCCCTGAATATTTAATCGNTATGATACATTTCCTAACGTGGGGAAACTTGCCGGAGTTTCACCTAAAAAAGTGAAGCCGAAGCCAACATTTTCTTGAGCTGCAAGCGATTGTAAATCTTTCTGCAAATCGATAAGTGAATCTTTTGGCGGCACAACGTTGTGAAGAATTTCAAGATACCGCTTCCCTTTATCCCCATATTGATTTTGAAGTACGGCAAGAAGTTTGATAGAAGCTGACCGATCGAGGACGTTTTGAATATTCTTTGAAATAGTGGCGGTAAGTTTGCTTATTCGAAAACCCAAAAAAACAAGAATAATAAGTAGCGCCATAACGATAGATAAAGCAATCAGCGCTTCTTTTACTACACGTTTTTTGAAGGTTTCCATGACAATTATTTATATAGCTTTCCGGCTGAAACCTATGCACTCAAAGCTTTAAATTTCAGCAAAAAAGACGCTTTGACTCTTACCCTAATCTTATTTTATCATAAGCGGCATGGCTTCTTCTATTAATAGTGTTGGCATGGAGAGCTCGGAGTATCCCGGGAGTCTTATTGAAATTCCAAATCCGCCGAAAATCATTTTTTATCGGGGAGTGCTACCAATAAAAGATGAGATTATGGTGGCGATCGTAGGCACAAGAAAAGCGACTCGAGATGGTAGGGAAAGTGCTCGAGAGATTGCTCGAAACCTTAGCGATGAAAATATCACGATAGTCAGTGGCCTTGCGCTTGGGATTGATGGCGCCGCACATGAAGGTGCGCTCCGCGGCAACGCAAAGCGCACAATCGCGGTTCTTGGGAATGGACTCCAGGAAATTTACCCGCGCACTCACGAGCGCCTGGGTAAGGAAATTTTAGAATCTGGTGGCGCTCTTATATCGGAGTACCAAGAAGGCGCGCCCGCGCTTCCCCATCACTTTCTTCTGCGTAACAGAATAGTGAGCGGGCTTTCCCGTGCAGTTATAGTTATTGAAGCTCCAATGCGATCAGGATCGCTTGTCACGGCAAAATGTGCACTCGAGCAAGGCAAGGAAGTGTTTGTGCTTCCCGGGCCAGCAAACCACCCGAATTATAAAGGCTCGCATTATTTAATAAGGAATGGCGCAAGGCTCATTCAAGATGCAAATGATGTTCTTGAAGACTTGGGAATTGCCGCGGAAAAAACTCAAGAAACGCTTGACTCTTTTTCTCAAAACCGAGCGAAAGATTTTGATGAGACAACGCGTGTTGTGCTTAAGGTAATCTCGGAATCAAAAGGAAATCTTTCGCTTGATGACATATTAGAGAAATGCGATCTTCTACCGCACGTCGTTGCTCAAAAAATTTCCATCCTTATTCTAAAAAACATCATCGAAGAAAAAGCGGGAACATTTAGGGTAAAGCCTTAAAACGGTGTGATATATTAGGAATATGCCACGTGCAAAAAAAGAAACGAAGCTCGTTATAGTTGAGTCCCCCACCAAAGCGCGAACTATTGGTGGGTTTCTTAAGAACGGGTACGACGTCCAATCTTCATATGGCCATGTTCGCGATCTTCCTAAAAGCAAGCTTGGCATTGACGTAGAACATGATTTCGAGCCGCATTATATAGTCCCTGTAAAAGCCCGCAAAAACCTCAATATGCTTAAAAAACTCGCCGCAAAAGCAAGCGAGGTAATTCTTGCAACTGATGAAGATCGCGAGGGAGAAGCGATCGCATGGCATCTTCTAAAAGCGCTGGGTCTCGAAGAAACTCCGGAGAAAATAAAAAGAATTGTTTTTCATGAAATCACGAAGGGCGCAATCGAGGAAGCGCTAAAAAACCCTCGCCAGATCTACGACCACTTAGTAGATGCACAGCAAGCACGCCGAGTGCTTGACCGACTTGTTGGGTACATGCTCTCCCCATTTCTTTGGAAAAAAATTATGCGGGGGCTCTCTGCCGGACGCGTGCAATCAGTTGCGCTACGCCTCATTGTTGAACGCGAAGAAGAAATCCGTAAATTCAAAGCCGACGAATATTGGTCGGTGAACGGTGTTTTTAAACGTGACGGTTTTGAACCAAACTTTACCGCCACACTTACAAAGGTAGGAGGCGAGACTCTCGAAAAGATGGGCATTAAAAATGGTGCGGACGCAGAAACGCTTGTGGAGGATTTGAAAAGTGCAGATTTTAAAATCGGTACGGTAACAAAAAAAGAAGTACGTAGAAATCCATCGCCACCATTTGTTACCAGTACCTTACAACAAGAAGCCAATAAACGTTTGCGATTTAGTGCAAAGCAAACCATGCGTTTTGCTCAAAACCTCTATGAAAATGGGCTTATTACTTACATGCGCACCGACTCGGTCAATCTCTCAAAAGATTCTCTCTCTGCCGCGCGAGATTTTATTAAATCTGAATTTGGAGATACTTATTTAATTCCGGAAGCTCGCATATTTAAAACAAAATCCCGCCTTGCTCAAGAAGCTCACGAAGCAATACGGCCAACAAATCCGGGACTTTCTCCCGACAAAATTACAGTTGATGAAGCTGGTGCAAAAAAACTATACGATCTTATTTGGAGACGATTTATCGCTTCCCAGCTTCCGCAAGCCGTGTTTGATTCGACAAGCGTTCAAATAATCGGCACCTCAAAGAAGGATGTCTATGAACTGGGCGCAAATGGAAATATTTTGAAATTCGATGGATTTCTTAAAGCGTGGCCACAAAAATTCGAAGAAAAAAACCTACCGATTCTAGAGCCTAAAAACAAGGTTGTTGTCGAAGAGCTTAAGCCCGAGCAACACTTTACCGAACCGCCGCCTCGCTACAACGAAGCAAGCTTAATTAAAGTGCTTGAGGAGTTTGGTATCGGAAGGCCGTCGACTTATGCGCCCACCATATCGGTAATTCAAACCAGGAATTATGTAGAAAAAAATGAGGCGCGCCGTTTCCAACCGACACAAATCGGCGAACTGGTTAATAAAATGCTTACGGAAAACTTTCCTGAAATCGTCGATATCGATTTTACTGCCCAAATGGAAGAGGACTTGGATAGTGTAGCGGAAGGAAAAACGGATTGGCACAAGATTATTAGAGAATTTTATACTCCTTTCGCTAAAAATCTTGAGAAAAAATATGAAGAGGTGCAGAAAAGCGACTTCGCAAAAGAGGAAAAAACCGACGAAGTCTGCGAAAAGTGCAGCAAGCCGATGCTGATTAAAACTGGGCGATTTGGTAAGTTTCTTGCCTGCTCGGGATTCCCAGAATGTAAGAATACAAAGTCGTTAAAGAAAAATATTGGGATCACAAACGAAGCGGGAGAGCGCATGAAATGTCCAAAGTGTACCGAGGGTGAGATTGTAAGAAAGCGTACTAAGCGCGGACGCTTCTTTTTTGGTTGCACTCGTTACCCCGATTGCGATTACGCATCGTGGACTAATCCGGCATTACCGGAGAAAAAAGACGGAGAGGGCGATGATTAATATTTGGTTAATATCTCCGTTCCTTCTTTAGTAATAGCAATTGTATGCTCAAAATGCACCGAGAGACTGCCGTCTGCCGTGGCATAGCTATCGTCTGATTGCTGAATAATCGACTGCGAGCTTATAGAAAACATCGGCTCTATTGCAAGCACCATGCCCGGGACAATCTCTATGCCCGTACCTTTCTCGCCATAGTTATAAATAACTGGATCCTCATGAAGTGCGAAGCCGACACCGTGGCCGGTAAGCCCTCGAATTACTTTCATCCCATGTTTTTTTGCAACTCGTTCTATTGCGTAACCTATATCTCCGATGTGCCCGCCTAGTTTTACAGATTTTATTCCAGCCTTAAGCGCTTCTTCGGCAGAAGCTATGAGCTTATGAGCCGATGCAGAAACTTTGCCGATTGGAACCGTAACGGCCGCGTCAGTAATATACCCTTCATAACTTACACCCGCATCGATCTTTAGTAGGTCGCCATCTTTTAGCACCCGACTCGAAGGAAGGCCGTGCACCACAACTTCGTTTAACGAGGTGCAAATCGCGGCCGGATATGCTTTTCGAGTGCCTTCGGGGCGATACCCCAAAAACGCCGGCGTTGCGGCGCAAGATGCCAAAAAATCTCTCGCGTGAATATCTAGATCGCGAAGCGCGAGACCGACGCGCGCAAGGCTTTTTAGTTCCTTAAGCAGAGCGCCCAAGATCAAGCCTGACTTGCAAAGCATCGCAATGTCTTTATCTGACTTCAACCGAATCATTATTTCTTAAGTTTAAGTTTTTTCTCTATGGAATTTAGCACTTTATAAGGAAGGGGTTCGCCATTGACTTCAAAAATCTTTATGCCTATTTTTTTAGCTTGTGCGATTATAGGGTATGTCCGCTCGCGGTATTCCTTAAGGCGTACTTTCATAATCTCGGGTTTATCAAGCACGCGTTTTCTTGTATAGCCGTCGCAAAAAGCACAACGCCTTATCTTCGCATGAGCCAGAATCGGTAGCCCACAATTTGAGCAAACCAAACGGCTAACATTTCTTTTAACCGAAGTTTCATCATGAACTTTTAGCTTTATAATTTGCAAATTGCTTTTCCTATATAAACCGATGAGCTCTTGAAACAATCCTTTATTTTTTTTATCTCCAAAGGCTTCAAATACTGTTCGTGGAGAGCCGCTAAAGACAACGCCAAAGCCGGCGCGCCCAATCCTATTAGAAACATCGCGAACAATTTTTATAGTCCAGCTTGGCGTGCACAAAATGCCGGTATCAAAATTTTTACGCTCTCGCATTAATATGGGGTCTTCTTCCGCTTCCTTAGAGTGAACTAAAGCCTCAATGTAACGCCCCGTATCGAAATGAATCAAATTGTGGCGCCTTGCTATAAGCTCTGCTTGCGTCCCCTTTCCCGATCCGGGCGGTCCGTAAATAATAATTGCTTTGTTTTGCATTTATTTAAATGTAGCACGGAAAAATAAACCGCCCAATCCTCTACAGGATCAAGCGGTTATTTTTTCGCACCTTTCGACATCTTCTACGAAAACCAGGAAGTTCACCAATACCCCCACCACCAACTAAATAGCTTTCTTATTATTTAATGCGGCAACTCTCGGAAGCGCAAAAGATTGGCCTTTTGGCTAAACCAAAAGTTTTGCGCTGAGAGCGTAGTGGTGCGCCGAGTCGCTGGAGCGAGACGACACCCGGTGACGAATTAAGTAATAAGAAAGCTAATTAAAATATCCCCTCGTATTCGCGTACCGTAAGCTGACTCTCTAACTGCTTCATCGTTTCAAGCGCCACCGCTACAACAATCAAGAGCGCCGTACCTCCAATCGTAAGAGATTTGATCCCGGTAAAAATCTGAGTGACGTTTGGCAAAACCGCAATAAAACCCAAGAAAAGCGCACCGAAAAGTGTTATTCGGCCAACTGTTTTTTTAATCACCTCGGCTGTTGCGGCTCCCGGACGAATACCGGGAATAAACCCGCCCGCTCTCTGGAGATTTTTAGAGATTTCTTGAGGGTCAAAGGTAATCGCAGTGTAAAAATATGTAAAAACAACGACAAGGGTAAAGTAGATCGTGCTGTAGATTAAAAGGTTATTAAAAACTTTTGCAACAATCGCGTTAAGCTTTAGAGAAAGCTCTGGAGAAATAACAGAGCTCACCTGTGCTAAAAACTGGGGGAAGAGCAAAAGTGATATCGCAAAAATTATAGGGATAACACCCGCTTGGTTCACTTTTAGCGGAAGGTAAGTTGAAACCCCTCCGTACATCTTATTTCCACGTACCTGCTTTGCATAAGAAACTGGTATCTTGCGCTCCCCTTCACTTATAAATACCACTCCTGCGATTATCACAACGCTCAATATGATAAACGCGAGATAGGTTGGAATCGCAGAAGGAGTAAACGTAGCGATGCCCTGCGTAATGATTTTGGGAAGTCGGCTCACGATTCCTGCAAATATAATAAGTGAAACACCATTTCCGATTTTGTATTCCGTTATAAGTTCACCAATCCACATAAGGAGTAGGCTACCAGAGGAAATAACAATTACGTTATTTATAAGTGCGCCAAATGATAATGGATCAATCGCACCCTGCGATATCAAAAGGTTTAAAAATCCATAAGACTGGAGAGCCGCAAGCGGCACCGTAAGATATCGGGACAGGCGATTGAATTTGGCGCGGCCTTCGGGGCCCTCTTCGTAATAAGCTTTTTTAAGTTGGGGGAAAATAATTGTGAGTAGCTGCATGATAATTGAGCCCGTTATATAGGGGCCAACACCAAGCATCATGACCGACAAGTTACTCAAACCACCACCTGAAAAGATATTTAAAAATCCAAAAAGCTGGTTTGAAGAGAAAAATTGGCTAAGACGAAGCGGATCAACTCCAGGAATGGGAATTGCGGCAAGTAGACGAAATACAAAAAGCCACATCAAGATCATTAAAATCTTCTTGCGAAGATCAGGAACACTGAATATGTTTAAAAATTTATTCATCCCCACATCTAATTAGCTTTAAGGCTCGCGACAATTCGCCTCTTTAGTTGGTTGAGAGCATTAGCTCGAAGTTTTAGATTCGATTCTCGCTTACGAGCGTCTTCTTCGCTTCGATATGCTTCATAATACATAACTTCGTAGGGTATGTATTTTTTAGT
>JGI1358J11329_10003227_pt1 | contig 12227 bp, 11 predicted proteins | sample Subgroupgradi54m_FD_11329 | JGI IMG/M metagenome (IMG submission 11329)
GAGAAGCGGTTCGGCTGGGCTCACCACGGGCCAGGGCGAGCTGCGTCAGCCTTCGCGATCCGGCGAGGCTCACCGCGAGCCGAGTGACCCCCAGCAGATGGCCGTCCAGGAGCAGCAGATGGCGCTGCCCGAGCAGGAGGCGCTGCGGGGTCATCCCCTGGTGCGGCGAGCCGTAGAGCTATTTGACGGCCAAGTCGTTCAGGTCAGGGCGAAACAGCCCGAATAGGGCGTGATAGGAGAATGAGATGAAGAACCTCGGGAACCTGATGAAGCAGGCGCAGCGAATGAAGGCTGAGGCGGAAAGGATTCAAGCGGAGGCTGCGGCGAAACGGGTTGAAGGGACTGCGGGCGGCGGGATGGTCACCGTCGTATGTAACGGTCAGGGCGAGGTTGTCGAGGTGAAGATCGATCCGGAGGTCGCCGGCCCGGACGAATTGGAGATGCTGCAGGACCTCGTTATGGCGGCGGCGAATGAGGCGCTCCGAAAAGCTCGCGAGCTACTGAGCCAGGAAATGGGTCGGCTGACCGGCGGGTTGGGACTGCCCCCGGGGCTGGTGTAGAAACGCCGTGGCCCGCTATGCCCCTACCCTGGTCCGGTTGATCGGCGAGTTGGTCCGCCTTCCCGGCATCGGCCCCAAGACCGCCCAACGCCTGACCTTCCACCTCCTCAAAGCCACCAAGGAGGATGCGGTGGCGTTGGCCCAGGCCATCATCGAGCTGAAGGATCGGATCCAGAGCTGTGCGGTCTGCTACAACATCTCTGAGGGCGATCAGTGTCCCATCTGCGCCGACCCGACTCGAGACGGATCGGCGCTGTGCGTAGTGGAAGAGGCTAACGACCTCTGGGCCATCGAGAAGACTGCGAGCTTCAAGGGTCGGTACCACGTGCTGGGGGGATCGCTTTCGCCGCTGGAGGGACGCGGCCCCGACCAGCTCACGGCCAAGGCTCTTCTACAGCGCCTGGCGGGAGGGGAGGTTAAAGAGGTTATCCTGGCCACGAATCCGAACGTCGAGGGCGAGGCGACGGCGATGTACCTCTCGCGCCTGTTGAAACCGTTAGTCGTTCGGGTCACGCGAATCGCTCGCGGCCTACCAATGGGCAGCGACCTGGAGTACGCCGACGAGGTGACCCTTTCCAAGGCATTGGAGGGGCGACGCGAGGTCTGACGCTCGCGGAGTAGAAAGTGGTTGCTCGCACCCATCGGGTGCGCTAGATTACCACCAGGCCATCAGCAGTCAGCCCTTCGCTAACTGCTGATGGCTGAACGCTTGTCTTCAGCTTCTGCCATTCCCGGGTAGCTCAACGGTGGAGCGAGCGGCTGTTAACCGCTAGGTTGTAGGTTCGAGTCCTACCCCGGGAGCCATTTTGTTGTTATCGGAAATTGACTTGCTGGTGTAGCGTATCCAACACTTCTTTACACATTCCGTTCGTCCTTGCCTGTCGAAGGGTGAAGCATTTCAATGGGTTCCATTCATGGTTCGACCATCTCACCACGAACGGAATGTAAAAGGATTTATGCTGCACTACTCTAGGGAGACCCGATGCCTCAGCATGGAGCGTTAGAGCGGTGGGTGGATCAGGTGGCGAGAATGACCCGTCCGGACCGCATCCATTGGTGCGATGGGTCAGAGGAGGAGTATCAGGTCCTGATTGAGGGGATGCTGCGGGATGGGACCTTGATTGGACTGAACCATCAGCGCTACCCGGGATGCTACTTGCATCGGAGCCATCCGTCGGACGTCGCCAGAACCGAGCACCTGACCTTCATCTGTACGTCTCGAAAAGAGGATGTCGGCCCCACGAATAACTGGATGGAGCCCAAAGAGGCGCGCGAGCAAGTCGGGAAGCTGTTCCAGGGCAGCATGAGGGGCCGGACGATGTTTGTCGTCCCCTATCTTATGGGTCCGGCCGGCTCTTCCTACAGTAAGATCGGCGTGGAGATTACGGACAGCCCCTACGTCGTCGTCAACATGCGGCTCATGACCCGCATGGGGAAGATCGCGCTTGAGCGACTCGGCGGGTCGGATAGTTTTGTCCGTGGCCTGCATTCACTCGGGGACCTGAGTCCGGACCGCCGCTTTATCCTTCACTTCCCGGAGGAGCGCCTCATCTGGAGCATCGGGTCAGGGTATGGGGGCAACGCCCTGCTGGGGAAGAAATGCCACTCCCTTCGCATCGCCAGTTGGATCGGTCGAGAGGAGGGCTGGTTGGCCGAGCATACCCTGATCATCGGGGTGGAAGATCCGTCAGGGCAGGTCACCTATATGGCGGCCGCCTTTCCGAGCGCCTGCGGCAAGACCAACCTGGCAATGCTTGTCGCCCCTCTACAGCTCTCGGGCTACAAGGTGTGGACCGTGGGCGATGACATCGCGTGGATGCACGTCGGGCCCGACGGATGGCTGCGGGCCATCAATCCGGAGGCTGGGTTCTTCGGCGTCGCGCCTGGCACCAGCGCCAAGACGAATCCGAACATGATGGCTGCGATCGGTCGGAACACGATCTTCACCAACGTGGCCGTGACGCCGGAGGGCGAGCCATGGTGGGAGGGAAAAGACCCGACACCGCGGGGCGGCCTCGTTGATTGGCAAGGCAACCCTTGGACGCCCGGGAAGGGGACGGCCGCCCATCCTAACTCGCGTTTCACGGTTCCCGCCGGGGAGTGCCCGTCGATCTCCCCTCGCTGGGAGGATCCGGAAGGCGTCCCGATCTCGGCGATCATCTTTGGAGGACGCCGGGCTCGGGTGGCGCCGCTCGTCTACCAATCATATAGTTGGCAGCACGGTGTCTTCGTCGGGGCCGGCATGGCCTCTGAGACCACAGCCGCGCAGTCAGGCGCGATCGGGGTTACCCGGCGCGACCCGATGGCGATGATCCCATTCTGCGGGTATCACATGGCCGACTACTTCGCCCACTGGCTCGAAATGGGCCCGCGCATCGCCCACCCTCCCGCGATCTTCCATGCCAATTGGTTTCGGACCGATACGCAGGGTCGCTTCCTCTGGCCCGGCTTTGGCGAAAACATTCGCGTCCTCAAGTGGATCCTGGAGCGAGTTCAAGGTCAGGGCGGGGCCATTGAGACTCCCATTGGGCTCATTCCTACATCTGATGCGTTGGAGATGGATGGGCTCAGGTTGCCCGCTGGCGCCATGGATGAGCTGTTGAGGATCGACTCCGGCGCCTGGTCTGCAGAGCAGGAGGAGCAGGGCCTGTTCTTCGACCGGCTTGCCGCGCGCCTGCCCGTCCAGATCCGGCAGGAGCATGACATGCTCCGCCAGCGGCTCAGCCGCCTCAGCGTCCACGTCAACGCCGCCGAGCCGCCACACGCACCGTAGTCGCTAGCCGGTAGGGAGCCTGATCCGGAATCACCTCCCAACCGCAGAGGCGGAGGTACCGACACGAGCCGTTCTTCTTACAAGAACATCGCGGCAGGCTTGGGGCTTTCGGTCGCCGGTATAGGAGCCATCGCGCTCCTTGGGTGGTTTCTCGGGTCACGGGCGCTCACCGCCATTCGCGCGGACTACATCCCTATGGCACCGAACACCGCGCTCCTTTTCCTTCTGCTGGGCGCCGGGATGGCCACTCTCAACAGAGATCTGCAGTGGTCTGATTGGTCCGCAAGGCTGGCGGCCTCTCTCGTCATCGCATTGGCCTTCCTGCGATTCCTGGAATACACCACGCCGATTCGCGTAGATGTTGATCGTTGGTTTTTTACGTTTTCCAGCGAGCATCTTGGGCTGGTCCCTGTCGGGCGGATGGCCTTTTTCACCGCGCTGAATTTCTTGCTTTCAGGTCTCGGGCTGCTTAGGCTCGCATGTTCAGTGGAACGCCGCAGCCCACCATGGACCGCAGCTTTTGCCATCATCACGCTCCTTGTCGGCTCAGTATTCGCGCTTGGATACCTCTATGGATCACCGCTACTCTACGGCGGCACAACAATTCCGATGGCCCTCAACACATCGATCGCCTTTGTGCTTTCGGGCCTGGGGCTTCTGGCGATGATCTCCGGTCGTGAGGCTGCCGAGCGGCAATGCGACCGGGAAGCCTTGCTGGAAGCCCACCAGACGCTTGAACGGCAAGTTCACGAGCGCACAAAAGAACTAGCGACTTCGAATAGGGTATTCCAAGCCGAAATCGACGAGCGCGAGCGGGTGGCAGAGGCGCTACGCGTTAGCGAGAAACAATATCGCGCCCTCGTGAGCGAGATTCACGATGGGCTGTTTGTGGTGGACGCCCAGGGAGTCATCACCTTTGCAAACCGGTCGCTAGCCAAGATTCATGGCGTTGAAAGCCCGGAACAGATCGTAGGCCGCAGCTTCTTGGAATTCATCGCCCCCGTCGAGCTGAACCGCGTACAGGAGTTGTTCGTCCGCGCGGTAGAGACCGGGGCCCCGGCTGAGGTCATAGAGACTCAGATCGTGCGCCCGGATGGAGAAAGCGCGTTCGTTGAGGTGACGCCGGTTCCCATCCTGGAGGATGGCAGGGTTGTGGGCTTTCGGGGGATCCTGCGTGATGTCACCGAGCGCAAGCGGTCGGAGCTCGCCCTGCGAAAGACTCACAACCTTCTTGCGACAGTGATTGACGCCTCGCCAATGGGCATCGCCGTCCTGGATCGTGAGGGGAACGTCAGGTTGTGGAACCCAGCAGCGGAACGAATCTTCGGCTGGCAGAAGGCGGAAGTCCTTGGGGGCCTGCCTCCCACCGTTCCCACAGACACACGTGCGGAGCACCGGGCCCTTCTCGATCGAGCGCTGGCGGGGGAAACGTTCGCCGGCATCGAGATCGTTCGCCAGAAGCAGGACGGCTCTCCGATTGACATCAGTCTGTGGACGGCGCCGCTGCGTGACGAGAGAGGCGATATTTGCAGCGTCGTCGGTATCATGGTTGATATCACGGGGCGCAAGCAGGCCGAGGGACGAATTCGTCTTCAGGCAGCGGCGCTGGAAGCGGCTGCGAACGGTATCATCATTACTGATCGCAACGGTACGATCAGGTGGGTCAACCCGGCCTTTACGCGGCTGACCGGCTATACCGCCAAGGAGGCCATCGGCCGGAACCCGCGCATCCTCAGGTCGGGCCAACACGATCAGGCGTTCTACCACAACCTGTGGGAGGTCGTTCTTTCCGGGAGAGTGTGGCAAGGCGAAATGGTCAATCGCCACAAGGATGGCAGCCTCTACACCGAGGAGCAAACCATTACGCCCGTTAGGGACGAACGCGGGGACATTACCCATTTCATCGCCATCAAACAGGATATCACCGAGCGCAGACGCCTCGAAGACCGGCTTCGCCAGGCGCAGAAGCTGGAGGCCATCGGCCTCCTGGCCGGGGGGATAGCGCACGACTTCAATAATCACCTGAATGGAATCATCGGTTTCGCAGAGCTCGCCTTGGAGCAGATGCCCGCGGACGGCAAAGGACACCATTATCTGAGCCATGTACCAAAGATAGGCCGTCAAGCCGCGGATCTTGTAGGCCAGGTGTTGAGCTTTGCGCGAAAGACCCCACTGCAACGGAAGCCGCTGGACCTGAACCTGACGCTTGAAGAGGCGGCGAGTATGTTGTGGCGAACGCTTCCCGAGACGATCGCGATAGTGCTGGAGCCCGCCCAAGAGCCCCTTACCGTCAATGCCGATGGCGCTCAGGTGCAGCAGATTCTTCTCAACCTAGCCACCAACGCCCGTGACGCTATGCCCCAGGGGGGGACCCTGACCCTTCGGCTGACGCCGGTCACGCTGATCGAGGCGAGCCTGGGTGGGCATCCAGAGCGCCGGTCGGGCGCCTTCGCCTGCCTGACCGTGGCCGATACCGGGACCGGCATCCCGGCCACCATCCGGGATCGCATCTTCGAGCCCTTCTTCACGACCAAGGAGACTGGCCATGGAACCGGCTTGGGCCTGGCCTCGGTCTACGGGATCGCTCACCAGCACGAGGGCTGGATCGAGGTGGAGACGGCCGAAGGCCAAGGGAGCGCCTTCCACGTCTTCCTCCCCCTGGTTCCCGCTCCGGCAGAAGTCGCGCCCTCGGCCGAGAAGGCGCTGCCGCGGGGGACCGAGACGCTCCTGTTAGTGGAGGACAATCCGATGGTCCTGGAGCTGGGGGAGATCCTCCTGAGCGGTCTTGGGTACACCGTCCTCAGCGCTGCAGATGGCGTCGAGGCGCTGGCGACCTTCCAGGCTCACTCCGACATCGCCCTGGTCCTCACCGACGCCGTCATGCCCCGGATGGGGGCGGCAGACCTGATTCCGGCCCTGCGTGCCCTCAACCCTGCAATCAGGGTGCTGGTCGCCACCGGGTATGCCCCGGACGAGATTCAGCATAGCCTGGAAAGCTCGGGGGTTGCCGGTTATGTTCGGAAGCCGTTTTCCCAAGCCGATCTGGCTACTGCGGTCCGCACGGCCATCGACGGCGAAGCGCCTGCTACGCACTAACCGGGGGGCTCAGGCGCGACCGCCTGAGGAGGGGGCCGCCCTTTCGATCAGCGAGCCGCCTTCCCCCCATGGGATAACATAAGAAATTTGGATGGCTTGATGCCCGGAGGGAGGAAGTGGAAGAGCAGTTTGTCGCTATCACGCTTCACCGGATCGCCGGCCAGATAGTCTGCGGCGCCGTTACCCTGGCTAGACAGCCGGATCGCTCCTGGTGGGGGAAATGCGGCAAGTGCGGGGAGGAGTTCCGACTGGAACCGGACGCCCGGTTCGAGGGGCAGGTCCGCGCGATGAGGAACTGACCGATGCTAAACATCGAGCTGAAAGCGCGTTGTGAAGATCTCGGAAAGCTTCGAGAGACCTGCGAGTCGCTTGGGGCGGAGGGTCAGGAGCCGGAGCGGCAGATCGATACCTATTTCAGCGTGAGCCATGGCCGCCTCAAGCTCCGGGAGTCGTTAGGGTCAGGGGCCGAGCTGATCTATTATGCCCGAGATGATGTTGCCGGGGCACGGGAAAGCCACTACGATCTCTACCAAGCAGAGGACCCTGAGGGTCTCAAGGCGATGCTCACCAAGGCGCTCGGTGTCAGCGTGGTGGTCGCGAAGCGGCGTGAGACCTTTGTGATCGGTAATGTCCGGATCCACCTCGACAAGGTGCAGGGGCTGGGCGGCTTTGTTGAGCTTCAAGGGACTATCGATCACTCGGGGGAACTGCCGCTGGTCGCCGACGAGGTCCAAGGGATACAACGGGCGCTGGGGATCGATCCGCAATCTCTCGTCAAAGAGTCCTACGCGGCCCTGGTCGGCAGGGCGGAGGTGACGCAAGGCCCTTGCGCCAATTGACCAGCCCGCCGGAGCGGAGCAACACCCCATGCGGTAGGCCGCACCACGGTGCAGGAAGGCATCTTCACCCCCCATCCTCACCTTCCCCCTCATGGGGGGGAAGGGACACCTCATGCGGACCCCTCCCCCCTCGGAGGGGGAGGATAAAGGTGGGGGGGATTTCGAAGGAATCTCGTCTTGGGAGGACCCCGCATGGAGCATCGGAGGTTTGGACGCACAGGCGTTCAAGTGTCGGGGGTCGGCTTTGGGGCCTGGGGGATCGGTAAGGGGTGGTGGGGCGAGGCCGACGACACCCTCTCGGTTAGGGCTCTCGTGAGGGCGCTGGAGTTGGGTGTCACCTTTATCGACACCGCGCATGCCTATGGCAATGGGCACAGCGAGCGACTGATCGCCAGGGCCTTCAGGGAGGCCCGGCGGCGCGTGTTTATCGCCACCAAGGTTCCATTGAAAAGCGCTGACTGGCCGCCCAAACCGGGGACCACGGCGCGGCAGGCCTTTCCCGCTGACTGGATCATCACGCACACGGAGCAGAGTCTCCAACACCTTGGGGCGGAGTGTCTGGATCTTCAGCAGCTCCACATCTGGCGCGATGAGTGGCTCGGTGAACCGGAGTGGCAAGAGGCGGTGTATCGGTTAAAGCAGCAGGGGAAGATCCGATTCTTTGGGGTCTCCATCATGGATCATCAGCCAGGGAGCGCGCTGAAGCTTGTGGGGTCCGGGCTGGTCGACACCGTCCAGGTGATCTACAACATCTTCGACCAATCCCCGGAAGAGGTCCTGTTCCCCCTGTGCCGGGAGCATGACGTCGGCGTGATCGCCAGGGTCCCTTTCGACGAAAGGGGACTGACCGGAAGCCTCTCACCGGAAACGACCTTTCCCCCCGATTCATTTCAGGGCTTCTACTTCCGCGGGGACCGGCTGCGGGAGACGTGTGAGCGCGTTGATCGTCTCAGGCCGCTGCTGGGAGGGGAGATCAAGACAGTGGCGCAGCTTGCCCTTAAGTTCTGCTTGAGCCACCCGGCGGTCTCAACCGTGATCCCCGGGATGCGCCGGCCGGAGCATGTGGAGGCGAACTGTTCGGTCTCCGACGGCAAGCCGCTTGACCCCAAGACGCTCTCCGCCCTGAGGGCTCACGCCTGGCCCAGGAACTTTTATCAGTAGGTGGAGCCAGCCCCTTCTCTCCTGCCGTCCAACGCGGCATCGACATCAGGCCGCGGGGTAGCGTCCGCTGTTCTGGCTCGTCATTCCGTGCGTGACACGGAATCCAGTCGGACCCTTCTGGATACCGGCTTCCGTCGGTATGACGAACTCGCGGCAAGCCGCCTGGAATGAACCCTCAGTAGATTCAACCATATCATACGCCATATATTCGTATGGCGTAATCCCGAATCCTGTGATAAGCTTGCCCAGTGAAAAAGGTACAGTTTGAATGGGATCCCAACAAAGACGCTGAAAACAAGCTTGAGCATGGGGTACCGTTCTCACTGGCTCAATACGCTTTCGCCGATCCTCATCGTGTCATCGCGGAAGACCTCGCTCACAGTAAGAGCGAGAAGCGCTATTTCTGTTTCGGCAAGGTCGAGGGCGGCATTCTGACTGTCCGCTTTACCTATCGCGGAGGCGTGATTCGTATCTTCGGCGCCGGTTACTGGCGGAAAGGCAAGGCTATTTATGAGCACGAAAATCAAATACACCGATGAACCATTCGAGGCCAAAGTCATTCGAGACTTCCTGCCTCCCCCCTCGGATCTCGCGTTCCGAGAGCAAGGAGTGAAAGTTACTATTGCTCTCAGCAAGAAAAGTGTTGATTTCTTCAAATTCGAGGCAGCCAAACACAATACGCAATACCAACGCATGATTCGCCGACTTGTTGATGCCTATGTCGACTCTTACGCAAAGCCTCTAACGCCTCGTTTAACACGCACCACCCGTAAGCGGGCAACTGGTTAGCTCGAGCGTTAGAGGTCCCTTGTCTTCCCTAGGAGAACGCAATGGCGATCTCGCTGGACGCCAGGGTCGATAATTTCCCAGAAGAGCGTCTGTCGTGTCTATTGCCACAATTGAGTCTTATCAGGTCGTAGGTCGGGTTAGCGTAGCGTAACCCGACAACTCGGCTGACCGCATCTTGAAGATACCTTGGGGTGCAAGATTGACCTACTCACGGTCAGCGGTCTCAGAAATCCCTATTTCCGCCGCAAGGTTCTCAAGGAGAGGATGAACATATATGGAGGATGAACTCCTCAAGCACCCCTACGATATCAGAGAAGCTGCTTCGGCCAGTCTCCGGTTCGTCCGTGGAAAGACGTTTGATGAATGAGCAGGATGAATTACTCCGGAGTGGTGTTGAGCGGAAGGTCGAGATTCTTGGAGAAGCGCTGAACAGAATCAGGAAGGATGATCCTGTCGGCGCACCTGACCGGCGATTCGCTAGCGCTCCTCTCCGGCGCGTGACTCACCCCGTAGAAGGCGTACACCAGGGGACACCAAAGCTGGCAGCGTCTGTCGGCCGGAATGGTCTTTACCGGTTTGGCTAACCATAGAATATTTACAGGAACATTCGGCGTCGATTGGGAAATAGGCCGTCAGCCTAATGCTGCTAATCTAATCAGCCTAGTGGAGTTAATCGGGTGAAGACCCCACGTGCGAAAGTCTTCACGGGTGAAGACCGCGACCGCAAGGCGTACGAACTTGCGCGCGCCTACCTGCTCGATCAACGATTGCAGGGAGTCACCGACGAGTTGCTGCAACACTACCTCAGCCCTCCATCCTGCCTCGTACCGAGGACTATGCCGGAGGTATTTCGTCGCCTTCTGGAGTCTGCACAAAATAGAGGCATGATGACGACCGTCATCGGTGGCGCAGTCGGGGGGCTGGACTCGCTTGGGCCAGTGCTCGCTGATTTCACGCCGCTCGGCGTCACTCAGCGCTTCGCCTCACCCGACGATCTGCTCGATACCATCGTCAAAGAACTCAGGCCTGTAGGAAAGCTTCGTCGAGCCCCAGGCGCTCTCTGGCCTTTATTCGCGCGGGCCACCCTTTCAGGTGCTCAATTCCTGGGCCAGTTCGCAGACGGTCCAGAATTCGTCGCGTGGATACAGGAGTTCAACCTCGATCCTCGCAAGCGAGCCGCCCTCCCTCTGTTGTTGAGTCAGGAGATCGATGGTTTCGGATTTGCGCTCGCCTGCGACTTTCTCAAGGAACTTGGATTTTCCAACTTTGCCAAGCCTGATGTCCACGTTAAAGCAATTATCAAGGGACTCAAACTATCGAGCGACGCAGCAAGCGACTACGCCGTTTTCAAAGCCGTGGTCCGTATCGCCGCACATTGCGACAGGACTCCCTATGATGTGGACAAGGTATTCTGGTTAGTTGGCAGCGGCCGCTTCTATGACCACCCGGAAATCGGCCGGAAGGGAAGGATTATTGCCAACCGGACCAGGTTCATCCAAGAGGCATCCAGGGTGCTGGGTGCAACCGCATAACAAACGAATGGAGCTCGTGCGTCTATCATCTTGTACCATCGTGTCGTATGGGCGCGCGGCTTATTCGTATCGTTCAGCAATCTGACTGGCTGTTCGGAACAACGAGGATAGGGCAATGAGCGAAGCATTGGAGATCGAGAAGAGCAGCCGTCACTCAAAGATCATCGGCGCGCTCGGCGAAGCTTTCCTCTGTAACTGGCTTTCGCGCTCGGGCTTCGAGGTGACGATCGCTGACCACACGGGCCTCGATCTCATCGCCTACGATCCGAGGACGGGGCATCGGCTTGGTATCACAGTAAAGTCACGGACGAGAGGTGCAGGTAAGGAGACCGACAGCGTCAACGTATTTTTCAATCGGAAAAAGCCAAACGACCGTGACAAGCTCGTGGCGGCCTGCAAGGCGTTCGCCTGCGACCCCTGGGTGGCAGTCTATGTGGAGACGGCAAGCTTTGCGGACCTGTATCTTCTGAGTCTGGCGCATTTCGACCGGGCGTACCGCCCGAACAAGTCCTGCGCTATCGACGCGTGGAAGATGGGTGAGAAGCAGAGGCGTAACTACGATCTCGACAAGGACGTTCAGCATATCCGCGTCGAGTTCAAAGCCCTCAACTGGACCGTCAATGACTTGAAACCATGATCGCGCAGCGGGCTGCCGAACTCGAAGTGCCACCTGACTGCCCTCGCAATGCTCGGTCGCGATCGGTGAACGCCAAGCCGTTCGATGACAGGAGGCTAAATGGAGAACCCTGGGGAGCGCTTGGTGGGCGATTATCTCCGATATATCAAGGGGTGCGACTTCGTCGACTTCAATGTCTATACGAAGAAGACCCAAGGCGAGATCGACATCATCGGCGTCAATCATGCCAGCAGGCAAGCATTCATCTGCGAGGTCGTGACTCATCTGACCACCGGCATTCAGTACGTAAAGAATGCTCGGCCCGATACGTCCGATCGTCTGATCAAGAAGTTTCTCAAGGATATTCAGTACGGTAATGACGCATTTCAGGGTTACAGTATTCAGTACATGCTCTGGTCGCCCGTTGTACGTCAGTCAAGCGGGAAACCTGAGTACGATCAGTTCGCGCATCTCGTGCGCTTGCAGCAAGAGATCAAGGCGAAAACAGACATCACGCTCGTATTGGTTATTAATGCGGAGTTCGTCCAGGCGATTGACGAGTTGCGTACCTTCGCAGCCCAGGAGACGAAGGAGCTGAAGTCACCCGTCATGCGGCTTCTGCAAATCGAGGAGTGGAGCCGGAAGAATGCTGCGAAGACATCAAATAAGCCAATGTGCCCGACCGCTTACAGCGGCGGGTGATCGCCAGCCTTGAAGACGTTCAGCGGGCGTAGAAAGAACGTTCTGCACAAAATAGCACGAGGTCTTGTCAAGAGGTGTGCAAAAAGAAGTTAGGCGGCAACCTCCCAGATTCGCTCCATGACGCGGACTCCATTTACGAACGTGATGCCGTGATAGACC
>JGI1358J11329_10003231_pt1 | contig 12218 bp, 8 predicted proteins | sample Subgroupgradi54m_FD_11329 | JGI IMG/M metagenome (IMG submission 11329)
TGGCCGCGGGCGCGCCCATGCCTGCCTCCAGGGTGGTCACTTGCCGATAATTCCCTTAATCTCCCCCGTAAAATCAGCTATAGTGATGGCTGTGTAATTTTACATTATGAAATTGCCCCCCTTCGGGGGTACCAGGGCAATTTCGTTTCTCAAGGTATCGGCGCCGCCGACTTTATTCTATAGCTCATCCCGTCATAGCGGGATTCGCCCGAAATGAAAATCTCCCTCAACTGGCTCCAGGATTTCGTGGACATCACCGAAAAGGACAATGCCAAAATCAAAGCGGTGATCACGGCGAACACGGCGGAAATCGAGACGATGGAAAGTCGGGGCGACGGGCTGGCCAACATCGTGGTGGGGCAAATTGAGAAAATCGAGGTTCATCCCAATGCCGACGCGCTGAAAATTTGCTGGGTGAATGACGGTAACGAAAAGCTTAAGGTGATTTGCGGCGGCAGTAATCTTCGCGAAGGAATGAAGGTCGCGTTTGGTCGCATCGGCGCCGTGGTGCGCTGGCATGGAACGGAAGTGGTGAAACTGGAAAAAGCCAAAATCCGCGGGGAAGAAAGTTTTGGAATGATCTGCGCCAGCGATGAAATCGGACTCGCGGAAATGTTTCCTAAAAAGGCGGAAAAAGAAATTGTCGACTTGAGCGCCCTGGAAGCCAAGGCGGGCACCCCACTGGTCTCGGCGCTCGGGCTGGATGACGTGGTGATCCACGTGGACAACCACGCCATCAACAACCGATGGGATTTGTTTTCCCACCGCGGTTTCGCCCGGGAGTTTGTGGCGAACCAATTCGGAAAGTGGAAAAAACACAGTGAATTCAAAATTCCTAAAAACAACACGCCGCCGCCGATTGAATACGTTTTAAAAAACAAGGTGACGGGCAGCCGGTACCTGGGGGTTTACCTGGCCAACGTGACCGTGAAGCCTTCGCCCGCGTGGATGCAGCAGCGCCTGAGCGCGGTGGGCATCCGGCCCATTTCGAACCTCGTGGACATCACCAACTACGTGATGCTGGAAACGGGAACACCGCTGCACGCGTTTGATATGGAGCAAATCAAAGGGAAAAAATGGACGCAGCGGCTGAGCAAAAAAGGTGAAAAAGTGGTGACGCTGGATAAGCAGGAGCATGAACTGATGGAGGACGTGGTGGTTTTTGAAGACGGTCACGAAATTTTTGACCTCTGCGGAATCATGGGCGGATACCAGAGCGGCATCACGGAAAAAACGAACCAGGTGTGGCTGCACTGCCCCGTGTACAACAAAACCCTGGTGCGCCGAGCCAGCCGGGCGCTGGGGCACACCAGTGACGCCTCCACGATTTTTGAAAAGGGAGTGGATCCCGAAATGACGCCGATAGGGCTAGCGCGCGCCGTGCAGTTGATTTTGGAAAGCTGCCCGGAGGCTGAGGTGGCAAGCCAGGTGTTGGATGTCTACAGCGAAAAAACAAAAATCCGGAAAATCAAACTACGCTCTGCCCAGCTGGAAAAATTGATCGGCGAGAAAATCCATGCCAAAGAAACGGAGCGCATTTTGAAAGACCTGGGCTTCGCCCTCAAAAAAGAAAAAGGGGGATGGCAGGTCACGGTGCCCAGCCATAGGAATGACATCACGCTGGAGGCGGATTTGATCGAGGAAATCGCCCGGATTCACGGATACGACAACATCCCCTTCACCACGCCCGTGACGGCGATCACGCCCACGCCGGTGAACGCGCGGCGGGAATTGGAAAAAATAATCAAAGACCAGCTGACGGGCATGGGGTTCAATGAAATTGTCACGTTCGCTTTTGTGGGCCCGGAGATCTTGGAAAAGTGCGGCCTGGCGGCGGATGAATCAACACTCGAACTCGCCAATCCCATCTCGGCGGATCTTTCATTGATGCGCCAATCGCTGTTGCCGCGCATGCTGGAAACGGTGGAACAGGCGTGGCGCCACGAGGAACAATTCCGGCTGTTTGAAATGAGCAAAACGTATTTCAAAAAGCATGCCCTGAGCAGCAGCGAAGGGGCTCAGGATGCGGAGGAACGGACGTCGCTGATATTGGCGACCGCTGGCGAAGACTTTCGGATTTTGCAGGGCGTGGTGGAGGCCGTGGGACTGCATGTCACTCTGAGCGTAGCGAAGAGTCTCCCCTATCACCCAGGACGCACGGCCACTCTTGAATTACACGGCAAAGTCGTCGGCTCACTCTACGAAGTTCACCCACGGGTTCTCAAGGCTTTCGACATCAAGTCGCAGGTGGTGGTGGCTGAAGTGGACATGGAGATCATCCACGCCATGAAGCTCGACCGCTGGACCAAGTTCCGGGAACTCCCCCGCTTTCCTTCGGTGAAGCTGGATGTGAGCCTTGCGATTCCCAGCCGCGAACTCGCCGCCAAGTATTTTGACCTGATCGGCAAAACGGATAAAACCCTGATCGAGCATATCGATTTGATCGACGAGTACAGCGGCGAAAAACTCGCCGCCGGCCAGCGCGGCCTCACCTATTCGATCACTTACCGCGCCAATGACCGCACGCTGACGGAAGAGGAGGTCACTAAGATCCACAGCCAGGTCATCGTCAATCTGAAGGCGAATGGCGCAATAATCCGCTAATTTCAGAAGATTTTCTTGATTTGTTAAGTTTTTGTGTTATACTGACTATAGAAAGCCGAGGCGCTGTTAACTACAGTCCCCTTAGGTGTCACAGGAACTCTTCCCTCGGGAGGAGTTTTTCTGTATACTCTGCAGTCCGCCTGGTGCCCGGGGCTGTAGCTTAATGGTAAAGCGCTTCGGTTTGACACCTAAGAGATGCGGGTTCAAATCCCGTCGGCTCCACCAGGCGGCGAAAAAAGAAGGCTGTGTATAAAATGTTCGATGTTCCCATACTCCCTCATCAAAGCGCTTCCGATAACGACAATGTCGGCGTAAGGCTCCAAGGTCACAATCTGGCTCTTTTTGGATAATCCGAAACCGACCATGAGGGATTTATCGGATACATGACGTACCCGTTGCAGGTAGCTGATCAATTCGGCGCTTACGACGGTCTTTCCTCCTGTCGTACCTGCCCGAGCGACACAATAAATGAATGGGCTGGGGATTTTTAAAATTTGTTCCAAGCGGTTGGTGCAGGTATTGAGGGCAATCACGGGAACAAAATCCAGCTCGTTTTGACGGCAATGGCGCAGAAGCTGATTCCCCGGCTCTTCATCAAACGGAAAGTCGGGGACAATCAAGCCGGCCACGCCCAGCTGACACGCGATTTTGCAAAAGGCCGCGACCCCATAACGATAAATGATATTGAAGTACGTCATGATGAAAATCGGTTTATCCGTAAAGCGGGCAACTCTCCCAATCAGCTCCAGTGACTTCTGGACGGTCATCCCGGCTTTCAAGGCGGCCTCATTGGCCGAAGCAATCAAGGGGCCGTCCGCGATCGGATCGGAAAAGGGAATCTGGATTTCCAGGAAATCAGCGCCGGATTTCAAGATTTGGCGGGCGATGGCTTCGCTCGCCCCCAAAGTGGGATATCCCGCCACAATGTGCATCATCAATTGAAGCATTGGTTGACGATAAAAAGATCTTTGTCTCCCCGTCCCGAGCAGTTAAAAACAATGATTTGATCGGAGGGGAGCGTCGGAGCGAGCTTGATCGCCTCCGCGGCGGCATGGCAGGATTCCAGGGCGGCCAAAATTCCTTCGTCGCCCGCGAGCGTCTGATACGCCGCCAAAACCTCCTCATCCGTGGCGTAGGTAAAATGCACCCTGCCGGATTCTTTGAGATAGGCGAGTTGCGGTCCCACACCCGCGTAATCCAGGCCGGCGGAAATACTGTGTGTGTCCGAAAGCTGCCCATCGTTATTTTGCAGGAAATAGGATTTAAAACCCTCCGCCACCCCGATCGACCCCCCCTGGAAACGAGCCGCGTGTTCATGTCCGGTGATTCCCTTGCCGCCGGCCTCCACTCCCACCATCCGCACGGACGCTTCGTCAAAAAAATCATAAAACAATCCCATCGCGTTGCTTCCCCCACCCACACAGGCCACCAAATGATTCGGCAGTCGGCCGGCCTGTTCCAAAACCTGCTGCCGTGCTTCTTCCCCAATAATTTTTTGGAAATAAGTATTCATGGAAGGATAGGGGTGAGGGCCGCAAACCGTTCCCAAAAGGTAATGGGTGTCCGCGGGATGGGAAATAAGGTCGCGGAGCGCCGCATTCACCGCGTCCCGCAAGGTCCGGTTCCCCTCTTCCACGGGAACCACCGTGGCTCCGAGCCGCTCCATCCAAAACACATTGGGGCGTTGGCGTTCATAGTCTTTGGCCCCCATGTAGATGGTGCAGGGGAAACCGAATTTAGCCGAGACGGCGGCCGTGGCCAGCCCGTGTTGACCCGCGCCCGTTTCCGCGATGATGCGTTTTTTCCCCATCTGCCGGGCCAAAAGCGCCTGCCCCACGCAGTGGTTGATCTTATGCGCGCCGGTGTGGAGTAATCCTTCATTTTTCAGGTAAATCTGGGCGCCTCCCAATTTTTTCGACAAATTTTCACAGTGATAAAGCGGCGTGGGGCGACCCAGGTAATAACGATGGAGATTTTTCAGCTCACTCACAAAATGCGGATCCTCAGCCGCCGCGAAAAAAGCATCCCGTAAATCATCCATGACCGGCACCAGGATTTCCGGCACGTAGCGGCCTCCAAAGGAGCCAAAATGGCCATCCGGGTTGATGAGGATTTTTTTATAATTCATAAAAAAGTGGATAACCGTTCGATTTTGGAGAGGTCGGTTTGGCCATGGGTTTCTATACCACTCGCGACATCAATGCCAACCGCCTGGGGAAGATCGGTAAAAATGGTTTTTACATTGGTTTCATCCACACCCCCGGCAATCAAAAAGGGCCTTTCGACCGCCATGGTTTTGAGGGCGGAATAATCGAATCGGCGACCTGATCCCGGAGTCAGACCATCCATCACAAACATACAAACCGCTTTAGAATAGGCCGGGATTTTCTCCACTTCGCCCGGCCGGATGGTTTTGAGAATGGGGCGGTTCAACCGTTGGCAATAATCAGGGCTTTCCTCTCCGGCCAGCTGAATAAAATCAAGGCCCATTTCCGCCGCGACCCCATTGACCGTTTCCGCGGACTGGTTTTGAAAAACCCCCACTTTGGCGGCATGTTTGATGGTGGAACAGATGGATTTAGCGGTTTTGAAGTCGACGTAACGCGGGCTGGTGGGGACAAAGTTAATGCCTATCATCCCAACGTCATGGGAATCGCAAAACCGGGCCGCCTTTACCGACCGGATCCCACAGGCTTTGAATTGGCGCCGGGGCGCCTTGATTTTCCGGATGGCAGCAATCATGTCATCGCTTTTTAAGATAGACGTGCCGACCAGAACCGCGTTCGCCAGACCCTGTAAAATTTCCGTGTTCGCGGGATGGTAACCGCTCTCCGCAACCACTAATTTGGAATCGGGAATGCGCGGGCGCAGCTTCAAAAAATTTTTCACATCGACATCAAAGGTGTGCAGATTGCGGTTATTGATGCCAATAATGTCCGCTTTGGTTTGAAGCGCTTTTTCCAATTCCCGTGCGTCATGGACTTCGACCAGCGCATCCATGTTCAGCGCCCGGGCGATCGCGAGAAACCAGTCGATCTCGCTGACCGTCAAAAGGGAGGCGATCAGCAAAATGGCATCCGCGCCATAGTAACGGGCCAAATAAATTTGGTACTCGTCCACAATAAAATCCTTCATAAGGAGAGGAATTTTTTGAGTGGATTCCCGGGCCAGGCGCAAATGGCCTAAACTTCCCCTGAAATATTTTTCATCGGTCAAAACCGAAATGGCATCAGCGCCGCTTTTTTCGTAGAGTGAGGCGAGGGTGCCGGGAAGCAGTTCACCCTTGTAAATGGTGCCGGCCGACGGGGACCCTTTTTTGATCTCCGCGATCAGGTTCAATCCGTTTTTGGAAATCGCAGCCTTAAAATCCCGATCCGATTTCTGAAGGGAGGAAAAAAGCCTGTCCAGAGGCATTTGTTTTTTGAGCGCTTCCACTTCCGCCCGCTTGTCCTCGGCGATTTTGAGCAGGATGTCCGGCGTGTGGCTTTGTTCCCCGTAAGTTTGGAAAAGTTGTTGGGTTTTACCGGACTGGAGGGCCTCCCGGGCCATAGCCACCCCCTCAGGCAAGCTCCCCGCCCGCCCCGTGAATTTGAGCGCGAGAGCGACATTGGCCAAAACCAAATCCAGATGCGCGGTGGCGCATGTTCCCGCGAGAATTTGCCTGGCGATCCGGACATTGAAATCGGGGTTGCCCCCTTGGATCGCGGAAAAACGCACCCGCTTTAAACCAAAATCTTCGGGAGTCAGGGTGTAGGAAGTGATGGTACTGTCCTGGAGTTCCATGACGGCGGTTTCGCCGGTCAGCGTCACCTCATCCAGGCCATCTGAACCGCACACCGCGAGAACGTGCTTTTTACCGAGCAAATGAGCGGCCTCCACCACCAATTTCAGATCTTCTTTGTGAGGCGCTCCAATGATTTGGAATTCCGGGTTGGCGGGATTTAGCAACGGCCCCAGGAAATTAAAAATCGTCCTCACGCCCAATTCCTGGCGAGCCTGGGCAAAGTGTCGAAAAGCCGGATGGAATTGCCGGGCGTAAATAAAGGCCAAACGCGACTCCGCGTAAAGAGATTCCAATTTGATTTTATCGGCCAGAATGTCGATTCCCAGTGATTCCAGAAGATCAAAACTCCCAAACCGACCGGTGGCCGCTTTATTGCCGTGTTTAGCGACCGGAACCCCGCAAGCGGCCAAGACAAAAGCCGAGAGGGTGGAAGTGTTGATACGCGAAAGCCCCGACCCGCCGGTTCCGCACACATCCAGGGCGCCGGGCATCACGAGTGTTTTGGTCATCTGATTTTGGAAAAGCCGAACCAACCCGGCAAGGTCTTCCGGGGTGGTTCCCCGTTCGTTCAAATCCGAAAAAAACTGTTTCTGTTCTTCGATGGGGGTATTGCCATTGAGGACGTTCTTCACAAAAATCTCAAGGTCGAGTGGCGTTTTGGGCGCAACAGGAGCGATTCGCAGTAGGATTTTCTTTAAGAGGTCGTATCCGTTCTTCGTCATCACGGATTCAGGGTGGAATTGGACGCCAAAATACCGATCTCCCTCCATAACCATCATGCGCCTGTTCCCTTGAATCGGTGAAAAAGAATTGTAAAACCCCACCGACTCCAAAGCACCCAACACCATGACCTTTTTTTGTACCCCTTGCGTGGGAACGGGTTGTTTTAATACCAGAATTCCCCGGGTTTTCGCCATCGCCTGCAGGCCAAGGCAAATCCCCAAAAGGGGCTTCTTCAAATCCATCAATTCTTTGGTGATGGCCAGCAACCGGACCATGCGGCCGTTGGAATGGTCATTGATGTCGCCGGGGCCAGCCCCCAGAATGACCATATCGGATGGATCCGATGACGCGGAATACTCAAACGTATCGACCACGTGAGTCGTATAACCCATGTGTCGGGTCATATGAGCCAAAAGCTGGGAAAAATTATCTTCATTGTCGACAATGGTGATCCGCTGATGTTTCGCGTTGTGCGTGGCAATCACATTCACCTGATCTTCAAAAAGAAAAGAAGAGAGAAGCCGGTTCCTCCCTTGCAAAAGAGGTCGCATCCGCTCCAAAATCCCCGGCGTTAAAAAGGGTTTTTGAAGAGGGGCATCGCCCTTGGTGAAAGCCGTTATCAATCCGGAGGCTTTTGCGGTGGTCTCCAAAGCTTCTTTGGCGGGAATGGAATCGCGCACGATGCCGGCGCCTGCCTGTACCGTCACACGCCCATCTTCAAAAATTTCAGCCGTCCGGATGAGGATGGCGCTGAAAAGGTCGCCGTTCTTTTCAAGGATTCCAATTTCCCCGCCATAATATCGCCGGGATCCCTTTTCACGCTTAGCGATAATGCGAAACGCGCTCTGGAGGGGGCTCCCCACCACCGTGGAGGCATGCAAGGAAATCCTGAAAGATTCAAGGGCGGGTCGGTCGGAATGCCCAACAAGATGGTACTCGGTATGGATTACGGAGCCGGACTCTCGTAAAAAAGGGCCGAGGATTTTCCCCCCCTGAGGACAAATCTGGGCCATGATTTTGAGTTCTTCATCCAAAACCTGTGAAAGTTCATTGATTTCTTTGGGGTCATTTAAAAATAGCTTTAAACGTTCCTCAAAATCGGAGCGCCGCCCTTTGGACATGGTACCCGCGATCGGATTTTTGGTGATTTGCCGTCCCTGGATTTCCAAATGTCTTTCGGGGGAGGCGCCGACAAAATAATGTCCTTTCCCATCGGAAAAAAGGAAGGTGAAATAAGCGCCCGGCTGCCTGAGGAGGCGCGTGAATAGAATCAGGGGCGCCAGAGGATTTTTGGCCTCCAGTAATCCTTCAAATTTTCTGGAATACACGACCTGACAGGCATTACCGGCGGCGATTTCATGATCTTGAATCTGCCGTACCTCTTCCGCGAATGCTTCATCGGAAAGGGTAGGGGCAATGGGTTGCTGGAAGCGAATGGATTGAGCGAAAAAATGACGGCTCAGGTCATCGGGGGAAATCGCCATTTCATTCTCGACTAAAATCGCCAAAATATCTTCATCCCCCCGAACATCCATGCTCTTTTCCCGGGCGGCGCAAAAAGGGGTGATAAAAACAATGCAATCCGGATGGGAAGCGTGGAGCACGTCCAATTCTGCGAGGTTTTTCAAAGTTTTGAATCGCCCCTGGAAAAGCCGGATTTGGCCGTTTTTTTCAAAAAGCAAACAGGGTTTTTGGATTTGTTGGAGTTTGAACATAGGTATAAAAATAAAAAGCCCGCGGCGGCGGACTTTGAAGTATAAAAAAACAAAATCAGATCCGCCAAAAGAGCGCATTCCACCAAGGGCGACTTGCGGTGGCATTCAGGACTTTGGGAATCATGACAGCCTGCTTTCGCAGATATTTTGCCCCGTGGCTCACGGTGGCAATGGCAGCTTGTGAACACTGTTGGGTTTCCCGCTGGGACAGGCCCCGATGTAAACACGCGAAAATCTTGATCCGTTCATGGGCCTTGCCGATTTCCGCTTCCGTAAAAAGATCTTCCAATAAACCAATCAGCTCGTCTTCGTTTTTGGCGGCGGTGAGGATGCGGGCCACGCCCGATGTTTTTTTGTCCCGGAATTTCATATTAGTTCCAATGTACTAGAACGTTAGTACAAAGTCAACCCTTATTTCTTGACACCATTGCGGTGGAGTAGATAATAATTATAATATATGATCGTCGTCATGCAAAACACCGCCACGCGGGAGATGGTGAACCATGTGGTCTCCATCATCAACGCGCATCAGCTGAAGGCCGATGTGATGTTCGGCGAACAGCGCGTGGCCATCGGCGTGCTGGGGGAAAAAGAGAAATTGGATGAGGGTCATTTGCTTCGTCTGCCCGGGGTGAAGGAGATTTTGAGGGTGAGCAAGCCCTACAAAAAAGTGAGTCGGGAGTATAAGCCGGAGAACACAATCGTCAAAATATCAGACGAGATCCAGTTCGGCCGCCCGGGCCATCCGGTGATCATCGCCGGCCCTTGCACGGTGGAATCGGAGGAGCAGCTGATGGCGATCGCGAAAGGCGTAAAAAAACTCGGCGCCCACATGTTGCGGGGCGGGGCGTTTAAACCGCGCACGTCGCCCTACGCCTTTCAGGGCATGGGTGTGGAGGGGCTGAAGTTACTCGCGAAAGCCAAAAAAGCGACGGGCCTACCCATCGTTACAGAGATTATGTCGCATGAATATTTGGACGATTTCGCCGAAACCGTGGACATGTTACAGATTGGCGCGCGCAACATGCAAAATTTTGATTTGCTCAAGGCGGTGGGAAAGTTGGGCAAACCCGTGCTTTTGAAACGAGGCATGTCGGCCACCGTGGAGGAATTTTTGCTGGCCGCAGAGTATTTGCTGAACGAGGGCAACAGCCAGGTGGTACTTTGCGAGCGGGGCATCCGAACGTTTGAGCAGTCGACCCGTAACATTCTGGACCTAAACTCGCTCGCGCTCATCAAGGAAATTTCCCACCTGCCCATCATCGCCGACCCCAGCCACGCCTGCGGACGGTACGATTTGGTGGCGCCGCTCGCCTGGGCCGCCCTGGCCGCGGGCGCGCAGGGGCTGATCCTCGAGGTGCATCACGAGCCCGACAAGGCCTTGTGCGATGGAAAACAATCGCTTACGCTGGATTCGTTCAAAGAACTGATGACAAGAGTCCCAACATTGAGTGTCATTCCCGCGAAGGCGGGAATCTAAGTAGGTCCCCGCCTTCGCGAGGACGACAAAGAATTTATGTCCAAAATCATTCTCAAAACGGTGATCGGTCGGTCGGAAATTCATGTGAAACGGGGTTTGTTTTTGAAAATGAATGCCCTGCTCCACAAAAAATATCCCACGTCTCGGTTCGTGGTGATTCTGACGACGAGTTTGAACCGAATTTACGGCGCCCAAATCAAAAAATTACTGCCGGGGAGTTTAGTGTTGCCGGTCAAGAGCGGGGAAGAGGTCAAAAACATGCACACGTTGTTGGGCTTAGCCGACCGAATGATGAAGGCCGGCATCACCCGCCGCGATGTGGTGGTGGGTTTTGGAGGGGGCATGATCACCGACCTCGCGGGCTTTTTGGCTTCGATTTACATGCGCGGCATGCCGTTCGTGGCCATCCCTACGACACTTTTATGCATGTCGGACGCGGCCATTGGCGGAAAAACCGGCATCGATTTTAAAGCCAAAAACATGCTCGGCACATTTTACGCGGCGGAGATGGTGATTTGTGACCTGGATTTGATCAAATCCCTGCCCGAGCGGGAGCTGAAAAGCGGTATGGGCGAAATTATTAAATACGCCCCGATTTTAGAGCCGAGCCTGTTTGAGGATTTTGAAAAAAAGCCCCTGGATTTGGACAAAATCATCACTCAATGCATTTTGGCCAAAGTGCGGATCGTCCATCAGGACCCGCGTGAGAAACACCTGCGCAAAATTTTAAACTACGGCCACACCTTCGGCCACGCGCTGGAAAGTAAAACCAACTACGCCCTCACCCACGGCGAAGCAATCAGCATCGGAATGGTGATTTCAAACCGAATTGCCCAACGCCTGGGCAAACAGGAGAAAGCGGTTGGCGAAAAAATCCGGCGCGCCCTTGCGCACGCAGGCCTGCCCACGACCTTACCCAAAGGTGTGACGGTAAACCAGCTGACCCAACTCATCGCCAAAGACAAAAAGCGCGTGGGCAACCAAATCGCCTTCATCATTGTGACCGAAATGGGAAAACCGGAAATGCTCAAACTGACCCCCGAAGAACTCGTAAAGCTGGCGCGCTAAAGAATTTCCCAAAGATTTCCCCTTTCAAAAACCCATTTTTTTAGAAGCAATTGAACGAGGCAAGATATTATGTTCTGAACCGGGAAATGGGTTTCTTCCACGAGGGTATCGATAGTTTTCGGCCCTTTTTGCAAATGGGTTAAAATGATTTTATCCTCGTGAGTCAGCGAAGGGTCATCCAGATTGAGTAGGCTGGGCTTCATGGGCGGGGCGGCTCGCTGATTGATTTCACGCGCGCAATTCAGCGCAAGCACTCGAAAAAACTCCGCCTTGGTTCCAATGCCTAACGCGTGCATGGCTTCTTCGATCTGCTGATTCAAAAAATCAGTGACATAAAAATTCATCCTTTTCATAAAATTCATTTAAATACTAAAAAGCAGGGCGATCATATACGTCGGGAACGACATTGTCAACGGTGACCACAGGTATGAGGGTGACGCAAAAAAGTAGCAGGCGCAAACTTTGCGCCTATTTGACGTCAACTTTGCGCCTCGAGGTTTTTTCGACCACCCAGGAGAACTCTTTCTGCTAAACTGAAGCCATGCAAAAAATCCTAATCGCCACCCAAAATGCCGGAAAGTTCAAAGAATTGATGGAGGTTTTGCACGACCTGCCTTTTGAATTCATTTCGCTCACGGACGCCAAAATCACAGGCGATGTCGACGAATCAGGTGAAACCTACGAAGCAAACGCTATCCTGAAAGCTGAATATTTTGGCCGAAAGGCGAACCTGCCCACCATTGCGGACGACTCGGGGTTACACGTGGACGCGCTTGCCGGAGAATTGGGAGTCAAAACCCGCCGTTGGGGCGCAGGCAGTGAAGCCAGCGACCAGGAGTGGCTC
>JGI1358J11329_10003239_pt1 | contig 12201 bp, 11 predicted proteins | sample Subgroupgradi54m_FD_11329 | JGI IMG/M metagenome (IMG submission 11329)
CCGACGGCGGTTATCAATTGAAAGCCAGAGATGACGCGTGGGGGTATCGGCTGGCCACGATGTATAAGGTCAATGACCGCCACCAATTCGGTTTGATGTACCGCAGCCGCATCAAGCATATCTATGAAGGCAAGGCGTATTTGGACAACTTGAATAGCAGTGGAAGCAATTATCAGGCGATTTTCGGAGGTACGGCTTATGAGACCAAGTTGACTGAGAAATTCACATTGCCCCAAAGCGTGGTGTTGGGATATAGTTTTAAACCCACAAGCAAGTGGACGTTTAATTTTGACGTGGAATGGATGGACTGGTCCAGCGTCAAGCATGAGGCCGTTAATTGGAGGGATGAAACAGATCCCACGCGGTTGTCGGTCTTAAATTCCGGGAACCCCGCGTCGCGGGACTGGAAATCGGTGTGGTCCCAGGCCGTTGGCACGGAGTACGCGGCCACCGATCGTTTGCGCCTGCGCGGCGGGTATTATCATCACAATACGCCTATTCCCCAGACCAACTGGGAACCCAGTTTGCCGGACGCCGATTCCCACGGTATCACGACCGGCCTGGGTTATGACCTGACCCCGCATTTGACCCTGGATCTTGCCTACTCCGCCTTGATCTATGAACACAGGAAGATCGATAATAAAGTCGGCTCCGCCAGCGGCGCTACCGTTAGTGGGGAGTATAAACAATTTACGAACATTGCTTTGATGACGTTGACTTATAAATTCTAGAAATGGAAAAGAATTTGACTTTTGAAAATAGATTAAGAGAAAGGTTACATTTCCCTTTTTCAGTTAGAATTTCTCATTCTATTATGGGAGAAACTGTTAGCTTGAGCGATACAGGTCTTTCATTAGCCTTGGAAGATCCGCTTATATCGACCCGCAGTGTGCTTATCGAATTGTTTTTACCTTTTTCTACACCTGTTTTGTCTGCATATGCCGAAGTGGTGTGGAGAAAAAATGAGAAAAAAGCAGGTAGGTTTTATTATGGGTTTAGATTTTTAAGATTAACAAAACAAGAACAAAATGTTATTAACGAAATTTTCGATGGTGTTCGAGAGTTAGATGAAAATTTTTCCAAATTTACTAGGGATTTTCGAGTATATCTTTCTGCATTAAAAAAAGAATTTGATTTTTTTGATTCAAATAATTTAGGAGAGACAGAGAGAGTGCAATATGTAGAATCAAGAAAGGTAGAAATTTTCAATAATTTTAATAGCCATTTTGACAATATTTGGAATATAGCAAAGCATTTTAATAAGAACGAATATCAAATCCATAAAAAATATTACCAAGGGATGCTTGGTTTTTTACTCGTTGATCTCGTAGAAATTAATAGATTCGTTAATAAGAAACCGCTAGGGTATGCGGGTGATTTTATGTTAATTAATTATCATTATGACTTTCATAATTGCTATTTAGGGGAGTCGTCATTTGAAAAGTTAATTAATTTTTATACTACAAATATTGAAATAGCTAAATCTGTTGTTGCGAGAAAAGATTTTTTTAAAGATAAAATTCTCGGTTTAATAAATAGTAAATCAAATTGTAGAATTTTAAGTGTCGGTAGTGGTGGCGCAAGAGAGTTACTAGAAATTCTTGAAGAAGATGGTATAAAAAATAAAATTTATTTTGATTGTTTAGATTTTGAAAAAGAGGCAATAACCTTCGTTAATAAAAAACTTGCCAATGTGGATAAATTAAAAAGAAACAATTTAAATCTTAATTTTATTCATTCCGACCTCCTTGATCTTTTAAGGGATGTTAGGATAGAAAAACTGTTGAAGAAGTATGACTTTATATATTCTTCTGGTTTATTTGATTATTTAAAAGATAGAATTTCTACTAAAATAGTGGGCAATTTATTTAAGCATTTGCATCAAGAAGGAGAGCTCATTATTACCAATGCTGATTCAAGCAGTATGAATAAAAGAATTTATTATGAAATGTTGGGAGAGTGGGAGTTAATTCATCGTACAAAAGAAGAGATGTTTGATTGGACAAAGGATATTAGAGATTTTGCAAATATAGAATTTATTGATTTAGTACCAAAAAATTCCTTTTTATTTTTAAGCATAAAAAAATTGAAAACAATAATGTGACCTTCTGGGCATTAACTGCTTTAATTAATTGCATTACAAGTTTTTTGCTTGGGTTAATTGTTTATTCAAGAAATTCAAAAAGTGTTATAAATATTACTTATGGATTATTTTGTTTAGCTGGTGTCGTATGGAGCTTTTCGTATTTTATTTGGCAAATATCAAATAATGAGAAAGATGCTTTATTTTGGTGTCGTGCTTTAATGGCTGGTGCCATTTTTATACCCGTTTGTTATCTGCATCATATATTTTCTCTCCTTCATTTACTCAGAAATAAGAGAATTTTTTTAATTATATCCTACTCTATTTGTTTTTTAGCTTTTGCAATTAATTTTACTCCCTTCTTTGTTAGTGGTGTAAGCAAAAAGTTGTATTTTAATTATTGGCCAAACCCTGGTATTGCATTTAAGTTTTTTTTACCCGTTTGGATTTATTTTGTAATTTATAGTGTTTTTATTATTCTCTCGTATTTAAAGCAGTCATCAGGCGTGTTGAGGAGTCAATTAAGGTATGTTTTGATTGGGACTATTGTGGGGTGGTCTGGGGGGATTACCAATTTTCCACTATGGTTTAATTTAAATTTTCCACCTGTAGGTAATATTCTTATGTCGATGTATTTTGCTATTGTTGCATATGCAATAGCAAAATATAGATTAATGGATATAAGAGTAGCTTTTACTAGAATCGGGATCTTTCTAACTGTCTATACTCTTGTTCTTGGAATTCCATTTTGGATTGGTTTTAAATTATTGGGTCAAGGTCTATGGTTAACACCCGTTGCACTAATGGGATTTTTTGCTACAGTAGGGCCATTTATTTATTTATTTTTACAAAAAAGAGCGGAAGACCAATTATTGCAGGAACAACGCCGCTACCAGATGACTTTACGTCAGGCCTCGGCAGGGATGAGCAGGATAAAGGACTTAAAGAAATTGCTGAATTTGATCGTTTATATAGTCACCCGAGCGGTCCGTCTGGACCATGCTTTGGTGTATATGCATGATCAACCTAGAAATCAGTTCATTCTGGGTGCCCATAAACGCCGCAACGGCCATATCACCTTTATCAAAACCATTCCGGATGATTCGCCTTTGATAACCTATTTGGTCGAAACTGGTGCTCCCATTGTTTATGAAGAGATCAAGCAAAGGGTCCAGGATTACGCTGACCAGGATTTGGCCGCCGTTGAGAAGATCGTGGTGGCATTGGAAGGGGACCTGGTTTTGCCTATTTTGATCGAGAAGCGTTTATTGGCCATTATTATTTTGGGCAAGAAAGAATCCGGAAAGTTATATACCGAAGACGATTTGTCCGTGTTTTCCATTTTGGCAAACCAGACGGCCTTGGCCATTGAGAATGCCCAGTTTTATGAAGAAATGAAAATAACGCAGGAGCAGTTGTTCCAGGCGGAAAAGATGGCCACCATCGGTACCATGGCTGACGGCCTGTCGCATCAGATCAATAACCGTTTTCATGCCCTCGGCTTTATTGCGGGCGATGCTCTGGATTCCTTGAAGTTGAGCAAGAATATGGAGGGTTCCGATAAGGTCAAAGAACTTTTAACGGACCTTGAGCGGGCTTTCAACCGCGTGCAGGAGAATGTGGTCCAGGGGGGCGAGGTCGTGCAGGGTCTTTTGAAATACACGCGCAAAGGCGAGGCCGGTTTTGCGGCCATTGATTTTAACCAGGCCTTTAAATCCGCTTTTGAAATGGCCCAATTCAAGATCAAGGTGCAGGAACTCAAGGTGGTGCACGCCTATGACCCGCAGAATATCCCCAAGATCAAAGGGAATTTTACGCAGCTGCAGGAAGTTTTTTTTAACCTGATCGATAATGCTTATGACGCGATGATGCAAAGAAAGATTGAAAAGGCAGAGCCGCAGTACCAGCCGACGCTGACGGTCCATGTGGCGCGGGAGGATGATTGCGTCGAGATCGTCTTTGAGGACAATGGGATGGGAGTGAAAAAAGAAGACGTCCATAAATTATTCACGCCTTTTTTCACCACCAAACTTTCCAGCAAGAAAGGCACGGGCCTCGGGCTTTATGTGATCAAGAAGATCATTGAGGGCAATCATAAAGGGAAGGTGGAAATGCTCTCCGATTATATGGCAGGCACGCGGATGAAATTGCGCCTTCCCATTGCCGTTGAATGATGTTTTTACTAAAATATAAAGGGGTTTGATATGTCCAAACTTTTGGTCGTGGATGATGAGTCGGATGTCCGGGAATTCGCGAAGAGTTTTTTTAAAAAACGCGGCATTGAGGTCCTGACAGCTTCCGGCGGCCGTGAGGCCCTGGATTTGATCGCCGAGAATAAGCCCCAACTTGTTTTGCTGGATGTGCGCATGGAGGAAATGACCGGAATAGAAGTTTTACGCGAATTGCGTAAAACAGACAAACAGACCAAGGTCATCATGGTCACCGGCGTCGAGGAAGAAGGGGTCATTAAAGAAGCCAATGCCTTGGGCGTCATCAGTTATGTCCATAAACCCCTTATTCTCGAGGAACTCGAGAAGATCGTTTTAAGCGAGATGGGGCCCCCTGATGCCCGTTAAGATCGATTATAAGAAAGAACTGGAAGCCGCGGCCAAGGGGATGATCCTCATCCACGACCCCCGTCTTTTGATCAAACTCATCGTCCGTTCCATTGTCCAAAAGGTCCGTATCCAGCATGCCGGTATGATCCTTTACGACCCTGTTAAGGACAGTTATGTCCTGTCCATTTCTCGCGGAGAGCAGGGCGCCAGGATCCCGGAGGGTTTTGTCCGTTTTGACCGCAACCACCCCATCATCAAGCTGTTCATCGAAAAGGAATACAAATATCTCGTCGGGAACCGCAACGCGATCCTGACCGAGGACATCAATAAAATGATATGGAAGGAAAGCGTCATTTCCAACGGCAACGCCAGCAAACAACTGCTGCATGACGTCAGCCATCAAATGCCGAAACTCAATGCCGTGGCCTGCGTGCCGGCGTATCATCAGCACATGCTTTTGGCGATCTTATTATTGGGGGAGAAATACGATAAAAAACGTTTTGACCAGGAAGAACTGGATTTCTTTTCCGCGCTGGCCTCTGACGTGGCCATGGCCATACGCAATGCCGAATTGTTCGAGGACTTAAAGAGGGAAGCGGAACGCAACCGCAATCTTTTTATCCAGACGACCATCGCCTTGGGGTCGGCCATCGAGGCCAAGGACGCCTACACGCACGGCCATACCGAGCGCGTCACCAAATACGCCCTTGCGGTCGCGCGGCAAATGGAAGCCAACGGGACAGCGGAGTTCCCACCCAAATTTTTTGAGAACCTTTATATCGCCGGATTATTGCACGACATCGGGAAGATCGGCGTGCCCGAGTCCATTTTGTGCAAGCAGGACAAATTGACGCCGCAAGAGTATGAGACCATGAAAACTCACACCACACGGGGGGCGGAAATACTCTCCCCCCTGACGGGTTTTGAGGAATGCATCAACGGTGTCAAATACCACCACGAGCGTTATGACGGCTCCGGCTATCCGGATGGTTTAAAGGGAGAATCCATCCCGATGATCGCGGCCATCATAGCCGTGGCAGACACGTTCGATGCCATCACCACCGACCGTTCTTACCGCAAGGGTTTGAGCAAAGAGATCGCCATCACCGAGATCCAGAAATATTCCGGCAAACAGTTCAATCCTAAGCCAGTACAGGCCCTTGTCGAACTCTATCGCAAAGGGGAATTATAAGGGCAGTTCGATTACGAACGCCGTGCCCCTGTTTTCCTCGCTTTCCACAAATATCTTTCCCTGATGTCCTCGGATAATTTCATATGTTATAGACAACCCAAGTCCGGTGCCGCGGTCTTTTTTGGTGAAGAACGGGTCGAAAATGTGGCTGATATCTTCATTTCTGATCCCGCATCCGGTATCCTGGATCTTGATCAGGGCGTATTGCAGGTCGGAAGAAGGGCGGGTGGTCATGGTAACGGCGCCCCCCGTCGGCATGGCTTCCACGGCGTTCAGGAGTATGTTCAAAAGGGCCTGCTTGAATTGATTGGGATCCAGGTTCAATATGGCCTGCGTTTCCAGGCCGTAATCTTTATGAACGTTGATTTTGTGTTTAAGGAAATCATTGCTTAAAATTTCCAATGTTTGGTCTAAAAGGGGGTGGATGGGCGTTGGTTTTATTTGAAGGGGAGCAGGTTTAGCAAAGTCCAGAAGTTCATGCACCAGATCGTCGATACGGTCGATCTCATGAGCGATCATGGGCTGGAATTTTTTGAGGAATTCCTTGTCATCCATTTTTCGGGGCAGGAATTCGCTGAAGGTTTTAAGGACTGTCAGGGGATTTTTGATCTCATGCGCCATGCCGCTGGCTAGAATAGCAATGGATTTCAGACGTTCGGATTGAACAATTTCTCGTCGTAATTGTTCATTTTGTTCGGCCAGTTGGAAGAAGTTACCCGAAAAGAAGAATTTTTCAATAAAGGATTGGATGATATTCTTAAGCGGGATAAAAATCAGCGTAATCAATGATGCCAAGGTCACGGAAATCAACAATGATTTATAGCCGAACATTCCTTGGAATATGCGTTCGGCCAGATATATGGAACTGAAATAGAATACGGTCAGTATTGCGATTAACATTGAATAAACCAGACTTTTTTTAACGATAATGCGTATATCCATTAATTGATATTTTAAAATGGCGTATGTAATAAAGATCGTATAGAAGGAAACAAAAAGGTTGCCGAAAGGAAGAACGGGAATCTTGTAACAGAGAGGAAAATTCGTCGCTCCCCCGATATAAGCGATGAGAATTCCATAAAACAGGTATTTCAATTGCAGATTTTTTGTGCCTGTGTTTGTTTTCATTTTTTTATAAATGATAAAAAGTGAATAAGTAACAATCAAAATGTATTCCAATAAAAGAACAATGAAATATTTTCCGGCTATAGGCCAATAGGGAAAAATCAATTGTTTTTCCACTTTGAGTATGTATAAGTCAGTAAAACCTATTGCGCTGGACATGATTAGATTAAATATATAGAGGATGGAAATGACTCTTTTGTATTTTGGATACTCATTTAATAGGTAACAACTGAAATGAAAAAATGCGCAGGGTATAAATAATGCTGATATATTCATTATTCTTAAATAAAAAAGAGCATGCGTTGGATTGTCAGCAGTGACCCAAAGTAAATAAAAACTCGCCCATATGGATACGCAAAATGCGTATAGGGCAAACATTTGATTGGTTTTTGCTTTTGGGTTAATGAAAAGTACAAAAAGGCAGGATAAAAAACTGGTCAGTGCATTAAGAAATGAACTAACGATAAAATAGATCATGACCGATCAGTTAATGAATATTTCGTTTAACCACCTCTAAAATCTCTTCCGCCTTAAACGGTTTGATGATGTACCCCGACGCTCCCAGGCGCGCGGCTTCGGCAGCTGTTTCCACTGACCGATAGCCGGTGACCATAATGATCTTCACCTCGGGATATTTTGATTTGATCTCCTGCAAGACATCCAGACCATTGACCTTGGGCATCTTGATGTCCAACAGCGCCACTTTGATGTCCTTCGTGTTCGCCAATGTGTGCAGGGCCTGTTCGCCGCTGTCCACGGCCACCAGGTCGTAATGGTCGCACAGGACGAGTTTTAAGGATTCGCGGATACCTTCTTCGTCATCACAGATCATGATTTTTCCTGCCATAGCCATCTCCTTGGTTTTGGGGATTGTTTTAAAGAGATACCGGCGTGCCCACGCAGAGTACGCGCGCGGTTGACTTTCCTTTATTGATCAAATGATGGGGAAGGGAAGCGTCAAAATAGAATGTATTGTGTTTTCTCAAATGGAATTTCGTTCCGTTGATGTTTGCTTCAACCACGCCCTCCAGGACAAAAATAAATTTTTCCGTGCCAGGCCGGTCTTGTTCCATGTTCGTCTTGCCGTTTGCATCGATACGGATCAATACCGGCATCATTTTTTTGTTAAGAACGTTTTTAGTGAGAATTTCATAAGAAGAGCGTTCGCTGTGTCTGAAAATATCCGTCCCGCTTTGGTCCGGCCCTGCATCCATGATCGCCGGCTTCTGGTCGATGCCGCGGTATAGCTCCGTCACGTCGATCCCCAGCGCCTTGGCGATATTGATATGCGACTCCAGCGTGCCGACCATTTTCATGTTTTCAATGCGGCTTAACGTGGCCAGCTGGACCCCGCTTTTCTTTGAGAGTTCCGTCAAAGACATTTTTTGCGCTTTACGGATGGTTTCGACCTTCTTCCCTATATACATACAGCCCTCCCTTGGATGAGATAACAACATTAGATTACCAGATATTGTTGGATTTGCAATCTTATTTTGATATTTTTGCTATTCTATCTAAAGATTTGATGATTAGTAAATAAATGACTTGACAGAAAATCAATATATGCTATCCTTACTTTGTTCACAACCAAGGGAGGGATATATGAACGAAACGCTTTTAGATGTCAAGGTCGGCAGTATCCATCGTCTTGCGGAAGGGCGGGTCAAGGCATTTGTCGATATCGTTGTCAATGATGCCATCCTTATTAAGGGGATCAGGGTCATTGAAGGAAAGAAGGGAATGTTCGTCTCCATGCCTTCCGAGCAGGGCAAGGATGAGAAGTGGTATGACCGTGTGCGCTGTTTAAGCGATGAGATCAAAGATCTGGTTTCAGAAAAAGTCCTTGAGGGCTATCGCCTTAGCCGGCATGACCTTTAATATTTGATATCATTCGAAAGCGTCCATTGGACCCCGGTGGGGCTTAAAGGTGTTCGAACGCTGATAGGCCCGGGGACCACCGTAGTCCTTCGCCGCAACACGATCGCCGGACGCTTCGAATATATTTTTTCTGATTTGACACCAACGGTCGGTTTGCGTTACCATAACTCATCATGCTCGACCTAAGGTTCATTCGCGATAATCCCGACCAGGTCAAGGCCGGCCTTGAGGCCAGACGCGCCAAGGCCGATCTCAACCATCTTTTGGAATTAGACAGTCAGCGCCGGCAATTGCTGGTCGAACTTGAAGACCTTAAGGCCAAGAAGAACATGGCCAATGATGAGATCGGCCGGCTGATTAAGGAAAAACGCGATCCTAAGGCGAAGATCGGTCCCATGAAGGCCATTGCCCAAAAGGTGGATGCCATGGAGCCGGTCATTAGGGGAATTGAAGGGCAAATTCAGGATATTCTGCTGGGCATCCCCAATATCCCCCACAGTTCCGTTCCCGTCGGCGGGGCCGAGGCCAGCCAGGAAATCAATCGTTGGGGCAAAGCGCCGAAACTGGATTTTAAGCCAAAGACCCATATCGAGATTGCCGAAGCGCTGGATATCATTGATTTCAAAAGGGGGGCGAAATTAAGCGGTTCGAATTTTATCCTTTACAAAGACCTCGGGGCGCGGTTAGAGAGGGCTTTGTACAATTTCATGCTGGATACGCACACCCGCGAACACGGTTACCGCGAAATGTCCCCGCCGGTGTTGGTCAATACCGCGTCCATGACAGGGACCGGACAATTGCCCAAGATGAAAGAGGACATGTATCGTCTGCAGTCTGATGATCTTTATTTGATACCCACGGCCGAGGTCCCGGTCACCAACATTCACCGCGATGAAACGCTCAATGAAGAGGACTTGCCTCTCTATTATACCGCTTATACAACGTGTTTCCGCCGGGAAGCGGGTTCTTATGGCAAGGACACCCGCGGACTCGTGCGCATCCACCAATTCGATAAAGTGGAACTGGTCAAATTCGTCAAACCGGAAAATTCTTATGAAGAATTAGAGTCCTTATTGGCCGATGCCTGCAAGATATTTCAATTGCTGGGCATTCCTTACCGGGTGTTGCTGTTGGCCAGCGCTGACTTGAGTTTTGCCGCGTCCAAATGCTACGATATCGAGGTGTATGCGGCTGGTTTGGACAAATGGCTGGAGGCCTCCAGTTGTTCAAATTTTGAGGATTTTCAGGCCCGCCGGATGAACATCCGTTATAAAGGCAAGGATGGCAAAAAGTCCGCTTTTGTCCACACCTTGAACGGTTCCGGCGTTGCCCTGCCGCGGACCATGGTCGCCATTCTGGAAAATTACCAGACCAGGGAAGGGGATGTCATTGTCCCCGAAGTCCTTCACCCTTACATGGGCGGCGTTGAGCGCATCGGGAGGGAAAAATGAAACAGGGATTGTTGACCATCCTGAAATTTTTTCTATTTTTATTGATCCTGCCGTTCGTCGTTGCCTGCGTTTTGGCGTTCCAGGACCAGGTCCTGGGCGTTCCCGTCCATAAAGAGCAATGGCTGTTGTGGGGCATTGCGGCTTATACCGTCCTGCATTTATTCCTTTATAATTTTAAAGAGGTTTATGGGTTCGGCCGCTTCATCGTCGCGAAGATTTTTTCCTTCCTGGGGCCGTCCGCCCATATGGCCGGGGCCGTCATTCCCATTTACGCGCTTTTAGTTATTTGCCTGGGACTGCTTCTCAACGCGTTGGGTCATGGCGCTTATGAGCGGCTTATCCTTTTTTTATTGGCATTTGTAGTCGCCCTGCATATCATCGGCACCGCCCAGCAACTTTATGAATCAGATCCCAGCTCGATGAAAAGCCAGTATCTTGTGTCTTTCGGGTTGATCCTTGCTGCTAATCTTATTATTCTTGCCGCCGTAATTATTCCCCTGTTGCCGGAGTTCTCATTCATTGCCTTCATCAAATCCATGGCCCACCGCACCATCGTGTATTACACGCACGTTTATAAAGTTCTTTTCGTTCCTCGCTGATTGACTTGGCCGACGGGGAATGTTACTATTGCATCGGAGAGGTGGGCCGATTTTTCGGATATGACATTAAGGAATCGGCACAACACATCTCCCTTTTCTAAAAGTATTTTATATAGTAAGGTTGATGTAGGGAGAGGTGGCAGAGTGGTCGAATGCGGCGGTCTTGAAATCCGAAAAAAGCACTTTTCGCAACCCCATCAAATGATTGAAAAGACCGCATTTGTCGTCGAGAAATATGATTTTTCTGCTTTAAAGTGTTTTAAGATTTTTTAACGTTTATTAAGATTAAACCGTCACAATTTGGACACCAAAAATTATAGCCTCAACAGGGGGTAAAAATGGTTAAGAATTTCATAAATAGCATAGTCCAAAGGCGGTTTAACCAGACGAGCGTGGCTCTTTTATGGATGGAGTCATTCATATTTGCCGCCATTTACGGTGCAATGTTTCATTCATGGCCGGTGTTTGGCATCCTCTTTTTAGGTTTAGCCGCGCTTATGAGCAGGCCAAAGACGGCGGTTTATACAATCTTTGTTCTATGCTTCTTGTGGAGTTTTGTCTTTGCCAGTATTGGTTATGGCATTGGCGGAGCGGCCGGGGCGGTGATCTTGGGAGGATTGGTATTCTTAAATGGGGTTCGACTTCATTTCCGGGACCTGAAGCAATCTTGGGTGGACGCGGACATGGCCGGGGTTATTAACGCGACTGAGTGGAGGCAAAGGTGGGGGTGGCAAAATTTGAATTGATCCTTTAATTACCTAAACAGAACCAGAACAAAATCAGAACAAAACCGGAACAAACGTGTTCCGGTTTTGTTCTGTTTTGCCGTCGTAACTCTCCCATTCGCAAGGGGTTTTTGGGCAAAAGCGGCCCAAAATCGTTCAAGACCCCACTCCCTCAACCATAAGTTTTTAAGAGGGACTGGGGTCTTGAACTACCCCTTGCGATATGGGAGAGAGGAGATATTTAAAATAAATGGGTGGTTGGGTTGGATGTTGTGATGTTAGAAGGTAGGTAAATTAGAAGGGAGGTTGGTTAGAAGTATTGAGCTGTGTCTGTTCGGTATTTAACGGCGTATGAATTATGGTCATGAAAAGTGTACCAGTAGGAGGGAGGTTTTGACGTTGTTTTAGGCATTTTTTACACCAGACGTTTTAAATGAATTCAGAGGTGGTTTTTCTCTGGTGCGATGGGGTTCCGCTTCGCATTGGTTCCAAAAGAATAAAGCCGCTTTCGTACGCTCCCGCCATATCCTTTCGATTCTTTTTCTTTGATTATGTCATACGTGTCAAGGACTACGCCCCGCAAGAAACAG
>JGI1358J11329_10003243_pt1 | contig 12195 bp, 10 predicted proteins | sample Subgroupgradi54m_FD_11329 | JGI IMG/M metagenome (IMG submission 11329)
AGAGTTGGGATCCCTCCTCCGGGAAAGACACAATCATGGTCTTTGTCAATCTTAGATATGGGGATCCTGATGTATTCCTGACTTCAACTGAGGGATTTCAACTAGGCAAAACGCTTATGTCTACTGCTGGTAAAATGCAATGGCAACTTACAAATGTCTTGGGAGAAACTGTAAAAAGAGTAGGAACATTTTCCGAAATTGCCAGCGCCTATATTAGAGCCGGATTTATTCAAACCGGAGAGTTGGTCGCTGGAAATATCACGTCCACTGAAAAAATAGTCTCTCCAGTCATAGAAACAACTGATCTTAAAGCAAGCGGTGAAGCCCAACTCAACCAAATTTCAACTAACGTGATAAAACCGACTGGAACAGACCTGACAGTTGACTTAGGTTCCGGTCGTCCCGAGCAAGTCGGCAATGACAATAGTAATAGCGGTCCCCTGGCCAAGATTATCATTAAAGGTCTCAATGGTAAAACAGTCTCAACAATAGACGCTGCCGGAAATGCTTCTTTTAGCGGCACCATTGCGGCCAAGGACGCCTCAATTTCCGGAACTATCGCCGCCGGAAAAGTGCAGACCAATGAAGCTTCTATCTCAGGAACGCTTACGGCCAAAGAAATACAATCAGATACAATATCTGAACTTAGAGATAGACTTACTCTTGCAGCGGCAGATTCCGGACAGGCCAAAACAACCAGTCAAGAAATATCCACTTCTGTAAACAACATCCAATCTCTTCTCGCAGATATAAGAAGTCAGCCTATTGCCAACCCACAGTACTACCAAAACCTTGACACCAATCCGGTTGTCGGCTCATTAACCGTTTCGGGAGATGCAACTTTCTACAACGCAACCGTTGCCAATTCTCTTAATGCAGGGACAGTCAACATTGCAAACAACCAAATAAGCTCTCTGACAACCGAACTTAAACTCACTGCCTTGTCATCTGTCAATATCCTTGACGGAGCAGTTGTCATCGCCCGTGACGGCACAATGACCACGACTGGAAAAATTATCGCCAAAGGTGGGATAGAAGTACAGAATTCGGATTTAAGATTTAAGAATAAAGAAGGCATAGAGACAGCTCAAATTGACAGCTCTGGATCTGCAAAATTCAAGAGCCTATCACTTGATAAATATCTCGATGCCACCTCATCGGCAGTCATCACCCCTGAGGAGAATTTCAACCGAAACGGTCTTTTGGCATCAGCAATTGAAACACAAAAACAAACAGCAGGAATAGGTATCGTCCCAGACAACAGCACTGAAATAGTCATTTACAATGAAACAGTCAAAAATGATTCGCTGATTTATCTTACTCCAACAACAACAACCAATGCTCAGCTTACGGTCGTGAAAAAAGAGATTTGTCCTGCCACTGTGAGCACTTGTAAGTCTTATTTCAAAGTTACCAGCAGCCAGCCCATACATCCTGAAATAGGATTCAACTGGTTGATCATCAATTGATTTGCATTTGAATTATTTAAATAAATGATTACAATTTTATAATTGACTTTTATGAACAAGCTTAGAAATTTCATAACTTTATCTCTTGTTTTTCTGCTCCCTTTATTTTTCTTACCTTTGACTCAAGAATATTTCATTACCAATAAAATTTATCTTTTTTCCATTGGCATTCTATTGCTGCTTGTCCTTGTAGCAGTGCAGATTTTTTTAACTAAAAAAATCGCCTGGAAACGCTCTCCTTTTGATGCGGGCTTAGCTTTTATGCTTATTGCGACAGTACTGTCAGTTAGCATAACCTCGCCCAATAAAATCGAGGCTATCTTAAATCCGTATTTTGGTTTATTGATGCTTCTGGTACTCGTACTATTCTATTTTTTTCTTTTTCATAACACCGATAAAAAATCGGCCCATAGGTATTTGAATCTTTTGGAAGGCGGAGGATTTATTGCAGCTTTAATAACTATAATATTTTTCTTTAATCCTCTTAAAAATGCCAGCCTGCCAGCGCAGCTTCAGTTTCTCAAATTTTCAACTTTTTCTACTGTAGGAAACCAGCTTGATTTGGCGATCCTTTTAGGCTTTTTATTCGTTGCAAATATCGCTTCGCTCTTCACAAAAAGAAGAGGTGGCTCTCCCTGGGTTTTGACTTCACTGTTCGTTCTGGCAATCGCTTTGTTTATGTCTATCTATAATATTGTACGGCCCGAAAATCAACAACTATCAATATTGCTTACGCCAATAAGTCAATCTTGGTTTGCTTCGCTTGAGATTCTCAAGAATCCCCTGACGGCAATTTTCGGTGCGGGCGTAGGTAATTTCGCTGCTGTTTTTACTAAGGTAAAAGATGCTTTTTTTAATCAAACGCCCTATTGGCAAATTAGTTCGTTCAATACGAGCAGATCGGCTATTTTGCATATCTTTACTGAAACCGGCCTTTTGGGACTGATTACTTTCTTTTTTCTATTCTATTCGCTCTGGCTTGAATTAAAGAAATTAAGCGCTGAAAACGCCGATAAAAAATTGCTCTATTTCGGCTCCGCCTATGTGTTTATGGTTTTGCTCATTTTTCCTCCCTCTTTCATCAGCCTTTTCCTGTTCTTCTTCATTCTTTTCTGGGTTGCTTCAGAATCTCATTCCCACCACGAAAGCACAAAGCAGGAGTTAAATCTATCCAATCTCCCCCCCGTCTATCTGGGAATTGGACTCATTTTAATCGCTCTCACGGTTGGGGCGGGTTACCTTCTTGGACGGTCCTATCTGGCTGAATACTATTCTAAAAAATCACTAGACGGCTATGCCGCAAATAAAGTGATTTTAGTCTACAACAGTCAGCGCGATGCACTTATCTACAACCCATATATTGAACGCTTTCACATCAATTTTGCCCAAACCAATCTGATCATCGCCAATAATATAGCCTCCAGAGGAAGTAAACTTACCAACCAGGAAAGACAAACCGTCGTTCAGGCTGTTCAAACGGCAATCAATGAGGCCAAAGCGGTTGTCATTCTTAATCCACAAAAAGCCTCCAACTGGGAGGCATTAGCCGCGGTTTATCGCTATATTCTAAACGCTGTCAAGGGAGCAGATTCATGGTCTGTTTCATCTCTTCAGCGGGCAATTCAGCTTGATCCGGCCAATCCTGTTTATCGGTTGAGTTTAGGCGGTGTTTATTACACATTAAAAGACTATACTGACGCAGTAAGCTCTTTTGAACAAGCGGTTGCGCTTAAACCGGACTGGGCAAACGCTCATTACAATCTGGCTTGGTCAGATTATCAATTGAAAAACTATCAAAAAGCAGCAAGCGAAATGCAGAATGTGCTCAAACTGATTGACAAGAAACAAAATCCAAACGATTATCTCAAAGCGCAGAAAGAGCTTGAACAATTCAAGAAACAAATCCCTAAAGAAACAGGAAATCAAAATACTCAACCCAGTAATCTGCAACTTCCAAACACGCAACAACAACCCCAAATCTCCCCTAAACTGGAGCTACCAAAAGGAGCCTCTCCCGAGGCCCAATAATTTGATAAAATTAGCATACTGATATGTTCCAACTCCGAGAGTTTTTACTTTTTTCAAAAAGCTATCTTCATTCCCGCCTGCTTAATTTTGGCAAGCGGTTTGAAAGCTTGAAAAATCTATTGGTCGCCATCCTGATCGTCAAGCGCGGAAAATATTCCTCATCATTTTTAAATACTTCCTTTCTCATCCTGATCCTGACCGCGGTGGTCGCAGGTCCAATCATCGCCGAAAACAATCCTTTTGTAGGCTCGCTCGAACAAAATCCAAGCAATTTCCAGGCTGCAGTCGTTTCCTACAATCCCTATGAGAGTTCTTTGGGAACGATCATTTCGGCCAAACCGCGGGACAAAGTAGTCGATTACGAAGTCCTTGGCGGAGACACATTGGCGTCGATTGCCAAAAAATTCGGCATTTCAGTCGAGAGTATAAAATGGGCCACCAATCTCAAATCCGACACAATCAAACCCGGAGACACTCTAAAAATCCCTCCGGTCAGCGGCATTGTTTACAAAGTTGCGGCCGGCGACAATGTCTATACGATCGCCAAAAAATACAGCACAGATGCCCAGAAAATCGTCAACTTCCCTTTCAATGATTTTGCCGACTTGGACAACTTTACTCTTACTCCGGGACAGACGCTTATTGTCCCCGACGGAGTGCCGCCTCAAGAAAGACCTGTCATCGGAATTCCACAATACGCCCAAGTCCAAGTTGGTGTCAAAGGAAGTTCGAATTTCATTTGGCCGACAACCGGATCGATCAGTCAGTATCCAGTGTGGTACCACATGGCAGTTGATATTCAAAATCCTGGAGCTCCTCCCATTATTGCCTCAGATACAGGTACGGTCATCTTTGCAGGTTGTTTAAGTTACGGCTACGGATGTCACGTAATCATAGACCACGCTAATGGTTACGAGACTCTTTATGGACATATGTCGCAGATCTTGGTTTCTCCGGGACAAGCGGTGACACAAGGTCAGCAAATTGGTGTCATGGGAAGTACCGGAAGGAGTACGGGGACCCATCTTCATTTCGAAGTCCGCTCCGGAGGCGCCCAACTGAATCCATTGAATTTCCTGAAATAAATAAGAGCGTTGATTTCTCAAATCAAAAGTAGTATAAAGAGTGAACGCTCTATGTTTAAGAAGAAATATGTAATTCTTTTGCTACTTTTTCTTTTTATAATTCTTATAATAGGAGTCGTTTTCTTCCTTTTTTATAAAACAAATCTTAATCGCCTAAAAACCAGCGGGAAATCCTTTCCGCAACCTTATCAGGCTCTACCTACTCCTCAGTGTGGAGCAAATGTTTTCCCCCCTCCTGATCAAAGCACTCTTCGTGATTATGCTGTCAAACGGGGGTTTATTGTGGGAAGTATTCAAAATGGTGGCACTCCAGAACTTCTCGGCAAAGAATTTAATTTCATAGCGGGTGGAACCTATATGAAAGACATCATGCCTCAAGCAAACACTTATGATTTCTCCTTACTAGATAAAAAAATCCAGCTTGCGCAACAATACGGAATGTTAAATCAGAGCGAAAGCCTGGTCTATAGAGACGAAACGACTCCTGACTGGCTGGGTTTTACTAATGCTCAATCCGGTGATAAAGCTGGGATAAGACTAGAAAAGAAAAAAAGCAAAAATTCTTCTTATACAAACTCCTGTGGCGGTTGGGGAGATACTCCTGAAAAAAAACAAGAACTTGACAACATCTTGAAAAACTTTATCCAAACGACCATTACCCACGGCGGAGACAAGGTCTATTTGTGGAAATTGGTCAATGAACCAATAAAGCCTGACGGTTCTTTGAAAACAGATAGATGTTGGTATGAGGTCTTTGGTGAAGATTACATCTATAAATCCTTTCAATACGCTCAAGATGCACTTTCGCAAAACAACCTTCATGCTTTACTGATGCTTAATGATACGATGGGAAGAGACGGAGTTAATAGACAAAAAACAGACGGTTTTTTCAATTTGGTAAATAGAATAAAACAGAGAGGGTTAAAGCTAGATGCTGTGGGGATAGAAATGCATCTTGAAGCAGATAAACTTACCCCCGCCTATCAAGACGATTTTCGATATTATCTTGAAAAGGCAAAACAGGCCGGAGTTCAGGTTATGATCAGTGAAATGACAGTATGTTTGAATGGAAAATCTCTTGAAGATCAAAAACAGATATATAAAAATATTGTCTCAACCTGTCTTGAGTATCCTTTCTGTACAGCCTTAAATTTGTGGGGTATCTCTGATAGTGCAGGTGCAGAACAAGGTAAATGTACAGTTACCAAGCCTCTTCTTTTTGATACTAATCTTCAAAGAAAACCCGCCTACTACGGCGTCATGGAAGCAATCAGTGAAAATAAGACAAGGTGTGCAAATGTTCATTAGCCAAAAAGTCCTTCTATAGCGGTTTCAATCGCAGCTTGCTTCAAAGTAATTTTCTTAGTAATTGAACGTTCCCAGATCTTAGTAAAAGCCCTGCTCATAAGCTCTTCAAGCTCTCTATTTACTTTTTCCTCAGACCATTTTTCGTTCTGCATATTCTGTAACCACTCAAAATATGAAACAGCCACTCCCCCGGCATTTGCCAGGACATCGGGGACAATAACTACGCCTTTTTTAGCCAAATATTCATAGGCTTCTTCTGTCACGGGACCATTGGCCATCTCAACGATTATTTTTGCCTTGATTTTGCTCATATTTTGACTGTTGATGACGTTTTCCAGAGCAGAGGGTACAAGTATGTCTACGGGAAGTTCGAGCATCTCCTCGTTGGAAATTTGTCTGCCTTTGCGAAGATCACAAACCCCGCCAACACAATAGCAGCCAGCCAGATAACCTTTTTCTTTCTTACAATCCATCACCAGGGGAATATCCAAAGGTAAAAATTGCGTACCAGTCACTGCGCCCTTACTGTCTGAAACAGCAACCACACTGAGTCCTTCATGACTGGCAATGTCGGCAAAATAGTAGCCAACATTACCGAAACCTTGGACTGCAATGGAGAGTTTAGAAAGATTCAATTTGTTCAATAGCTCTTTCAAAACGATTACCCCACCTCGTCCGGTTGCTTTGCTACGGCCCAAACTTCCACCCATGTCCAGTGGTTTTCCAGTAAACGTCGCGCGCCAACGGCTCTTCAATTTTTCATCAATATTTTTAGTTTTTAGCTCTTCGCTCTTAGCTTTTATATATTCGTCAGCCATCCACCCAATAATTTTGGAATTGGTATTAACATCGGGTGCAAGGCTATCTTTTTCCTCTCCTATAAAAGGGTAAACGGCCCGCACATAGGCTCTTGACAACTCTTCCAATTCCTTTTCAGATAAAGTCTTTGGATCGACTGCAACGCCTCCTTTTGCCCCACCAAATGGAACACCGACTACGGCAGTTTTAATACTCATTAAAGTTGCTAAGGCCAGTACTTCGTCACTATTGACTTTCGGATGAAAGCGAACTCCGCCCTTATACGGCCCGCGCTTGCTATTGTGTTGAATTCTATAACCCTTAAATTCCTTTTGTGTGCCGTTATCAAGCCTGATCGAAAGGGTAAAATCATGTATCTGCTCGGGGGTGAGAAGTTTTTCTATCTGTTTTTGATTAAAATGCAGTTGTTCAGCGGTTTGCTTGATAAGCTGCTGGGCAGATTCAAGTATTTGATTCATAACTTAAGTTGGAAAGTTTAGTTCAAACCAACGCTCTGCATCGAGCGCGGCCGAAACCCCCATCCCTACAGCAGTTCCTGCCTGTCGATATTGATGATCGACATTGTCGCCACCTGCAAAAACTCCGGGCACAGAAGTCATAGTCTGAAAATCAAAATTAAATTTGTCGATATCGAGTAATGTAGCTTTGGATTTTGCACTTCTCAACCCTGCTACTGCACTGGTGATGATATAGCCTTTCTCATCAAGCGCGATCTGATCTTTAAAAAGATCTGTATCGGGCTTGTGTCCGATGGCAATAAATAAACCATCTATTTTCATCTCCTGTTGTTTCTTGTCCGTGGTTGTTTGTATCTTTATACCCTCTACTCTATCTTGTCCTAGAACATCTACAACTTCGGTATTCCAGATTACTTTTATTTTGGGGTGGGCCAGCACGCGATCCTGCATTATCTTGGAGGCTCGGAAACTATCTCGGCGATGGATAATATGGATCTCTTTGACAAATTTCGTCAGAAATAGAGCCTCCTCCATAGCCGTATCTCCGCCTCCTGTAACTGCAACTATCTTATCTTTGAAGAAAAAGCCGTCACAGGTCGCGCAGGCAGAAACTCCCCTGCCACGCAGGCGCTCTTCATTGGGCAAACCTAACCATAGAGCTTTGGCTCCTGTGGCAATAATTATTGACTTTGTCTGATAAATTTGATCGTGTGTAGAGACCTCGAAAGGCTGTTTGGTAAAGTCTACTTTGGTTATGTTCTGATCAAGCACACGTGTGCCGAATTTCTTGACGTGAGTTCGCATTTTTTCGATTAATTCAGGGCCCAGAATAGACTCAAATCCAGGGTAATTCTCGACTTCGGAGGTAAGCATTAATTGACCTCCGTAAGGCGCTCCTGCAAACATCAAAGGATTGAAAATTGAGCGTGCCGTGTAGACTGCTGCAGCCAGTCCTGCTGGACCACCACCGATGATAATTACGTCCTCTACTTTTGGAGTTTGATCAACCATATTAATTAATTATAAACTACATATTTACCATTCGGTCAACAACGCGGGCAATCTTTCCAGTGGTGTCTGATGAGGCAATATATTCGTTTATGCTTGTCATAGCAATCTCCTTCGACAAGCCGTCAATCGCCTTTTTTATAGCAGAGATCTGCTGAAGGATCTCCTGGCAATCTCTTTTTTGATCGATCATGCGTTGGATACCCTTCAGCTGACCCACAATACGGTTAATTCTCTGATTGAGCATACTACTCTGATGTATCTGAATATATTACTTACTCGTACATCCCCTTATACTCTATACTACTATAGAGTATATTGGTTTGTCAAGGGGTATTTTAGCCAGTCGTCAATCTGTCTTTCTATTCGCGCTCACAGTCGCTCGCTTTTGCTTAAAATCCTCTCTCGCTCCTCTTGCTCAGCCACACCACGTGGCTTCGCATGAGCGCTCATAAAATCCAGATTGACTCCTTTAGGGAGGTTCAAGACGAAGATATTAATTTTTTGCGATTTGAGAGGTGCGCAGGGACGAGCACGCTCATTTGAGCAAAAAATTAATATCGAGTCTTGATCGCGTATAATAACAGGCTTTTGATATCTTTTGAGAGTTTATAGAGAGGATTTGATAGCTTTAGATGTAGTTATTTCGCTTGACTTCCGGAGAGTGAATCAAGAAATTCCTGATTGGTTTTAACCTTTTGCAGCTTCTCGATCATCACGGCCAGACGCTCGTCAGCTGAGAGCATTGACAGCATACGTCTCAAAGTCATATGCTTCTGATAGTTGTCCTTGTCAAACAGGAGTTCTTCGTGACGCGTGCCTGATTTCTCAATATCAATCGCAGGGAAAATGCGCCTATCGGCAAACCTACGATCCAGATGGACCTCCAGGTTTCCGGTTCCCTTGAACTCTTCATAGATTAGATCGTCCATACGTGATTCTGTTCCTACCAGAGCTGTGCCGATGATCGTCAGACTACCGCCCTCTTCACAATTGCGGGCTGCTCCCAGGAACTTTTTGGCCGGGAAGAGTGCAGAAGGATCAAATCCTCCAGATAGACTGCGTCCCGTGCCTGAAACAGAGAGGTTGAAGGCGCGAGCCAGACGAGTGATAGAGTCAAGAAGAATTATCACATCATGCCCCATTTCAACTAGGCGCTTGGCCCGCTCCAGAGCCAAATTCGCCACTTTTACCTGCTGTCTGGGTGATTCATCAAAGTTGGAGGCTGCAACTTCGCCCTTGATGAACCGCTTCATCTCGGTGACCTCTTCAGGCCGCTCACCGATCAAAATAGCCATAAGTTTTACTTTAGGGTAGTTTATGTTTATAGCTTCAGCCATCTCCTTGAGAAAGGTCGTTTTACCCGCTTTAGGTTGGGAAACTATCAGTGCGCGCTGGCCAAAACCGATCGGTGAAATCAGATCTACAATCCGTGTGGAGAGAATTTCGGGTTTGGTTTCGAGCCTTATCTGCTTGTTGGGATGTAAAGAGGTCAGCTGTTCGTAGCTGCGGCGTTGACGGCTATTCTCCTCGTTCATCTCTTCTCCGTTTATCTTCTTGATCAAAAGCAGACTATGAAAGCGCTCGCCTTCTTTGGATGGTCGAGCCAATCCCTCAACCACATCGCCTCTGCGTAGCCAAAAACGGCGAATCTGGGAGGTTGAAACATAGATATCTTTACTTGGATCTATGGTGTAATCCTGTCTCAAGAAACCATAACCACCTACAGTGATATCCAGAACTCCGCTGGCAGTATAGCTCATCTTAAGATCGTCTTTTAATCTATTCTCGAGAGAGCCGGTGAATTCTCTTTTGGGTTCTTCTTTTTCAACAACTTTATCTTTTTTCTCAATCAGGGGTTGATCGACAGCCTCTGCCTTGATCGGCTGTTCATCATAAGATTCCAGCATAGAGCTGACATCAAGTACGTCGCCACCTTCTACTGGTTCTTTATCCTTGGAAGAATCTTTTTTAGTTACCATAAACTGAAGTCCATATGATCCTCACCGTTGAGATAGTTTGTGAAACTTTTTCCTTTCCTAAGGAATGGGGAGATGCGATCTTGTGTCCCGCGCTTTAGGCTTGGGCGGATACGTCATCTTATTCCAGATACCAGATGGTATCTGGTTACCCTAGTTTCTGATAGCGTAAAGAAAAAGTTATCAATATGCTTATTCTCATCAGGAGGATCAAACCAAGTATACAAACGAGTTTTATCTTTGTCAAGGACATTGCTCGATACACAATTTTTTGGCTCCATGAGCGTGCTCGTCCCTGCGCACCTCTCAAGTCGCAAAAATTGTGTATCTTCGCAATGTGATAAACTTAGGGATGCAGAAAAGGGGGCCGGTTCTTTTATTGATTGTCCTTATCATCATTCTTGTTTTCATCCTTGGTGTCCGTTACGGCCAGCGGGTCGAAAAAACAAATAAATCTGTTTCTGTGTTTTTGAGCATTCCCCCCACCAAACCTCAACCTACTCAAGAGCCTGTGACTTTTAGGACTTACTCGGGTAAAGCCTGCGGTGCGCAGTTTCTCTATCCTTCAATGTTGGGTTTGGCAAAGGAAAGTTCAACGTCAGTCCAGTTGATTAAAAATCAAACTGTAATGCTTGATCTGAATTGCACAGCAAGTCCCTCGGCCGTTGCAATGGGTAAAAAACTGGAGATAAAATTAAATCCGCAGACGGGAAAGAACGTCTATTTTTCTCTTTCTGAAGATCTTTTGCCGCTTTTTGAAACTTCCCTGAAGTTTATTCTCCCACCGCGACCTACATCAATTCAGACTACTACAAAATAGTCTATGACTTCTCTTCTTCGAGTTCAGAATGACTTAGTAGATCGATCAGTTTTACCATTTTATCTTTTGTGACGATGTGGGTTCTAAAAGCTCCTTCTAATTTTAGTCTCTCATATAATAATTCTAAATTTTCCCTTTCTTTTTTCTTCATTTGATTGGGAACTCGATCACCGTTTTTATCCCATTCTAAAATCTCTTCTCGATATTCCATCTCTCTTGTTTCCGGATTTAAAATGAACTCTTCTACATCAGTAAATGTACTGCCATTTTCACTTTCAAAGAGCACTTGAGAAACCGATACGATAAGTCTTTCATCATAAGAACTATTTGGTCTACCAGCAGGTCCTGGAGCATAAATATCTATTTTCATCGTATCGTTTTTTCTATAGTATGTGCTTGTCCAAGAACCAAATCTGTCAATTTTTCGGTGACCTGCTAGTTCTCGCGCTTTCTTTTCAAAAGCATCAATTTCTTCTGATCCCACTTCTTCTTCGATGGGTACATTTCCATCTAATGGCGTCTGCGCTTCCTCTTCCATATATTGATATTATATCAAAAACTGCATTTAGCGCTCTAGAGTGAACCAGGTGAACTTCAGGCCGGAGGCCGTCTCTCTGTCCTCTTTGGCAAGAATTTTTTTGAAAGCGGAATAATCCGGGAAAAACGTATCCGCATCATACTCTCCTTCGACCAAGGTGAGATAAATCCTGTCCGCAAATGGAAGCCCTTGCTCAAAAATTTGTCCTCCGCCGATGATAAAAACTTCCTCGTTGCCGGGAGACTTCTTTGCCTCATCAAGAGCTTTTTCAATCGAGCTGAAAACTATTGTTCCTTCATGTTTATATTTCGGATTCCTCGTAATAACAATGTTGGTTCTTCCAGGGAATGTTTTATTGAGATAAGAGAGTACTGATTCAAAGGTTTTTCTGCCCATAATCACCGGATGACCCATTGTCAGTTCTTTAAATCGTTTAAGATCGTCGGGAATGTTCCATAAAAGTTTACCGACGCCGAGTGTGGTCTTTCCAATTCCTCTCTTTTTATCTGCAGCGACAATAATACTGATTCTAGACTTCATATAATTAAGAATTCTTTTCGTAATAGCCTCCTGCGATTGTCAATTCTCCTTTCAGTGAAGAATGCGGGTTGTAATCCTCAAGGACAACATATTCAGGTCTAAAGTCATCAATGTCTTTAAATTTCTTGGTGAATATGACCTTT
>JGI1358J11329_10003247_pt1 | contig 12183 bp, 14 predicted proteins | sample Subgroupgradi54m_FD_11329 | JGI IMG/M metagenome (IMG submission 11329)
CGAAAGGGCATCGAACCCGGCTACGATCGACTTGCCGGAAGGTCAGGTGTTCATATATATTGATCACAGCCTTCCTGGTGATATCAAGAGATACGTGACAAGGGACCGAGTTGAGGGAGAAAAACCTCGACGGATTACGATCTACGAACACATCCGATCGATGGAGTTTCTGGATGTTTATCTTTACATCCAAGAACAGTGAGTGGCCATTCTGATACTAGCTAGGGTCCCGATAGTCGAAAGCGTGGATATTGCCGCTTGTGAGGAGCCGAGCTTCCATAGGCGGCTTCTTACTTTTATTGTTATCGTAAATCTCCAAGTACTTTAATAATAGCCATGGCTAAATTTAAGTACTATGCTATATAATATAGAATACGAATTTAAGCGAAAAAATTCTTGAACTTTTATGCGAACCCAAATCTCGATATAAGGGGATTTCGGTAAATGTTTTTGGCCTGCCTACATTTAAGTCTTATAAAAAACAATCCATTAGGAATTCTTTTTCCGAGCTAAAAAAGGACGGATACATTTTAATCGGCGAAGATAATGCAAGAGTATCTAACAGAGGCAGAAAATATATAGAAAGAAAAATCGATTCTCTAAACCAATTTTATTCTCCATTTAAAGAAGATGCTCCAAAAGATTTAATTATAATGTATGACATTCCCCAGGAGAGGAAAGCGGAGCGCGAATGGTTCAGGTTTCATTTGCGTAAATTCAACTATGAAATGATTCAGAAAAGCGTTTGGGTCGGACCTTCACCGTTGCCCAAAGAATTTATAAATTATGTAAAAAGTATTCATTTAGGTAAAGCGGTTAAAATACTGAAGTTAGCCAAAAGTTATAAACCAGAAACTTTTCAGTTTTAGTTTTTACACATTTCTTCAAACATACTTAAAAATATGTCATGGCATAAATATAAGTATTAAAACTAAAATGCTTGGATGATTTTTTTCGCATTTCCATCGAAATCTTTTTCGTTACCGACAACTTCAGGCCAGACCCAGATATGAGCGTGAGTTATTTCTTCACCGTAGACTTGAGAGCGCACGATGTTTGCATTGAATGCCTTTTTTTGGGCTAGGGCTATTTTTTTTACAACTTCGAAAAATTCTCCGACATTTGGCACGTCCCAAACCCATCGGTAGTGTTTTTTAGGTATTATCTGAGTATGTCCTGGACCCATTGGTCGTATATCTAAAAAAGCCAAAAAATTTTCATCCTCGTAAACTATGCTGGCTGGGATTTCTTTTTTTACAATTTTACAAAAAATGCAATCACTCATAACCTCGTTATTATATATCATTTATGCTAAAATTTCATTTACTTGTCCCGTTAGAAAATTATGGGAGAGTAAATAGACCACCAAGCATTATTAGTTAATTTTTTAATGGGATGCAAAAGTATGGCGAATTACTGCGAACACTGCTGGAGAAAAGGGGGATTACTGATGAAACACAAGCTGAGATATTTTTAAATCCAGATTACAAACGAGATTTGCACGATCCGTTTTTAATGCGTGGTATGGAGAAAGCTTGTGTGCGGCTGTATGAGGCAATAGAGAATAAAGAAAAAATAGTTATTTATGCGGACTATGATTGTGATGGGATTCCAGGAGCGGTGATTTTGACTGACCTGTTTAAGGAAATAAATTACAAAAATTATCAGGTGTATATACCGCAAAGAAATTCGGAAGGCTATGGACTTAATCTGGATGCGATAAAAGAGTTTGCCGAATCAAATGTGAAGCTCGTTATAACTGTTGATCTTGGCATTACTGCAGTCGCAGAAATAGCTCAAGCCGAAGTGGACGGTATCGATGTCGTTATCACTGACCATCACCTACCATATGAAACTCTTCCGCGCGCTTATGCAATTTTAAATCCGAAGACAGATAGTTATCCAGAAAAAATGCTCTGTGGCGCGAGCGTTGTTTTTAAATTTGCGCAAGCTTTTCTAGAAAAATATAGAGAGTATTTTAAAATAAAAGATGGCGCGGAAAAATGGATGCTTGATATGGCGGGTTTGGCGACGCTTTCTGATATGGTTCCGCTTTCTGGAGAAAACAGGACGATTGCCTACTTTGGAATGAAAGTTTTGCGCAAATCTCCTAGGCCGGGTTTGCAAAAACTTTTAGCTAAAATGAATATTGACCAGCGATATTTAACCGAGGACGACATAGGCTTTATGGTAACTCCAAGGCTCAATGCGGCCTCTAGGATGGATGACCCAATGCGGGCGTTTGAGCTTCTTTCCACTACAGATGAAGTGGAGGCAGGCACTCTCGCAGACCATCTGTCGAAGATAAATGATGAGAGGAAAGACATTGTGAAGGGAATTATGCGTGAGGTTAATAAAAATTTTAAGAAGAGAGATATGCGTGAGGTGATAGTTATAGGCAATCCTCTCTGGCGCGTAGGAGTGCTCGGATTGGTGGCCGGAAAAATAATGGATGAATACCAGAAACCGGTTTTTGTCTGGGGAAGAGATGAGAATGACTGCATTAAAGGTTCTTGTCGCTCTGACGGATCAGTATCAGTGGTGGAGCTCATGACAGAGACTAGTGATTCCTTTCTCGACTTCGGCGGACATGAGATGGCGGGAGGATTTACGGTGCATGATGAAAAGATTCACTTCTTGGAGGAAGCTTTATCCGCCAATTTTCATAAAGTAAAAAGAGGAAAGGATATAAATGAAGTAAATTATGACCTAAAAACTGACCTAGCTGTGGTTAATGTAAAAAATTGGAAAGAGATAGAGAAGATGGCGCCTTTTGGATTTGGCAATTCGAAACCTGTTTTTCTTTTTGAAAATGTGAAAATAGAAAAAATAAAAAAATTCGGCAAAAATGGCTCAGGGGAACATTTAGAAATTATTTTTTCTGATGGGGGGAACAAAGCAAAAGCGATTTCTTTTTTTTCCAACATCGATTCTTTTAATTCCCAATTAATCGAAGGCTCGAAAGTCAATCTTTTGGCCACTTTTGATTTATCTAGATTTCGTGGCAGGGAGGAGCTAAGACTGCGAATTACTGATATAATCTAATCGTGAAAAATAATAAAATCACAATTTATACTGATGGAGCAGCAAAGGGGAATCCGGGGAAGGCAGGCTGGGCTGCTGTTTTTATTGTGGGGAATAGGATTTTTGAGATTGGGGGAGGAGTGAGGCATGCGACCAATAATATTATGGAATTAACCGCGCCGATTGAAGCTTTTAAATATATTAAAAAAAACAAATTAGAGGGCGAAGTGGAAGTTGTTTCGGATTCGAAATATGTGATTTTAGGCATCACCGAATGGATTTTTAATTGGCAGAAAAATAATTGGCGCAATGCCAACAAAAAACCGGTTTTAAATCGCGAACTCTGGGAAGAGCTCTATAAACTTACAGAAGAATTAACTTGCCCGCCGAAGAGGAGGGAACTTAAATGGACTTATGTCAAAGGGCACAACGACCACGAACACAACGACCGCGCAGACCTCATTGCTACCTCTTTCGCCGAAGGCGAGCCAGTGAAGCTAAAAAATGCGAGATAGAGTTTTCTATGGAGCTTGTTTCGGTTTTGTATTCGGAGTGCTGTTGCGCTCTTTTGTTTTGGTAGATTTTTATCTGGCTGTGTTGTTTAGTGTAGTTTCTTTTGCACTACTTTTATTTTTTAGCTTTATTTCAAAGAACAAGTGGGGAATTTTGGCTTCAATTTTTATTTTGGCATTTTGTCTTGGAATTTTTAGATTTCATCTAGCAGATGTTTCAGCACCGAGTGTTTTTTCCGCCAAAGGCGGACCAGCCCCGGGCTGGGAGTCTAACAAGGTAAAACTCTCAGGCGTCATTGTAGATGAACCAAGTATTGGAGAAAGTAATCAAAAATTAACCCTTGCGATACAAGGCGGAAAGGAAAAAACAAAGATTTTATTGTCTACCAATCTTGATATGAACTTTAAATATGGCGATGAGATAAATTTTGAGGGTAAACTTGAAAAGCCGGAGAATTTTATTACTGACCAAGGGAAAGAGTTTGATTATGTTAACTACTTGAAGAAAGATGGGATTTTGTATGTGATAAATTATCCAAAAATTGAAATTATTTCACGAGGCAACGGAAATTTTGTAAAAAGCGCGCTCTTTTCTCTGAAAGAAAAATTCTTAGAAAAAATGAACTTTGCGATACGAAGTCCTGAAAGCTTGCTGATGGGTGGACTTATTTTAGGGGAGAAATCTTCTTTCAATCAGGCGCTAAGACAAAGTTTTGTTAATACCGGCACGATACACATAGTCGCGCTGTCTGGATACAATGTAACGATAGTCGCCGAATGGATTATGAAAGTTTTCTCCTTTTTGCCGAAGAATTTGGGCATTGGAATAGGTATTTTCACTATTTTTCTTTTTATATTAATGACTGGCGCAAGTTCTACCGCGATTCGAGCTGGAATAATGGCGACTTTAGCGCTTGTTGCTAGAGCGACGGGACGCAATTATGACGTCGCACGGGCACTCATCCTTGCCGGCGTTGTGATGATTCTCGTCAATCCATTTGTGCTTGTTTATGATGTGTCATTTCAGCTTTCTTTTATCGCGACAGTGGCGGTGATATTTTTTACTCCTCGAATTGAAAAATACTTCCTATGGGTTCCAGAGAGCTTTAAGTTGCGGGACATTATGTCGGTGACTTGCGCAGCTTATATTTTTGTTCTACCTTTTATTCTTTACAAAATGGGCAACCTCTCGCTTGTCGCCTTACCGGCAAACATTTTAATTTTACCTTTTATCCCATTTACGATGCTGCTCGGATTCCTGACTGGTTTTCTGGGACTATTTTGGTATGTTTTAGCTGTGCCAGCTGGTTTTATCTCATATTTATTTTTGCATTACGAGCTTGGCGTCATCAGCTTTTTTTCACACATACCTTTTGCTTCTATTACTTTTCCAAATTTCCCACTCTTTTTGACGCTTCTAATCTATGCATATTTTATTTATATGCTTTTCGGCAGACCTATAAGAGAATTCTTTATTGGGCCTTTTTAAAGTTTTCTTCTATCACTTCCCAGTTAAGATTTTCAAAAAATACTTCCACATATTTCTTTTTCTCGGAAGTCGGGTAGTCGTAAACAAAAGCGTGTTCCCACATATCAATGCCGAGGATCCAGTCCAGTCCATTTAGTTGGCCTAAATGTTGTTCATCCACCCAAGTATGCATAAGTTGGTCTGTTTGTTTATCATAATATAGTACAGCCCAGCCGACTCCGCGAGTCATCGCGAGCATTTTAAAACCGCCAAGCCAAGCCTCAAAAGATGACGCTTGTTTTTCGATAGCTGTCTTAAGTTTTGAACTAGCAGGTAGAGATTTTGCTCCACCTTCGAGCGACTTGAAATAATATTCATGGTTTCTCATCCCATTAAATTCAAAGCCAAATCTTCTCTGTAGTTCTCCCATCATATAAGCATTTTTCTCCGCGTCTGTCGCAAGCTCTCCAATTTTTTCCACGATTAAATTAGCATTTTTCACATATCCAGCATAAAGCTTTAAATGCTCTTTGATATTTTTGGCCGAGATTCCTTTTAGTGCTCCGATATTAAACTTCATTTCTTCAAATTTTTTCATGTTAGTATTATAGCATGTTTCAAAACAGCAAGAAATATGCCCTGTTTCTTCTTGCTCTTTTACTTTTGACTACCAATATTTTTCTTTTTCGTCTTGATTTTCAAAGTTCTCATAGGGGCCTAACGTTTGCAATGCTGGATATCGGGCAGGGTGATGCGCTTTTTATCGAGTCGCCGACCGGCACGCAAATATTGGTGGATGGAGGACCGCCTAGAAAAATTTTAAGTCAACTTTCAAAGGTTATGTCACCATTTGATCGCACAATCAACGGCATCATCATTACCAATCCAGACCAAGACCACGTTGGCGGATTTGCAGATGTTTTAGAAAATTATAAAGTTGATATGGTTTTCGAGCCGGGCACCATGAATGATTCTAAGACTTTTCAAAACCTTAAAACCGAGATAAAAAATAAAAATATTCTGGATATTTTAGCCAAAAAGGGAATGAAACTTCATCTGGGTGGCGGGGTAATAATTGATATCTTGTTTCCGGACAGAGATGTCTTTGATTGGTCTACCAATGATGGGTCAATAGTTGCCAAGCTTATATATGGGAAAACTTCTATAATGCTCTCAGGTGATGCGACGACAAAAACAGAGAAAATAATACTTGGAGAAAATTCTGCAAGTACTCTTCACAGCACTATTTTAAAAGTTGGGCACCATGGTTCGCGCACTTCCACTTCGGACTCTTTTGTAAAAGCGGTTTCTCCTATATATGCAGTTATCTCGGACGGCAAAGACAACAAGTATGGTCATCCACATCAAGATACACTAGATACACTTTCTTCATTTGGCGCACAGATTTTCCGCACTGATTTACTTGGCGCTATAATTATGAAATCCGATGGAAAAAATACGGCATTTTCTTTCCGTAAATAATCTGTTATATTGTAAAGATGAAAGATAAACTGGTAGAAAAGTTAATAAAGGGTGAAGAAAAGAGGCAGAGGGAAGGGTTAGAACTCATACCTTCCGAGAACTATGTATCGGAGGATGTTTTAAAAGCAAACGGCTCAGTTTTTACCAACAAATATTCGGAAGGCTATCCAGGGCGTCGCTACTATGGAGGGCAAGAATTTACCGATAAAGTGGAACGTTTGGCTATTGAGCGAGTTTGTAAACTTTTTAAATGTAAATTTGCTAACGTTCAACCGCACTCTGGTGCTCCGGCGAATTTAGCTGTGTATGCTGCGCTACTTGAGCCCGGAGATACGGTCCTTGGTATGGACCTCTCTCATGGTGGGCACCTAACGCACGGGCATCCGATGACTCTACCTGCGAAGATTTATAAATTCGTCACTTACAAAATGAAAAATCCGAATACGGGAGAAATTGATTATGATGAAATGCGGAAAGTGGCGATAGCAGAAAAACCAAAGTTAATTATTGCTGGTTTTTCTGCTTATCCTAAAACACTCAATTATAAAAAATTCGTGGAAATCGCCCACGAAGTGGGAGCAGTGACGATGGCGGACATGGCACATATTGCAGGGATGATTGCCGCTGGCGTTTTACGCAATCCTTTTAATGATGGTTTTGACATTATCACGACTACTACTCATAAAACTCTTCGCGGTCCGCGCGGGGGCATAATACTCACTCGGGAGAATGAAGAAATAGCTAAGAAAATCGATAAATCAATTTTCCCCGGTATCCAAGGCGGTCCGCATATGCATACTATTGCCGCCAAAGCCGTGGCTTTCGGTGAAGCCATGACACCAAAGTATAAAAAGTATGCACAGCAGATTTTGAAAAATGCTAAAGCGATGGCAGAGGTTTTCAAGAAAAACAAAATTCGGATGATTGGTGGCGGAACCGACAATCACCTTATTTTAGCGGATGTTTTCGGCTCTTTAGGGGTGACAGGTAAGGAGGCACAGACGGTGCTAGATGAAGTAGGGATGACACTCAATATGAATTCGATTGCAGGAGATACCAGGAAGCCACTTGATCCTTCAGGCATCAGGTTCGGCACTCCAGCCATCACGACCCGGGGTTTCAAAGAGAAAGAATGCAGACGTGTGGCGGAGCTTATGATAAAGGTTCTTAAAAATAAAGATAACAAAAAAGTCAAAGCAGAAGTGCATAAAGAAATAAAAAAACTCGCCAAGAAATTTCCGATACCTAAAAAGTTTATGTAAAAGTTTATGAAAAAAGTTGTTGTTATTACAGGTGGCAATAGTGGACTTGGGAAAGCTGCGGCTAAAATTTTAGCTCGCAAAAGTGATGTTGTAATTTTGGGTAAAAATATTAAAGAAGTTACCAAAACTGCCAAGGAATTAAGGTGCGATGGAATAATTTGCGATGTTACTGAAGAAAATCAAATTCAAAATGCGTTTTTACGTATAATAAAAAAATATAAAAAAGTGGATTGCTTAATAAATTGCGCGGGAGTTTGGATTAAGGGCCCTATTGATCAGAATACTCCTGAAAAAATACGAAATACTATTTTAGTAAATACATTAGGCACAATTCTTTCTGTGAATGCCATAGTGCCACAATTAAAAAAACAAAAATACGGGAGAATTATAAATATTGTTTCTCAGGCAGGACTGAACCCAAGGAATGAACGTTCTGTTTACAATGCTTCAAAATGGGCGATAACTGGTTTTACAAAATGTCTGCAATTGGAACTTTCTTCTTACAATATCAGCGTCGTGGGATTTTATCCAGGGTTTATGCATACAGGTATTTTTGGGAAAGGCGAAGACACTAGGACAGATTTTAGTACAGCAGTGAAAATTGAACAGCCTGCAAAAGCCTTGGAATATATAGTCAATATGGAAGATGATTTATTGGTTAACACTTTTGAAATGCAGTTATTAAATGGATCTAAATAAAATTTAAATAAGGAAAATTATGCAAATTATTTTTAACTCAAAAAACAGAAGTGTTTTAAGAATAGATAAAGGTGAAGAGTGTTTGAATGTCTTGAAATCTTTAGCAAAGGATAAAGACGCTTCCCTTACTTTTTCTATAATTGGCGCGTGCTCGCTGGTGGAGCTTGGTTATTATAAGTTAAACACAAAGGAATATTCCACTAAAACATTTAGTGGCGAGGATATGGAGATACTTTCTGTGACTGGCAATGTCGCCTGGTTTGAAAATGAACCCCTTTTACATGCTCACGGAGTTTTCTCAGACGAAAAGTATGAAACATTTGGCGGGCATATCGTAAAGATAATTATTTCAGCGACCGGGGAAGTGGTAATAAATTGGCTTCCCGAAAAAATTTATAAAAAATATAACGAAAAGACTGGATTAAAACTTTTATCAGTCTAATTTGAATTACTATATGGAATTACAAGTTGGAGTAAAAATTTTACTAAGGAATAAAGAAGAAAAATTTCTAATTTTAGAGAGGAACCCGGAGAAATATCCAGAAGTAAAAAAAAGTGATCTGCTAGATATTGTGGGTGGACGAATAAATATAGGAACCCCACTTCTAGAAAATCTGAAAAGAGAAATTCTAGAAGAAACTAAATTGAATTTGATTGAAGAACCGAAACTACTGGCTGCTCAAGATATTTTGAGGGCAGATAAACATGTGGTACGACTCACTTATCTAGGGGAAATAGAAGGCGAACCGGTTTTAGACGAAGATCATATTTCCTTCAAATGGTTTACGATAGAAGAACTAAAAAAAGAATCAGGCTTGGATCAATATTTTAGAGAAGTTTTTGATAAATTTATTTTGAAATGATTATGGCAAAACGAGGGAAACTCATAGTTATAGATGGCACAGACGGAAGCGGGAAGGCGACGCAGACCGAACTTTTGGTGAAGGCCCTTTCGAGCGAAGGGCGGAAAGTAAAAATCATTGATTTCCCAGACTATTACTCAAATTTCTTTGGTAAATTCATCGGGCACTGTCTTTCCGAACAATATTATAATTTCGTCAAAGTGCATCCGAAAATCGTTTCTGTTTTATACGCGGCGGACCGTTTCGAATCAAAAGACAAAATCAAGAAATGGCTCAAAGAGGGAAATATTATAATTGCGAATAGATACGCGAGCGCAAACCAGATTCATCAGGGCGGGAAAATTGCTAATTTGAAGAAAAGAGAAAGTTTTATCAAATGGCTTGCCGAGATGGAATACAAAGTTTTCAAGATTCCAAAGCCGGATGCCGTGTTTTACTTAAGTGTACCGATTCCGATAGTGTTAAAATTAATTAAAGACAGGAATAAAAGCAAAAATAGAAGTTATTTGGGTAAGAAGAAAGATGTTCACGAAAAAGATATCAGATTTTTAGAAAATTCCCGCAAAAGCGCGCTCTGGCTCGCAAAAACACAGAAGGGCTGGGTAAAAATAGAATGTGTCAAGAATGGTAAAATGGATACTCGAGAAAATATTCATAAGAAAATTTATGATCGTGTTAAAAGAATTTTAAAATGATATTATGTAAATAATTATGGAACTAAATGAATATCAAAAAAAAGCACTAGAAACTGCAACATATAAAAAAAAGTACAGGATTATTTATCCGGCAATAGGACTGGGCAATGAAGCCGGAGAAGTATTGGGTAAAGTCAAAAAATGGCTTCGTGGGGATGACGGCGAAGGGATTATGAGCGACGAGCGACGAGAGGCGATAAAAGAAGAACTTGGTGATGTTTTATGGTATTTGGCGGTACTTGCGCGCGATTTAGATTTGAAGCTTGACGATATAGCCCAAATTAATATAGGTAAATTGGAATCAAGAAAGAAAAGAGGAACATTGCAAGGCGATGGCGACAAAAGGTAAGAAAAGATAGAATACTTAGATGGAAGGCAAGATAAAAAATCTAATCAAGGAAGTCTTGAAAAATCTCGACATCGAAGAATTTGATTTTGTCGTTGAACATCCAGAGGATTTTAAAAATGGGGATTATTCCACGAATGTGGCTATGGTGTGTGCGAAAAAGTTAAAAACAAATCCGAAAGAGCTGGCGGAGAAAATCATGATGACCCTTCGCAAAGCTCAGGGTGAATTTCCCGAAATACAGAAAATTCAAGTTGCCGGTGCGGGGTTTGTAAATTTTCACCTCTCCCGGAAATTCTTTGCAGGTAAGGTTGAAGAAATTTTAAATAATGAAGATTTTGGCAAAAATAAACTTTTCTCCCAGAAAAAAATAATGGTGGAATATACCGACCCGAACCCATTTAAGCCTTTTCACATTGGGCACTTGATGACGAACGCTATCGGGGAGTCTATCGCAAGGATTCTAGAGTACTCCGGCGCAACAGTGTCGCGTGGTAATTATCAGGGAGACATCGGACTTCATGTGGCCAAGGCTATTTATGGAATGCTGAAAAATCCACAACTCATGAAAGAAGTGGGCACAGTGGTCATGCAGTCGGAAAATATTGGGAAGGCCTATTCAAAGGGTTCAAGCGCTTATGATTCCGACACACAGATCAAGGCAGAGATTGATGAAATAAATAAAAAAATCTACAGTAGGACTGATGAAAAAATAAATAAATTATACGACTGGGGTTTCAAGGTGACGATGGAAGCTTTTGAAGATTTATATAAAATACTCGGAACAAAATTCGATTTTTATTTTCTGGAAAGCCAGATGGCGCCTATTGGCGAGAAAGTTGTGCGAGAGAATATGGGAATTTTTGAAGAGTCTGACGGCGCGATAGTTTTCAAAGCCGAAAAGCATGATTCGAAGTTACACACTAGGGTTTTTATTACTTCCGCAGGACTCCCGACATATGAGACAAAAGAATTAGGTCTCACCGAGGAAAAATTTAAAACGGAACCAAATTTAAATCTTTCTATAGTAGTCACTGCCAATGAACAAGCGGATTATATGAGGGTGGTTGCTAAAGCTATTTCTCTTATTCACCCCGAATATACAGACAAGATGAAGCACATCACGCACGGGATGATGCGTCTTGCCACAGGGAAGATGTCTTCTCGCAAGGGGAATGTGGTGACGGGCGAGTCCTTGATTCGCGATACCATCGCGCTAGTCATGGAGAAAATACAGGAACGGGATTGGGACGAAGAGATGAAAAGTAAAATTGCCGAAGTTGTCGGGGTGTCGGCGGTGAAGTATTCAATTTTGAAACAGTCAACCGGTGGGGACATAATGTATGACTTTGAGAAATCTATTTCATTTGAAGGAGATTCTGGGCCATACCTCCAGTATTCATATGCCCGAGCGAATTCTGTTCTCGAGAAAGCGAAAAAAGAAAATATTTTACCCGATCCACATGCATTCGGGAGCGATACTTATGAAGTAGAAAAATTATTATATAGATTTCCGGAAATTGTTTCGCGTTCTGCATCCGAATACGAACCGCATTATATCGCGAACTATCTCATCGAACTCGCCCGCTCCTTCAACAGCTTTTATGGCAACAATTTAATAGTGGATAAAAAAGATAAAACTTCGGCTTATAAAATAGCCCTCACTTTCGCATTTGCTTTTGTAATGAAATCTGGCCTACACCTCCTCGGCATCGTTGCTCCGGAGAGGATGTAAAAATCAAGCTTTTATGTTAAAATCAGCCAATAGTGGCTGAAAAAGAAGAATATAATAAAAAAAGTGATCTTGCTCTCCGGGAAGAGCGGGTTTTGGA
>JGI1358J11329_10003249_pt1 | contig 12180 bp, 8 predicted proteins | sample Subgroupgradi54m_FD_11329 | JGI IMG/M metagenome (IMG submission 11329)
CTGCATCGGCCATGGCAGTTTCGACTCGAGATCGCGCAATTTCGCCGATCCCGTTCCTGTGAGGTTAATGATCTCATGCCTCACCTCGGTTGCCAGCACCGCGGTCAGAGCCTTGGCGATCGTGGTTGTATCAATAAACGTCAGCTCAGAGTCCAGCGACATATGGAGCGGCTGGGCGGTGAGGGCATCGTACAGCGGTCCTTTCTTCAGTCCTTCCCCTAAGACCGTGCCGAGCCGAAAGATCACCCAACGCGTGGCAAATCGCTCAACAAATCGTTCCGCGACCCATTTATGAAAGCCATAGACGTCAAGCCGTTCTGGACGGACGGTCACCGCTTCATGATTGTGCAGCGGGTCATCGAGTCGATCATAGACATCGACCGTCGACATGTAGACATACATGTCAGCACGGATGTCACATAAGGACCGCTCGACGGTCGCTACACTTGCTTCAAAATCCCATTGAGGGTCCTGGTGAGTCCGGTAACGATAGGTATTCCCGTTGCAGTTCACCACCACTCGGGCCTTTCTGCCGACACACTCCGCATAGTTCTTTGAGTGAATCGAGCTGACAGAGGCTCCCTGGCGCCGCAAATGGGCGCACACGGCTGACCCGATGAGGCCGGTGCCGCCTAAGACGATGTAATCTACCTCAGGCATGCTGGATCCCTTGAGGCTCCTGCAGAGGAATGACCTGTGGCGAACCAAACCAAGCACGCAGCCAAGCACGGGGCAGCCGTGCCAAGCGCCCGCGCAGCATGGCCACGCAAAACCAGGGGAAGTACGCGATGAGTGACTGCCCAATCTTGAAATTGCTCTTTCCGTGTTGGCGGTCGCGCCAGACGGTCGGCACTTCAACTATGCGATAGCCAAGGCAATGGGCTTTTGCCATGATCTCCAGCGTGACGCTGAAACTCACGGTGCTCGACAGCGTGACACTCCGGAGGACCGAAGCGGAATAGAGTTTAAAGCTGTTGGTGGGATCGTACGTTGGAATCCCTGTCAACCATTTCATGCATCGTCCGGCCAGCTTGGGAATCCATACTTTGGGGGACGGCCTCAGCTGTTGCCCGCCACCACGGCAATACCGTGAAGGGCACACGATATCCACCACGCGCGGCACCAAGCTGATGAGGTGCGCAATTTGGCTTAAGTCATCGCACAAATCAGCCATCACCACGAGCACCTTCTCCGCTCTGGCGCGCTGAAACCCTGTCCGCAAAGCGCCCGACGGTCCCGGGGCGATCGCATTGCGTACGAGCACCGCCTGCGGGTAGTGCGTCTGTAGACGTTGGACGACCGGCAAGGTCGTGTCCCCTTCATCATCGTACACAATCAGGACTTCGTAAGGGACGGGCACCGCCGCCTGCAGTGTCTGCAATGTCAGCTCAATGTTCTTGCCTTCGTGATAGACGGGGATAACGACGGAAAGAGTTGGGGCTTCGGAGGCCCCGCCCCCGGCTGGCAATTGGCCAGTGCGATCAACGAACGCTGGCTGGGCGATAGTCATTCTTCCTCCTCATCATCCGGTACGACCCGTTCTGTTAGTCCCCCGATGGCTCCAGGGCTCCTACTGCCCATCGTGCGTCGGCCTCAGGCCCATGGATGGGAAGCAGGCGCGGCACCGGCAGGGGCACCACGAAACGCCCCCCGCGGCGGATGTACTCGCTGTGTGCGAGGAAAAAGTCGAGGTAATTCCAACTTAAGAGCAGTGCGTACGGGGGCATTCGCTCAAGAAACTGCTCCTCGCTGATGACAGGAACGTGCGACCCGGGGGTGAGCAGGCCCTGCTTGCGCGGATTGGTCTCGGCAATCGCTTCGATCGTCGCGGAGGTCAAACCAAGATAATTCAGCAGGGTGTTTCCCTTGGCCGNCGCCCCATAGCCNCCCANGCGCGCACCGGTACCTTGGATCTGCGTGATCAGGCCCAGGATGGCAGCACGCGTCTCGGCGACGCGCTTCGCAAAACCAGTGTACCGCTCCAGATGGTGCACGCCCCATTGCGCTTCTGCTGCAAGCATCTGCCCGAGTGCTGCAGTGTGTTGATGCGGCGCGCCGCTTNCCTGGNCAAAGACTCTGATGGCCGGACCGGAGGCGCCGAACGGGATGCGTTCAACATCGAACACCTCCAGGCCATGGCGCGCTAAGAATGGCACCATGGGCGTGAGGCTCAGATAACACAGATGTTCGTGATAGACCGTATCGAAGAGCGTCCCGTCGACCAGATCGAGTAGATAGGGCGTCTCAATAACACACACGCCGTCGCGACCAAGTAACAGAGGCAAGCCGTTCGCAAACTGCCCGATGTCATCCACATGGGCGAACACGTTGGTGGCCGTTACCACCCGAGCGGACCCATGAGCTTTCACCATCTGGTGCGCAAGAGCGGGAGAAAAAAAATCGTGGAAGAGCCGCAATCCGGCCGCCTCCGCCGTTTCTCCAACTTTCGACGGCTCTACCCCCACCCGCTCAAGCCCTGGCAGCGTATACCCCTGTAGCAACACCCCATCATTACAACCGACATCCACCACCACATCCCCGCGATCCAATCGGAACCGCTCCGTCAGCGATGCGGCGAGACGCGCATAATGCTCCCGTAACGCCTTTGATGTAGATGACAGATAGACGTAATCATCGAAAATGGCGCGGGCGGACACCACGTCTAGCAACTGCACCAACGCACAGTCGGTGCAGAAATAGACGTCCAGTGGATAGCGGACTTCGGTGACGAGCTGGTCAGAGCGAAGGAAACTGTTGGAAGGAGGTTGCGCGCCCAAGGACAGGATCAACGATAAGGCTTTACCCCCGCAATAGCGGCAGGTGGTCCTCGTTGTGAGCAGGGCCGCTGGCTGGTTCATCGCGGCACCACATGTCGTGCCGGCCGGTGTGCCGCGTGTGGCCGACTGGACCGAGGGGTCGCACCAGCCTGGGCATCGGCTGACGGCTTCACGAATCCCCAGCAGTCAATAACCTCCCGGCCCGTAAAATCCAGGGTCCGGTAGACCGCATGGGGACAACCGATGAACAGCAAGGTGCAGGAATTGAGCACCGTCTCCAGCGGCACGAGGCTAGGATCGTCGACATAGGGATCCGTACAAAGCACGGTGGCATTCTCATAGCTGAGCAGCTTGCGAAGCTTGTAGGCCAACGACTCTCGCCGATCGTCGTTATTCGGCTTGAATGCCATCCCTAGGATCCCCACCCGCTTCCCCCTTAACGGATCATGCTGCTTGGCATGTTCAACCAAAAAGTTCGGCAGGGTCTCATTCAATAGCATCGCCGCGTGTCCCAGGGCGAAGTCCTGCCGATTGTAGGCAGCCAGCTGCATGGTATCCTTGAAGAGGCATGGCCCCGCGGCAAACCCAGCCGGGGGCAAGTCGATCGCACGCTCGTAATCTCGTGTCATCGCCTCGTGAATGCGATAAAAATCTAACCCTTTTTCAACCGCAATCATGTAGAACTGGTTGGCGATCGCGAACTTGATGTAGCGCCAGGCGTTCGTGAAGAGTTTTGCCAGCTCGGCTTCCGTCATGCTCAATTCAACCAATTTTGGCGTCAGGGCCGAAAAGACCTTGCGGGCCATCGCCAGCGCCTTGGCGTCGCTGCCCGAAATGATCTGAGGAAACTCCTGCAGTTCTCGGATGGCGTGCCCTTGCGCAATGCGTTCCGGGCAAAAACAGACCCCAATATTCAAGCCGGCCGCGTGTAAGATCGCCAAGATTTTTTCAGAGGTCCCCGGGAACAAGGTGCTGCGCAAGATCATCACTTGCCCGTTCCGCAAGTACGGTGTGATCTGCTCGATCACCGAATAGACAAGGTTGAGATCTGGATTCATATGCTCGTCAACGGGAGTGCCGACAACCAGGATGACAACATGGCAATCGGCAATCGGGCTCAACTCCACGGTGAAGAGGAGCCTGCCACCCTTTGGCTTCTTCAACAGCTCTTGCCCCCCTTCTTCCATGAAGGGGAACGCTCCTCGTCGCAACGCCTTGATCTTCGCGACATCGCGATCGATGCTGACCACTTCAAGCCCCTTATCCGCGAGGAGCAGAGACAATGGTAACCCGACATGTCCTGCCCCTCCAACAATTGCGACCTTCAAGGGAGACGGTGGGTCGACGCTCATCAAATTGGGTTTCCCTGAGAGAAGGGTACCAAGCGATAGACCAGCGGTCCGCGCAAGTAAAAAAATGGCTCATCGATTTCCAAAAGAAACAGTCGATAGCGTCGTTTAGAATAGCTGGCAGGCTGGATGGAGCCGAACGATTTCGACCACACTTCAGAATCTTGGTAACCTAGTCGATACACGCGATCATCCTGCTCCAGATGCATCGGGGGTTCATCCTTGTAGACCGCGACCGGCTCTCTGTGAAGGAACCGAGCGTAGCCGTCAAATGTGACGGAGGCTGAGTTTGGGCAGCATCCAAACATCATCATCCCGCCGAGATGGAAACTGCTCGTCACGTACTCCTGAGCGAAGTATCGCCCCGTGAGAAACCTCATGACCCCGAGCACCTTGGACAATGCCCCTTCCTGCTGGACGGCCCCGATCAACTGTGCCCGGGGGAACACCACCTGTTCCTTTCTCTTCAGCAGCACGATGGGCCATCGCTTGTCACTGGCACGAATCCTCTGGAGATCGAGGACGAGCGTCGCGACTTGTCGTTCTTTCCGATACAATTCCACGTAATATTCCTTCTGGATGTACATGTTGCCCGCCAGCACGCCTACGCACATGAAGAGAGCGACCCCAATCAGCGACACGCGGTTGACGCGGCATTTCCCTAATCTGGCACACACGTGCTGAAGAAACAGACCGAGGCACAGCGAAACACCCCACATCGCTAAGATATTCACTCGATCCGCCGCCAGCCCAACAACCCGGGGGTAGCCAAAAGCCGTCGAGAACGGCAGATACGCCAACAGGACCCACAATCCTCCGCAGACCCAAAGGAACCTGGGAGTGTGTCTCGGCACCTCGTCAGCAGAGTGGTGTAACCGCAACCCCATGCGCAAGACAGCAGCTCCAAGACCCGCGACAATCCCAAGACCGAGTATGGTGTCCCAGTGTTCTAGTAGAACATGATAATGTCTCACCACACTGAGCAGCGGATACACGAGGTATCCGATGGAATTGGATACCAAGACCCCAACGAAGAACATCACCGCATTCCCTGTGATGGCGCAGAGAGCAATGGCTGGTGCTGGCAATCGCAGATGAGAAGCCAGCTCTTGAAATCGTGGGGCATACACCAGAAAGGTCGGAACGTCTCGACCGACGAGCGCGATGGCCAACAAACTGATCAGGACAAAGATCAAGCCGAACACCATCGAAGGACTCCGCAGACGCTGAAACCGCAGCAGCCGACCTCCCCCGTTGCTGTAATACAAGGCCAGATAGAGGTAGAGCGGCCCCATCAGGATGGCGTATTCCACGAGCAGCACTGATATCCAGAAACATGCCGCACTCAACACCAGCGCAGCCATGTTGCGTCCTGTGAGCGTGGTGGCGGTGTGGTCAATGCAGAGAAACGTTCCAAGAGAGAGGAGAAAACACGTCACCGCGAGGTTATTGATAATGACGTATTGCCAGAAACGGCTTGCGGCTGCGAAGGGATAGAGCACCGCGCAACAAAAGACCGGCAGAAACCAGCGGGGACCGGCCAGCTTCCAGAGGACCCATCCGAATAGCGCGGCATTGAGGAGCTGGACGAGCACGCATAACCAATTCACAAAGACCTGATGGTTTCCGACGGCCAGGCGGTCAATCAGCAACACGACAACGGGCATGAGTCCCCTGCGCATCGTGAGGAGGGACCAATCGGAGGTAAATCGTGTGAGCTCAGGGACTTCCCGGCCGGGTGCCTGATTGAGCAACTGGTCCTTTGTCCACCATTTGAATTCTTTTCCCTCGTTCACGTAGAGAAACCAGCTGTCTGAGATCGCCATGCCGTCAAACGGATAGTGCCGATAGAGGAAGAAGAAGCACGTGATCAAAAACAGGCCCGCCAAGAAGATCGGATGCGGCTCATGCCACCCTCGCGGTCTGCTCGGCGCGTTCATTTCTCTTCCCCTCTGTACGACTGAACGCGATACTGCAGGGGCCCCCCGGGTAGAAATGTGGATTCCCCAATGTCCATCACGACGAGCTGATAATCCTTCTTGGGGTATGTGGAAAGCGTGTCTCCACCGGTTGAGGGCTCCTGCCACACCTCTGTCGGCGGATATCCCAGCCTGTACGCCATTGCCTCTTCAGACAATCGAAACGGCTCCTCCTGCTTAAACACCACAGGACGCGGAACGCCTCGCCAGTCTGCATAAAAATCAAAGGTCGGTTGAGCCGTGGCTGGACAGCAGGAAAATAGATGAATGCCGTTGAGATGAAAGCTCGTCGACACCGTTGGCTGGGTCAGGTAGCGCTCCCAGAGGAATCTGGCGAGTCCCATGAACCGGAGAGGAGCTGGAGACGTGTTCAGCGCCTCGCGCACTTTGGCGCGAGGAGAAGCTATCTGCGCTTGCCGATGGAGCAAGAAGATCGGCGTCCTTCCCTCCGCTCGCAGCCGCTGGGCTGAGTCCAAGACAGCGCTCACGACAGCTGACTCTTTGTCCTGTGCTTCAAGGTATTGATCCTTCTGCAGCTGAGTATGTAGCAACAGCACCACCACGATCACCCCGACACCGCAAAACAGGCCTCGTGATCTTTTGCGATCGCACACGATGCACAATCCGCTTCCTAGCAGGATCGTCGCACCCATCGCTCCGAGGAGATTAATGCGATCGGCAATGAGGCCGACATTTCTCGGGTAGCCAAATGAAATGGAAAATGGACCATACGCCAAGACCATCCACAAGAGACCCAGAACCGCAAGAAAGCGAAAATCCGGACCCGATTCATGCGCTGCCAGCTTGCCTGTGCGGGCCCGCGTGGCGCCCCATAAACTCAGCATGCCTAACCCCGTGGTGACCAAAACTCCCAGGTAGCGCAGGGGGGACCATCCGCTCAAAAGATGATGGTGCGTCAGCACTTCCGCTAGGGGATACACAACCACCCCGATGGTATTGGCGAAAAAGAACGACGCGCAGGCTAGGAGGGCATTCACGACGATTGTCGCCACCGCCGCAAGAGACGCCGCTAAATTCATCTGAGTTGCCAATTCGCTATAACGACTCATATAAGACAGCACGGTCAGCCGGTGGCCGGTAAACAGAACGATGGGCACGAGGCTGGTGAGCAGGAAGAGACTGGCACTGACCGTGTAGGGCGTCACAAATTTCTTAAACCGCAGGGCTGTCCGCTTCCCATTGCCGCGGTAGAGCGCCAGATAGACGTAAATGGGAGAGAGCGCGATGGCAAACTCCACCATAATGATAGAGAACCAGAGCAGCACGATACTGGGAACGACGCGGAAGACAAGGTTGGTGAACAATCGTTCCCTGACATCGTCCACCTGCAAAAAGAGATAGAAGGAAGTCAGGAAGAGCGTCGCGGTTAGGTTATTGGCCATGCAGGCTTGCCAGTAACGGTTTGCGGCAGCAAATGGGTATAACACAAACACCATGAGATACGGAAAGACATGCGACGGTCCAACCAGCTTCCGCAGGACCAGGGCGAATAGGGAGATATTCAGGAACTGGATACCGATGTTCAGGAGGTTGACAAAGACGAGCTTTTGCGCCGTGGCGAGCGCGAGATGGTTCAACAAGAAATACATCAGCGCCATGAGTCCCTCATTATGAAAGAGAAAGGCGTAGTTGATTCGGTGCGTCTGTGGATCCACTACCGAGAGACCCCACAATGGCGGCAGATCCTTTGTGTAGAAGTGAAAATCTGAAAAATTGGTTCGCTGAAGAGGGTAGCCCCAAAACGCTAACCCGAACACTGCCACCACAAATACCCACGGGAGCACCGCAAAGAGCATGGAAGCGCGTGGGGGCGGGAGCGCGTCCACCGCCCGTCCAGCTGGAGCGATAGATCGAGACGAAGACCAATCTTTCACAGAGTCACGCAAGCCGGATACCATCGACGGCCCTTGAAGCCTCGTGTTGTGATCCGCGACCTGAGCCTGTCGGACGCTGACACATCCTTCGCCCTGCGCATCAATGCTTCTCGCGTCCAGCCAACGATACAGATGGTTCCCGACGCTCTTCGGCTTCTCGTTCTCCCGCTTGCGGAAAACAACCCGCGCCCTGTGCCGCATGACTTGTCGATTGGGAGGACACCACGGCCTCTCGCACCGCCCTGAGGTAGCGAGGCCAATTCACGTCTACAGCATACCGTTCTTCCACGGTTCGGCGTCCAGCCCTTCCGATACGCTCTCGCTGAGAAGGATTCAGCACCAATTGGGTGATCGCGTCCACCCACTCCTCTTGACTGTCGGCAAACAAACAGTTCTTGTCATGAACGCCGATTTCCAGATTGGCCCCAATCGGGGTCATCACAGCTGGAATGCCGAGCCCCATATATTGCAGCGCCTTTAGCCCGCTCTTGCCGAGCACCCATTCTTGCCGCGGAAGAGGATACAACCCAATGTCGATTTTCAGCAAATCCTCCACCTCAGATTCCAACCGCCACGGAATGGCCTCTACCTGAACGCCAGGAACTGAGAATCCGGTATCACCAATGACCCGGATCGCCACGCCATGGCGGCGCTGGATGATCTTCAATGCCTCATCTAATAAATGGAGGTAGGGCGAGGTGGAGAAACTGCCGCTCCACCCAAGCGTGACAATGGGCACGTGATACTGCTGTTTAGGAATGTACTTGGCCGTGTCGATCGTGGAAGAGATTTTCGTCACATGAGCGTTCAACCGACGGGCCTCCTGCTCCAGATAGGAAGTGCAGACAATGATGTGGCGTGCATTGCGCATTAGAAAGTTCACTTTTCTGCGTTGGTTTGAGAAGGCCGGAAAGGGATTGCGGCTTCCCGGTTTTTTCAGGTAGATCAGATCATCGATATCATAAATGACCGGGCGTTTAAACAGCCGCATAATAATCCATTCCAGCATTGGTGGACCGACCGGAACGGCTTCAAGGAAGAGGTAGACGACATCGCTGCGCCACGCCGTCCATAAACACCCCGCTCGCTTGAGGCTAGCCCATCCAAGCCGGAACGCTTTGGCGAGCAGCCCCGGTTGACCGATGCGATGGGACAAGGCTGGGCTGTAGAAGGCATCGTGGATGACCGTATATCCTGCCTGCCGGAACCGATCGTAATATTGCTCAAATTTGAGACGCTGGCCTGGCGCTTCATCCTGTGGGTGCGGGATAAGGAAGTGTATTCTCATGAGCAGCCTGCAAGGGTGCCGTAGAGTGACCGATAGGCCGGCCCCCCGATACCCGCTAGCGAAAATTCCCTTTCTGCAAGCGAACGACACCGCTCCCGTAGACTCCACCCTTCCTCGAGCAGATTGATCAACCGGCCAATGCCTTCTCGGAAGGACATCTGGCTGTGATCTTTCAGTATCACCCCTATCCGGTGCCCCTCAAGCAACTCCGTACAATCCCCGATGCCAGCGCTCGACAGGACGGGCAGTCCTGCAGCCAAATACTCCCCGATCTTCGTCGGACAAGCCCCTCTGAGTGATCGGCCGCCCTGCAGCAGCAAGACCCCAAAGAGCGCCTGGGCTAAATACTGCGGGATCTCTCGGTGCGATGCAGTGACAATTTCGTACTGTGACGGCCCGATGCGGGCCTTCTCCAGATAGTGACGCAATCCGCTCCCATCGCTGTGTGTCACCACCAACAATCGAAGTGCTGGAATGGCGCGAACAGCCTCGACATAGCAGGAAACAAGGAGATGTAACGCATACCGAGCTCCCAGGGACCCGCAATATACGATTCGGGGTGGACTCACCTGAATCTTCGGGTCGGGTCGAGGAAAGAGCGTAAGATCCACACAGGTTGGAATCACCATCGGCGTGCACGACGNGAACGGTGCGACGTCAGCAGCGAGCACCCGCGTCAACACCACGAGCGCATCGGCATCTCGGATGAATCGGCGCTCGGCCCGCTCCGCCAAGCGAAAGAGCACTCCCCCGCCAGCCCACGTGCCACCATCGGCATACTCATAAGCCATTTGCCCACGCAGATCAAAGATGAATCGTTTCCGGAGCAGACGGGCTACAGGCCAAGCCATCGCCGCAGATACCTGAGACCGAGCGTGAAGTACCTCCACGTGATGTCTGACCACCAACCAGCAGGCCACGGCCGCCCCACAGGCAACATCCCAAAACGTCGAGAAAACCGGAGGATGCTTATGATAGCGAAGTCGTACCCAATGAATACCTAGCCGACGCAACGCTTCATCCAATTCACCCATCCGTTCCGGTGCCCGACGAGCGATGCGCTCAAAGGTGAGCAGACTCACCTCATGTCCGTCCTTCCGTATCTCTTTGAGATAGGGAAGGATTTGGCTTTGTCCAAGCGAATCCAGGGCCCCATTGTAGGAGATGAAGAGGGTTCTCATGCCCGCTATCCGCGCGCGCTGGAACTCATGGCATGCCCCCCCACCTCCATCCAATTACGGTGGCTCGGCGCCATGGTTCCTGCTCCAGTGTCTAAGAAATTGGTGACAACACACGTGCCGCAGCGATGAATCATCTGTGTTCGGGTCAACCCTTCGCCTCTTCCCCCTTACCGATCTTCCTCGAGAGAAGATCACCGGGCTGCGTCGATGAAGCGTCATAAGAGTGTCCGAGTTTATTCCAAGATGGCGGAACGCGGAAGGACTTGCACAAACCGCCCACCTGCTTCAGTAAAGGGGCGCATCTGCCGAACAATCTCGTCTTGGAAGTTCCATGCGAGAATGACGAGATGACTTGCTCGTTCTTGCTTCCACGCATCAACCGGTTTCACCGGGATGTGCGTCCCGGGGGTATAGAGCTCTTGCTTATGGGGGCTCCGATCGAGAATCACCCGGAGCACCTGAGNCGTCTGACAACAATAATTCAGCAGCGTGTTCGCCTTGGCCGCTGCCCCATAGCCGACCAACCNCATTCCCGAGCGGGCCAACTCATGGANGAGTCCCTCGAACTGCTCCTTCCACCGCTCCACCCGTTTGACAAATGCTATGAGTTGCCGAGCATCTGAAAACCGGGCTGCCTGCTCTTCAGCGAGCATCCGGCTCAGCCGTTCGGACGGATTGTTCTTTTGCCCGGCGCGCCCAATGTGAAGAATGACGGAACCTCCATGGAGGGTGATACGTTCAGCATCGATGAGCTGGAGTCCGTGCCGCTCGCACAAACGCTGAATGGGCTCCAGAGAAAAGTACGACAGGTGTTCATGATAAATCGTATCGAAGGCGAGATGCTCCAGCAGATCGCCCAAATAGGGAACTTCGATAATACAGATGCCGTCTTCCGCCAAAAAAGTCCGGACCCCCTCAAGAAAATCGTGAAGGTTGTCCACGTGCGCGAAGACATGGCGCCCAATGATGCCAGCTGCCTCCCGATGATCGGTATGCAACACCCCGGCCGTCTCCCCATTAAAAAACTCCGCCACGGTCGGGACACCCTCCGCCTCCGCGATCGCAGCGATATTTTCTGCCGGCTCAACACCGAGCACGCGTACTCCGTGGCCCTGAAACGCCTTTAGCACGGTCCCGTCGTTACTGGCCACCTCCACGACGAGATCGGATGACCCCCATCCATATCGTTGGACAAGATTTCCGGCGAGCGTTCTGGCATGCGATCGAACGGTCTCCGAGGTTGAGGACACATAGATATAGTTCCGATAGAGTCGTTCCGCCGGCACCACGTAATTGAGCTGCACCAACCCGCAATCGGAACATGCGCACACCGCNAGTGGGTAAGACGNTTCGNCGGCAAATTCCGCTGGAGAGGAGAGAAAGGAGTTGGCCAATGGCATCGCCCCCAGATTAAAAAATGGATCGGGGAGCTTGGTATCACAAATACGACAATGGGTATGTACGGACATGGCTCACATTGGGCAGGTCATTCGGCAACACCTGCATCGGCTGATTGCTCGTGCTCCGCTCACGCCTCTCCCGTGTTAACAGTGACGCACTTTCCAGTCATAGGGAATCGACGGCGTGAAGGGGTCCATACGGGTGATTTCAGTTGGATCATGCGGGATATTCGCGCAATTCGCTACAATCGCCCTCTGCCCTCCCACAGAAGTAAAACCATTCACCACACCGGGCGGGACACGAACGAGCT
>JGI1358J11329_10003253_pt1 | contig 12172 bp, 14 predicted proteins | sample Subgroupgradi54m_FD_11329 | JGI IMG/M metagenome (IMG submission 11329)
CTGGATGCCACGATCGAACCGACGCGGCATTGAGAAACCGGCCCAGACCGTTTATCCGTCGTTTCTTTGTCGTTTCTCGATCAGTTCATGCACCAGCGGCGTGCAGATGATTTCCATGGCCAGCAGCATCTTGCCGCCGGGGATGACCATGGTGTTTGGGCGCGACATGTACGAGTCATGGATGCGCCGCAGCAGGTTCGGAAAATCGAATTTTCCCGGTTCGCGGAAACGGATGACCACGACGCTTTCCGCCAGTGTCGGCACGTCACGGGCAATGAAAGGGTTGGAGGTATCCACGACCGGCACGCGCTGGAAATTGATGTCGGAGATGGAAAACTGCGGCGTAATGTAGTCTATGTAGTCGCGCAGGCGACGCAGGATGGTGTTGGTGACCGCCTCCGGGGAATGTCCTTTGACGCTGGTGTCGCGGTGGATTTTCTGTATCCATTCGAGATTGGCGACCGGCACCACGCCGATCAGCAGGTCCACGTATTGCGCCACGTCCACGCCGTTGTTGTCGTCGTAAGAGTGACGGCGTTCGATGATGTGGGGATTGTGTGACGGGCTCATCTTGCGGCGGGTCCAGGTGCGCGCCACGATCCCGCCGTGCAACCCTTCATACAACAACAGCTCGGTGTCCGCCGGAATTTGTCGCCAGGGAGTGAACGTGCCCGGCGGCAGTCCGAACTGTTCCTGCTCGCCCTCGGTCACGTAATGCCGCGTCTCGCCGGTGCCGTGCTCGGAGTATTCCTTGAACAGCGCTTCGAGCCGGTCGAACTGATTCAGTTTCGGACTGAAACGGCTGAGGTTTTCCCCCCCCGCCCGCGCCTCCTGGACGAGGCGATCCATTTCCTTGCCCTCGTAGCGCAGAAAGGCGTTGCCTTCGACAAACGCCCCCGAAATACCCTCACGCCGGAAAATGTCGTGAAACGCATGTCGCACCGTGGTGGTCCCGGCGCCGGAAGAGCCGGTCACTGCGACAATGGGAAATTTGCTGGACATGGAATGCGCCCGTGTAATCCGCGAATGCCCCTATCTTTTGGCATTTGGACGCGGCGGTCAACGGTTAAGGAGATATTCAGGGAATACCCCCTTCCTGTTGTGAATTAAGTGGCGAAAACTGGGGGATTTGGTCCGGGAAATAGCGATGGACTTTCCAGGCGCGTGGTTGCAGGCGCCGTTGAAATGGATGGCAATCGCCAGCATGGGTTTTTAAGAATTTTGCTTTCCGTTGGTTGAATGTAGGCACATTGTTTTTCCGGAATATAAAAAATTTTTAATTGAAATCCGTCTCGACCGGCGTAGGGTAATTCGCGCATGGATGTGCATGCCTGTAAGGAAGGAGGTTCATCATGTGTTATGAAAAATGGGATGAGAGCAAGCGAGTGATGGAGACGTTGGAGAAAGCCAGGAAAGAGGCAGACCGGGCGATTGAAAAAGCCAAGTCGGCCGCCCGACCCGAGCGCCGGCCGGAAACGGAACCCCGGCCCACGGTGGAATCCGAAGAAACCGCTGCCTGAACGCTCGTATCGGTATCCGGAAATTCAAAACCCCGCGCGCGCGGGGTTTTGTTCGCCCCATCCCTGGGGCTCACCCTCGCCGCGCAGCGGCTCGGGCCAGCGTCGCTACGCTCCGCTGTCCAAAATCGCTCCAGGCGATTTTGTGTTTTTTGAAGGGTAATTACAGACTCAGAGGTGACAGCTCGCGAGTCCATGTTTCTCCAGGTAGCGCTGGTGATATTCCTCGGCCTTGTAAAACGGCACGGCCGGGATGATCTGCGTAACGACAGGATTGCGGAACTTGCCGGATTTATCGAGCCGTTCACTGGCCGCGCGTGCCGCCGCTTCCTGTGCCGGCGAGTGAAAGAAAATCACCGAACGATATTGTGAACCGACGTCGGGCCCCTGACGGTTGGGCGTCGTAGGGTCGTGCAATTTCCAGAACGTCTCGAGTAATTGCTCATAGGGCAGCTGCCCGGGATCGAACGTGATTTCCACCACCTCGGCGTGGCCGGTGGTGTCGGTGCAGACATCCTGGTATGTCGGATTGTCGGTTTTGCCGCCGCAGTAGCCGACCAGGGTGGAGGTGACGCCGGGAATGCTCCGGAAAGTCGCTTCCACGCCCCAAAAACATCCTGCGCCGAAAGTTGCTTTTTCCATGTTCCTCTCCGCGAAAATTCATTCTCAACACAGTGACCGCCGCCAAAGCCTAACGTTCGCGGAAGGATATATAAAGAGCGCATCGGTGCGCGGCGTGAGTGAGCGCCGGCTTTAGCCTTGCGGGAAATGGGGTTATTGGGCGCGACAGCGGTAAAAGCCGTGCCGAAACGAAAGATAACTGAGCCGGACAGAGACCGGCTAGACGACCACAACCTGGCGCTGACCCTTGAGCTTGAGATTGACCAGGGCCTCGTCGGCACGGCGCAACATTTGCCGCGGCTCTTCGCCGGGCGAATAGAACGTGAGCACGCCGCCGAAGCCGGGCAGGGGGTAACTGCGCCCCTTGAAGCTGAAATGCGATTCCTTGGCGCGCTTGCGCACCTTTTCCAGCGCGCGCATGGCGTCATCGCGGTCGGTGTTGGGCAGCAGCACGGCGAACTCGTCCTTGTTGTAGTGCGCCACCATGTCGTAGCTGCGGAAGCCGCGCAGGATTTCGTTGGCGTACAGTTGCCGCGCCGCGTTCGCGACCTCCTGTCCCTCGATGTCATTGACGGTCTCGGGACTGTCGATGTCGATCAGCGCCAGCGCCAGCGGATCGCCGTGCCGCTTCACGCGCTCGACTTCGGATTCGATCTGTCGCAGCAGCACGTCACGCTTCGGCAGGCCGAGGGCTTTCTTGGGGGGCTTCTCGCCGGTTCGGGCGCGTTTGCGCGCCTTGTTGAGATCGGTCCGCAGCTGTTCGCGCTCGGCTTCGACCATCTTGAGATAGGTGTTGGCGTCCGACAGCTTTTGTGAAAGCGTTTCGCGTTCACGCATCAGTTCGTCCATGCTGTTTGTCACCATCAGACGCAGCTGATTCAGGTTCTGGGTGGCGCCGTCACCGGCGGGACGGAGTGTTTCCGGCGCTTCGATCGCCGCTGCCGGTTTCGGTTCGAGCACGCCTTGGGTTTCCATGACCGCGTTCTCCGTGGAATGGGAAATGAGTTTGGGATGGGGGATCAGCTTCGCCACCGGTTTCGCGGGCGATGTCATCTTGGGTTCGGCCGCCGCGGGCACCGGGTCGGGCGCGGCCGGCAACGGCTCAGGCGGCTTCGCGGTTTTGACCGGAGCGGTGTGACCCGGCGGCAGATACAGGGCCAGATGTTGCTGAATCAGCCGCGCCCGGATGCGGATCGGGGATGGCCGCGAAGTGTCCTGGGTGAAGGCCAGCAGCAGGTCATGCAGGTGAGCGATGCAGGAACCATTGACGTAACCGCGCTGGCGGCAGTGCAGGAGGGCGTTGTTGATCAAATAAAGCAACTGAGCGCCGTCCGGATGGCTCTTGAGATGCTCCTGGTGCCGCGTCATGGCGCGTAACAAACCAGGGTCGACGGCAGGAAATTCGCCGGCAGCCAATAATGCGCTCCTAGGGGGTTCGGGGATTTTTTAACATCGCTTATTCAACATAATGTACCTGCTGACGCAAAAAATAACAATATGTTGTGTTGCATCAGCATGACGGGCTAACGCTCCTTCTTGAAGTGCCGCACCAGTCGATCCACCAGGGTGGGTTTGCCGAAGACCGATCCATAGACCCAGCCGAGTGACGGGACATCCCAGGTGCGGACCACGGTGAATTTGCCGCCGGCTTCCTCGATGAGAATCCGGCTCGCGGCGAAATCCCAGATGGGGTTGCCGTAGTCGACCGTGGCGTCGGCCTGGCCCGTGACCGCGCAGGCGTGGGCGAAGCAGCTGCGGAAGATACGGTGGTTCGGATGTGCGCGGGTCAGGGTGTCGAACAGGCGTCCGTCGTCGCGGTATTTGATGAAGTTGGCGCGCGCCGGAAGCATCACGCGCTCGGTGCCGTCGATGGCGGAGGGATCGAGGTCGGTGAGCTTCACGTGCCGGCCGTTGTAGTGGGCGCCGCGGCCGAAAGCCGCGCTCACCCGGATATCCAGCAGCGGATGGTCGATAACCCCCACGACCGGCTCGCCGCGGTAGTGCAGCGCGAGGATGCTGCCGAAGGTGGGCAGGTGCTGGACGAAGTCCTCGGTGCCGTCGATCGGGTCCATGATCCACTGATACGCCGCCTCCGGGTTCGTGGGCGGGTATTCCTCGCCGATGACGCCGTGGTCGGGAAAATGCAGGTGAATCAGTCCGCGCAGGTGGTCCTCCACCCGCAGATCGACGCTGGTGACGAAGCTGTTGTCGGGCTTGCGTTTCACCTCGAACCCATCCGTCAGCATTGACAGCACCAGCAAACGCGCCGTGGAGGAAAATTCCAGCGCCTTGGTATGGAAGCGCTCGATGTCGTGCGCGGGGATTTCGTTGCGGATGTCCATGTGGTTATTTTTTCACCCATTCCTTTCCGAATTTTTCATACTGATGCTTCACTGCCGACCACGCTACCTTGTGCGCCACCATCTCGCGATCCTCGCGCCCGGCGTATTCCTCCCAGGCGTTGTTGAACGCGGTAAGGTAAATCTCCTGCGCGTGCGTCGGCAGGTGGCTCCTCACCGATGCCGGCAGATCGGAAATATCGGCATAGGGCATAGGCGCTTTCCCATTTAAATGTAGGGCGGGTTAGCGCCTGTATTTGGCGCGTAACCCGCCGAATGCTGGCGGCGAGTTACGGCAAAAACGCCTGAACTACCCTGCATTAACTAAACCAGCAACCGCTTGCGTGTCAGGCGCACCGCGATCAGGTAACCCACGATGCCATAGCCCGCGAGCACCGCCAGATGCAGCGCGACGTTGCTGAGCGGCAGCCCCGCCACCAATGGCCGGATCAGGTCCACGGCATGTGCCAACGGCAGCAGCTGCACCAGCGATTGTAGCGCCACCGGCAGCGAAGTCACCGGATAAAACACGCCCGAGAGGATGAACATCGGCGTGAGCACGAGCGTGACGTAATAGTTGAAGAAGTCGTACCCCGGCGCCAGCGCGCTCATGATCAGCCCCATGCCCGAGAAACACAGGCCGATCAGGAACAGCACCGGCGGCACCCACAGCGCGTGCCAGGTGTGCACCGCGCCGAGAAACGCCGCCACGATCAAGATCGCCGTGCCGCTGATGACGCACTTGGTCGCGCACCACAGCATCTCGCCCGCGAGGATGTCCTGCACTTCGAGCGGCGTGGTTAGGATTGCCTCGTAAGTCTTCTGCGGGATCATGCGCGTGTACACCGAGAACATCGCCTCGAAGCTCGCCGTGTTCATCGCGGACGACGCGAGGATGCCGGAGGCGAGGAAGGTGAGGTAGGGCATGTGCATCATTTCGCCGATGAACAGCCCGAGGCCGTAACCGAGACCGAGCAGATACAGGAACGGCTCGCCGAAATTGATGAGAATGCTGGGCAGCATGAGCTTGCGCCACACCAGCGTGTTGCGCCGCCACACGGCGAGCGCGGCACCCTGAAAGCGCGGAAGAAAAAGATTCACCACGTTATGTCATCTCATAATGTAGGGTGAGGTGGAGTTTTCGCGAACACACTTAACGTGTGTTCGCGCCGCCGAACGGGTGCAACGTGTTTCGTTGCGCCCCGGGCTGGAAGCATTGCCCACCGCTGTACGCCAATCGAAGACGCTCATGGTGGGCGATGCCCACCCTACAAATACTTGTTTCTCTTGTAGGGTGCGTCCCACGCACCATTGGTTTTCGTTTAAGATCTTAAATGTAGGGCGGGTTAGCGCCTGCATTTGGCGCGTAACCCGCCGAATCCTTTTCACTCGATCGTCCTTCAATCCCTCAGCTCCCTTCCCGTAAGTTTCAAAAACACGTCCTCCAAATTCGCCGGCCGGTGCAGGAACGTCAGCCCCGGCATGCCTTCGAGCTGTTTCACCACAGTGCGTGCATCGCGCGTGTAGTAGTAATAGGTATCGCCCACCGCCTCGAAGCGCCCCTCGCCGGCGGACGCCAGCGCCTGGCGCGCGAGCTTCTCCTCGCCGCGCACCTCGATCACTTCCGGTTCCGCGTGTTTCTTGATCAGCGCCGCCGGCGTGCCCTGTTCCAGAATCCGCCCCTGGTCCATGATGATCAGCTCGTCGCACAGGCGCTCGGCTTCTTCCATGTAATGCGTGGTGAGCAGCAACGTCTTGCCGGCTTGGCGCAGATCGCGCAGCCGCCCCCAGATCATGTGCCGCACCTGCGGGTCGAGCCCGGTGGTCGGTTCATCCAGCACCACAAGCTCGGGATCGTTGACCAGCGCGCGGGCGAAGGTCAGACGCCGCTTCATGCCGCCGGAAAGTGTCGCGATACGCGCGTCCGCGCGATCCGTGAGATCGACAAACGCCAGCAGCTCGCGGATGCGCGTATCCAGTGTCGCCGCTGGAATGCCGAAATAGCGGCCGTAGACGCGCAGGTTTTCCGCGACGGTGAAATCGGGATCGAGGTTGTCCGCCTGTGGCACCACGCCGGTGCGCGAACGCACCTCGCGCCCCGCCTGCGGAATCGGCAACCCAAACACGCGAATCTCGCCGCCGTTCACCGGCGACTGCCCGAGCAGCAGCCGCAGCGTCGTGGTCTTGCCCGCCCCATTCGGCCCGAGCAGGCCGAAGCAGCGTCCGGCCGGGACGTTCAGGTCGATCCCGCGCACGACCTCCCGGCCGTTGTATTGTTTGCGCAGTCCTGAGATTTGGACGACCGGTGACATACGCGTACTCTACAGAGTTTTAGGGCCAAGCGGAATTTTGGGTATTGCTGAATGCCACGCAGCATTTCAGAATGATGACCGCGCTTATTCGTGCCACTTGTAACCAAAGCCGGATCAAGTGCTCAGAATACTTCAGGGTCTGTAGAGGCGGGGGATACCTCGGAGTAATAACGATTGAACACCGTCTAGATAATCCGGTCGAAGTAAAACCTATCGGGTACCTGTGAGTTATTGGCGGGCGCTGCAATCGGAGGTCCAATGAAACGGCGAAATCTGCTCAAAGGCCTGGCGGCCGCACCGCTCCTGATCGCGCCAGCGTGGCGTGCATGGGCGGCAGCGCCAGCGCACGGCGCGGGGAGCGTTGAGGAGTTGCAGAAGAACTGGAAGGATTTTCTCGCGCAGGGCGCCGACGTGGCGCTGACGACCGAACCGCTCAAGCGCTCGAACGAAGAGTGGAAGAAGATCCTCACCCCGGCGCAATATGACGTGCTGCGTGAAGAAGGCACCGAACGCGCTGGCAGCAGCCCGTTGAACGATGAAAAGCGAGCGGGTGTTTTCGAGTGTGCCGGCTGCAGCCTGCCGCTGTTTACGTCCGCGATGAAATACGACAGCGGGACCGGCTGGCCAAGCTTCTTTACCGCCATCCCCGGTGCTTTCGCCACGAAGAAGGACGGCTTCCTGATATATACGCGGACCGAGTATCACTGCGTGCGCTGCGGCGGTCATCACGGGCACGTGTTCGATGACGGACCGCCGCCCACCGGTCAGCGCTGGTGCAACAATGGTGTGGCGCTGCGGTTCATCCCGAAGGCCGGCAAGGCCTGATCTTCGCCATCTAAGAGATCGGAGTGATTAAAAAATCGCCCCTATCTCTTTAAGTTCCCGTCTGGCTGAATCCGTCGTTTCATATGCAGGTCACGCCACTGATCCGGGCATCTGTTCCACTGGTCTGTACTGTCTTGGTAGCCCAGACCAAGGGAACCTAGCCTTGCGTGATAGCGGGGAAGACACGCCATCCGGCCCCGCGCGGAGAGACACCGGAGACATGCGCAAGAAACGTTTTTCCAAGACTCGTCGCCGCACCTCGCTGCTGTCGCGCGGGTGGCAGAACCTGAGCCTTTACTGGTACACAACGGACAAGGGCCCGCTGATTTTTATCTTTGTGATCGGCCTGGTCGTGACCACGTTCGGTTATTTCATGCACTCGGCTTTCACCAGGCAAGACGACGTGAAGAACCTGACTTGTCTTGCGTTCAACGTGTACTTCGAGGCGCGCGGTGAACCCGAGGCCGGTCAATACGCAGTGGCCGAGGTCACCATGAACCGCGTGGCCTCGGGCCATTACCCCGACACGGTCTGCGGCGTGGTGCATCAGAAGAACTGGGACCCGCTTCGCAAGCGCTACGTGAGCGCCTTCTCCTGGAACGAGCTGGATGAACGACCGTCGCTCGAGGACGAAACCTTCCGGCGCGCCTGGGAGGTCGCCGAGGCGGTTTACTACGGGCGCCATACTCCGACGCTCGCAGGCGCGCTGCATTACCATGCCGTGTACATCAAACCCAGTTGGGCCCGCGGCCACCAGCCCGTCGCACGGATTGGCAACCACATCTTTTACCGATAGCGCCGGCGCGTGCTCCACCCGCAGGATCAAAAGTCCCGATTCCCTCCGAGTTGGACATCGGTTATGTTCACAAAACAGAAGCTGCACGGCGCAAGCGGAATAACCCGCGCGGTGCAAGTGAATTCCATGATTAACGGGAGCGAACGAGCATGTCGAGCTTGAAAGACAAAGTAGTGATCATCACGGGCGCGGTCGGGAATCTCGGCCATGCCGTGGCCATGCGCGTTCAGGCGCAGGGCGGCATGACGATTCTAGTCGACCGTTCAAGCGATCGTTTGCAGAAAACCTACGGCGAGTTGAAGAGTTCCACCCAGCACTGGCTCGCGGGCGACGTCGATATGATTGACCCGAAGGCGGTGAATGCCATGGCGGCCGAGGCGCACAAGCGCTTCGGGCGGCTGGACGGGCTGGTGAACACCGTTGGCGGATTTCGCGGCGGCAAGCCGGTGCACGAGTCCGATCTCGCGGAATGGGATTTTCTGTACGACATCAACGTCCGCACTGCGCTCAATGCCTGCCGCGCCGTGATTCCGTACATGCTCAAGGCCCAAAGCGGGCGTATCATCAACGTCGCGAGCCGCAACGCCTTTCAAGGCAGCCCGAACTACGCTGCCTACAGCGCCGCGAAGACGGCGGTGCTGCGGCTCACAGAGAGTCTGGCGGGCGAGCTTAAAACGCGCGGCATCAACGTCAACTGCATCGTGCCGGGAACGATCGACACGCCGCAGAATCGCAAGGACATGCCCAAGGCGGATTTTTCCACCTGGGTCGCGCCTGAAGACATTGCCCACGTGATCGCGTTTCTGTTGTCGGATGAAGCGCGCTCGGTCACCGGCACCGCCGTACCGGTGTACGGCCGCAGTTGAGTAATAGAAAAGACCACAGTTCCTTAAATAATCGGATGGACAGTGGGGGCGCCTCAGCCTGTCCCTCATTATTATTTTTTATCCGCCCAGACGCCGTGTTCCGTGTGCGCGGTAACTTTGTCAACCTGCGTCACTCCAAGTCGTTAAGTATTTAAACTCTCACTGCACGGGGTCTGCCCCCATGATCCAAGGATTGCTGATCATTGCGTTGATGTCGGGAACGTTTCTGTTCCCCACGCTGGCCGTGGCGCTGAACGAGCCATTGCCCGACGAGGAAGAGCAGACTATCGCCCCGTCCGTGGCGCGGCAGGGAGATTTTGCCCTGCGACTCGCTCAATCCCTCGGACTCCCGGCCGCGGAAGACGAGGAAGGGGCTATCCGTGCGCTCAACGCTCTTGGAATTCATGCCGTCGATGGATGGATGGCCGATTATCCCATGACGCCGCAGATCGCGGCGGAGTTGCGCGATGCGGTGATCGCCACCGCCGCGGCCGGCCAGCTCAACATGAGCCTGGACGCGGCCATGGGCGCCTACGCTGAACTCGTCGCCGAGTTCGGGCTGCCGCCTCCCGTCGACTTGGCGCCGGGTTACGCCAGCGGAGGAGGGCCGGCAAACAGGTACGTGCCCTCCTGCGATGGGACCGCGCTTGGCTACTATTACGACAGTTTCGGGACGCCCATCTACACTTATTGCCGTCCGCCGGCAGCCTATTTATACCTGTACTCCTGGGTGCCCTGCGGTTTCCAGTGGCAAGGGCGCGTCTTCACGGGTTTTTTCATCCTGAACCACTTCAATCGGATTCCTCCGCATGTCCACGTCCAGCACATAGACCACCGTCATCGCGCCGAGGGTCGCACTGGGGAGAAGCACGACCGTGATGATCAGTCTCATCAGCGGGTGATCCAGACGGCGACTCCGCAACCCGGCGAGCAAGCGCGGCCTCGACCGCACGAACGGCGACATGAATTCACAGACGACAGCTACCGGCACGCGGCCACAATCGGCGTTGGCAACGAGGAAATTCAGCGTCGGCAGCGGCAGGCGCTTCACGCGTCGCATCCCAAGACGATTGTCAAAGCTGGCGCGATCCCGTCGTCACCGGCAACGCCGGACATGGCGATCACCCGCCGCACACACGGCAACCGCGTCTGGACCGGCGCGCGCCCAGCCGCCAGCGCTACACTCGCGCCCGTTGCCCCAATCCCACACACGCCCGCGCGGGTCGGCGTGACACCGGCGCTGGTGCAGGCGCCGCCTGTCGTTGCCCCGATCGAGCGGCGCCGCGTTAGCCGCGAGACTTCGGGGTGGGGCTCGTCTGACAGTCGCGGCGCCGCGCGCGCCGGCGGACTCGGCTTCCGTTAATTTAAGAACAGGCTCGATTGAAGCCGACTCGTTTCGCTATGGCGGGCCCACGACCACGGTGAGCATCCCGATGGAACCGAACTCAATCCCGTCGATGGGCAGCGAAATGGTTTCGTTCTCACCCTGTTGTGCCATGACGTACAGCAGCGGAAGGTAGTGGTCGGGCGTGGGCACGCTCAGACGCGCGTCCTCGCCCAGCGTCGCGTAATCGATCAGCGGCCCGTGATCGCGCGCGGTGAGATAACCGCGCACCTTCTCATTGAAACGTGCCGCCCAATCGTATGGCTTGGCGTCGTCGGTCCATTGGATTCGCCCCAGGTTGTGCACCACATTGCCGCTGCCGACGATCAACACGCCTTCGTCTCGCAGCGGCGCCAGTTTTTGCGCCAGTTCGTAATGAATGCTCGGCGGCTGGGTTCCGTCGATGCTCAACTGCACCACCGGGATATCCGCATGGGGAAACACATGTACGAGCACCGACCAGGTGCCGTGGTCTAGCCCCCATGAGTTGTCCAACGTCACTTCGACGGGCGCCAGCAGATCGCGCACGCGTGCAGCGATCCGCGGATCACCGGGCGCGGGATATTGCACCTCGAAGAGTTCCTGCGGGAAACCGCCGAAATCGTGAATGGTCCGCGGACTCTCCATCGCGGTCACGGCCGTACCGCGCGCGTACCAGTGCGCAGACACCGACAAGATCGCTTTTGGTTTTGGCACCGACTCGCCCAGTCGGCGCCAAGTCTCTGTGTACTGGTTATGTTCCAGCGTGTTCATCGGGCTGCCATGCCCGAAGAAAACCGCCGGCATACGTAATGTGCCAGATGTCATTTCGGTCGGGCGTGGTGCCGGATCACTTGATCAATCCCTCCGCCTTCATCGCTTCTTTTACCGCCGGGCGCGCAGCGATGTGGCCCGCGTAGCTTTGAAGCGCCGGCCACTTGCCCATGTCGAGCTTGAATAGATTCGCCCAGCCGAGAATCGTGAACAGATAAGCGTCGGCAATTGTGAATTTATCTCCGGTCAGATATGGCTTGCCGCCCAATTGTTGCACCAGAAAATCGCAGCGCCGGCCGAACAGGGCGATCCGGTCTTCCTTCCACTCCGGCGTGATCTTGGGGTTGAACATGGCGCCGAGTGTCTTGTGCATCTCGGACGAAATGAAATTCAGCCACTCCATGAGGCGGTATCGTTCCATCGTCCCGGCCTTGGGGGCGAGTCCGGAGGCGGGTTTCAGGTCGGCCACGTATTGCAGCAGGACCGCGTCCTCGGTCAGGATCTGACCATCGTCGAGCCTGAGTGCCGGGACATAGCCCTTGGGGTTGATCTTGTAGAAGTCCTCGCCGTCCGCGGTCTGATGCTTGGCGAGATCCACCTTGTCCAGATCGAACGGAATGCCAGCTTCGCGCAGAGCGATATGCACCGCCATGGAACAAGCACCCGGGTAATAATAGAGTTTCATAGATTTCTCCTGTATCAGATGGTTGTGAAATACCCACGGCGATGTCTCCGATCGTGGATTCAGTAAAATCAAAA
>JGI1358J11329_10003270_pt1 | contig 12141 bp, 6 predicted proteins | sample Subgroupgradi54m_FD_11329 | JGI IMG/M metagenome (IMG submission 11329)
CTGATCTATCAACAAAGGTCAGGACTGTCATTATCTTCCTATAAAAATTTATAGTAGATAATGGCGGAGAGGGGGGGATTTGAACCCCCGGTAGCACTTTAGGTGCTACAGCGGTTTAGCAAACCGCCGCACTAAACCGGGCTATGCGACCTCTCCATAATATTTTATTAATTAAGACAGATAAGGTTTGAGTGCTGCCGGAATTTTGATTGACCCGTCTGCTTGTTGATGGTTTTCCAGCAAACACAAAATCGTGCGTGCAAACGCAACGCCGGAGCCATTCAATGTGTGAACCAATTGCGACTTTCCTGTTTTCTCCGATTTATATTTAATATTCATTCGGCGCGCTTGAAAATCGCCAAACGCACTGCAACTAGAAACTTCAAACCATTTGTCCATCCCGGGCGCATAAACTTCTAGGTCGTAACACTTCGCTGCTGAAAAACTTAAATCTCCTGCGCAAAGCAAAAGGGCCCGATAAGGAAGTTCGAGAAGTTGCAATACTTCTTCGGCGTCTTTTACAAGCGATTCGAGTTCATTTAAAGAATCTTCCGGCTTCACAAATTTAACGAGTTCAACTTTATCAAATTGATGAACGCGCGAAAGCCCGCGCGTGTCTTTTCCGTAAGAACCTGCCTCGCGCCGGAAACAAGGCGAGTACGCAACGTACTTTATCGGAAGATCCTTCTCGTTCAATATTTCATCACGGTGAATATTCGAAACGGGGACTTCTGCGGTCGGAATCAAGAAAAGATCGTCATCTTTAACGCGGTACATGTCCTCTTCCATTTTAGGGAGCTGGCCGGTGCCGGTCATGCTCGCGCGATTCACCAATGCAGGAGGCCAAACTTCGCGGTAGCCATGCTTTTTGGTATGGAGGTCCAACATAAAACTCATCAGCGCCCTGACAAGCCTAGCTCCCTCTCCTTGGAATAATGCAAACCCGCTGCCGCTAAGCTTCGCGGCCTTTTCAAAAGAAATCCATCCCAATTTTGTGCCCAGTTCGATGTGATCTTTGGGTTTAAAGGGGAATTTGGGTGTTTTACCCCATTCTCGGGCTACTTTGTTACTATTCGCCCCAGAACCGTCTGGAGCTGATTTATCAGGTATATTTGGGATATTGTATATAATATTGCCTATTTTATCGCATATTTCTACCACTTTAGTGTCAATATTGCCTATTTTTTGGGATATTGACTTCATGTCGTTAATTAAGGCATCTGATGATTTCCCCTGCTTCTTGGCCTGGGAAATTGCATCATTAGCTTTGTTGCGGTTCGCCTTTAAACCGTCCACTTCTTGAATAAGGTTGCGGCGTTCGGAGTCAAGCGCAAGCAAGGCATCTAAACCCTCAGGCTTAACGCCTTTTCGTTTGAGGCCCTGCTTCACTAGCTCTGTTTGTTCGCGGATTAATTTAATGTCGAGCATATTTTTACCGGTGATTAAGACAGAAAATCCCAAATCCTCCGCTTATCACAGTCCGTCTCTTTGTTTCAGACATAAGCCCTTGGATTTGGGATTTTATTTCTTGTCTTCTTGTTCGTTTTCTACTGCGACTTCTTCTCCTCGTGCCGCAACCTTCATGGCAGAAGCTACTCCGTCTTTCGCGTTTAGTTTGATCACTCTCACGCCTTGTGTGTTTCTGCCGACAGTTCTGATCTGGTTGACGGGACAACGCACCACCATAGAATTTTTTGTGACGATGACGATTTCATCGTCTTCTGCAACACTCATCACATTGACCGCATAACCATTCTTTGCGGTTACCTTTGTATTGATGATTCCCTTGCCGCCTCTCGATTGAAGCCGGTAATCCTGAAACTTTGATTTTTTCCCGAACCCTTGGCTGGTGACAGTCAGCACGGTAGCTTTTGGGTCCACAATTTCAACAGCAACCACCTCATCTTTTTTGCCCAATCGAATTCCGCGTACGCCGCTTGCGGTGCGCCCCATTTCGCGAGCTTGCTTTTCATTAAAGCGAATGGCCTTTCCTTCTTTGGTGGCGAGAAAAATTTCGTCTTTGCCGTTTGTGAGCTTGCAATCAATTAATACGTCTTTGTCTTTAAGCGTGACGGCATTAATGCCTGTCGCCCGCGGATGGGAATAATCCATGAGATTTGATTTTTTCACGATGCCGTTTTTTGTCACCATCAAAACAAAATGTTTGTCATCAAACTCTTTCACCTGTAAGAAGCTCGCGATGCTTTCATCCTGCCCGAGAGCCAACAGGTTTACAATGGCTTTCCCTTTGGCTTGTCGAGATGCTTGCGGAATATCATAGGCCTTCCGCCAATAGACACGGCCTTTGTTTGTGAAAAACAGAAGCTGGTCGTGGGTGGAAGCAAGAAACATGTGCTCGATAAAATCTTCGTCTTCATCGCGTACTCCGCCGCCTGTTACACCTTTACCTCCGCGACGCTGGCGTCTGTACGTATCAACAGGAAGCCGTTTGATGTAGCCGGCGTGTGAAATCGTAATCAATACGTCTTCTTCCGCGATCAAATCTTCGATCTCAAAATCGGTTTCTGCAGCAACAATTTGAGTTCTCCGTTCATCGCCATATTTTTTGGTGAGTTCTTTGGACTCGTCTTTAATAATGCTGAGCACTTTTTGCTTGCTCTTCAAAACGGATTTAAAGTATTCGATTTGTTTCAGCAATTCCAAGTATTCCGCTTCAATTTTGTCTCGTTCAAGCGCCGTCAGGCGCTGAAGCTGCATTTCGAGAATGGCTTTAGCCTGAATTTCGGTTAATTCGAAATTTTTAATCAATGCTTCTTTGGCAATTTCCGGATCTTTGGAGGCTCGAATCGTTTTGATTATTTTATCCAAACTTCCGATTGCAATCTTAAGACCTTCCAAAATATGAGCGCGGCGTTCGGCCTTATCGAGATCAAATTGCGTTCGCTTACGAACAACTTCGATTCGAAATTCAATAAACTGCTCGATCAATTGTTTCAAGTTTAAAACTTTCGGCTGGCCATCCACCAAAGCAAGCATGATCACACCGAAGGTTTCCTGCATTTGGGTGTGTTTAAAAAGCTGGTTGAGCACGACTTGCGGGACACAATCTCTTTTAAGTTCTACAACGACACGTGTTCCGTCACGGTCTGATTCATCGCGGATATCATAAATGCCGTCCACTTTTTTGGATTCAACCAAGCGAACGATCGATTCGATCAAATTGGTCTTGTTGACCATGTATGGAATTTCCGTAATCACGACCGCATCTTTCTTAGACTTGGCGCCGCCTTCAATCGCAGCTTTGGCGCGAACGATAAGTTTTCCTCGGCCTGTTTCATAAGCGGATTTGATTCCGTCACGGCCGCAAATCACACCCCCGGTCGGGAAATCCGGCCCCTTTACAATTTTCATCAAATCTTTTATGGGCACCTCTGGATTGTCGATCACCGCCATGATTGCTTCGATAATTTCATTCAAATTATGTGGAGGCACATTAGTAGCCATACCAACAGCAATGCCGCTTGAACCATTAATCAAAAGATTGGGAAGTTTGGCAGGTAGAACGGTTGGTTCAACAAGCGACTCGTCAAAGTTGGGAACAAAAGTGACGGTTCCTTTTTCAAGATCATCGAGAAGCTCGCTTGAAATGGACCCAAGCCGTGCTTCTGTGTAACGCATAGCAGCCGCGTTATCACCATCCAAAGAACCAAAATTGCCTTGTCCTTCAATCAATGGATAACGAAGCGAAAAACTCTGAACCATTCGGACCATTGAATCATAAACGGCCATGTCACCGTGCGGATGGTACTTGCCAAGTACTTCTCCAACGATACGAGCTGATTTTTTGTAGGCTTTATTATGGGCAAGGCCCAAATCGCTCATCGCGTAAAGAATTCTTCTGTGCACGGGTTTTAAACCGTCCCTTGCGTCGGGAAGCGCACGCCCAACAATAACGCTCATCGCGTAATTGATGTAGCTTGTCCTCATCTCATCTTCGATGGGAGCCGGAATAATTTTTTCGTTTAGCGCATAAACATTTATATTTTCATCTGCTGCCATAACTCAATCCTTAACGTTAAATATCCAGATTGCGGACTGCTTTGGCGTTCCGCTCGATAAACAACCGTCTTTGCTCTACTTCATCGCCCATTAAAACGGTAAACATCTCATCTGCCTCAACCACGTCTTCAAGTGTTACTTTTAAAATCGTGCGCCTTGCAGGATCCATGGTGGTTTCCCAAAGCTGGTCGGGGTTCATTTCGCCGAGACCCTTATAGCGCTGAAGCGTCATGCCTTCTTTCCCGAAGTCTTTAACAGCCCGGAGCACTTCGGAAAGATTTTTAAGCGCGGATGTTTTTTTGCCTGTCTTTAACTCAAAATTTGGTTTTTCGCCGCCTGTGAAATCTTGGATCTCAAGATTGAATTTCTCAAGTTTTTTGGCAATTTTAACGAGTTCGTAAGCTTCGAAGATTTCGATGACCTCAAGGGTTTCCTTTTCCTCTGCTTCCGCTTCTTTTTTAGTTTCTTCGCCTTTTGCTTGAAGTGCGACGGATTTCCCCTTCTTCTCGGCTTCCTTGGTTAACTTGGCAAGTTCCTCATCGGAATAAAGAAATTGTCCTTCTTTATCTTCCGCAGACCTGACCAAATAAATCGGGAATACTTTTTTCTTTGCGTCATAACCGGTGAGGTATTTTTCGAAATCAACGCCTTTGCGCCCGATGAGATATCTGGCTTCTTCAAATTCCAAAAGCGTTTCTAAAACCGCTTTAAGCTCTTTATCTGAATACGACTGTTTGTTTTTAAGATCTTTGAGAGACGCCCCTTCGTATCCAAATTCGAGAAGCATGGCATTCATTTGTTCTTCGGTTTGAATATATTCTTCGCGCTTCCCTTTTTTAATTTTAAAAAGCGGTGGTTGAGCAATATAAATATGACCATTTTCAACGAGTTTTTTCATTTGCCGGTAAAAGAAAGTGAGCAGAAGCGTTCTAATATGTGAACCGTCTACGTCGGCATCTGTCATGATGATAACTTTGTGGTATCTCAGTTTGGCGAGATCAAACCCTTCATTTTCCGTCCCGATGCCGATGCCTGTTCCAATCGCGGTAATCATGGTTCTAATTTCTTCGTTGCTTAACACTTTATCAAGCCGCGCTTTTTCAACGTTTAAAATTTTCCCTCTGATCGGAAGAATGGCTTGGAATCTTCGGTCCCTGCCTTGTTTGGCTGAGCCGCCTGCCGAGTCTCCTTCTACAATATAAATTTCGCAGTTTTTTGGTTCTTCATTGGAACAGTCGGCAAGTTTCCCGGGAAGAGACGCAGACTCAAGCGCACCCTTTCTACGGGTAAGTTCTCTTGCTTTGCGGGCGGCTTCGCGAGCTCTGAGTGCCAGCAATGCCTTGTCGACAATTTTATTCGCGATGGCTGGATTTTCTTCATAAAATGCGGTAAGCCCGTCATAGACAACCGAAGAAACGAGTCCTTCCACTTCTCCGTTGCCCAACTTGGTTTTGGTTTGCCCTTCAAATTGGGGTTGNGGAATCTTGACGCTGATGATTGCTGCCAACCCTTCGGACAAATCTTGGCCGCTTAGCGAGCCGTCAATATCTTTAAGCTGATTTTTGGATTTTGCGTATTGGTTAGTTGCGCGCGTAAGAGCGGTCCTAAACCCAATCAGATGCGTGCCGCCTTCTACCGTGTTAATATTGTTCGCAAACGAAAAAATATCTTCGTTATAACTGTCGTTATATTGAAGAGCGCATTCAACTTGGACGTGTTCTTTTTGTTTGTCTATATAAAATATTTTTGAATAAAGCGGGTGTTTATTTCGGTTTAAATATTCGATAAATTCGGAGATCCCGCCTTTGTATTTGAAGGTGTGTTCTTTTTTGGCGCGCTCATCCTTAATCGATATTTCAACGCCTTTGTTTAAAAATGCCAGCTCTCTCAGTCGATTAGAAAGCGTGTCAAAACTATATTCTATTTTCTCAAAAATTTCTTTATCTGCTTTGAACGTAACGGTTGTGCCGGTCGCTTTGCTTTTCCCGACAATGGTGACCTTGGTGGTCGGTCTTCCTTTTTCATATTTCTGGCGGTATACATTTCCGTCGCGGGATACTTCCACTTCGCACCATTCGGAAAGTGCGTTGGTGACCGAAACGCCGACGCCGTGGAGCCCGCCTGAAACACGATAAGTTTTCGAATCGAATTTCCCGCCGGCATGAAGTGTAGTCATGACCACTTCAAGCGCAGATTTTTTCTGCGTTTTGTGCATATCGACAGGTATGCCGCGGCCGTTGTCCGTTACGGTTACGCTACTATCCGGGTGGACTAATACATCCACCTTATCGCAAAAGCCTGCAAGCGCTTCATCAACGGAGTTATCAACCACTTCATAGACAAGGTGGTGCAAGCCTCGTGGCGTCGTATCGCCAATATACATCGCGGGCCTTTTACGGACCGCGTCCACTCCTTCGAGCACTTGGATTTTTGTGGCGTCGTAAGCGGAGCTTGAGGTTGTTTCTTTCTTCTCTGGTTTTTTTGGTTTCGGTTTCGCCATAGTCTTCATTATTTTTTATCGAATTTCACCTACAAAAAATCTGAGGTCTTTTACTTGTTCTTCCCCAAACTGATTTTTCAACCGTTTCAAAAGCACGGGTTTGTAACGCTGGCTTAGTTCAAATGCGATGGTTGAGTCATCCACCCAAACCGTAATTTTCCCGTCGGGAGAAAAACGTGGTTTTGTGTGTTTTGAAAAGTAACTTCCGGCAAGCTTGGGCCAAAAATCAACAAGTGTTGATTTTTTTTGTTGTTCTTGGTTTGCAAGCGATGCAAAAAGATTATTTAAAATAGATTTTAACGGTTTTTCATCCATTTTTTGGTTGGTTTTTAACTCAGTTGCATCGGCATTACAACGTACTGGTAACCGTCTTCGCTTTTGATTAATCCAGGCTTGTCTGGTTCGGTCATCGAAAGCAAAACTTCTTCGACGTCAACGTTTTTCAAAACGTCAATAACGTAACTTGGATTAAAACCAATTGCTAAATTATCTCCTGTAACTTCGGCTTGAACTTCTTCTTTGGCTTCGCCGAGGTTTGGCGATCTTGAAGAAATTAAAACTCTTCCTTTGATAAAATCTAGCTTAACGGATTGGTTTTCCTGTGAGGTAAGAAGTGAAACTCTTTTCATTGCTGATAAAAGCTCTTGGCGGTTCACCCGCGCTGTAGTTTTTTCGTCTTTAGGAATGACTTGTTCGTAGTTAGGAAATCTTCCTTCGATTAACCTGGAAACAAATGTGGTTTTATTCAATTGAAAAATAATTTGGTTTTGTGCGCAAACCACTTTTGCTTTTCCTTCACCATCAGAAAGAGCTTTGATTAATTCTGAAACCGTTTTTAGCGGTATAATTGCTTCTAACATGACATCGCTAGAAAGATTTAAATTCTTTTCGATTGAAGCTAGTCTTTTGCCGTCCGTAGCTACAAACCTCGCTGTTTTATTCCTTAAAATCACCAAAACCCCGTTAAGTGTGTAACGCGTTTCGTCGCGTGAAATAGCAAACGAGGTAAGAGCTAAGCATTGCTTCAGAACCTGCTGATCCAGTTCAAAGCTTTGTTCTGGGGTGAGTTCAGGTAATTTCGGGAAATCATCGGGCTCAAGGCCCATGATTTTAAAGAACGATTTGTTTGTCTTAATGTTTACGGCATTATTTTTTGCAACTGTAACTTCAATCTCTCCGGGTGTTAGCTCCCGAACAATCTCATAAAGTTTTTTGGCAGGTACGGTTACAGAGCCTTGCAAAGACACTGTTGCTGGGCATTGTGTTCGAATACCAAGCTCTAGATCTGTACCGGTTAGTAGAATTTGGTCAGGCCCGTCGCTTTGGATTAGAATATTGTTTAAAATGGGAAGAGTTGCTTTTGAACTGATTGCCCCCGAAACCGTAGTGATGGCTTTTAGAAAGTCGTCTTTTTGGACTTTGATTTGGATGGAGTTGCTTCCTATTATTGTACTATCTTGTTTTAAAACCGTAGTCATATTAGTAATCTCCTCTAAAATGTTGATATCTTTGTAACTTGTTTTGAATAAAGGTTTTATAAGAATAAAAACTGTTCACAACTAACCCTTCTGAACTAACAGTTTAACATCGTCAATTACGTGCTGTATTTTACCACCCATTTGCAAAGAACGTTCAATTTTATTACAAGCATGAATTACGGTAGCGTGCCCCCTGCCTCCAAAATAAGCACCGATCTCAGGCAATGAGTGGTCTGTCATACTTCGAACCAAATACATCGCAACCTGCCTTGGGTGAGCAATGGATTTAGATCTTCTTTTTGCTCTTAAATCAGAAATTTTGATTTGAAAATAATCACAAACACTCTTCTGAATTTGGTCAATTGTGACATTACCCACCTCTTCCTTTAAAGCGTCCTTTAAGATTTCTTCCTCAACCACTTTAACGTTAACCACAGTAGAGGTTAAGGACGAGTAAGCCACAACCCTCATTAAAGCACCTTCTAATTCTCTAATATTCGATTTAATTTTACTGGCTAAAAAAAACACAACATCATCAGGGAGAACCACTGTCTCCCGCTCCATTTTCTTTTTAAGAATAGCAACGCGGGTTTCTAAATCCGGGGGCTGAATATCCGCAACCAACCCCCACCCAAACCTAGAAATCAATCGTTCTTCTAACCCGGGGATTTCTTTTGGCGGCCGATCGCTCGCAACAATGATTTGTTTGTGGGCGTCATATAGAGTGTTAAACGTGTTGAAGAACTCCTCTTGGGTAGATTCTTTCCCTGCTATAAAATGGATATCATCGACAAGTAAGATATCTGTATTTCTATACTTTGCTCTAAACGTATGTGTGGAACGGTTTTGGATCGCTGAAATAAGTTGGTTTGTAAATTTTTCCCCGGACATATAAACAACTTTAGCGTCAGGATTTTTTTCAAGAACGTGATGAGCCGCCGCTTGCATCAGATGGGTCTTCCCCAAACCTACACGACCGTATAAGAAAAGAGGGTTATAATTTTTAGCTGGAGCCTCGCTGACCGCGACAACCGCCGCGTGTGCGAACCTGTTTCCAGGACCGACCACAAAGTTTTGGAATGTGTAACGGTCATTTAATGAAGGGGCTTCCGTCGTATTACGGCGAGATTGCAAAGGAGATAAAGGAGACGGCGGCGGCGCTTGAGAGCTTGGTTTAAATGAACGGTCCTGAACAACATAACGAATGTCTGGTTTGGAACCCGTAACCTCAGAGAGAGCGCCCCTGATAATATCTTGGTAGTGCTCTTTGAGCCAGTCTCCATAAAACTTGTCTGGGACTTCAAGGGTTAAAACACCAGCTTCAAGTTTCTGGAATCGTGCGGGTTCCACCCATGTTTTAAAACTTTGCTCGCTTAATTCTTGCTTGATATTTGCAAGAGCTTTTTGCCAAACCTCTTTCTGGTCTGGTTGTGTAGCAGAAGAACGAGCTTCGGAAAGTTGTTTTATACCCATATCAAGTTATGAACAATTTATAAACATGCATAAACAAATAGTTTAAGCAGTTAATATTAATACTATCAACATAATATAAACAAGTTATACACATATAAGCTAAGAAAGAAAAGATGCCTTTGCAATCCTCTACCAAGTACGGTTTAATGGTTCGTTAACGATATGAGCAGGAGGTGTCAAAGACCGATTTATTATAACAAAGGAGTGTCTNAATTCCAGCAATATTTTTTAAAAATGAAAGACCGAGCAGGTCGTCATAAATCACAACAACCTTAAAAGCCGAGGACGTAAGGGCGTTCCTTGACTTCAAGGGTTTTTTTGCTATAATCGACCGCCAGTTTTGCTTCTAACAATACTAACAACGAGCCAACCACATGAAACGAACATATCAGCCTTCTAAGCGCAAGCGGAGATCGAAACACGGTTTTTTACAACGAATGCATACCCGCGGCGGCCAAGCTATTTTAAAACGCAGGCGGAGAAAAGGACGGTCGCGATTAACCCCGGTATGACCGCAAGCGGAAACTCCTTTCCTAAAACAGAACGTTTAAAACGCAGCAGCGACTTTCAACAATTATTACGAAACGCGCATTCGGTCCGTGAAAATGGAATCAATCTTTACTTTTCAACATCGGCAAAAAAAAGCCGTGTTGGAATTATTGTAAGCCGTCGCGTTTTTAAACTCGCCGTGGATCGAAACCGTACCAAACGAAAAGTGCGCGAGTTTTTTAGACTCCGGAAGGCAAAGTTTCAAGGAAGTTTTGATTTAGTAGTCAGAGTTGTCGATGGACGTAAGTTATTTGAAAATAATAACTTAGAGAGAACATTAACTTGCTTATTTGAGCGTGCAGGCGTATTTGGGCTCAAGCCAAGCTAAAGCTACTTACTAAAAGATTTAGAATGAAAAAAAACGGTTTCAAAATTTTTATCATCAGCGCACTTCAAAAATATAAAGAAGCTATCTCTCCTTTTCTTGGGGTGCGTTGCCGTTTTTTTCCTTCCTGTTCGGTATATACCAAAGAAGCCATTGAACGTTTTGGAATTTTACAAGGCGGCTTGAAAAGCTTCGGACGACTTTGCCGTTGCCACCCCTTTCACTCAGGCGGGTATGACCCGGTGAAAAATGAATTCTGACAAACGTCTGTTTATCGCCGTTGGGCTTTCATTTATTATCCTTGTTTTTTATCCGATTTATCTCAAATGGGTTTCACCAAAACCTGTTCCTGGGCAAGAAGTAACACAGCCCCTCCTTGGGGAAGCCCAAAAAGCAGCTCCTGGCGCTGTTACCCAACAACAGAATGTACAGCAAATGCCTCAGACTTCACCCGAGCGCAAAGAAAATCTCTATCAATTTTCACACAACCAATTCAACGTTGAGTTTTCTGATCGAGGTGGCGTCATTACAAAACTGGAGATTAAAAACTGGAGCACAAAAGAAGGAAGCGAAACGTTTTTAATTAACCGCACAGAAGATGGCGCCGGAGCTTTTTCAATTGCCCTTCCAAATCAGGGGCTTGATTTCCAAGACGATACGTTTTCGCTTCAATTGTTGGATCAGCAAAAAGGTGAAGTCCAGTTTGCCGCGGAGGAACCCGGCAAATGGCGTGTTATTAAGAAATTTAGATTTGCTGAAGGCCAGCCCGCTTTTTTGCTTGATGTGGAGCTTGAGAATTTAACCTCTCAAGAGCAGATAGCATCGCTTGAACTCGTTAGCCAGCTTGATGTTACGTTTATTCAACGCAATGACCGTTTCCAAACAGAAGCGTTCCTTTCTCAGAAAGACAAGTTGGTTTCTGAGAAGTTGAATAAAATTGAAAAGAAGCCTTATGTCGTTGATGGAGAAATTCTCTGGGAGGCTCTAACCCGTCACTATTTCGCCCTCATTATCTGCCCTGATGTGCCGGTTGTATTTGCAAAAACAACTGCGGGGAAAAAAGGCACAGAGTTTATGCAAAGCACGCTTCGCTTCGCTCCTGAGACAGTTGCTCCGAACGGCGTTTTAAAACACAGTTATTTAATTTATGCCGGCCCGCAATATTACCGCCAATTAAAATCCTTCGGTCATGGGTTTGAACAACTCCTGTCTCACGGATTTTTTGGAATTTTTAAGTTCTGGCTCCTGTTTGCTCTTCAATGGACTCATGGGGTTGTTAGAAACTATGGTTGGGCGATTGTGTTGGTCACTTGTGCGCTCAAACTGTTGTTCACACCGCTCACGCATATGAGTTTTCAATCCATGAAAAAAATGCAGGCACTTCAGCCAAAATTGAAAGCTCTTCAGGAACGGCACAAAGATGATCAAGCAAAACTTTCTAAGGAAATGATGGAGCTTTATAAGAAAAATAAAGTTAACCCGATGGGCGGATGTCTTCCGATGATTTTACAAATCCCGATTTTCATCGCGTTCTATCAAGTTTTAGCGCAGACCGTTGAACTCAAAGGAGAGCCATTTATTTTTTGGATTAGAGATTTATCGGAACCGGATCGCGCTTGGATCTTACCCTTTACGCTCCCATTTTTGGGAAACAACATCAATATTCTCCCGCTTTTGATGATTGGTTCAATGGTATGGCAGCAGCGTTTGACACCTGCAACAGGCACTTCCGACCAGCAAAAAATGATGATGTTCATGCCGATTGTGTTTGGGTTTATTTTTTATAATCTTCCCTC
>JGI1358J11329_10003271_pt1 | contig 12136 bp, 12 predicted proteins | sample Subgroupgradi54m_FD_11329 | JGI IMG/M metagenome (IMG submission 11329)
CATAAACCCAACACGCCAGTTCAATGTTATGGACCACAGGCTTCGGACTACACCAAGAGACTAGTCGGCAACCAAAAAGTCCGCTTGCAGGCCGACCCGCTGGACACCAACCGCGACCGCTACGGCCGGCTGCTGCGCTACGTTTACCTGCCAGACAATACCTTGGTCGAGCAAAAGTTAATAACTGAGGGTTATGGTTTTGCCTACACCTACTTTCCATTTGAAAAAGCCGCCGAGTTTGAAGCCTATGAGCAAGCCGCCAAAACAACCGGCAAGGGCTTGTGGAGCGCCTGCCATGTGAGCATCGAAGCTAACGGTGCGAAGCAGACAAATTCGCTCGCACCTTGACTCAAACAGGCCGCTCCACGCCGGGTGGCCTTCGCACCAGGGGCGATAGTCCCCTCGGGCTGCACTTAGCAGAAAGCCTGTTTGAGACAAGGTACTCTCTCAGGGAATATTGGGATGATGGGGCGTCATAATTTCCGCAGCTTTGTGCTTTTTTTCACGTCTTTTCAGCAGCCAGTCATCCAAAGCGGCCAGAGGGTAGATGATTAGTACGCCCGTCCATTGGAGGCAAAATAAGGCTGTGCGCAAAATATTAGCCCGATAATAAAAGGTTCGGACAGACCGGAACTGGTATGAGACATAGCGCCTGAACGACGTATGCATAGCCCTAAACGAAACACCGACTAGGTTCTTAGGGATGTAACCAATCCGGCCGTAGGCGTACAAGCAAAAGGCCATATCATAGTCTTCCCAAATATCGGGGCGCATCATGACTTTGTGCTTGATTTTGACCCAAGCGCTGGCGCGCAGGGCACAATTGGCGCCCCACAAAATACGGTGCCCTGCGACCAGGCCGGCCAGATAAATATAACCGTGGAAAATGGCCGAACCCAGCCATTTCAGAGGTACATCATAGGGGTCAGCACCGCCCGTAGCCGCCACAAGTTTTGGTTCGGCAGCAAAGGCCTGGATAATTTTTCCGACCCAATCTGGCGGCAATATGCTATCGGCGTCAATCCGGCCCAAAATATCGCTATTGGCAACATTAAAACCAGTGGCCTGGGCAAAAACCTGGTGCTGACGTTTTTCGTGCAAAACTTTTACGAACGGGTATTTTTTGGCGACAGCCACTGTTTCATCAGTAGAATTATTGTCAACCACAATTACTTCATCTGGCGGGGTGGTCTGGGCAGCAATGCTGTCCAGACAAGCGCCGATGTAGCGCTCTTCGTTGTAGGCTGGTATAACTATACTAAGCGTAAGTGGTTTTTTAGACATATCAATCAATAAATAGAATAGCAGTTCATGCCTGAGAGAAAACCAAGTTGGTGGAAAATTACGAACTATCTTTGGCCGGCTTCGATTTGGAAACGTGTTTTAGTCATTTTTTTGGCAATAGTTTTTCTTTTTACTGCCGTGTCTTATGGAGTCGCCCAGTGGTACATTGCCAAACATGCAAACGAGCCATTAACACTTGGTACAACTTTTATATCTGATTATGCCCAAAGTTTTGGCCTGGACCCCAAAGATACTCTTAGCGCTATTTTGGGCGACCTAAAAATCAAGCAGGTACGGCTAGTCAGCTACTGGGACCAGATTGAACCCACCCCTGGGAATTATGATTTTTCAAACCTGGACTGGCAGTTTGCTATGGCCAACCAATATGGCGCCAAGGTCAACCTGGCGATCGGCCTACGCCAACCACGCTGGCCGGAGTGCCACGAACCGGCTTGGGCCCTAAGCGAACCAAAATCCCAGTGGCAGCCCCAGCTTTACAATTTCATGAAAGTTGTGGTGGACAGATATAAAAATAATCCAGCCCTGGATGGTTACGAGCTAGAGAATGAATTTTTTATGGAGGTTTTCGGTACTTGCACCGATTTTGACCGTAGCCGCCTAGTTGCCGAATTTAAGCTGGTCAAGGCTTGGGATCCGGGCCGTCAAGTTATGATCAGCCGCAGTGATAATTGGGTCGGCGTACCTATCGGCCAACCAACACCCGATGAATTTGGTATTTCAGTTTACAAGCGAGTCTGGGATAAAACCCTAACGCACCGCTACTTTGAGTACCCCCTACCAGCTTGGTTTTACGCTAGCTTGGCTGGCTGGGAACAGATGATCAGCGGTAGAGATATGATTATCCACGAGCTCCAGGCCGAGCCTTGGCCGCCGACCGATATCCACCAAGCATCACTGCAAGAGCAATACAAATCAATGGATGCCAAAAGACTGAAAGACCGGATCGCTTATGGCGAAGCTACCGGCATGCGGACAATTGATTTGTGGGGGGCGGAATGGTGGTACTGGGCTAAGGTTAAGCAAAATGACCCTAGTGTTTGGAATGTGGTCAAACAAGCTGTCGCCCAAGCCGAAATTGATAACCAAAAGCTGGCCGCCAAACATTAACAGAGGTACAATAGGGGTATGGCTAAAAAGCCCCGCAATACCGGAACTATCACTAACCGTCGAGCCCGCTACGACTACCAGCTGGGTGATTCTTTAGTTGTGGGCATTGCTTTGACTGGCGCCGAAACTAAGGCTCTGCGCATGGGCCATGGCCAGCTGCGCGGCGCTTACGTAACAGATAAAAACGGCGAATTGTGGTTGATCAACGCCCAAATCACTGGCGACAGCGGCGTGATGATAGACGAATCAACCAAGACTCGCAGACGTAAATTGCTGGCTAAACGCGCCGAAATCGAGAAGTTGATGGCTGCCAAGCAGCAGGGTATGACTATAGTGCCGCTGGAGGTTTTAAACCATGGCCACTATATTAAGCTAAGAATTGCCTTAGGACGTGGCAAAAAACGCTATGATAAGCGTGAGAACCTTAAACGCCGCCAAGAGGAACGCGATATTGCCCGTCGGGCTAGGCTACAATAATTATGGTGAAGATTTACTCGTGGAACATTAACGGCATCCGAGCAATTATGCGTAAAGGTGCCTTGCAAGACTTTATGGTTAAACATAAGCCAGATATTTTAGTGTTGCAGGAGACCAAAGCCCAGCAGGGGCAAGCAGAAATTGACTTTGAGGGCTACGAAGAATACTGGAACTCGGCCGACAAACCCGGCTACAGCGGCACAGCAATTTTTACCAAAATCAAGCCGCTTCAGGTCATAAATGGTTTTCCGGATGATTTTACCAAAAAATACAAATTTATAGATAGCGAAACCCGTGATTCGGCTAGTGAGGGTAGGGTGATTGCCGCCGAATTTGATAAGTTTTGGTTAGTCACGGTTTACACGCCCAACTCTAAAGACGACCTTTCTCGAATTCCACTACGCTACAAACACTGGGACCCGGCTTTTTTGGCCTATGTAAAACAGCTCGAGAAGACAAAGCCAGTAATATTCACCGGCGACTTAAATGTCGCCCACACCGAAGACGATCTGGCCAACCCTAAGCCAAATGTGGGTAAGAAAGGTTTTACCAACGAAGAGCGCGAAGGCTTTCAAAACTTTTTGGATGCCGGTTTTATTGATACTTTCCGGCTTTTCACCAAAGGCAATGGCCACTATACGTGGTGGACGCATTGGGCCAACGCCCGGGCCCGGAACGTTGGCTGGCGGATTGATTATTTCCTGGCTTCCAAAAGTCTCAAACCGAAGATTAAAAAAGCCGAAATCCACGCTGATGTCATGGGTTCCGACCACTGTCCAATCAGCCTGACTCTCAATGTCTAATAAAACCTTCAGCTACTTTTTGGCCGCCGGTTGGGCAGAGAACCGCTGGAAAACTCACCAGCTATTGGATGGACTGGAAGAAGCTGGCGGCATAGCAGTAAATGACATACACTCGGCGGCAGTAATTATTGCCCACTCGGCCGGCGGCCACGTCATTCCGAGCATCATAAAAGCCAAGCTGATTGTTTTAATAGCACCGTCTTTCGTCGTAGATCAACCTTACATGATAAGTGTTTTAGAAGAGTACGTTATGGACACAATTTACTATTTCCGAAGGTTTTTGATATATCCGTGGCTGTTGAAAAATATTTACTACCTTTTCTTCGGTATATTTCACCCCGTTCGCACTTTCCAAATATATAAGAAAGTAAGGCAGCCATTGGCGATTGATGAGTTAAAAAATTACCGGGTTCTTTTGATCAGGAACAAGAATGATTTTTTCTGTTCACCAAAAATATCACAACTGACCCAAAAATATAAAAATATTAACTTTGTTGAACTTCCGGGGCGCCACGATAATTGCTGGATAGACCCCCAACCATATGTCGATTTAATCCTTAAAGAACTATAATTAATATATGGCGAGACAAACCGGGAGACCCTTTGCCGTATTTGACATTGATGGGACCTTAATTAGGTGGCAGCTGTATCACGCCATCGCTGAGGCTTTGGCCAAGCGCGGGTATATTGACGCCAGGACGCATCAAAAGATTAGAGACGCCCGCATGCTTTGGAAGAGGCGGACCCACGGCGAGGCCTTTGGTGCCTACCAAAGCGAACTAGTTATTGTCTATGAAAAGTTGCTGCTGGATTTGAGTGTTAAAAGTTTTAACGAAGCCGTCCAAGTAGTATTTGATGAATATAAGGATCAGGTCTATACCTATACCCGCGAACTTATAAAACAGCTGAAGAAGGATGGTTATCTGCTGTTCGCCATCTCCGGTTCGCAGATGGAGATCGTTAGTAAAATCTCTAAGCATTACGGCTTCGATGACTGCGTTGGCACGATTTATGAGCACGAGGGCGATAAGTTCACTGGAGCGGTGACTCTCCATTTGGGCGGCAAGAATGTGGTTCTAAAAGAGCTGATCAAAAAACATCATGCCAGCCTGAAAGGCAGTGTCGCTGTAGGCGATGGGGCCAGCGACATCTCAATGCTGGAGATGGTAAAAATACCAATTGCTTTTAACCCCGAAAAAAAACTCTTCGACTACGCAAAAGGCAAAGGCTGGAAAATAGTTGTCGAGCGNAANAACATGGTTTATGAGCTGGAGAAAAAAGATGGCAGATACGTTCTGGCTAAAACAAGCTAGGGACAAGCCTCTCTTTGAAGACTTGCTATGGAGCCGGCCAGAAAATAAACGCCACGCCGGCAAGCTGCTAATCGTAGGTGGTAATTTGCATGGCTTTGCTGCACCCGGCAGTGCTTTTGGTGCTGCACTGAAAGCCGGCATTGGCACAGCCCGTGTTCTGCTGCCGGACAAACTGCAAAAAACGGTCGGCAAACTTATACCGGAAGCCGAGTTCGCGCCCAGCACTTTAAGCGGTAGTTTTAGCAAATCTGCTTTAGCTCATCTGCTGGAAGCGGCCGAGTGGGCTGATGGGGTACTATTGGCCGGTGACTTTGGCCGCAATTCGGAGACCGCCATCCTGCTAGACAGTTTTATAAATAAATATGAGAGACAGTTGACTGTCGCCCAAGACGGCCTGGATTATTTTTGGGGCAAAAATAGCCCCCTAATTGGACGGCTCAATACTTTGTCAGCTATAAACCTCGGCAAGCTTCAGAAGCTAGCTAAAAATAATCGCTCCTCAACCCCAGTCCTGCACAATATGATGCTGACCGATTTAATTGAAACGCTACATGATTGGACCTCTGGCAACCCCGGACAAATAATCACTAAGCACGCCGATAACTTTATCGTCGCCGCTGGCGGGCGGGTGAGCACCACGCCCGCGCCGGAAGAATCAAACTGGCAAATCGAATTGGCAGCCTGCGCTAGCGTTTGGCAGCTTCAGCAACCCCAAAAACCCTTCGAAGCCCTAACAACAGCAATTTACGAATACTCGAATAAATAATGGTGGGCAGGGAGGGACTCGAACCCTCATATCCTTGCGGACACGGGATTTTGAGTCCCGCGCGTCTACCAATTCCGCCACCCGCCCTCGTCGGAACCGACGTGTCGGCTTCCGTAAACTTTGTAGTGGCTCCACTATTTTATCAGAGGGTAAGGGGTTCGTTGTACAATAAAGCTTAGTTTGCTTCATGGATGAAGATAAGAAGAATGACCAGTTTGATGCGGCACTGCCGCTGCCGGGTGTGGATCAACCTCACTGGAACAGCCAGCCCCCGCCTGAGCCGGACAACACCCCCAACCCGGTAGCTGATTTAATTCGTCAAAAAATCGAGGCCGCCTACAAAAATGAACCAAGTGTCGCCGCCGAAGCCGCGGAAGTTGAGTTAATAAGTCCAACAACGAAACTTTCTAAGCACCAGCAATCCGTAAACGCGCTGATAAATTCCGGCAAATCATTAGTAGACATCCAAACTACCTGGCATGAATATTATCAAGCGCTCCCAGACAGTGAAAAACACAAGGTTTGGCAAGAGTTTTACGCCATGCATGCCCAAACCTCCCAGTTTGCGGCCGCTACCGGCCAGACGGCTGCCGCCCAGCCCCAAGCCGAGCCTCACCCACAAGTAACTGCCTTGCCCAAAGCCTCGACGCCGGTCAGTAGAACCTTGGGCGAACTACACTCGCACGTCTTAAAAAATGTCGCCAGAACTAGAGCCTACAAGCCACCCAAGCACGTGCAGTCGCTACTATTTGGGCTGGCAGCCGGCACCGGTGCTTTAATAATTGTTTTATTTAGCTTTTTTAACGAACGCTTTATCGCGCCATTTATCCAGCCTAGCCGCAACGTTACCAACACACCGCTAATTAGCGACGCCTCGGCGGTCGGCGCCACGCCAGAAGTAATCATCCCCAAAATTAACGTCGAAATCCCGGTAGTTTACGGTGTTAATACCATCGACGACAACGCTGTAGAAACGGCACTGGAAGACGGCGTAGTACACTATGCCGATACCGCCGACCCGGGTCAAAACGGCAACTTAGTGATTGTCGGCCACTCTAGCAATAACATTTTCAACAAAGGCAAGTATAAGTTTGCTTTCGTACTACTCAGTCGGCTGGAAAACGGTGACACATTTTACCTGCAAAAGGATGGCCGGCGCTACACCTACCAGGTATACAAAAAGGAAATTGTTGATCCGTCTAATGTTTCGGTGCTGGGACCGGCGGATAAGCCGGCAACCGCAACCCTTATAACTTGCGATCCGCCAGGCACCAGCTTAAACCGCCTGGTCGTTGTAGGTGAACAAATCAGCCCAAGTCCGACGACCAACGCCCCACAAGTGACAGGGAACGCTTTGGCTACCCGCTCAGCCAAAATCCCTGGTAACTCAGAAAGTCTCTGGCACAGATTGACCCGCTGGTTACGAAGTTAAAGCTACTGTTTTGGTAAGTCTACACCGGCGCGCAGATCAGTACGCTGTAGGGCGACACCACCCTCGACGGCGGCGACACTGAACATCTGATTGTAGCTTTTGTCAAAGAATATGCTGTCGGCGCTCATGGCAGGCACCAATGACTGCTGATTGGTGGTGTCGTAGTCCATAGCCAGAATCGAGCCATTGGCCAGTCCGATAAAACGGTAGCTATCTATCCAATGCATCTCGCCGTAAAGTGGCGTTGAAACACTTAACTGGTAGCGGGACTGGGTCTCGATATCATAGACGCCAAATTTTTGACCCGCCTGCACGCCAATAAAACGGGCTTTGTCGGAAAAGGCCAGGCTACCGACGCCCGAATCGCTCAGGGCAATTAGCGGGATGGCTTTGGCGGTAGCCGGATCTTTTATCCCGCTGAGCGGATCCTTGTAAATATTGATGCGATCAGCGCTGTCGCTGCCGGCCACATAGTACCAATGCCCCTGGAATTGGGCAGCGTCGAGGAAATATTTACTACCAGCCGCAAAAGTATAAAGCGGGTAAGTCTTAGCATTTTCCCAGATACGGGCCATCACTTGGCCGGTAGCAACGTTTTGAGCAGTTACATAGGTTAGAAGATCTGAACCGTAGGATTTATATGCAAGTACGTTGTTAAGTATTGGTTGGAGGCTGACCTTATTTAAGTTACCCAGCACTAAGCTGTTATCGGTCTGATTATAGATATAGACTTGGTCGGTTTTATTATTTTTAAGGCTTACCTCCGTGGGAGAAACATTCAGCAGCCGATTAATGTTAAGTGAAGACGGCGGATCAGCCCGGTTGAAGATTATAAATTCACTACCGCCAGCATAGTTGTGCCTCAGCAACAGCTGGTTATTATCGCTGGTCCATTCTATTACTTTAAGACCATCAGCTTGGCCGCTACCACTCAAAAGGGCTGCCGGTAAGACTAGCTGTGCGGGAGACTGGTCGAGTTTGCTGGTGTCATACATATCAAAAACAACATTTTTAGGATCTGCGGAAGGGATCTGGACCAAGAGCCAGTGCTTATCAGGGCTCTGGGTAATAACCCGCGGTTCAGTAGAGTAGGTCTTTAGGTTCTGGCTGACTGGCTTGGTAGGAAACAAAAAAGGGTAGGTATAGCGCACAATGCTGTGCTCGTTCAAAGTAAACTTGCGGCTCCAATCACGGTAGCCATTTTTTTTAATCGCCAAATCATAGTTACCAGCCGGCAGTACTAAGCGGGCCGAGGTAGTGTTGCTTTGGAGCTGGTTATTTAAATAAATTACGGCTCCGCCCGGCTTGGAATCGATAAATACAAGACCATTTTGGATAACTGCACCAGTCTCAGTATTGATGCCATAGCCATAGGCGCCATAAACCAAAATGATGGAAGTCAAGCCAATAGCAATGGCCGTCAAGCCGTAGCCGATCATTAGCCTAATATTGTGCAGGCGGCGTTTTCTAGGATCAAGAAAATCCACAAGCTTTAGTTTACACCTAAAGCCGTTCACCATTCACCGTTCACTATTTACCTTAAGTTATTTTTGAGCTACCCATGCTCGATGGTTAATGGTCAATGGTTAACGGTTAATGGCCTCTGTGCACAAGCATCTTGTGCAATTTATTTATTCGGAGTACTATGGAATTTATACCACATTAGGGGTAGCTGGATTTAGTGAACAAAACAACAAGCATTATAGAAATCAACGGTAACCGCTATGACGCGGTTAGCGGAAGATTAATCGGGGTAGTCAAAAAGGCTGCTCGCCAAGCTATAAAACCAACCCAAGGTTTAAGCATTGATGGTTTTACACGCCGGGCAGCTAAAGCAGGCAGCCATGCCAAACGGGCCGTGCACGAGCTCAAACGCCGACCTGAGCACTCCAAGACCCTAATGCGCGGCACGCTCAAAAAGCCCGCTCGCGCCAAATCAGAGGATAAAATAAAGTTCCGCGGTTTATCACCTGATCACGCCCGAGCCGACCGCGCCCGCCGAGTACCCCAAAGCTCTAAAGTCCAGCGCTTTGGTTTACTACCTTTCTCGCGCAATTCGGAGGCTAAAACCGGGGAAGTTATTAAGCCGAGTGCCGGCCTGCCAATTCGGTCAAGCATGGCGCTAAGTGCCACCCTGCCAAGCGTTATGACCAGTGCTTCGCACCACAAACTAGAGCGCTTGCTGGATTACGCTTTAGCCCATGCCGACGCTCACAAAAAATCACTAGACGAAAGTACCAGGGCCCAGCGCAAATTTTTTGGCCGCGTACCCAGGTGGCTGGGCATCAGCTTACTTATTTTAATTGCGCTGGCAGTTACTGCTTTTGTAGTTTGGCGCCAGGTGCCAGCGGCTTCATTCAAGCTAGCCGCTACCAAGGCCCACCTTAACGCCAGCATGCCAACGCCAATTTCTGGTTACAAGATTGGGCTGATCACATCGACCGAGAACGCTGTGATAACCACCATCCAATCGATTGCAGACAGTTCCAAAAAATATACTGTGACCGAGCAAGCCTCTAACCAGCCAGCAGCCTCATTAGCGGCCAGTGCCGCTACTGGAACAGCTGGCCATCCTTCGCAGGTGCAAACAGTCCAAGACCAAGATAAAACTTATGTGCTATCCCAGGATAAGAACAAAAGTACAGCCGCTTGCACAAAAGGCACAAACACAGTCAGCGTCGAAGGCGCAGACCTTAATGTCGCCCAGCTGCTGGAAGCCGCTAAAAACGCCTGCAAGAGCCAGTAGACAGATAACAGAAAACGGAAGACAGAAAGCCCAGCAGGGCTTTTTTTAAAGTACAATATAGGCAATGAGTCAAAAGGTTAGAACCAGGTTTGCACCTAGTCCAACAGGGTACCTCCATGTAGGTGGTGTGAGAACGGCCTTGTTCGCGTGGCTGGTAGCCAAACAGGCTGGAGGACAATTTATCTTACGGATTGAAGATACCGACCGCAGCCGGCATGTGGCGGAGTCAGAACAGCACATTATCGATAGTTTGCAGTGGCTTGGTATAGAACCGAATCAAAAGCCTGTGCGTCAAAGCCAGCGCCTGGATATTTATAAGCAGTGGGCGCAAAAGCTGATTGAAACGGGCAGGGCTTACGCTGACACCACCTCCCCAGACCACCTAGAAGCAATTCGTCAAAAAGCTAAAGAGGCAAAACGGCCGTTTTTATTCCGCGACCATCGTCCAGACAATCCACCAGCTTGGGACGGCAGTCTACCGTTGCGTTTCAAGTCCGAACCAAAAGTTTACAAATGGCATGACGAGGTAATGGGTAAGCTTTCCGCCGGACCGGAAGCGATTGATGATTTTATTATCATCAAGTCCGACGGCTACCCGACTTACAACTTTGCCCACATCATCGACGATCACGAAATGAACATCAGCCACGTTATCCGCAGCCAGGAATTCTTGCCGTCTGTGCCCAAGTTCTTGAACCTTTATGAAGCCCTGCAAATTGAGCGGCCAAAATTAGCTACATTGCCATATGTGATGGGTCCAGATGGCCAGAAAAAGTTGAGTAAACGCGATGGTGCCAAAGACATATTGGACTACAAAAGGCAAGGCTATCTGCCGAAAGCGCTGGTTAATTTCCTGGCCACGCTCGGTTGGAACGACGGCACAGAACAAGAAATTTTCTCGGTCGACGAGCTAATCGAAAAATTTGACTTATCACGGGTACAGCGTAGCGGTGCCCGTTTTGACGAGCAGCGGCTGCTGTGGATGAATGGCCATTACATTCGGCAGCTGTCCCTTGATGAGCTAAGCCAAAAGGCTGAGGACTTCTGGCCGGACAGCGCCAAAAAGGCCGACAAGCCATACAAAAAAGTAGTACTTGGATTGGTACAAGAGAGGCTGAAGTACCTGGCCGAGCTGGCTAAGTTAACTAAGTTCTTCTTTGCCGAACCGGATATGAAAAACGTGCTAAAGCTATATAAAGAACCCATTGATAAGCAGCTGCAGAAAAACCCGCCAGACTATCACGCTTTCCTCAGAGCAGTCATTAAAGAACTGGGCGCCAGCAGTTTCTCGGCCGAAGATATAAAGGACTGTCTGAATAAACTTCTGGAGTCCCTAGATACTAAACCAGCGGTACTTTTCCCAATTATCCGGATTGCTATAACCGGCAGCAGCGTGTCACCAGAGATATTCGGGACATTGCACGTCCTGGGCAAAGAAAAGAGCCTGCATCGCCTCAAAAACGCTTTACAAAGCCTAGAGTAAAGCGCTTAAGCTTTGATACAATTAGTCTCAATGGATGACGACACGCCGCAAGCCGACGAACTAAGACAACCTATTAGCAATCCGCGGCCCAGACCCGTTATAGGTTTGCGCGACAACTCGCTACAAAGAAGACGCCCTGTCTTTAATGAATCGGGCAGTCGATTATCAAACGAGCCGCCGCCGCAAAAAAATAGACGCAGAATGATGCCGGCTTTTTGGTACCGCTGGAACCGCAAGACCAAAATCTTATCTACAGCGGCCTTAGTCTTAGTTCTGACAGCCGCCAGCGTGGCAGTTTATGCCAATTTTATCAACCAATCCCACGGCTCCACCCAAACCCACAAGTCGGCCGTTAAGCCAGACAACAGGGTCGCTTCGCCGCTCACCGGTATGCTTGTAGCGCCCAATTTAGCGAAGCGAACAGTGACCGGCATTATGATTGAAAATAGCCAAGACGCCCGACCGCAATCGGGCATTCAAGATGCTGGTGTAATATTTGAAGCTATCGCCGAAGGCGGCATTACCCGTTTTTTGACACTCTATCAAGAGACTGGGCCGACTTACATCGGCCCAGTCCGTTCGCTCCGACCTTATTACATAGATTGGGCGGGCTCTTTTGACGCACCGATCGCCCATGTCGGCGGCAGCCCGGATGCCTTAGCCCAAATTAGGAACGGCGGCAAAGATCTTGATCAGTTTTTCAA
>JGI1358J11329_10003273_pt1 | contig 12135 bp, 8 predicted proteins | sample Subgroupgradi54m_FD_11329 | JGI IMG/M metagenome (IMG submission 11329)
ATGTATTTTCTTTCCTTTATTTCATCGTAAGATAATTGAGACATAACAGGGAATAATATACAGTATTTAAGCCATTTTATCTACTTGACAAATATTAGTTATTTATTTATTATTATAAATGGAGGGATTATGCCGATATTAGGTGTAGTTGTGGCAATCTTTGGGGCTATCACATTCGTTGCTTCTCTTTTTGACAGGCAACGACGATGGATTGATGAAGACTGGTTCTACGGTTTTATAGGTGGACCAGTGTTGGTTTTCGTGGGATTGCTCTTGTTCATGTATAAGAAGTGACACCGGCCAGCGGAGAATCGTCTCGCGCTGAGCCGGTTTTCTGCTGTAAAAATTTAAGATAGACATAGGAACATGCGAAGGATTAACTTGCTAACACTCCGTGTTAGCAAGTTAATCCGTTTACTTGGCGGTTTCACCGCCAAGTAAACAAAATAGTACTAAGCCCAATTTCGTCGAACCAAACTTTTTGGAAGACTCCGCAGGCAGAAAGCATGGCTCTGTCAAGGCACCCCGTTCTTGACAGATTTCTGCCGAGGACTAAGTGAGTCTTTGGCTGGAAAAGCGAGCGGTCTGGAAAAAAGTTTGGCGAGAAAGAGATTGGGCGGATATTTTATTCTTCACTTCCAGTAGATTCACCTCCACTCGCCACAACAGACCCGCCGTTTTTGGCTAGGCCGGTGCGGATTTCTTTTAGTATAGTATCGGCAATTTTTTTATTGGCCTTATCTTTCAGAAATTGTCTTGTAGCATCATAGCCTCGGCCGAGTTTTACTTCCTCGCCCACCTTAGCTTCTCGCCTCGCCGAAGCCTCCGGCGTAGCGCGGGTAGCGTCGGCGGGGCCGTTATACAAATAGCTCGTGCCGCTCTTTTTAATTATTCCCATTTTCTCGCCAAGGGCGATGAGTTCTCCCTCGCGCGAAATGCCTTCGTTGTACATCAAGTCAAACTCGGTTTGTTTGAAAGGTGCGGCAACTTTATTTTTGACAACTTTGACTCTGATCCTTCCCCCCATCACTTCTTCACCTTTTTTTATTTGAGCTATTTTGCGAATATCCAGTCGTACAGAAGTATAGAACTTCAAAGCTTTTCCTCCCGGTGTTGTTTCCGGATTGCCGAACATCACCCCTATCATCATTCTGATCTGGTTTATGAATATAATAAGAGTTTTCGACTTGGCCACGATGGCAGTCAGTTTTCGCAAAGCCTGTGACATAAGGCGGGCTTGCTTGCCGACGTGGTGTGCCCCCATGTCGCCTTCAATCTCATCTCGCGGAGTGAGGGCGGCCACGGAGTCTATGACGATAACATCTATCTTGCCCGAGCGGACAAGAGACTCAACGATTTCCAGAGCTTGCTCGCCGTTGTCCGGTTGAGAAATAAGTAGCTGGTCTATTTTCACACCAAGGCGTTTTGAGTATTCTGGATCCATAGCGTGCTCAGCGTCTATGAAAGCGCAAATGCCACCTTTCTTCTGGGCTTCGGCTATGACATGCAAAGAAAGCGTGGTTTTCCCGCTCGATTCTGGTCCGAAAATTTCCACAATCCTTCCTCTGGGCAATCCTCCAACACCAAGAGCGCTGTCCAATCCTATGGAGCCAGTGGAGATGGCGTTTATATCAACATGAGGCTTTTCACCCAGCATCATGATGGCGTCATCGCCAAATTTGATTTTGATTTCCCGAAGTGTGTTCTCAATATTCACTTTGCCAATTTCTCCCTTTGGTTCTTTGGCTTCTTTTTTCTTTTGCATGATTGATTCTTGAATTAATAAATCTCGTCGAGACAAAACCTTTTTGGAACATCACGCAGGAGCGAAGGCGACGAGCGCGAAGAAAATTTTCAGCAGAAAATTATTCTGTTTCTAAAAAGGTTTTGACAAGAAAGAGATTTATCTTTAATTATTAATATTCCTTCAAAACAAGCTCAAGCCGTTTCTCCGTGTACTTCTTAAACTTATCCCTAGCATCAAGCTTGATTATATTATACCCTTGTGACAGTAGCAATTTCTCCCGAAAATAGCCATCTTTGTCCGTAAATATAGGCCTATCGTTCAAGTTGAGATAGGCAATATTGCGAGCTCGGCCGTAAATTTCGATAAGAGTCTGGTTATAAGTCGCCCCATTCTGGGGCGTGTAAACTTCTATAATAGGTCCAGTCAAAAGTTTCTGGGCTTGGAAGAGGGAGTAGCCGAGAATGACAAGACCGAAGAGTGTGATAAGACTTATTCTAAGTATTGAGACGGCATTACGATTCATAGTTTTTAATAATTTTCAATTTTTAATTTTGCAATTTACAATCAATTTTCAAATTACAATGTTTCAATTTTGAAAATTAATTCATTGCAAATTCAATGAAAATTGAGAACTGAAAATTGAAAATTTTACTGCGACTCTTGTGTATCTGCATCTGTCGCAGAGCTTCCCATGACCTCTCTTGCTTTTGCCCCAAAACCCGGACCTATCACTCCGCGCTCCTCTAGTATGTCTATGAGGCGTGCCGCTCGGGCATAGCCGATACCAAGTTTTCTCTGAAGGTACGAAGTCGAAGCCTTGCCGGCTTCTAGGACAGTCTGCTTGGCTTCTTCATATAAATCATCGTCCTCTTCTATTTTTGTATCTTCAATAGTGGCTTCAAATATATTATTCTTTTGAACATCACCGGTGATATTTATTTCACTCGGTACCTCGTCTGCATAACTATCCACCAAATATTTGACAACAGACTTTGTCTCACTCTCCGATATATATGCGGACTGGATTCTCTGCGGTTGGGACATTTCTCCAGAGAGATAAAGCATATCCCCCGCCCCTAACAATTTTTCTGCACCGCCCATATCGAGAATGGTGCGCGAATCTATTTGAGAGGCCACCTGCAAGGCAATACGCGAAGGAATGTTAGCTTTTATAAGTCCGGTTATGACATTAACACTTGGACGCTGTGTTGAGAGGATAAGATGTATTCCGACAGCTCGAGACATTTGGGCAAGTCGCACGATAGCTGATTCTAGTTCTCTTGGATAGGCCGACATAATATCAGCCAGTTCGTCTATGACGATGACTATGTATGGCATTGTCTCTGTCATAGCTGACACTATTGTAGCTCCGCCTCGGCTACTTCTATTTTTTTTAATTGCTGGCTCGACTACATTTTTATGATATGAAGCGATATTTTGTAAAGATTCTGCTTGGAGGACATCATATCTCCTATCCATTTCTTTGGCTGCCCATTTTAGAGCTAAGATGGTTTTTTTGGCGTCTGTTATGACCGGAGTGAGAAGGTGTGGAATTTTATTGTAAAGTGTCAGTTCCACTCTTTTTGGGTCAACCATGATGAATTTGAGATTGTCTGGCGAGTTGCGGTAGAGGAGTGAAGTTATAATAGTGTGAATACTGACTGACTTGCCAGAACCGGTTGCTCCAGCTATAAGCAAGTGTGGGGCCTTGGCTAAATTGCCAAAATAAGACATTCCGGAGATACCTTTACCGAGAGAGACCAAAAGTGGTTTGTCCGAGTTTTGGAATTCGTTTGAGGAAAGCAAAGTGCCGAGACCGACTGTAGTTTTGGTGCTATTTGGTATTTCTATACCAACAAGGGACTTTCCTGGAATTGGGGCTTCTATACGGATAGGATGGGCAGCCAAAGCCAGAGCCAAATCGTTTTGCAGTCCAACGATTCGAGAGAGCTTAACGCCTTCGGCTGGTTTCAAGGCGTATCTAGTGATGGACGGTCCTATAGATATTTCATCCATCTCCACATTTATACCAAAATTCTGCAAAGTTCTTTTTATAATATTTGAATTAGCTTTGATATCTCCGACTCCGGGTTTACCATGGTCTTGTTCCAAAAGAGAAAGCGGTGGAGGGACAAATTCTCTGCCATTTAAAAGAAGCGGACTTATGCCAAACTCATCAACACTATTTGGACTAGTTTTTTGGGCTTGAGTTTTTTCTCTCCAAGTGGATTCTTTTATGCCCTTATCGTCTATATTCAGTTGTTCCGGATTGGAAATAATTATTTCTGGATCTGTGTCCTCCAATTCCCCAAAAGTTTCTTTCTTTTTGAATAGTGACTTAATAAATGTAAATCGCAAAGGGGCATCAAATATAGTCAGTAGGGAGATGATTATTAAAGCAAGGAGAATAAGGATGCTGACATATGTATCAAATGTATTCAAAAGTGGTTTAGAAATGAAACCTCCGACTACCCCGCCGTTTCCTTGAGAGATAATATTAGTCAGAGCTAAAGAAGAAATAAAAAATAAAATTCCACCAACACTATGAGTTGCAGCAAGTCTTTTCTGCAGAGACCTAAAAAATGAAACACAAAGAATAAAAAAGACTATGGGAAGTAGATAGTAGCCGATACCAAAAAGATAATGAAACATCTCATATGCTTTGATACCTGCTGGGCCGCCTTTACTAATAGGACCTGCTGATAATACTAAAAATATTGCAAGGACAAAAAATGCCACAGCAACGATGGTATGCAGAGTCTCTTCTTTCAGATGTGAAGTGTTATCTGAATTTTTTGTTTTTCCTGCCTCTTCGGCGGGTCGTCGACGAGGCACCCTCTTTTCTTTTTTGTTTTTGCTCCACCACATAATTTTGTGTAGGTTTATTTTAACAGAATTATCATTAATTCCCAAACATACTGTTATAAAAAGTTGTAAAAATGGAGTTTTTAGGTTGTACTTTCAAAAACCCTTGCGCTTTTGTCCTTTACTGGTCTATAATAGACATGCTTGACTTCGTTAAGGACAGATGTTATTATATAGGACAATATAAGGACATGTGCATAAAATATAGGACATCTTATGGACATAATACTAAATAAAACATGGAACCAATAAAGGCAATTTCTACTAATATATCTGATAAAAACCTAGACCTTATATCATTTTTTGATAAAGATGAGGGTTTTGTTTTGGCCTACAAAAAGACAGAAAAACTAGCTTCGGCTCTTTATATGATCACTAATTTGTTCTCTGACAATGAACCTATAAAGTGGATATTGCGAAAAAAATCAGCCGATTTATTGTCCTTTATTTTGACTTATAAAGACACGGTAGAATTAAGTCAGAACGATTTTGTCTATAGTATTAAAACCAAAGTGCTTGAATTGATTTCTCTACTTGAGATTTCTCTGCGTGGTGGACTTCTTTCCCAAATGAATTTCTCTGTTCTAAAACATGAATTCTCCAATCTGGTGAACATATTAAGTAATCCAGAAACTATGACAAAGAATCCATTTCACCAAAACATATCCAAAGCATTTTTTGGTAGTGATGACAAAATTCATAGCACGACAGACCCAGAAAACCTTATTCACAGAATGTCCTTTAGTAATATAAAGGACAAAAGCTCTGTAACAGATAAGGATAATCTGAAAAGGTCAAATCGTCAGAACACAATACTAGGCCTTTTAAAGAAGAAGAAAGACTTGAATATTAAGGATATAGCCGAAGTAATAAAGGATTGCAGCGAGAAAACCATCCAAAGGGAACTCAATTCCTTCATATCTATAGGCGTTTTAAGGAGAGCTGGTGTTAGACGATGGAGTAGATACTCACTGGTTTAATTTAGTGTGTTGACTTTCAGGACGGTTTTGTATAGAGTTATCCACACAGCTTAGTTTGAAAGTCTAATAGACTAAGTGTATAATTCAGTGCGGATGTAACTTATGAGATTATATCCAAAAATTATCAGTTTAGTTATTAGTTAATGGTTTTTTTTATTAAAAACATATATATGAATTTAACAAAATCAAATGCTGCAAAGTTGGCTGCTGGTTTTGTAGGATTTGCAATGACAGTTTCTGTATTTATGCCTGCATTGGCATCTGCAGATACTGCATCAGATCTACAAGCTCAGATCAACAGTTTGATGGCGACAATCGCTTCGCTTCAAAAACAGCTTTCAGCAACAACGGGTGGTAGCTCAGGCTATACATTCAGTGCCAACTTAATGGTTGGCAGTAAAGGCGCAGATGTCATGAGTCTTCAAAAGACTCTTAACATGAGCGCTGATACACAAGTGGCAGCTTCAGGTGCCGGTTCAAAAGGCCAAGAGACATCTACATTTGGCGCCCTGACAAAAGCGGCTGTTGTCAAATTCCAAACAAAAAACGGAATTTCACCTGCAGCTGGTTATGTAGGTCCAGTCACTCGAGCCAAACTTAACTCGATGGGTGGTACAGTAACAACACCTACAACACCTACCACTCCAGTAACAACTGTTCCAGGTCTTCCAACAGGCGGATCTGTAGCAGTTTCTTCTGGAACACAGCCTGCTAATTCGCTTGCACCTACAAGCGCATCAAGAGTTCCTTTCACAACCATTACTCTGACAGCAGGCACAGCTGATGTGACTGTCAACTCAGTTACGGTTGAGAGAGTCGGTCTTGCACAGGACGCAGTCTTCGCCGGAGTTGTTCTTTTGAAGAGCGACGGTATGCAGATTGGTATCGCAAAGACACTTAACTCAAACCACCAAGCATCTATCGGTGAGCCTTGGGTCATCAAAGCCGGCACATCACAAACAGTGACTGTGGCTGGAAATATGGCTTCAAGTCTAGGCAGTTATGCCGGACAGGTTGTTGGCCTAAATGTTGTTGCGGTTAATTCTTCAGCAACGGTTTCTGGTTCACTTCCTATCTCTGGCGCGCAACACACAGTAAACTCAACACTTTCTTTGGGTACGGCTACTTTGGCTCTATCTTCATATGACCCAAACTCGGCTCAGTCAAAGGAAATAGGCGTAACCGGTTACAAGTTCTCTGGCGTCAGAGTTACAGCTGGTTCAGTTGAACAAGTTAAACTCTGGTCAGTACGATGGAATCAGGCCGGTTCAGCATCATCAAACGACCTTGCAAATGTAAAGGTTTTTGTAGATGGTAAAGCCTATGACACAGTCCTATCATCCGACGGCAAGTACTACTCTGCCGTATTCGATGGTGGACTTCTTATAGACAAGGGTCTAGCCAAAGATGTCTGGATTCAGGGTGATTTGATAGGCACTGGTTCATCTGGTCGAACAGTTCAGTTCGACTTGTACAAGAACACAGACCTATATATGTCAGGCGTGACATATGGTTACGGAATAATCGGAACATCATCTGCAAACTGTAACGCCACAGCTTCAACAGCCACAACGGCTTCTGAGTTCATAAACTCAAGCACATCTTGTGCTTCAAGCGGTACCATTGGTACTCCTTTCTTGGATGCTTCCAGAGTTACAATTTCAGCAGGTACAGTTACAAGCATCGGAAAGGCCACTTCGGTTTCTGCTCAAAACGTGGCTGTAAATGTTCCTGGTCAAGTGCTTGGCGGATTCACAACAGATATCAAGGGTGAGCCAATCACGGTTCAGTCTATGGTATTTGCTGTTGCAACCACAGGTACATGGACTTCAAACGGAGTTCTGACAAGTGTTACTATCGTTGACAGTAACGGGGCTATAGTAGCTGGTCCAGTTGACCAGCCTTCAAACGCTGCCGCAACTCTTACTTTCTCGGATTCAGTAACATTCCCAATTGGGGCAAAAACTTACACAATAAAGGGTAAGGTTCCAACCGGCGCAGCCAATGGCGCCACAATTGTTCTCTCATCCACACCATCATCACAGTGGACTAATGTAACTGGTCAGACAACTGGTAACACAATCAGTCTTTCAAGTAATGGTGCGTTTACTATGAACACAATGACTGTAAAAGCAGCTGCTCTTACTGTTACTGTTTCTACTAATCCAGCGGCCCAAAACATTGTGGCTGGTGGAAGAGTGACATTTAGTAACTTCCAGCTTGACGCTTCAAATTCAGGTGAGGATGTTCGATTCGGTGCATTCCCATTGGATTATGACAATGCCAACAACGCCTTTGCCGCCGCTCCAAGTAAAATGACTACATGTCAGCTTTACGATGGTGCAACAGCATTGAACACGGGTTCAAATGTTCTTAATCCTAGCGCAACTAGTGATGCTACAACAACATCACCTCTTGTAACATCAGTTACATTGGATCAGCAATACATAGTTGCAAAAGGTACAGTAAAATCACTTTCATTTGCATGTAATGTTGCAAGTTCCGCTCAAGTAAACTCAACAATGCAGTGGGGCGCTGTTAGTGGAGATTCGATGACGGTTACAGGAGTAACTTCAGGAGCTGATGTTTCAGAGTCAATCACTACGGCTAGTGGTTCTCTTATGACATTAACAACTGGTTCATACACCTCTGCTATTGACTCATCAACTTCGAACTACGCAACTGTTGCCGCTGGTGCTACAGGTGTCAATATCGGCACATTCAAGTTCCGAGCTTCAAATGAAAATGTCAATCTGACTAAGATTGGTCTGACACTTTCAACAAGTACAGCTTCTGACTTGGGTACGGTCTACCTATACAATGGGGCTAACCAGATTGGTATGGTTTCATTTACAGGTACTGGCACGATAGCCACTTCAACTTTGACTATACTCGGAGTTCCAACTCCTCTACTTCTTGAAAAGGACAAAGATGTCCTAGTTACTATCAAGGCAGACTTGGGTAACATAGGCACAAATCAAACTGGTACAGAAGGCAGATTGGTTCAGATTGATGTTACCAACGCCGAGGGCTCAGGTGTGCAATCTGGTTCAACACTGACAGTTTCAGCTGTTACAGCTGGAGTTAACGGTGTCAGAATGTTCAAATCATATCCAACATTAGAGAGTGTTGGAATTGGAACAGGTTCTGGACAGCTTGCTGGAACAGGTATATCAGACGGTAAACTTATGAGATTCAAGATCACAGCAAACGCTGCTGGTCCAGTTGGAATCTTCCAACTTCAGACTACTCTAGCTACTTCTTCATTCGTAGCCGGTGGCGGTGTCTCATCTGTTAAGATAATGGTTTACTCTGATTCAGCTTACTCATTGCCAGTATCTGGTTCATTCGGTACATCGACTGGACAATTTGGCGCTACAAACGGTACAAGTGGTGGAACGACCCTAGGGTCTGATAGTCCAACAATTGACTTCCGCGCATATACGCCATTACAGATACCAGCAGGTACTACTTATTACTTCCAAGTGGAAGCTACAGTAGCAAGTACACAGGTAGGTACATCAGTTACCACAACACTTCAAGGTGATGCGGCATACTTCCTATCATGGACTACGGTCAATTACTTTGTCTCAACGACATCAGGTGCAATCGCTGCAACAGACAACGACTTCATCTGGTCGGGTAACGCAACCACAACGGCAGTTATGGCAGCCAATGACTGGGCAAACGGTTATGGCATTCTAGGACTTCCAAGTGGCGGCTTCAGCCAGACAAGAAGTAACTAATCCTAACTTGACGAGGTTAATCCTCGGTTAAGTTAAGATAAAGTAACAAAAAACACCCCTCATAAACTCGGGGTGTTTTTTGTCGTTCAAAAAAATTAGGTCATACCCTGTGGACAACTTTGTTTATATCCTAAAAATATTGTATAATTAAAATCAGTTTATTTTTAAAACTTAGAAAAAATTATGGAAAATAACATAAATAAAGATATGAAGATGAAAATAGTATGTGTTGTGGTGGCCGTGGCAGTTCTTGTTTTTGGTTACTGGTATTCCAATAAACAATATAAACAAGGATATAAAGCAGCTGTGGCTGATATCAAGGCTCAGCAAGTAGATGCTAGTAATAAAGCAACTAAAGCGGCAGTCGATCAAGCCAATCCTTTCAAGGTGGGAAATCCGCTAGAGGGAGTTCAGGCTAATCCGTTTGAAAAAGCCAAGAAGACTCTAAATCCATTTGATTAAGCAATTTTATTATTAGAAAATATAATCTTATGAACTTAATTAAAAAAGAGTATTTGTTTGGGTTAGCCATGGGGCTTATGTTTCCACTTTTGGCTTTTGCTGCTGAGATTCCATCAGAGCTTGTTCAGTTAGCTAAAGAGTTAGATTGTCAAACTACTACTGAGTGTGCCGAGAAATTTGATGCCAATATAGAGCAAGGTATTGCTCTGGCTCAAAAATACGATATCTATAACGCCGAAGAGAAAAAAGTAGCCGAGACTTATAAGACAGAAGTTTTGGAGAGATTGCGCGGAGTAAGTCAAGATAATTTTGAGAAAGAAATCTTGGTTTTAGCTAATAAAATTTTAAAAGAAAAACCAGCTTTGGCTAGGACAATAGGTGTCACTCGACAAGCGGTGGATACGGCCGAAACGATTATAAATACCGTTAAATCGGCCGGTGTGGATGTCAGGACTTGCCAAAAATCGCCGGAGGATTTATCGCGCCAGCAGTTGATTGCTTGCGTCAAAGCTGGTGGAGATTTGTCTAACAAAGAAAAATCAGTCGGAGATTATATACCAAAGGGAAATGCAAAAGCTGGAGAAGTGAAACGGATGCTTGAGCTTGAAGACTCACTGCTTGCCGGACAGTATTCGGGACTGGGCAAAATCACTGCTGAACAAGCCGGAGAAATTTGTCTAAAATCTGGTTCAGAATCGATTCCAGATTGCGACCGAATTGCCAAAAAATTCTTTGGCGATGAGGGAGTGGAGCATTTGAAAGAAGCCAGAAAACAAACAACTCGCATAAAAGAATACTATTCGGAAGGAATTGATAAGATGGAACTGGTAACGCCAGATGGCCAAAAATTGATCGGCAGGGGTGTCATTAAAAACGCTTGTAACATGGCTTTTGAAAAAAATAATCTCGGTTTAGCCCGTGCTTGTGGCAATTTTGCCGTCAAGAACGGTTACTCTACCCAAGGAGAAATTGAAGATGGATTAAAGCTTCTAGAAAACTTTTCCCAAAAAGCCGGAGAAGTCAGTTTTGAAGATTGTCGTTTCAATCCAGAATCTTGCCGAGAATTCTTGCCTGCCGAATCTCGCTCAAACTTTGATTCTCAATTTGAAATTTTCAAAATAATGTCCGAGTCCATCGGTTTTGACCCTTCGCGCTGTGAAAACACTTATGACTCTGATATTGGTAAGAGATGTTTGGAAGGAGCTAAAGCATCTTTGAGTCGTATTGAGGAAGTGGCTAAAAACTCTCCTGAAGCGCGCAGAATTGTTAATGAAATCAAGTCTCATATTACCGAAGGAGAGAAAATGACGGAGAGAAGGGACAAATTCAATCAAGATTCAAGTAGAGGAGGAATATCTGGTCCTGGAGGGTGTAAGGGACCAGAAGAATGTTTCAATTATTGTAGTCAGTCGACAAATTCAGCGGAGTGTATTTCTTTTGGTGCTAAAAGTCAGATTTTTGACCAAAATACAGCTGTTCAGAAATTTAATATGGTTAATGAAAGATTTAACACTTCTCCAGGACAATATCCAGGATTTACAGATTCAAATAAAGGACCAGACTATATATCTTTTCCAAATAAACCAGAACAAACAGACCCAGGATTTAATCGATACCCTTATTCACCACGAGAACCATCTGGTCCAAATCCGGAATGTCTAGCGGCAATAAGCAGTGGCGATTTTGTCAAAGCAAAAACTGCCTGTTCTTCTTCCACGGATAATTACCCTAGACCGATAGCCGAGCCGTTTCCTGTTTGTCCGGCATATTCTACACCTTCGCCATGTCCGGATGGCCAAATGCGACAAGCGGCTTCTGATGCTAAGGGCTGTATGGCTTACGGTGCTTGTATTGCCATAGAAAATTACAAACCGATTGAAACTCCTAAGCCATGTCCATCTGGAACATATTGGGATGGAAAGAGTTGTGTTACTTCTCCAGAACAAAATCCAAAAAGCACTTGTCCTATGATGCCAACTGTAAGTTCCTGTCCAGTCGGTCAAGAAAAATATGAAACTTATAATTCTCCAGAATGTGGAGCATACTATGCCTGTCGTGACACAGTAAATAAGACGCCTTGTACTTCCGGACAATATTGGAATGGCACGGCTTGTGTCACAAACTCTAGCGTTTCTGGCACTTCTACCTCTTCCACCACTTATTCAAATAATCCAGCTACTGGTTGTGCCCAAGCTGGTGGAACATGGAATACTTCAACAAGTTACTGTCAAATGCCTGTTCCTAGCGGTGGCAGTAGCGCTTCATGCTCATCTGGACAATATTGGAATGGCACGGCTTGTGTCACAAACTCTAGCGTTTCTGGCGGTAGTAGCTC